>Ga0126378_10000351_pt1 | contig 34760 bp, 25 predicted proteins | sample PanSoiMetPlot_23_FD_92587 | JGI IMG/M metagenome (GOLD analysis project Ga0126378, IMG submission 92587) | Tropical forest soil microbial communities from Panama - MetaG Plot_23 | ecosystem: Environmental > Terrestrial > Soil > Tropical forest > Bulk soil | place: Panama | collected 2016-02-17
ACTGGCCCCAAGCCGAGGAAGCAGAGACGGCCAAGCACAGCATCACCGTCGGAACAAAGCGCTGCGGCAATAATGAAAAAATTTTCATCGCGAAGGTCTCCCAAGGCAAAACGCAGTTCGGCAACCTAAAGACGGGCAACACCATCGGTCAGAGTTTGTCAGCCCGTCCAATAAGTCAAGGTATCGGAATGTCCTCACCATACCCCCGGCTAACAGGATGATTTTGCAAAGCTTAAAAGCTCTTGTGGCTTGGCTTTCCGGGCTTCTAGTCTCCCGCGCGTGGATTCTGCGCAAAGGTCCGTTCTCTTTGAAGAGGCCCTGCCGCGGCAGTTCGTTTCCCTAATCTTGCTCCCGGAGGGCGGCTTGGTTTTGCGTTCCTCCGAGGACCGTGGCGGCTTTTTGTGCGATTCGCTGAAATCCTTGGCCGGAAGCCTCTTTCTCCAAGGCTTCGAGCAGTGTCCGCCCGTTCTTGGGACTCACCGAATTCAGCTCAATCTCACCCAACGTCAGCCGGGCTTCCAACGCAGCATAAATAAAGTCCGCAGCTCTCGCCTGCTGCACAACCGCATTCAGCCGTTTCACCGCGTCCTTGCGCTGTTCAGGATCCCCTGAAGCCGCATCGATTCGGGCGGCAATCACCTGTGACATAAGCAGGATGTCTAAGTCATGGGAGTGTTCCGCAAACTCTATAGCGCGTGAAACAAGCTCTTTCGCTTCGGCCATCTTGCCGGCCGCCAGCAGGGTCTGCGACCTGAGGAGTCCCGCGCTCGCGTTATCCCTGGGGGACACGGCTCCCGCAAGGAGACCTTCCGCTCGCTCGATGAACTTAGCTGCTTCGGTCGGGCCTCCTCGGTCTAGCAACAGTTGAGCCAAGCGCAAGTCCGCCTGCGCCTCCGGGGTCTTGTCTCCGACTTCCTCGTAAACCTGCCTCGCAAGCGATTCACTCTGCCAGGCCCCTTGAAAATCCCCCTGAGCCCGCAAAACCTGGCCTAACCCTAGCAAAGCCCCGGCTTCGCGATCTCGGTCTCCGTTTTGCCGACAGGTATTTAACGATCCTTCGTACATCTTCCGGGCTTCCGCAAGATTCCCCTCGGAAAACAATGTATCCCCCAGCCCAATCTGTGCGAGGGCTACGCCATTTTGGTCGCGAACCTCCTGATAGGTCCGGAGGGCGTCCTGAAATTTACGGAGAGCGCTGCGAATGTCCCCGATATGAAGGAAAACTTCACCGAGGTTGTCGAATTCACCCGCTACGCTGCGCTTGTTCCCTATTTCTTGATGGATTGCAAGCGCCTCCTGGTACCGCCGGCGCGCCGAGGAGTAATCTCCCTGGTAGGCGAGAGCGATTGCTTCTACAGTTTCAGCATCGGCGACTCCTCTTTGGTCGTGAGCGGCGAAGTAGAGGTTTCTCGCTTCTTGAGCCACTCTGCTGACCTCTCCAAGACGCCCCAAGTTCTCGAATAGCCACCCTTGAGCCACCAGGGCTTTGGCCAAGAGCAGGGATGCACCGGAGGCTCGGGCTTTTTGTTCCGCCCCAACCAATGAAGCTTCGGTGCGCTTGGTGTCCCCCAGAGGTTGCGCGGCATCGCCCTCCGCAAGCCCGATCCGCGGGTCGTCGCTGAGAGGATGAGGCAGCGCCCGCAACGCGGATACCGTCTCGAGCGCGTCTTTCCATTTGTTCGCTCGATATTCAGCGTTGGCAAGCGCCAAGCCATAGTCCAGATTGTCCGGGAAAAACTCGAACAGGGCGCGATAAATCCCCGCCGCTTTCTCCCATTCCTCCGACGTTTCGTGGTAGCGGGCTTCTACCAGCAGCCTCTCCGCACGCGACAAATTGGAAGACAAATCGAAAGCTTTCTTCGCTTCGCCGCGGGCGTTTTCGTCATATCCCAACTGCGCCCACGCGGTCGCAAGAGCGGCATGGGAGAGCGCGTAATCGGGCTCGGCTACAACGGCCCTCTGCAGCAGGTCTCTTGCCTGCAGTGCGTCAAACGCTCGCAATTTGGAAAGTCCTTCCGCATAAAGTCGTGCCGCTCCCGCGTTGGAAGGAAGAGCGGTAGCTACCTCTACGGCTTCCTCCTTCGTGATCTTTCGAACTCCAAGGCTGGCGCGCAGTTTCTCCCCAGCGCGCGAAACCAGATCGAAAAGGTTCTCCTGGGAACCGGTCTGGGAATCGGCATACAGGGTTTCACCGCTCTTCGCATCGAACAGACGCAAGTCGAGCCGAACCTGGCGCGGAGAATTCGTCCCCAACGATGCGTACGAACCGACAACCACCAAATCCGTGCCCAGGTTCCTGTGAATTTTCTCAAGGTTTCCCGGGCCCAGACTGTCCATATCGTTGAGGGACAGCTCGGCTTTCATTCGCGCAATGCTTTCTGCCGGAAGGGTCCGGAGTTGACCGCCTCCAGCAAGCTCGGTGCTGAGCCAGTCGGAAAACGCCGTAGAGAGCCACGCTTCTTTCGGGTCTCCGGAAAGATTTGTAAAACCGAGAACCGCCACGGAGCGTCGTGGACTGACGGGGCTCGGCGAGCTGCTAGACGCTACGGGCGGCGAAACCCGAAGATAAATGCTGGCTCCCACAATCACTATCGCGACGGCCGCAACGAAGCCAAACAAGCGCCGCTTTCCCCACGGGGTGCGAAAATCGACGATGGGGCTCGCGCTCTCCCGCTCTTTGTGTGCACCGTTCTTTCCATTGCCCGTTATCAGTTCCTTATGGAATTCGGCCGCCGCCTCGTTTTCATGAATTGCTTCTGCCGGCGGCAAATAAACGGGAGCTAGGAATCGATAGCCGTGACGCGGAATCGTTTCTACATACCGTGGGCTGTCGGCGGAATCTCCCAGCGCCGCCCGCAACTTGGTCATGGCCTTATTCAAGCTGCGATCAAAGTCCACAAACGTATGCGCAGGCCACAGTTTTTCCCGAATCTCTTCGCGGGTCACGACTTCGCCGGGGTGGTCCAAAAGGAGGGAGAGAATCTGAAAAGGCTGCTCTTGCAGCTTGATGCGAACTCCGTGCTTCCGCAATTCCGCGGCGCGCAGGTCGACCTCAAAAACTCCAAAACCTCTCGTTCGGAAGGGCCCCTGAACCGCTCGCATGACCTCACCCCTGCACGCTGCCGAAGCGTAGCACGCAGCGATGGCCTAAGCAATACAGCCCTCACTCGGCCCATCCACGTTTTGGCTCCATTTTGGGAGCGTTTGCAGTCCGATGCGTTTGCCCGGATGTCAAGGACGCCACCGTTTGCCTGGAGATTCAGGAAAACGTCGAGGAGTTCAGCGGGTTACGGTGGTTGCCGTGCTTTTGCCTTCCGTGAGCTGGACGATGCAGTCCATGCACGGGAGGGTGACCTCTTCATGAAGGCCGCTGGGCCAAAGGATTTCGAGCTTGTCGATTTTCGAGGCGGAGCCGAGGCCGAAGTGGACACGCAGGTCGGAAGAAGAGGCATAGCTCGCTCCACTGAAGACATCGCCGCGCTGGCGAGCGCCACCGGCAGTGAGGAAAACCTTTGCTCCAACGGCATCGCGCGACGATCGAGGAATTGAAGTGCCAGACGAAGAAGGGGCGGAGAGGGGCTTTGTCAGCCCCGTCAATTTCAGTGTGACCCAATGGTTGGCATTATGGACGACGTTGCGAAGAAGCGTGGGAGTGGAGTCTAGATTGTTGAGGACGACGTCGATGTGTCCGTCGTTGAAGAGGTCGCCGAAAGCGGCTCCCCGCGCGCAGACAACGGAAGCAAGACCGCTTCCGGTGGCCGGCGGAACTTCTTGAAATTTGGCCCCGTCAAGATTGCGAAACAGTTGCGGGCGTTGAGCCCAAGTAGTGCCCCAATCGCGGTGGTCAGCGACGGGATAAACGTGGCCGTTCGCAGTGAACAGATCGAGAAGGCCGTCATTGTCGTAGTCCAAAAAGCCTGTTCCCCAGCCGAGAAAGGGGATTGTCGGGCTGCCGAGACCGGCTTTGAAGGAAACGTCGGTGAAACCCAAGTCGCCGTCGTTGCGATAAAGAGTTTTGTAATCGTCGGAAAAGGTGGTGATGAACAGGCCGAGGCGTCCCGAGTGATTGTAGTCGCCTAGAGCGATGCCCATGGAGGCCTGCGCGCGGCCTTCTTCATTGAGCGCGAAGCCGCTCATATAGCTCACGTCTTCGAAAGTGCCGTCGCGCCGGTTGCGGTAGAGATAGTTGGGAGTCGAGTCGTTGGCGACAAGGAGGTCGGGCCAGCCGTCGTCATCCATGTCGGCGAAAACAGAAGCGAAACCGTAACGGCCTTCGCGGTCCGAGACTCCAGCTTTGGCGCTCACATCCGTGAAAGTGCCGTCGCCATTGTTGTGGAAAAGATGATCTCCTTCGCCAAGCAGGCCCATGGGACCGCAGAAAACATTGACGCCACGATATTGGCAGGCGCCTTCGGGAACCCCGCCCTTCCCTGCCAGAATCGGGTGGTCAAGATCGTAATGGACATAGCCGGGAACAAAAAGGTCGAGCCAGCCGTCGCGATCATAGTCGCCCCAACTCGCCCCCGTGGACCAGCCGCCTAGCGCGACACCGGCTTTTTCGGCAACGTCCGTGAAGGTGCCGTCGTGATTGTTGTGGTAAAGGCGGTTCTTTCCGTAATTGGAGACGTACATGTCAGGCCAGCCGTCGTTGTCATAGTCCGCGACGACGACGCCAAAGCCCCAGCGATCATTCGAAACGCCGGCCTTGTCGGTGACATCGGTGAACGTGCCGTCGTGATTGTTGTGAAGGAGCATGGCGTGAGGCGCAGGCGCGGCGCCCTTGACGGCGGCGACGGTAGAACCGTTGAGGAGATAAATGTCGAGCCAGCCATCCTTGTCGTAGTCAAGAAGAGCGACGCCGGAGCCAGGGGCTTCGATGATGGTGGGTTTCTCGGGCGAACCGGAGCGGTGGCGGAATTTGTCGAGGCCAGCTTGACGCGTGATGTCGGCGAATACGACAGGGGCGTCGTCAACGAAACCGCCTGCGGTGATTGGACGAGAGTGTGAGTCCTTGATTGGCGCGTGAATGACGCCGGTGGACATGCCCGAAGGGCGTGGCAACGGAACATTCTGCGTCGAAGGGGATGGCGCGGATTGCTGACTGAGAGCAAGACGCGAGCACGCGAGCAGGAGAGGAAAGATCAACGCGAGCAAAAGAAAATGGATCGTGTGGCGTGGTTGGCGGTGACTCATTTTTGTGCAGTGGTGGACATAGGTTCGTCGACCGTCAAGATTTGGTCTGCGCGGACGTTCTTGAGGGTTTGCGTAAGGCCGCCGGGCCAGCGAATCTCGATGGACTGGGCGGAGGATTCAGAGCCGAGACCAAAGTGGACGCGCTTATCACTGGAAGAAAGGTAGCTGCCAGCGGTAGAAACCGTAGCGAATTGTGGGCCTTTCGCGGTGACGAGTTTGATTTCCGCGCCGATCGCGTCACGATTGCTTTTGTGCCCGACAAGTTTCAGCAGAAGCCAGTGATTCTGAGTTGGTGTTTCGTTGTGGAGGATGTGCATCGGTCCGTCATTGGTGGCAACGACTGCGTCAACGCGGCCGTCATTGTCGATGTCACCGATGGCCATGCCGCGGCTGAGCCACGGCTGGCTAAAAACCGCGCCTGAGGCCGCCGAAACGTCGATGAACTCTTTGCCGGTGTTGCGGAGAAGAAGCATCGGTTCGCGGTAATGCAGATTGGGATAGCTGAGCTCAACGGTGTCGAGGTCGTGCCCCTGGGCAATCAGAAGGTCCTTCCACCCATCGTTGTCATAATCGAGGAAGCGGATTCCCCAGCCGGAGTGCGCCATGGTGGCCCGAGCAACGCCGGATGTGAAACTGGCGTAAGAGAAAGTTGAATCGTGGCTGTTGAGATAAAGAGCGTAACGCTGGTTGGCAAGGTCGGTGATGACGAGGTCCGGCCAGCCATCGTTATTGTAATCGGCGAAATCCACGCCCATGCCCGCGTAAGTGCGGCCGTCGCCGTCCACCGCAACTTCCGACAGAAGGCCGACTTCTTCGAAGGTGCCGTTGCCTTTATTGTGATACAGGAATTCGACCATGGAGTCGTTGGCGACGAAGAGATCAATATGGCCGTCGCGATCGTAGTCCGCGAGAGCGATGCCCAGGCCTTTGCCAGGCTTGGAAAGGCCAATTTTCTTCGAGACTTCGGTAAAGTGGCCGTTGCCCTCGTTGTGGTAGACGAGGGGAGAAATCGGCTGAAACAGGTCGGGATGGCAGTAGGCGCGATAGCCTTCTTTATGTTCGCCGCAGTAGATGTCGTCGAAATCCCATTGGAGATAACGGACGACGACGAGGTCTAGGAGGCCGTCGTTGTCTAAGTCCACCCAGGCAGCGCTGGTGGACCAGCCGGAACCTGCCACTCCCGCTTTTTCTGTGACGTCGGTGAAGGTTCCGTCGCCATTGTTGTGGTAAAGCTTGTTGCCCCCGTAAGCCGTTACGTACAGGTCTTCGAAGCCGTCGTTGTCATAGTCCCCAATCGCAACGCCCATCCCGTAGCCGACGCCTTGCAGCCCTGCCTTTTCGGTCGCGTCTTCGAAACTACCGTCAGGCTTTTGGTGATAGAGGCGGTTCCAATAGCTTGGGCCGGTTTTCTGCGGGATGGAGCCCTTGGGCGTAGGATCCTCGAGGGGAGCGCCGTTGACGATGAAAATGTCGAGACGACCATCGTTGTCATAATCGAAAAGTGCGACGCCTGGACCCATGGTCTCCGGCAGATAATGCTTGGGAGTGTGGGAGGAGAGGTAATGGAAGTGAATTCCGGATGCCGAAGTGGTGTCCACAAATTTGCCGGGAAACGCCTTCTGCGAGTCAGGCGGGGAACCCGATTGCTGAGCCGCGGCCATTGCCATGACAAGTACGAGAAGCAAAGCCCCCAAGAGAAGACGCATATCTGATTGATATTACAGCATGTAGGCATAGAAGCCTCCTGCTAGGTTGGGGTCCGCCTGCGATTTCGAGGGAAGGGGCATAGATAACTTTTGACAGCTGAATCGGTTACGCGGGAACGTGCAAATGACATGGAAGTGGATTGACAGCAGAAGAAGCCTGGAGAAGAGTGCCGTGGTGACCGGGAAGTGAGGGTGTGCCCTGTCGAGGGGCGGGCAATTCGGAGGGATGCCATGAATTTGCAAGGACTTAAGTTCAAGCACATATCGAAGGCGGACTTGCCGTCTCGATGCTGGATTCTTGCTGCGGCGGCTGCGGCGTGCTTGGTGTTCGCCGGCGGCGCCGGCGCACAGACCGCCGACAAACCGGACTCGAACCGGGAGACGGAAGCCAAGCCTGATTTGACCAAGGATCCTACTCTTTATGTTGTTGGTTACGCGCACCTGGACACGGAATGGCGCTGGGAATACCCCCAAGTCATCAACGAATACCTTCGCAAGACGATGGTCGATAACTTCGCGCTTTTCGGGAAGTATCCGCACTACGTCTTTAACTTCAGCGGAGCTAATCGCTATCGGCTGATGAAGGAATATTATCCGGCGGATTTTGCCAAGCTGACGCAGTTCGTTCACACCGGGCGATGGTTTCCTGCAGGTTCCTCGATGGAGGAGGGCGACGTCAATGCGCCGAACGCTGAGGCGATTATCCGGCAGATCCTTTATGGCAACGAATGGTTTCGCAAGGAATTTGGCAAGGCGAGCGCCGAATACATGCTCCCCGACTGCTTCGGGTTTCCAGCTTCGCTGCCTACCATCCTGGCGCATTCGGGCGTAAGAGGGTTTTCGACACAGAAGCTAACCTGGGGCTCCTCTGCGGATGCTGGAGGCTCAGAATCGCGCGAGAAGACGCCCGAAGGAACGCCGTTCAACGTTGGAGTGTGGGTGGGGCCGGATGGCGAGAGCGTTCTGGCCGGACTGAATCCGGGCAGTTATAGCGGGGGAGTCTATACCGACCTCACGAAACCGCTGCCTGAGGCCCCGCCGGATGCTGCGCTAGAGAAGACTCAAGCCGAGATCCAGACGCTGCGAGAAAGATTGGAAAAAGTTCAGAAGAGCGGACAACCGTTCGATCCGAAAGACTTCCAGGAATTTCGAGGTTTGCAGAATCAGCGGGAAGCTCTGACGAAGATGGACCAGGACCGCGGCCAGGAACGGTTTCAGGATGATTGGGCTGCGAGGGTGGAGAACAACGGGAAAGTCAGCGGCTTATTCACGGACTACCACTATTACGGGACCGGAGACGTCGGCGGGGCCCCAGATGAAGAGTCCGTGAAAAGGTTGGAAGCGATTGTCACCAAGGGAACGGCGAGCTTCCCGCCACTAGACGCGTTCTATTTTTCCAGGCAATCGCATCCAGAGTGGCCGCAGGTGAAGGTGGGAGAAGGGCCCATTCATGTAATTTCCGGCACCGCCGACCAAATGTTTCTGAATATCAGTTCTTCTGAAGAAGCGGGTCTGCCGCGATACACGGGCGAAATGGAATTGACGAACCACTCGGCAGGCTCGCTGACGTCCCAAGCCTACCAAAAGCGCTGGCTGCGCAAGGAAGAGTTGCTGGCGGACGCGGCGGAGAAAGCGTCGATTGCCGCGGAATGGCTGGGAGCACGGGCGTACCCGCGCGAACGGCTGAATGACGCGTGGACGCTGGTACTGGGCGGTCACTTTCACGACATCGCCGCGGGAACCGCCACTCCCAAGAGTTATGAGTTTGCCTGGAATGATGACGTCATCGCCATGAATCAGTTTGCCGGAGTGCTTACCAACGCGACCGAGGGCGTGGCCGCCGCACTGAATACGGAAACCAAAGGCATCCCGATCGTGGTCTTCAATCCACTCAACATCGCGCGCGAAGACGTGGTGGAAGCGAGCGTGGAATTTGCCGGCGGAATTCCCAAGGCCGTCCGAGTGACGGGCCCCGGTGGCAAAGAAGTTCCTGCGCAAATCTCTGGAGGAAAGGTTCTGTTTCTAGCGCAGGTGCGGTCGGCCGGGTTTGCCGTTTACGATGTGCAGTCTGGCACGGAAGGCGCTGCTTCCGCGCTGAAGGTGACAAACGATTCGCTTGAGAACCAATACTATCGCGTCAAGCTGAACGCGGCTGGAGAGGTCACCAGCATTTTCGACAAGTCCATTGGAAAGGAGCTGCTTGCCGGACCGGCAAGACTTGCCATCTCCTACGACAACCCACAGCAGTGGCCGGCGTGGAACATGGATTGGGATCAGGAGCAGGCAGCGCCGAAATCCTACCTAAGCGGCCCGGCAAAGATTCGCGTTACCGAGAATGGCCCGGTGCGCGTGGCGCTTGAAGTTTCACGGGAAACCGCTGGCTCGGCGTTTGTGCAAACGATTCGGCTTTCGGCTGGTGGTGCGGGCAAGCGCGTTGAATTCGGAAACGTAATCGATTGGAATACGAAAGAGTCCAATCTGAAGGCCACGTTCCCCTTAACCGCTTCCAATCGCATGGCCACCTATAACTGGGACATCGGCACAATTCAGAGACCGAGTGCCAAGCCGAAGAAATTTGAAGTGCCTTCGCATCAGTGGATCGATTTGAGCGACATGAACGAGGAATTTGGCGCGACAATCCTTACCGACTGCAAGAACGGGTCAGACAAACCGAATGACAACACGATTCGGCTCACGCTGATTCGAACGCCGGGAACGTCGGGCGGATACGCCGACCAGGGGACACAGGACATCGGGCATCATGAGTTCATCTATGGAATCGTCGGCCACTCCGGAAGCTGGCGCGAAGCGCAAACCGATTGGCAAGGGCAGCGCCTGAACGCGCCGCTGATCGCTTTCGAGGCTTCAAAACACCCGGGAGCGTTGGGCCAGGAGTTTTCCTTCCTGAAAGTGAGCAATCCACGGATTCGTGTTTTGGCGCTGAAGAAAGCGGAAGCGAGCGACGAAGTCATCGTGCGGCTTGTGGAACTGGACGGCAAACCTCAAGACGACGTGCGCGTGTCGTTCGCAGCGCCGATTAGCGCAGCTCGTGAAGTAAACGGACAGGAACAACCGGTGGGACCGGCAACGGTGACCGAGGGCACGCTAGTAACCGCTTTCTCGGCGTATCAGCCGAGAACTTTCGCCCTGAAGCTGGCCGCAGCACCCAGCAGGGTTAGCGGTGTACATTCTGCGCCCGTAAAGTTGAATTACGATGTCGCGGCAGCCAGCAACGACGGGACGAAATCGGTTAGTGGATTTGACGGCCAGGGCAACGCCCTGCCCGCCGAAATGCTGCCTTCACAAATCCAGTTCGATGGGGTGGATTTTCAACTGGCTCCCGCAAAGACCGGGAACCCCGACGCACTGGCTGCAAAAGGACAGACGATTACCCTTCCCGCAGGCCCGTTTGATCGACTTTATCTTTTGGCAGCTGCAGCCGATGGCGACCAAAAAGCCACGTTCCAAGTTGGAGCCAAGAAAACCGAGCTCAACATTCAAGACTGGAACGGCTTCATCGGGCAGTGGTACGACCGTCAATGGCTCGCGAAGGACATTACGATTCCCGAGCGGTTAGGACGACCTGCCCGAACCAGGCATGATGATTATGTGGAGATGACGGGCATCAAGCCGGGCTATATCAAGCGCGCGGACCTGGCATGGTACTGCTCGCACCATCACAACGCTGCGGGCGAAAACGTAGCCTACTCGTATTCCTACCTGTTTGCCTATGCAATCGATCTGGAGAGCGGAACAAAAACGATAAAGCTGCCCAACAACCCGAAAATCCGAATCCTGGCAATGTCAGTTGCCGAGGAGAATCCCCGTAGCAAGCCTGCGCAACCATTGTACGACGTTCTTCCTCCAGCAGCGGCCGGCGACAAAGACTTCCTGCTCTCCAGCACGGCAACGAGCCTCTCCGTGACGCAAGGGAGCAGCGCCACAACGAAGATCGGCGTGATCCCGAGGAACGGGCTTGAGGGAGGCGCAAGCTTGACAGCGTCGGGGCTGCCTGCTGGAGTCACCGCATCATTCAGCCCGTCGAGCACCACCGGTATGAGCACTCTGACGCTAAAGGCAGAGAGTTCCGCGCACGCCGGGACTTCGACAATCACCGTCACGGGCATAGATAATTCTGGCGCGATATCGCACGCCGTCTCTATCGCTTTGAAAGTGACGGCCATCAAAACGGGCGCAGTGGCGGTTGATCTCGCCTCGGCCTACAACGCTACAGGAATTTATGAGGATGGCGCGACGTTCGACGAGGCTTCCAGTCTCGATGACGGCGGTTTCGCGTTCCCAGCGCAGGCCTTAGGTTCCACTTTGGAGTGGGATGGCGTTTGGTTTCGGCTTGGCCCCGCCAATGCCCCCGACGTGGTTACCGGCGGGACGGTCACGTTGCCATCGGGGAAGTTCGCCGGCTTGATGATGCTCGCGACAGGGGTGGACGGCAGCCAGAAGTCGCAGACTTTCAGGGTTGCGTACGCCGACGGCACATCTTCGAGCTTCACGCAGAGCCTCAGCGACTGGAATTCGCCCGCGACGTTCAACGGGGAATCCGCGGCAGCCAGCGTACCGTATCGGCTTTCCGGCGATGGAGAAACCGATGATGGCCCGTTTCATGTTTTTGGTTATTCGTTCGGTCTCGATAGGAATAAGCCCGTGCGTAGCATCACATTGCCAAACAACCGCAGTGTCGTGATTCTTGCGATAGCGCTAGTGCCCGCTGCGGGATAGTCATCAAAACAGGACCGTTGCCGGCTACGCGCAAGGATTGGGAAACGAGAAACCGACCGGCTTCTTTGTTGAGAAATCTATTGCGTTTTCAGAGCTGGAAGTTCTTCCCTATAGGGTTCGGATGGCTCTTGAACGGTTCTTTGTGGACAGCGGCTTGGAAGTGCCGCGATCAGTTTTTGCGTGTAAGGATGGCGTGGTGACTCGAAAATGGCGTCAGGGCCATCGCATTCAACAATCTCGCCGTCCCGCAAAATAGCAACGCGGTGACACAGCGCTGCCACGGACAACAGGTCGTGCGAAATATAAAGAATGGCCATGTCCAGTTCACGGTTGAGGCGCGCAAATAGTCTCAGAACTTCGGACTGTGTGATCGTATCAAGCGCGCTGGTTGGCTCATCCGCAATCAGCAGCGCCGGGCGATGAAGAATCGCCATCGCGATGATGACTCTTTGTCCCTGGCCAACACTGAGCTGAGCGGGACGCCTTTTAAGGAATTCGTCGTCGTCCGGCAAACTGACACTTCTGAGAGCGGCGTTTACCGCCGCGTGACATTGCTCACCGGCTCCGGTGGCATGCGCGCGCCAAGCTTCCTTCAATTGCGCTCCGATGCGCAGGGCAGGATTCAAGGAAGTCAGCGGGCTTTGCAAAACAACACTCATTTGGCGGCCACGAAGATCGCGGAGCTCGCTTTCCTTTTTCCGCAAGAGGTCGTTGCCCTGAAAAATGATTTCGCCCTGAACCGTTGCTCCCTTCAACTGAAGTAACTGGAGAAGGGCCAGCGCCAAGGTGCTTTTCCCCGAGCCGCTCTCACCCACGAGTCCTACAATCTCCCCGCGTTGAATCTCCAGACAAAGATTCTTGAGGACGCCCGGCTTGTTCCGGTAGTCCACCGAAAGGCGTGTGGAGAGTAGTGGGAACTCCGAAGTCATTTCTGAACACCGAGGTCCGGCGCTGGTCCGAGCCGCAGCGTGTCCACGTTCCAGAACGCCCAAGGATCGAGGACCACCGGGACGGCTCCAACCACGCTAGGAGCGACAGCCACGAGAACATCTTTGTTAATGAGATAGATGAAGGGTTGTTGTTCGGAGACGATTTGCTGCACACGATCAAATTTGGCTTTTCGCTCCTTCTCTGTGGGAGCGGTAGCCTGCTCGCGCATGAGTTTGTCGATTTCAGCTTCCCACGCTGTTGCGGGAGATTTCTGACTCGGGTTCCACTGGTGGTTTTCGCCCGAACTCAACCAAACGTTCATCTGGCCATTGGGATCGAGATCGGTGTTGACCAGGCCGAGTATGCAGGCGTCGTAATCGAAGGTGCGCGTAATCTTCTCGATCAGCGAAGGAAAGTCCAAAGTAACGACGTTAACCTTGATTCCCACCTGCGAGAGGTCTTGCTGAATCATCGTGGCTATTTTTTCGCGCGCGGCGTTACCAGAATTGGTGACCACGGTGAACTCGACACGATTGCCCGCGCGGTCCTTCAAAGTATCGTTTTCAAAACGGAAGCCAGCTTGCATCAACAGCCGCAGAGCGCCTTGCGGGTCGTACTTTGGATCTTCGAGGGCAGCGTTGAACCAGAAATGGTTGGAAGGAGAAACTGGACCATAAGCCGGCTTCGCATAGCCCGAGTAAACAATGCGGCAAAGGTCTGCCCGATTGATGGCCATGGATATAGCCTTGCGAAACTCCTTCATTCCGAACCAGGCTTTCTTGTAAGCGGGGAGCGGCGCGGCCGGCGACTGACTAAACCAAAACTCTTCGGCGTCGAGCCCGGTGCCCGCATTGCGAGTTACGGCGGGATTTTCATGCTCCAGACGCTCAAACTGCTCCGCTTCGAGGCGATTGATCAGTTGCAATTCGCCGCGCCGGAATCGCAGCAACTCGATGTCGCGATTGCGCTGGATGTCCAGCCGGACACTATCGATGTAGGGCAGAGCGCGCCCCTGGGCGTCCCGTTTCCAATAGTGCGGGTTTTTCTGCAGCAGAACGTAAGAGCCTGCTTTGTAATCGGCCACGTAGAACGGACCAAGGACCGCCATCTCCTTCTTCGGAGAATGCGCCGAGAGGATGACCGCCTGATCGAACAGCCGCTCAAGCCCGGCGACCGGAGCGGGAAATGTAATTGCCGCTACGTCCGGCGCTGGAGTTTGCACCTGCACGGTTCCTTCTCCCGAACGGAAGGAATCGCCCGTGGTCGAATGCGTTGCCGGGTCCATGAGCAACCGCATCGTGTAAGCCACGTCCTCTGAACCAAACGACGTCCCGTCGGAAAAGTGAATCCCTTTGCGCAAATGAAAGGTAATCGTGCGGCGATCGCGAGAAATGTTCCAGGAAGTGGCGAGCGCAGGTTCGAGCGCTTGCGTCTGACGGTTAAGGCGAATGAGAACGCCTCCGGTTAGGTAGCGAACGTTTTCCGAGGCTTCGTCGTCTACGAGGATCGGATTGAACGTCTTGGGCTCGCCATGCAGGCAAAAGTGCAGCTCGCCGCCCGTTTGCGCGCGAACCGGAAGCGCAAGGGCCAGAAGTGCCGTAAGAGCCAGGTTTTTCAGCGGACGGAGCATCACGCGGTTTCCTCCTGTGCGGGCAAGATCAACTGGAAGCAGATCACCACCAGAACCAGCAGAACGAGGGGGCTGAGCCGCCAGGGATTTGCGCTGACGGCAGAAATATCCTCGAGGCCCCGCAGAAGATTTCCCCAGGAAGGCAAGGGTTCGATTACACCGAGGCCGAGCATGCTGAGGGTGGCTTCCGTCAACACAAAGACCGGAATGGAAACCCAAAATTGCGCAAAAAGAACTGGGCGCAGATTGGGAAACAGGTGACGCACGATGATTCTCGAGCGGCGCGATCCCGTGGCGCGCGCAAGCAGAAGAAAGTCGGAATTTCGTAGATTTTTTGCGGCGGCCCAAACCACCCGGAGGGAGGACGGCCAACCCAGCAAACCCAGCAGAGTAAAAGTTGCCATGACCGACAGAACCGGTGAAATATCCAGCGGAAGTAGAGCGCGCAGAGCCAGCAAGACAAACAACAACGGAAGCGCCATAGACAGGTCGGTGGCTGCGAGGATTACCTTTTCGCACCATCCGCCGACGAGCCCCGCAAATCCGCCCAAAATGCCCGCGAGCATCGTAGCCAACAATGCCGCGGCCGGCGCAAGTAACAGGGACACGCGAGTTCCGTAGATCAACCGGGCAAAGAGATCTCTTCCAAGGCTGTCCGTGCCAAGCCAGTGGGCGGAGGACGGCGCAGCATTCGGGCACTCGCGGAATTGCTTGGCGTATGGATAAGGGCTGACCGTCCCGGCGAACAGGCCCAGTACAAAAATAGCGCACAAAACCACAGCGCTGAACACGCGAAGTTTTCCGGTGTTCACAGCGCCCTCTCCTGCGCAATGTTCGCGAGCATATTTGCGGCCACGGTGATCAGCGTGACGAGCAGCGTCAGATTCATAATCAAGGGCATGTCGCGGTTCAGCGCAGCTTGCCACGCCAGCTGTCCTACTCCAGGAGAGTCACAAAGAGCTTCGATCGGGATCGCAGCGCCAAATGCCACCGCCAGCGACACTCCCAGAAGGGCGAACAGCGCGGGTGAGGCTAATGGAAGCACGTGGCTGAAGAGAATTCTCGATTGGCTGATTCCTCGCGCCCGGGCCGCGAGGATGTAGGGCTGCGAGTACGCATGATTCAGCAAGTTGCGAAGATATCGAAACAGCTTCGGAAATATGACGACGGCGATAGCCACAAACACAGGCGCGCGAAGATAAACGGAAAATATGGCCACCACCGCGGCGGGGAGCGCGATCAACACCGCACTAATCAGCGTCGTCGAAACGTCAAAGTAGAAACCGCGAAAGAAAACGCCCGCAAACGAAATCAACAAAGCAACAAGCCAGGCTAAAGAAACGCCCAAAAGCGCTGATTTTGCCGTCACCGGAAAGCGCTCTTTGATGAGCGATGAAATGGGGCGCTGTAACCATTGGGAGGAGCCGAAATCACCATGAATCGCACCGGCCAGATAGTGGCCGTAATAAGACAGCAGTCCGCTATGGATGCGATGCGAGTTTCGAATCGCTTCTACGCTTGCCTGGCTCAAACGGAAATCGAGTTCCTGTTCATCCACTCCGTAACCAGGAGAAAAGCGCACCAAAGACGCGCTCAACAGGCCGCCGAGAAGACCAACGGCCGCAAGCATGAGCAAACGTCCAACGACTCTTTGGATTCTGGCCCTCATCTTGGCTCGCGTTTATGGCATCTCTTCGGAAAGAGCAAAACCATCCATGTTAATCAACGACCTGAGGTCGAGGAACTTCACCGCGCTGCTTGTAGTAGGTTTCTTTCGTTTCGTACATCCGGTGGTCCGCCTCGGAAAGGAGTTCTTCCGCCGTGGAGCCGTCTTTCGGATAAAACGCGCAGCCAATGCTCGCCGAGACCACTTTTGCGCCGCAAATCTGCTGACCAGCTTCTTCGACCGCAAGTTCCAATCGAGGCTTGAGCTCTTCCGCGCCGTCTTTCGTTAGCTCAGGAAGCACAAACACAAATTCGTCGCCGCCCAGGCGTCCAACCTGGTCGTATTCGCGGCAAGCATTCTTCAAGTTCTTCGCAATCTGTTGCAACAGTTTGTTGCCGACCAGGTGGCCAAAGCTGTCGTTCACACTCTTGAAGCCGTTGAGATCGCTCATCAGCACTGCCAGCGGAACCCCGCTGCGGCGCGAGCGGGCAATTTCTTGTTCCAGGTGGACACAGATCCAGCGGGCATTCGGCAATTCCGTCAGGAAATCCGTACTCGCAGTGTCTTGCGCTCTTTCGTATTGCAATGCATTCTCAACAGACAATCCAAGTTTAGAGCTGGCCGCGAGCAACAGGCGCAAATGATCTTTCGTAAAGCCCTGCTTTTCACGCAAGTAGAGAGAGAGAACGCCAGCGGCCCCGTCGCGGCCTCGCAGCGGCACCGAGAGTACCGATTGCAGCACGGAGCTTGGAGCGCGGTCGCCCAGGTATTTTGTCTCCGCCGCAGGATCCCCATTGATGATTGGTTTTTCCGTTTGCGCGACCCAGCCGGTAACACCCTGACCAAGCGGAATTTCTATCGAAGTGAATAGGTCGTAGTCCACCCCATGGACGTATTTGGGGATCAGTTTTCCTTTCTCGTAAATGTAGAAAACGATGGAGTCGTACGGAATCATCTCCTTCAAGCGCACGGCAACCACCGATAGCGTTTCTCTCAAACTCAACGAATTGCCCAAAGTCTGCGCAAGTTCAAAAAGAAGCTGAGCTTCTTGCCTTGCGGACACAATCGAAGCGAGAAAGGATGCGGCGCGGACTTCCGCCTCATTTGGTATCTCGGCAAAGCCCGCCGAAGGCGCCGCAGCACGGTCCACTTTTGACACGAGCTCGAGCGGGCTTCCCTTTTGCGCCGCGCGGCTCACCACTTCTTCCAATTCCTTATATCGCTTCTCAATGCAGTCGACGACCCGCGGGTCATAGCTCCGGCCGCTCTCCGCGCGCAGCAGGGCCATGGCCTCGTCCGCCGAAACCGCGCGCCGGTACGGCCGCTCGGAGGTCAATGCGTCAAAGCAATCGACCACGGAGAGAATCCGCGCGCCGATGGGAATCCCTTCGCCTGACAGGCCATCGGGATATCCCGTGCCATTCCATTTCTCATGGTGCGAACGGACAATGGGCACGACCGGATATGGAAATTGAACTCGGTCAAGAATCTCTGCGCCGACGACCGGGTGAATCTTCAACTTCTCGAATTCTTCCGGAGTGAGCCGACCGGGTTTTGAAAGAATGTGTTCAGGCACAGCCAGTTTGCCAATGTCGTGCAACATTGCCGCGGCCCGGATGGCGTTCAACTGCCCTTCATCAACGTCAAGGTCCTTGCCAATTTGCATGGCGTAAGTTTGCACGCGTTTCAGGTGATCGTGCGTGTTGTGGTCTTTTGCTTCAATGGCGAGAGACAGAGCCTCGATGGTGCGCAAGTGCAGGTCCGCGATGGCCTCGGTATGTTTCTTCTCCGCCTCAAGCCGATCGAGGTAGGTTCGATACGACCGGTAAATCCAGTAAACAACCGGCAGGACCAGGATCGCGACTTGCCATCCGAAAGAGCGATTAATGAGGCTCACGCCCCCTGCAATCAAGGCCCCCAGCAAGTAATAAGGGAAAGACCAGAGGTAGCACTCTTTCCAGACCATTACGGGATTTCGACGCTCCGTCATCGCGATGATGCCGGAGACCGACATCGTGTTCATCGCAAAATAGGTTGTAGAAGCCGCCGCTAGGAGCAGGGGCCACCGTAGTCCAAAGGTGTAGGCCAAATGACTATGAAAGACCAAATGGGCCAACGAGATCGACAAAGCGAGATTTGCGAAATTGAATAGAATCTGAATCAAGCGCGGGCGGGGCTTGGCGTGCCAAAGCGATTGCGCCAAACCACCCAGGCATCCCATGAGCAGAGTTTCCGGATAAGAAAGATCGAGAATTCCAACAAGAATGAAGAGGAAATTCGCAGACATGGTAGCCTGGATCCCGGGCAACCGCACTTTGAAGAGGGACGCCCCCAAAGCCACCGCAAGAAAACTGGCGAACCGCAGCGAGTTGTCAGTATGCCAGTGCAGCAGGGCGTACGGCACCAGAGGGATTCCCGTCAACACCTGCGTCACAATGAAAATGGTCGCGGGCCAACCCAGAAAACGTCTTTGTTGCCCAGGCAGGCTCCAGAGGCGTTTCCACCAGTTCCACACGCCTGTCGGAGATTTTTTCCGCGTACTTCGATCCTCTGCTCGCGCGAAGTTCACACTGGGCCGTTCAAGCGGTTCCAGCGCGCCTTTGGGGACACCCTCATGGTCTGCGAAGTCCCTTAGCATCCGGCCTCTGAACAGGGGACGACAGGACAGCCCCTCGTCAACCAGTTTGGCCTTGAATGCAGGAATCTTACTATAGTACCGGGGGCGGAATGTGTCTCAACAGGAACGCGCGCACCTGGTCGAGGCTGGTACTGCGTGTCTAGGCACTGACGGCCGAGGTAATTCAGGGTTTAGTCAGCTAAATTTTTTTTGGATTATGGCGCGCCCGGTGAGATTCGAACTCACGACCCCATGCTCCGGAGGCATGTACTCTATCCATCTGAGCTACGGGCGCGCAGTCTAAAACGAGTATCGAGAGCGTAGCAAACTCACTCGCCTCTTTCTATTCTATCGCGCCTGATTCCTTCGCGCTAGTCGCATTCCTTCCACTTATTTGCTCCGTTAAGTCCACGATTTCCGCTAGCCGATCGCGCGAGAGCGAATCCCCTTTGCAAGCTTTTCAATTTCCTCGGCCTTCTTCAGCATGACGACTGAAAGTACCTGCACCGAATCGGTTTTTTCCACTTCCGCTTTCAATTCGCTGGCCAATTGATACAGCTTCTCGATGTTTTTCTTGATGTCTTTCTGGTTGGCCTCCAGTATCGCCTTGGATTCAATCTTCGGCTCATCAGGATCTTCGTCCTTGATGGGTGGCTTGCCTGGCGGCTTGGTCTGGACCTCCTGGGCGCGCATGGCGTAGCCCATGACACCAAGAGGCACGCCCGAAGCAAAAAACATGGTCAAAAACGTTCTTCTCGATTTCATGATCACAAACTCCCCTTGGCCCATGCAACCCTTATCCACTACACAGGTCTGGTTTCTGAAACCTCCTCCAATGTTATACTCCCCCTCTCTTAGAAATCATGCCAAGTTCTTTCAATCATTGGGTCGAATTGGTGCTTCCTCATGCCCTGCAACTATTGGGCATTCTTGTCCTTGCGTTGATTGTGAACCGCTTACTCCGGGCGGCGAGCAAATTGATCATCAAAAAGGCAAGTGCGCAGACTCGCCAGGCCCAACTCCGCGAGCAGCAAACGAGCACGCTGGCGACCATTCTTTACAGTACCGGGAGCAAGGTGGTCTGGGGTGTGGCTCTTCTGACCGCCATCGACAAACTGGGGATCAACATCCTGCCGGCTGTAACTTTTGCGGGGTTGGCCAGCCTGGCTTTAGGATTCGGTGCGCAAACGCTGGTGCGCGATTTGATTGCGGGGTTCTACATCATTCTGGAAGACCAGTTTGTGGTCGGCGACACGGTCCAGATTTCCAACTCTAGCGGCCGTGTGGAACATCTCACCCTTCGACGGACGGTTCTTCGCGATGATCGCGGAGCGCTGGTGACGATCGCCAACGGCGAGATTCGAACCATCAGCAATCTGAGCCGCGATTGGTCACAAGGCTTTGTGGACGTCTCGCTATCTCCCGAGATGCCTGTCGAAAAGCCATTAAGGGCGCTGGAGATTGTCGCGGCTACCTTGCGAGGTGATCCTGCATGGTCGCAGGCGCTGGTGGATGGCCCCCGAATCCTTGGCGTCCAGGATTTCGATCGAACCGCTTCCACGATTCGGCTGCAGGTACGAACGTTGCCGACGCGGCAGGACGAAGTAACGCGGGAGCTGCGGCGCCGCATTCAGGCGGAGTTTCTCAAGCAAGGAATACCCGTTTCGAGCGTCCAGCGCATCGAACTTACCGGCGTTTCTCATTCCTTGCAGGAAGCGGCCCAACCCGATGCTGCAACTTAGCCCAGGAGGATTCGCTATGGCCCAGATTACCTATGACGAAGTGAACCTCATGCTGCGGCTTTACGATTTGCGGCGAGAGTCACGTTTGAGGCAGGCACGCGCCTGGTTTACCGACAACTTCCACCCCAACTCTCCCGAAGACATGATCGAAAAATACCCTCAAGGCAGTGAAGAAAACACCTACATCCGCATGGTGATCAGTTACTGGGAAATGGTGGCGAGCATTGTCAATCGCGGTCTCATCAACGACGAACTTTTCTTTGAAAGCAACGGGGAAATCTGGGTGGTGTGGGACCGCATGCGCACCATCGTTCCCACCTGGCGCTCGGCCTTCAAGAATCCTCACCTGTTTCAGAATATTGAAGAAACCTGCAAACGATTGGAAGTTTGGCGGGAAAAGCGTGCGCCCGGCTCTACGGTAGCGATGCGCCAGATGCTCGGCCAGTCGAAATCGAAAACCAAGGTCCTTTAGCAGCCCAGCTAATGTCCACGCCAACCAGGTTCAGAGGCAAGCTCTCGCGCGCTATCGGCTTGCGCTTTTCAAATCACAGTTCACAGGTGCCTGCGATTAAAGAACCTAGAGGGCAGAAGTGACGGAGGTTCCAGCTGCAGCGAAGACGGTGGACATTTCGTCCCCCGCAAAAGAGAGGAAGCACTTTACGACGACCGGATCGAATTGAGTTCCACTCGACTCGGAGAGACGGCGTATGGCCTCTTCGAAAGGCAAACCCTTCCGGTAAGGACGTGAAGAAACCATCGCGTCAAACGCGTCGGTGACCGAAACAATCCTCGAGACAATCGGGATCTCCGAGTCCTTGAGACCCGCGGGATATCCTTTGCCGTCGAAAAACTCGTGGTGGTGAAGAATATCGAGAGCGGCGCGCTCGAATCCTGGAAGCATGCGAAGAACCGCCCAGCCATATTCGGGGTGCTTCTTCATCAGCGCGTACTCTTCGGCGTCGAGACGCCCAGGCTTGCGAAGGATGGAATCCGGAATGCCCACCTTGCCAATATCGTGAAGGAGAGCCGCAACTTCAAGGTTTTGTAGATCAGCTTCTTCGAGGCCAAGCTCCTGCCCCACGCGCATTCCCCATTCCGCCAAGCGCGTGCTGTGTACTCCAGTGTTGAGATCTTTTAAATCGAGGAGCTGGTTGAATGCACAGATGACGGAACTGCGCAGGGCGGAAGCTTGCTCTTCAAGCTGCTTGATACGGAGGGACTCCGGGGCCGAAAGGAGGGGAGAACCTCCTGTCGGCGCCGGAATGGGGCCCTTGAACATCACCAATTACAAGCAGAGCAGCGTGCATGAGCCTGAACCAGAGCTGGAGCTTGAGCTATTCACCCACGCTGAAACGGCTTGATAAACATTGAGCCGGCCATGATTCAGGTCCGGCGTGAGAACCTCGGCATTCGCCAAGGCATTGGCAACCTGAGACGGATTGAAGCCCGACGATTTGGCACTGAGCATCAAAGCCACGGTGCCTGCGACCATTGGCGAACTGAACGATGTGCCCGACTCACTGCCATAGGTCCCGCCGGGATACGTGCTGATTATGTTCTCACCCGGGGCGGCAATCCACACATCCGCAGAACCATAATTGGAGAACGACGAGCGCTTGTCCGCATCGCTAGTCGAAGCAATGCCGACGACGTAGCCATTCATGGCCGCCGGATAGACCTTGACGCTGGTGCTTTCGTTACCGGCCGCCGCCACGAGGACCACGCCCGCCTTGTTGGCGTAAGAAACGGCACTTTGCAAGCTGGGTGACGAAGAGCTAAGGTCGAAGCTCATGTTCACCACGTTTGCGTGATTCTGCACGGCGTAGTAAAGCGCGGAGACGATGTTGGAAAGATAGCCGGTTCCATTTGCTGAGAAGGCCTTGAGAGGCAGAAGCTTGGCGTTGGGTGCCACCAGGTGGACCAACCCTGCCGTCATGGTTCCGTGTCCGAAAGCAACGTAGGGAGAGCCATCGAGAACGGCCGCCGTGGACTGATCGAGCACGGCAGCGGTGGACTGCTGGACATAACCAGGTTGTTCGCCTGGAGCACCCTGGTTCGCAATCGGGGCGCCGTTGACGTCGAGCCACTCGGAAGCTCCCGGCTGGTTGCGAGTAAAATCGTAGCCTTGGAGTAGAACGGGCTGCAGAACCGGGTGATTGGGATCGACGCCAGTGTCAATGAGCGCGACAATGCCCGTACCGCCGATTCTGAATCCATTCTGGGCATCCTGGAGCCGAATGATCTGGGCTGCGGGCTGGGCAGCGTAACCATGCCAGACCACCGTCCCGTAATAGTTCACCGGCGAATTGTCATAGAGCCCGTAGGGAACGCTCGAGAGCGCCGGTTGTGGCAAGGGCAAAACATGATCGGCCTCAATGCTAACGATTCCCAGCAGCGATTCAGCGAAATTCACTACGCCGTTGACAAGATTGGCGATGATGTTCCCGGACGAAGTAACCAGATAGGTCTTGCCAATCTGCCCGTCCAGCGATCCTTGGACCTGACAACCGAGGAGATTGCAAAGATTCAGGACCGAGGTGAGGCCGCCCGTGGTTTGCACGATGAAGCGGTTTTGAGCAGCCGCCGGCCGGGAACTTGCTAGCATCAGGACGATCAGGGCTAAAAGTATGGTTGTCCTGCGTTTCATAAATTTACGACCCGCGAAGGGCCTCCTAGGATTTGAATTCCTCAGCTATCGGCCGGAGGATTTGCCCAGCTAGCTTCGCCAGGAAATCCTTCCGGTCCAATAGTACGACTGAGTCTTCCGGTCCACTCGAGTTGACCATCGCGTCTGGTACTTCCGTACCGACGGCGCGCTGCGCGGCCAACTCGAAAGAGTTCGAACTCATTGCTCACCCTGCGGCATGCGGCCAAGCGCATCGCGCAGTGAAATCACGATTGGTTCGCCGTGTGTGCCGGCAAAAGTGATTTGCAGGTCGCCGCTGTTCTTGATCTCGCAAAGAAACTCACCGTTCTGATTGCTGATCGCGTGCACCACGTGACCACGCAGATTCGAAACCGTCACGCGCACATCCTTGCCGGCAATTCCAGGATTGCTCAGGTCCAGGAGCTGCCCGGTAACCATGAGGTCGTTGCCGCCGGGTTTGGCCTCGATCTGCAGGTCAATCTGAAATGGATCCGCCCGATAGAGCATCTGTCTCAAGTCGGTGGCCGCTGACCGAGCCCCTTCGACAACGGGCTGCAGGAAGCTGTCGAAGAGAACCGAAATCCGGCTCCTGGATTCCTTTCTTTGGGCCGGCAAACCAGCGGCTGCGAATGCCGCCTTGACAACCCTTACCGTGTCTTGCGGCGGCTGGTAGTTCCTCTCTGCCGCAGCCGACTTGTGCACCCGCAGCCACATCGAAACGGTTTCCTGGCAGCGTTTGCATCCGTCTTTCAGGTGGCTCTCCATTTCCTCCGACTCCCTCCGAGAAACCGCCCGATTCACGAAATCGATCCACTCCTCCGTCGTAAAGTGCTTCATCGTTCCCCCCGAATTCCTTTCCATCCTTGACCACTCCCCGAGTGGCTGAGAATCACCTGTTAACGCTCGTTGCATAAGGGAAGGAAAAGGACAAAAAAATAGCCAGGTAGCTACCCTAAATTGAAGTCCGGTGGCTTTTAGTCAAATCCTTTGGAATCAGTTAGTTTGCCGACAAGGACGAAGGGGGCCCAGTAAAACGGGTGAGGCTTGTTCTCGCGTAGCTCGCGCATTGCGTGTTGTAGCGCTCCGGGCATATCCGCGCTTTGAATGTAGTGCCGGTAGAAATGACCCATCAGTTGAGCGGTACTTTCATCGTGAACGTCCCATAGGGACAGCAGCAGGGTGGTTGCCCCGGCGCAGAACAGCCCGCGCTGCAGGCCCAGCAGTTCGTCGCCGGCGGCCACGAAATTCATGCCTGTGGCGCAGCCGCTCAGAGTCACCAGGCGCGCATGCAGCTTCATCTGGTAGAGGTCATACAAATTCAGGTATCCATCGCCCAGACGAATGCCCGAAAACATGGGGTTGTCCTGGCGATACATGCCGTGGGTCGCGATATGGAGCAACCCGCTTTCGGCTCCCTTTTCCCGAAGCAGCGAAGAAGTCGCCTGCTCGCCCAAGTAAAGCGAAGAACTCGGCAGCAAAGAGCTCACGCTGCGAACTTCGTCCAGAATCTGGGGTGCACGCTCGTCCGCGATTCCAAGGACGAGAGAACCGGGGGCTTCGCTCGAAGCCTTCTGCTGACAGAGTGAGAAAACCGTCGCGCTCGGTGCGTAGGAGACGGTAAAGGAATCACACAGATACTCGTCCCCGCTTTTCAAAGCATGGAAGGGGAGGAAGTGCAGAGGCCCGTGAGGCACAAAGATGAGATGGTTCCCCTGAAAAAACATTCGGAGAGGTGCGATCAGCTCGCTATAGAGCAATTCCAAATGGCTTTGCGTGGCCCGCAGCAAGGGCGCTTCGAATCGCCGCACGTAATCATGGCCCATGCGAAATTTCGAAACCTGAAAGCGTAGCAACTGGAGGAGATGCGCCACGCGGGAAAGCATGGTCACTGGCAGAATCCGCGCGCTCCCCCGTGAAATAACGGCCGCGACCAATTGCTCCCCGGCAATGAAATATTCAACCAGTGTTGCATTCTCCGGAAAAGTAGCCTGGAGTTTTTTCAGCGAAAAATCGGCCGGCGTTTCCAGTGTTGCGTTCTCACGCTCGTGAGCAGGGAGTTCACGCAACGTGCGCAGTAATTCCTTTTCGCGGGATTGCGCGATTTCCTGCAGGTTTTCGAGTTTGTCGCGGGATTTTGCTTCGGGTCGCAATTGTTCGAGTTCAATGCGGTGGTAGTACCAGTTCAGTTCTTCTCGCAAATCCCGAATGCGCCGGACCAAATCACTTTGCCCTGTTTCCCCCAGTGGAAGGCTCTGTCCGCTCTGGAAAATCATCTCAATCATATTGCGGGACTTGGCGGCTTCGATGCAGGCAAAAGCCTCCTCCGTCGAGGTCCCCGCGTCACCACCGCTCAGATAAAGAGAAACCAGAGCCTCGTAAACCTGCATCCTGTTCTTGACGAAGGAAATCTTCAGTTCCTCGCCTTGCAAGCGGCTGCGCAGAGTCTCGAGCGCCTTTCGAGCCTCCACATACGCGCTGTGTGCCGCTTGTCGCTCGCCGCGCGCCCGCGCGATCTCTCCCTGAAGGAAACGCGCCTGATAAGTCAAGACCGGCGTCTGCAGCCCGGAAAGCTTCTGAACTGCGGCCCGCGTCTCTTCGTCGGCCAATGCCAGATCCTCCACCTGCAGGGCTATCTGCGCGAGCAGGAGGCGGGCCATGACGGCCTTGCCAGAAAGCGCGGATTGATCGAAGAACTCAGCGGCCGAATTGCACAAACGGCGCGCCTCGAAGTAACGGCCTTCCTGGAAAAGCAGCAGCCCCTGATAAAGATCAATCAGCCAGGGCCAGACCAGATTGTCTTCGCGAACAAAGATTTCGCGAGCTTTCGCAAATCGCTCAAGCGCCTGCAGGGTCTTCCCCTGCTGGCCGTAAGCGGTCGCCTCGTTGGCCAATGTTTTTGCGGCTTCGTAGCCCATCCCGAGCTTTTCGAATCGAAGGAAGCCTTCATGCGCCATTTCCCGTGCTTCTTCGCTGAGGTTCAGCTCAAGGTAGATATCCGACAAATCCAAATGGCAAAGCGCCAGGTGGTAGGCGTCGCCGGTAACCTCGCAAGCCCGCCTTGCGGCGTATAGCGCTTCGATGGCGCGGCTGTATTCGCCACGGAGGTAATACAAATACGCAATGTTGTAGTCCGCCTGAGCGACCAGCAGAGGCATGTTGTGCTGAGAACAAAAGGAACGGGCCCTTTGATAAGTAGCCAAGGAGCGCGGAAAGTCGTTCAGGCTGATCAGGCACACGGCCATGTTGCTGAGCACCACGGCGATTCCTTCCACATCCTGGTAAGCCAGCATGCCTTCGTAGGCGCTTTCGTAATGAGAAATGGACTCTTCAAACCGGTCCTGGCGGTGGTAGATGTTGCCAACATTGATTTCCAATCTTGCCAGGCGCCGCTGGTCGTCGAGACGGGTGAATATTTCTCGCGCGCGATCCGCGGCCCGGAACGCCTGATCGTATTCACCGAGCAGAATCAATGGTTGGATGGAGGTACTTAAGGTCCGCCCGGCTTCCTTCCAATCGCCAAGAGACTCGTACAACTGGAAGGCTCGCTCGTGAAGCTCAGTAGCCGCACGATTGTCCCTGGACGAGTAAACAAGAGCGTTGGCCTTCGCGCGCAAGCTGAGCGCCAGAGCGTCTTTGCGTTTCAGGCGTTCGCCAATCAGGATGGCCGCTTCTGCAAGATGCAGGGCTTCCTGCGTACTTACGCGAACTCGCTCGACAACCTGCTCCGCAAGTTGTTCGACAAATTCCTTGCGGATGATGCCACGATGCCGCGCTAGAAATTTTCGGCGATCCACTTCCGTGGAGAGTTGAGCCAGCTGAGCGATCCATTCGCCTGCTGAGCTTTTGCTTCGCGTCGCGGGCATCAGCAGAAACCCAAATCCTCGAGTTGCCGCCGGAGCCGCTCAATGCACCGCTGGCGGGTGAATCCAATCGAGCCAACGGCCAGCCCCAACTCTTTGGCGACTTCCGTGTACGGCCGCGCAGGAACTTCATAAAAAAGCAGCTCCACCAGGCGGCGGCACTGCGGCGTCAATGAGGCCATGGCTTCGCGTAGGATTTGCTCTTCCTGCGTCTGCTGAACCAAACTCTCCGCGATGGCCGGTATTTCCGGTTCAGGCAAGTCTTCATGCGCATCACGGCTGACCACACGCTGACCTTGCCTCTTCCAGCGGTAACTCTCGTGGTGCGCAACTTGCATGAGCCATTTCGCCAGGGCCCGCGGTTCACGGATTTCCGACAGGCGCGTCAAAAGCTCGGTGCAGGTCGCCTGAAAAACATCCGCTGCTTCCTGTGGCGGCAATCCGTATTTCACGGGAATCGAGTAGATCAAAGCCTTGTACTTCTCGATGAGCAAAGACCAGGCTTCTTCGCTTCCAGCCAGGCACTCCTTGACCAGAAGCGTGTCATCCCAAACGACACCCTGAGTTTTTCCGGCTTTTGAGCTTGCAGGGCTCATCGACTGGCGCTGACCGCAGCATTCCTGAGATAGAGTTGTTCGACGTTCCAAAGCACGTAAGGTTCCAGCACCGCTGGGTGAAAGTTGCCGACCGCCTTTCTGGCACCTGTTAGGATATCCGGGCTGGCCAGAAAAATCATGGGCTGATGGTCCCAAAGGATTTCCTGCATCTGGTCATAAAGTTTTTTCCGTTCTTCGAACGTTCGGGTGTACATCTGTGCGTTGAACAGCCGATCGATCTCCGCTTCCCATGGAGTCGCCGGATGGGTTTGCGAGGGGTTCCAGAGATGCAGTCCGCCACTAGAGAGCCAAACGTTGATGTCAGAATTCGGGTCCGCATCAAAGCTGGCAATCCCCAGCACACCGGCGTCGTACTCTCTGGTTTGCGTGACGCGATCGAGGAGCGAGCGAGACTCTAACGGAACCACCTGAACGCGCATTCCGAGTTGCTTCAAATCGTCCTGAATCAACGCGGTCATTTTTGTCAGGTCGGCATTGGAGGACTTCGTGATAATGGAGAATTCCACGGGTTTGCTGGTAGAGTCGATCAGAGTGGATTCGCCGTTGGATGCCGTAGTCCAGGAGAAGCCCGCCTCTTTCAAAAGCGCCCGTGATCGTTCCAGCGAGCGGGCAGGATGCGGCAGTTTCTCATCTCTCCAGCGCCGGTCGCCGGGCGTTACGAGTCCCCAAAGCGCCGAGCCGCGTCCTTGGTAGACCAGTCGCACGATCGCTTCCCGGTCAATCGCGACCGATACGGCCTGCCGGAACTTTACGTCCCTGAACCATTTTTGCTTCTGAAGCAGGTCCGCGGGCGTTTTTTCCCCTGGATCATTTAAATTAAGAAAAAGAAAGTGGTATTCGAGTCCCGGCCCGGCATCTACCATCCGGTGGTTGTTTTGTTCCCGCGACAGCACGGAAAAATTCTCCGCGCTTAACCGGCTGATCAAATCCGTTTCGCCGGATTGAAACCTCAAGACTTGAGCGTCCGCGCTAGGCACAAAGAGAAAAACCAGCTCGTCCAAATAAGGCAGCCGGTTCCCTTTCGCGTCCGTTTTCCAGTAGTAGGGATTTCGCTCCAGCACTAACCGCTGCCCAGCCACATATTCCTTCAAGCGAAACGGGCCTAGCCCCGCCCACTGATTTGCGGCCGTGCTCAAAGTTCCGAGCTGTCCAATCTTCCCTTCCTCGTACGGCTTTTCCAAAAGGTGCTTCGGCAAGATGGCCCATCCGTCGAACATCCGCTCCCCCACTCCGTAGGGTTTCGGCAGTTGAAAAACGATCGTTTGTGAATCCACCTTGCGCAAGGTGATGGGTTTGCCGTCAAAAATCAACAAGTCGCGCTGAGGCGCGTGAACTCTTTCATCGAGATACACGCGAAAAGTGAACAGCACATCGTCGACATCCAGTGGATAGCCATCCGAAAATTTCAACCCTCCCCTCAGCACCAGCGTATATTGCAGTCCATCCCGCGAAATCTTCCAGGACTTCGCAAGCGCGGGCTCGGTCAACTGTGTCGCTCGGTTGATGTGGACCAGGTCCGCGTGCATCGCCCCAATAACCTCATTCGAGTTGGCATCGGTAGCAATCAAAGGGTTCAGCGTTTTTGGCTCGGCGCGCAACGAAACAACGAGTCGTCCTCCCGAGCGCCCGACCTCTCCGGGCAACACCTGGAACTCTTCTTTGAGACTCTTTTGCTCGGGAAAGGCAACCGGGGGCCGGGCGAGGATCCAAACCAAGGCGACGAGCAAACCCACTGACACCTTTCGCAACGAGAAATTTGCTCTCGCTTTGCTCACTCTAGGCTCCCAAAGCTACTTCCCTATCTTGTACGGCTCTCCGTACTGCTGCAACCCGCTCCCAGACCAAGATATCCTAGAAAGAAAGGCACAATCATTAACGCGGGCAGATACATCCACCAGTAAGAAACGAGAACGCTGTATTGTTGCAGACTGGAGAGAAGATTGCCCCAGCTTGGAACCGGCTCAGGAACGCCCAAGCCAAGAAAAGATAGCGTCATCTCCGCAAGCACAAACTGCGGCACGAGAATCGCCGCCTGCGTCAACAGCACGCTCGACGCCTCTGGAAGAATATGCCGGCGCAGCAAATATCCTCCGGTAGCCCCGAATCCGCGGGCCGCCCGCACGAAGTCTCTCTGTTTTGCGCTGAGCACCACCCCGCGAACCAGCCGCGCGGGCCGCGCCCAACCCACGGCGCCGAGCACGGCGATGATAAGAAAGAAGGCCTGAAGCGGGCTAACCGCAAGTGGCAAGAAGGCTCGAAGAGCAAGAAGGAGGTAAAGCCACGGCAAAGCCAGAAAGAACTCCGCAAGACGCATGAGCAAATCGTCCCGCCAGCCTCCGTAAAAGCCCGCCAGCGCACCAACCCCCAAGCCAAGGAACAGCGTGATTCCAGCGCCTAACAGACCTGCGAACAAGGAGACTTGTCCACCATAGAGAAAGCGGGACAACTGGTCGCGCCCGTAGGAATCGCTGCCCAGCAAATAAATTCGTTCGTTTTTCGCGCCGAACAGATGCCAGTGCGACGGCACGAACCCCAGCAACCGGTAATGCTCGCCTTGGACGAAAAACTGCAGTGGAAGGGCGCGCGCGGCATTTTCCTGATACTGGTCATACGAGCCTTCACGAAGCTGCAGCTCGTAAACAAACGGCCGCGCATGAAAATGACCCTGGTCATCCACAAAATGAATCCGCATGGGCGGCAGATAAGGGTTCTTTCGGTCCTGCTCGGTCGGGTCGTAAGGCGCAAAAAAACCAGCAAGAATCACGATCGCATGAAGTGCGAGAAGCACAATCCAATTCGAGATGACGCGCTTCCCTTTCAAGTGCGCGCCTCCGTTCGAATCCGCGGATCGGCCCAATAGAGAAGCAGGTCCGCCAAGAAATTCCCGCCAACGAGAAAGAGCGTGGAAAGCAGAACGCCACCGATAACAACGTATAGATCACGCGCCAGGATCGCTTCAAGCAAGAACGGCCCCAGCCCGGGCCAGCTCATCACCACTTCGACGAGCAGCGAACCGCTCAACAACGTGCCGACACTGAACCCGAAAAGCGAAATTAGCGGATTGCTCGCAGCCCGAAGCGCAAATCGGTAGAGCAAGGTTCTTCGCGGTATGCCGTGTCCTTCCGCGGCAAGAAGAAATGGAGCATCCAGCACTTGCTCGACCGCTGCTCGCACATGGCGGATAAGCAAAGGCAGAACGGAAAGCACCAGTGCCGCAACAGGCAACGCCATATGTAGAAGCAGGTCGCGAATCTTCCCGAGGAACGAGAGGCCATCAAAATGGAGGGAAACCATGCCTCCTGTCGGAAACCATCCGCTCTTGACGGCAAGGACCAAAAAGCCCAGCGCAAGCGCCAAATCAGGAATCACCATCAGCGCCGCCGTTCCCGACGAAACCAGGCGGTCAGGCACGCCGCCTTGATGCTCAGCGCTCCAAATGCCCAACGGCAGCGCAATCCCCCAGGCAAGAAGCATGGCCGTTAGGGTCAAGAGCAACGTATTTCGCGCGCGTACCAACAGCAGCGGAGCCACCGGACTGTTGTAGGCAAACGAGAATCCCATGTCGCCGTGAAGCACTGAACCGATCCAATGGGCGTAGCGAATGGGGAGCGGACGATCCAATTCATAACGGGTTCGCAACGCGCTGATCGTCTCCGGAGCAATCTGCGGGTTCAGCCGCATTTCGTCGAAATAGTTTCCGGGAGCAAGAACCGTAAACACGAATGCAAGCACCGAGACTCCGATGAGCAGGAAGACGGCGTGCCCGAATCTGCGCAGCAAGTAAGGCATCAGGATTCCGCCCGCGGTCCGGAACGATCCATGCGAGGCACGGCCGCCAGAAGTTCGCGAGTAATCTCATTCTCGGGTTGTTTCAGGACTTTGTCGGGGAGGCCCTTCTCAACCATCCGGCCCTTACTCATCACCGCAATCTCGTCGGCCAGATGAGCGGCCATCGCCATATCATGGGTGATGAAGAGATAGGTCAGGCCGCGCGCACTCTGCAGTTCCACCAGAAGATTGGCGATTTGCGCCTGCACGGAACAATCCAGCGCCGAGAGCGCTTCATCAAGGATCAGCAATTCCGGATCGAGCATTAATGCACGAGCAATGGCAAGTCGTTGCCGTTGCCCACCGCTCAACTCGATAGGCAGTTTTTCCCCCAGGTCGGAAGAGAGACCGGTTTGTTGCAGTAAGACGTGGGCCCGCGACCTCATTTCATCGCGGCCACGAGTTCCTTCGAAAGCCAGCGGTTCGGCCAGAATTTCGAGGACTTTCCACCTGGGATTGAAGGAACTCGCCGGGTCTTGAAAAATCATCTGGACCTTGGGCCGAATGGCTCGAAGATCCCTTTCTCCGAGCCGGAGTAGGTCGCTTCCCTCAAATCGGATGAGTCCGGACGTGGGCTTCTCCAAACACGCCAAGCAAAGAGCCAGAGTGCTTTTGCCCGAACCTGATTCACCCACCAGGGCCAGCGTGGTCCCGCGAAAAATACTAAAAGACACACTCGCCAGTGCTCGCACCTCTTCGCGCGGGCCGGCAAACTGTTTCCGGGAGTAAGTCTTCACCAGATTTTCAACCTCGAGCAGTGGCGGCATATTCCTATCGTCTGTGGACGTGTTCATTGGTTTTCATATAGAAAACACGAAACCATGTGCGTTTCACTCAAATTTACAAATCCCGGATCGTCGGATTTGCAAATCTCCATGCGCTCTCGACATCGCGGCTCGAAGGGACAGCCACACGGTGGCCAGGGCGACAAGTTAGCGTCACGCGGAATCGTGGGAAGACTTCTCTTACCCGCATCGTGCGGCTCATCCAGGGGCGGAATCGACCGAAAAAGTGCCTGCGTGTAAGGATGTTTAGGGGAAACCAACGTTTCCGTGGCCGGTCCCAACTCCACAACTTTCCCGGCGTAGAGAACCATGACGCGGTCGGCAAATCCTGAAAGTAATGCCGGGTTATGCGTGATGAAAATCATAGCCAGACCCAACGTTTTTCGAAGCCCCCGAAAAACATGCAGAATTTCCATCTGGGTTGTGGGATCAAGCGACGCCGTCGGTTCATCCGCGACCACAACGGCAGGCTCGCAAGCAATCGCCTGAGCAATGAGAATGCGCTGGCGCTGGCCTCCGCTGAGCTGATGGGGATAAGCGCGCGCCATGCGTTCCGCCTCCTCCCCAAAAAGAGCCTCAAGAACTTCGCGCGTTCTCCGGTCGAGCTCAGTTCGATCGCTCATTCCATGCGCGGCCAGCACTCGCCGGACCTGTTGTCCAACACGCATCGTCGGATGAAGAGCAACCGACGGCTCCTGGAAAATCAGCGAAATGCTCTTGCCGCGAATTCCCCGAAGTTCATTAGGTTCGGCTTTGAGTAGATCCTTTCCCTGAAACAAAACATTGCCGCTGGCCACCACGGAGTCGCGGCGAAACAGACCGAGCAGCGCCACCGCAAGCGTAGTTTTTCCTGATCCGGATTCTCCAAGAATACCGACGACCTCGCCAGACTCCAGGCCAAAACTGACTCCGTCGAGCGCACGATGTAGATCCCCGCCGCGCAAGCGGTAGGAGACCGAGAGATCGCGAACTTCCAGAATCGACTCCATCCTTCGCATTTTGAAGCATGTTGAGGGAGGACGGCGAAGGGCACAAGAAAAACGTGTCCACAAGCGAACCAAAGGTAAATTTCCCGGCCCTCAGGTAAACCCCCGATGCGTATCTGCATGTTTTGCCCAAGTATCGTTACGGCCCTTTCCTTCCCCTGTTGTTTGAGAGTAGAGGCCTAAACTACGGAGCTTACGGGAGATACGAGCCAAAATGGCCGGATACGTGGAAGGGGGTTCGCTTGATCTCAAGTTGAGATGCAGGCTCGCGCGGAGGACTCTTGTGCCAGGTCAAAATAGGGTCTTTACCTGATGCGCTTTCAGGCGTTTACTTGCTTGTAGTATCAGGTTTCGGATGCTATTGACCAGGCTGGTGTCTAAACAGCGGAGGTGTGAGCCACCGGCTCCCGTCCAGCTCCAAGCGAGGAGAAATATCTTATGGCCAAGCGAGACGAATCGTCCGAGCTGCTTCGAGAACTGGTGGCCCACCTCCGCCAGAACCGCACTCAGCTTCGCGAAGAATGGGTCGGCCGCATTTCGGAAACGCGATTGTTGACGGCCATGACCAAGGAAGAAATCTTCGCCGAAGCGACGTCGGTGTACGACAGCTATGTGGAAGCGCTCGAGACCGAAACGTTCGAAGCGCTGCAGGCTTACGCTCGAAACCTTTCCGAACGCATCATTCCGCGAGGCGTTGAAACGCACGAAGTTGTCGGAATCGTTCTCCTCCTCCGCGACGTGCTGGCCCGCTCCCTATTCGCGAAGTATCAGACGGATTTCAAGAAACTGAATCGCATCTTGGATGCTTACGAACCGGCGGCAAACCGCATCGCTAATACTGTGGCTGTCGGTTTCGTTCAGGAACGCGAGCGCGTTATTCGTCAGCAGCAGGAAGCCATCCGCGAACTCTCCACCCCGGTCTTGCAGGTTCGTGAGCGGCTTCTGATTCTTCCGATTATCGGCGTCATCGACCCGCAGCGCGCTCGACAGCTGACCGAGCAGCTTCTCCGCGGGATCCGCACGAATCGCGCGAAAGTCGTCGTGATTGATATCACCGGTGTGGCGGCCATGGACGTTACCGTCGCGAACCACTTGGTGCAAACGGTCGAAGCTTCGCGGCTGCTTGGCGCAACGGTCATTGTTACCGGCTTGTCACCGGAGATTGCCCAGACTCTGGTCACCATCGGGGTGGATCTCGGCAAAATGAATACCGTCGGCGACCTTCAAGGCGGTATCGAACAGGCCGAGCGCCTCTTGGGGTACAAAGTAGCGGCATTGGCGGAACCAAGCTAAACCGCCAAGGGAAAAGGCAACGTGGAAGTTCCTATTCTTAAGCAGGGAGCGGTGCTCATCGCGACGTTTCAGGCCGCCCTCTCCGATGCGGACCTCAACCAACTGCGAAGCGCCCTCATTCAGCAGGTAGTGCGATTCCGTTCGCGCGGCGTCATCGTTGATGTAACCGCCATGGACGTCATGGACTCTTTCGCCTCGCGCACGTTGCGCGAGATTGCCCACATGATTCGATTGCGCGGCGCCGAAACCGTCATCGTCGGAATCCAGCCGGAAGTCGCCTTCGCGATGGTGCAGCTCGGTTTGACTCTGGAAGGTGTTGCCACAGCCCTCGATTTGGAGGAAGGTTTGGCCTATCTGAACGAGAAATTCAAAACGATGAAGTGAGAGTGTGAGCTTCAGTGTCCCGCATGGAAATCCGGGTGACCATTAGTTCAGACCAGGACATCGTCTTAGCTCGCCAAAAAGGACGGTCTCTAGCGCTGGAACTTGGCTTTTCCTCCGGCGACGCCACGCTCATTGCCAC
>Ga0126378_10000352_pt1 | contig 34751 bp, 42 predicted proteins | sample PanSoiMetPlot_23_FD_92587 | JGI IMG/M metagenome (GOLD analysis project Ga0126378, IMG submission 92587) | Tropical forest soil microbial communities from Panama - MetaG Plot_23 | ecosystem: Environmental > Terrestrial > Soil > Tropical forest > Bulk soil | place: Panama | collected 2016-02-17
CGCATTTATCTGTTTGTGATTGTTACTGTGTCGCTAGCGTTGGCACTCTCTGCTGCTGAGAATTCGCGGTGGCTGCAATTTACCAAGACCAACGACGGCAGGACTGTCTATATCGACAGCGAGACGCTCAACTACCAGAATGCCGCCGGCGCTACGCCTACCAACGTTACGGCCTGGACCAAGTGGGCGGACGCCTCGGGAGGCTACAACGCCATCCGCTATCAATTCACCAGCCGCCAGTTCCGCGTGCTATCGGCTATAGATTACGGCGCTGACGGCGCGATCAAGGATTCTAGCGACAAGGCGAGCGACTGGATGGAGCTGCCGCCCGATTCAATCGCGGAGGCCATGGCTAAATTTCTGCTGGTCACCGTACCCGCCCACTTTCGCGAGCATCCGCAGAAGAGTAGCGACGGTAGGACGCGCCAGGAGCTTGCGGAAAAGGCGCCTGGCGCAGCTCGGCCGGCGTCATCATCTGGCGTGCGGTTCGGTAGACGGCGTATTCGAAGACGGTCATGGTAACGGCACAGACCGCTTTTCGAAGTCGCCGGCCAGCTCCTTCTGCATTTCTTCCGCTCTGTAGTTTCGGAACTCTCCGATCATGCGGACGCACATTTCGTCAGGCATTCCTGCGTGTTCGCGCAGAAAGCGGTACATCCACGATTCCGTTCGCGCACCGGTCGCCGATTCGATCAGCGATAGCGCGAGGTGCTGCGCGTCGAGCGGATCCAATTGAGCCTCATAATCGCCCAGCCGAACGCAGACCTTACCGCCGGTTGGCGACAGGATGTTGGTCACCTCGATCGTGTTCGTTGGCGGCTTTAGAATCGCCTGTATCAGGCTGCGGACGCCTTCGACGAAGCGCTTATCCGCTTCCGGATCGTTCGGACGCCAGAGCCGAATGAACTCCTGTAGCTCCGCGTTGTAGTGTTGTCCCGCCACTTTCATCCTTTCCCGCGGCGCGCTTCGCGATCGCCTTGATCCGCCGCGATCCCGTCCTGGCATCCACGCACAGGCTCACCACGCGAGCCTTCCCTAAAAGATTTTCGAGCGCTCCGACCGGCACGATCGCGAGTTCCAGCACTTTTTCCATCCCGATCAACTCGACCAGGTCGCGCATACTGCGTATTTTTCGCTCCCGTTCGCGAGCCGACAGGTGCAGAAGGTAGACGTCGCCTTCAACCGTTCCGTCCGCATCGGCCGGCGCCTGGTCGAACCAGCTCTTGATGGCGCGCTTCAGCGTCTCGTATCGCTGGGCGTCCATGGCGCGAAGTTGCATCCGGCGGTCGAGCTCTCCGTACTCGTCGATGAGGCGCCTCTGGTCGGCATCGCTTGCGATCGTCACCTCGACCGAAGGCTCGAAGTCGGGCTCGGCGGCCGGCCGCGGCGTCCCGGGCTGTTCGGGCGGCTCGACTTCCTGGCCCTCGCGCACATAGATCTTCGTATAGCCTGCTTTGGACGGATAGACACGCTCTTCGACGACCGGCGCCGCGGCCGGTGGGGCAGGCTCTACCGGTGGGCCTGGCGCAGGTTCCGGATCTGCTGCTATTGCGGCTGCTGCCGGCGTTTCCGCTATTGCCGGCGGGTCGATCCGCTTCCGCGGCCGGCCTCGCTTCTTCTCAGGCTTTGCCTTCGCCCTCGGCTTGGGCGGCTTGCGCAGCTCGCCCGTGATGGCGCGGAACGCGGAATTGTATTGCTGGTCCTTCAGCCATTCCGCGTGGAGCTCGGCCGGCGTCCCGGTCGCCGCGATCGCGCCTTCGATCGTTCCGGATTTCGAGAACGCCGTCAGGAAGGCTCTGCGCTCGGCGAGAGAGGTCATTTCTGAAGCTTCTCGATAATCCAGCCTACAACGCAACTGAGCGCATATGCCGCGAAGAGAAACAGCATAACGGAAAAAGCATTCAGGACAAAATTTCGAAGCCGATAGTTGCGGGGCCGGTAGTCAAGAGGCATTTTCATGGGGCCTGTAGGAATGTTCGATGCGCCTCAGAGTGCGCCCGGTATCGCACTCGTCGCAGTAATCATCGCCGGCCAGGCGCCCGGACCCTCCGCAGTTGTGACATCGCTCCACATGCATCGGCTCGACTCCGGCGAAAGTGTCGGCGGTGATCGGACGCTTGATCGGCAGGATCTTAGCCGGCGCTCTGGATTTATCGCCCGGAAATTCCGGCTCGCGGCCGGCGCGGAGGGCAGCCATCTGTTCCGGATATTGGCGTTCGTTATAGGCCAGAGCATCGGCCCAGAATTTTCTGTCCGCTGATCGCTCCTGCTTGCCCACAATAGCGTCGAGCTCTGCGTGCCCTGCCGGCGTGGAGTAATAGATCGAGTCCTTGAGTGCCTGGAGATGGACGGCTCGGATATCAGCCTCAAACTGTCGCTTTCGCTCCGCAGGAGATTTGACGGCCGCTTGAACCAGCTTCTGGCTCCAGGCAGCATCAGGTTTGCCGTACTCCTTTTCCCACTGTTCGGTTTGCGAAGGCTGGGGAGGAAGAAACTTGTCGTGGGTATTGAAGGCGACGTCTTTGATCTCCCGCGGAGTGGGGCATTGATCGTCAAACGTGGTCAATATGGCATCGGCGTGCGAGACGCTGACCGCTACGGACTGCAAGGCGCGCACGAGTAGCATTTCGGCTTGAGGCATGTTGTTGTAGCCGCGCAAACCGGAAAGACATTCCCGCACCTTGAACAATGCGACAGCGTCGACGATTGCAGGCTGGTTGCTCACGTCCCCTCCCGTTGCTTGCGCATCATCTCCAGTACTTCCTCAAACGGTGCGAGCCCTTTGCGTGTGCCTCCGTTCTCGATTGCCGGAGGAGGCGGATGCAGGAATTGGCGCTCTCGCAGGAATGTACTTGCCAGCGGGATCCACCGTCCGTTATCGGCCCTCCATCGCGGACAATTGCGATTCAGTTTAAGCCAGGCGATCGCGCCATCTTTGCCGGATTCAGTCAGGCCGTCCCAGTGCCGTTTTGCCTTGGCCTCATCGAGGCGCTCAGGCGGATATTCCGAGATGAATTCTTCGAAAGTCGGCGGTTCCTTCAGGGGGGCGTGCGCCGAAGGCGGTTCTGGAGTTTGGTTATTTTTGGAAGAGCCGTCCTCCTCCTCCGCCTTTGGTGGCTCGGGTTCTTTCCCGCTACTACCGTTTACGAAAGGCGGAGGAGGAGGATCTGTTCTTTCAATAGTTCTTTCTGTTCTTTCTTCCTTATATAGGGCGTCCTGCGCGTCCCCGCCTTTCAGGAAACGCGCAACCTCGTTTTCGAGGCTTTCGAGGGCACGCGCAAGCCGCTCGCCTTCGGCCAGATAGAGGGTGCGCGTCCCATCGTTAGTTTCGGCTATTTGGATACGTTTGCGCTTCGCGAATGCGATTAGAGGCTTCCAGGTATCAGGTATCCACCCTGGATTGAGGGTGCGCGCACCCTCCTTTTCAGGTGATTTACTGAGGAGGGTTCGTGGCTCCGCCCAGGAGTATATCCCAACGGAACCTTTGTGCAAAGAGCCATTCTCTTTGCCTCGCCTTTCAGCGAGGCCGGCCTCTTCTAATTCGACCAGGAAGGTGCGCACATCGGAAGGATCGAGCTCTGTCTGGCGTGAGATGTCGGTAGTGGTCAGATTGCGCCGGCCGTTCTTGTCCTGGATGACAGCGAGTTCCTGCTGCCATCCCATGGTGGCCAGTTCCAGGCAGGCATGAACCTGGCGAGCGCCGCGGGAGAGATGATTGAGCACCATGCGCCTGCATCGGGCCTTGGTATTGAAGTAAAACTCTCTCGGTGGGATATCGATTGGGCCATCAGCGCCAGCGATCCGGAAGCCATTCTCCGTCATCGGGCTCCTCCAGCAGCGAACTCCCAATGTGCTTGGCTTGTATCGAAGCCGAAATACATGTGGGTACAGAACTCTGTGGCTGCGTCTTCAAGAGACTCGCCAAAATTGCGACATCCGCAGTATTTGCATTGGATTAGCCATGGCACAAGACGACCAGAACCGGCGTCATAGAAATTTCCGTGGAAAATCTCGGCCAGTGAGGTTCTGCGACGCCTTGGCCTTGTATTCTCGAATCCACTCATTTTGAGCCCCCTCGTCAGCCAAAAATCCGACAACTTTGCGCTGGAGTGAGGCAGGCAACCTGAAGTAAAATCGAGGCAGACCGTGCCCTCCGGCGCGTTTACCGTACTGAGGTTCTACGGGAGCTGTTGTCCGCCAAGACTGTGCAGCGACCGATAGAACTTCAGTAAGACAAGCGGAGGTGCTCTTCCACGGTTCAGGTCCGGCACCCGGACCCCGGGCCATGTCAGGATGCGATAATTTCGGTTCTCTCGCACCGCTGGCGAATCGTTCTGGTTGTGAAACCAGAAACCTCCCCCATTCAGTGTGATCTCGTCCAACACTGGGCCGAGAAGACTCTGGCCCTCAACACGCGGATTGCATACAGCCGCGACTGGACCGACTTCACAAACTGGTGTACAGAACATGTCCGTACATCTCTGCCGGCGACCCCAGCAGTTGCAGCGCTTTACATAGCAGATTTCCTCGGCCGCGGCCGTAAGGTGACGACTGCCGCGCGGCGCGCAACCTCGATCGCGTATTACCACCGGCAGGCCGGCCTTGAATCCCCGGCCGACACAACCGTCTGGTCGGTCATCACGGGCGCACGCCGCGAGCGCTGCGAGCGGCCGGTCCAGAAGCGGCCGATCACCGTGAGCGACCTCCATGTGATGGTCGCGCACCTGGCGGGATCGCCGGCATTCCGGACGCGCAATCGCGCGATCCTGCTGTTCGGCTTCGCCAGTGCGTTGCGGCGCGCGAGTATTGCGTCGCTCGATCTGGCGGACCTTGAGTTCCAGGATCGCGGCGTGCTGGTCATGGTCCGGCACGAGAAGAACGACCGCATCGGCCGCGGGCGGACACTGGCCGTACCGTTCGGAAGCACCGAACTGTGCCCCGTGCGGGCTCTCGAGGAGTGGCTCGAGCTCCGCGGACGGCAGCCAGGCCCGCTGTTCACCGGCATCGATCGCGGAAAGGTGACCACAAACCGGCTGCATCCTTCGCGTGTCGGAATCGTGGTGCAGGAAGCCGCCGAAAGCGCCGGATACGATCGGCGGGAGTACGGCGGTCACAGCATGCGGGCCGGATTCGCGACAGAGAGCCTGGCGCTCGGGGTCGGCGAGATCCGGGTCGCGGCGCAGACCGGACACCGCTCGCTCGAATCCCTGCGGCGCTACTACCGGCCGCCGGATCCGTTCGCCGGGAACCCGTGCGGCGCCCTCGGGCTGTAGGAGGAACGTCTTACTTTTCGATGGGCTGGTTTGTACTTTTGCTTGTCGGTTCATCACGCCTACATTGCAGGTTTGCGGAATTGGCTTTGTAAACCCGCGCCACCTGTGGCATGATGATCATGCCAGAGGAGCCTTGTTATCCACGTTGGGTGTGCACAAGCTTTAAAGGAGCGCTCTTCGCTGCGGATCTTGTCAGGGAAGCGCAGCGTCGAAACCTTAAGGCGGCATCTGATAGGTTGTGATCGGCTTTTGGCAAGCGGGGCGAGCTTCGGCTCGCCCTTGCCTTTTCCGTTCACCCTTTCGCTGGAATCGGTACTTCACAACTGAGCACTGTCCTTTAAGCTGATTCCTGAGACACGTCTCAAACTATAGTCCTCCGCAGAATTTCGTGCAACGGAATTGTCACTCGGCTGCTATTTCAACTGAGGCGTAACACTCATCTTTGGGCCAATTCTAAGCAGCAGTCCCGCACTCTAGCTGCACGATTGCCTCGCCGGTATCACGTTCCCAGTAGCGCCGCACGCCGATAATGTCGAATTCCGTTGGATCGTCGTCGAGTCCCGCATCGATCCGGGCGACGACCTCGAGGTCCCCGTCCTCCTCGGGCAAAAGTCGGATTAGTTCCTTGACTGTCACGCCACAGCGATTATATCCTGGTCGGCAGCTTAGACCCGTTGCGGGATCGGTTCCGTCGATTGATCGGATGCGACGTTAATCCTAAACTCCCGTCTCCCCTGGCCGTACCAGAATGTCTTATGTAAAAGACCGTCTGCCCGTCTACGATCGGACGGGCGAACTCCTTTATTACGCTTCTCTTGAGGCCGCTTCACGACTCATTGAAAGCGGCCGCGCGCTCGGGCGCGGCACGCGCAACCGGGTGCGGTCCCTGGTCGCAGTGCGCGCCACGGAAGAATCGCTTCGATCGGCCAAGCCTCCCGTCGGGGCGCGCTATAGCCATAACCGCGAAACATCGGAAAACCCTGCGGGCGTGTGGACGCACAATCTGCGCCGCTGCCTGATGTATGGGACTTAAGGGCGCAGCATCCAAATCCAAAAAAGGCGAAGCATACCTGAAGAAGAGAGCTTTCCTCGCGGCCTACGCCGCTACCGCAAGCCTCGCCTCCGCGGCGCGGGCAGCGGGCGTCAACCGCGCGTCGCACTACGACTGGCTGGAGCACGACGAAGTCTACCGCGGCGCCTGGGAAAAAGTGCAGGACCAAGCCGCGCAGGAGCTGGAGGATGAAGCGGTCCGCCGCGCCATAGAGGGTGTCAAACGGCCGCTTCTTTACAAAGGTAAACCCGTCCATCAGGGACGCCACGTTCTCTATGAGACGGAATATTCGGACCAGCTTCTCGTAACTCTTCTGAAGCGGTTCCGGCCAGCGCTCTACCGCGAGCACGTATCGACCGAAATATCAGGCACGATCCAGATCGCGGAACGCCTTCAGGCGGCAAACAAACGACTGGTCGAAATGAGGAAGCGTGACGGCGCAACAGGCTGAGGCCGACCTCGTCGAACGGGTTGCGGAGTTTCGGGACGATCCCCTCGGATTCGTCCAGTGGGCCTACCCTTGGCAGGAAAAGGGAGAGCTCGAGGACGAGCCTGGTCCCGATGAAGTGCAGAAGCGCTTCCTGATCGATCTTGGGCTGGAAGTGAAAAGCCGGCACTTCGACGGACACGATCCGGTGATGCCGATTATGATGGCGGCGAGCTCGGGGCACGGTACAGGCAAGTCTGTGATGGGAGCCTGGATCGCGGACTGGGTTCTTTCGACCAGGCCCTACTCGATCGGGACCATCACCGCGAACACGTTCCCGCAGCTCGAGTCCCGAACCTGGGCAGCAATTCAGCGCTGGACGCGGCTCTGTATCACCGCGGATTGGTTCCACATCCGCAGCAAAGGGATCTATGCGAAGCAATCCCCGGAAGACTGGAAAGTTGTCGCCCAAACCTGCAAAGAGGAAAACAGCCAATCCTTCGCCGGCCAGCACGCGCGAACTTCTACGAGCTGGTACATGTTCGATGAAGCATCACATATTCCTGACGGGATCTGGGACGTTGCGCAGGGAGGTCTGACCGATGGTGAGCCTATGTGGTTCGCCTGGGGTCAGCCTGCGAGGAAAAGCGGGCGCTTCTACGAAGCCTGTTTCGGTCGTTTGCGCGACCGCTGGAACGTCCGGTACATCGACAGCCGGCAGTCCCGATTCACCAACAAAGCGCTCATCGACGAATGGATCTCGGATTACGGGGAGGACTCCGACTACGTGCGCGTTCGAGTCAAGGGGCACGCACCGCGAGCCGGCGATCTGCAGTTTATCGATCAGGACCGCATCGATGCGGCAAAGCGCCGCGAGGTTACTCTATTTTCCGATGACGCGCTGATCGCAGGAATGGACGTTTCAGGAGGGGGGCAGGCGTGGAACGTAGTCTGGTTCCGCCGCGGGCTGGACGCCCGCACACTCCCTCCGATCCGCATACCGGGTGAGCACACGCAAGAGCGCTCGGCAATGCTTTCCCGGTTAGCGGATATTTTATCGGATCGACGCGCAGGCCACAAGGTGTCAATGCTCTTCATCGATTCTGCCTATGGGTCGCCTTACGTTGAGCGTCTGAAAGCGATGGGATTCCAAAACGTTCAGGAGATCAACTTCGGCGCCCCATCCCCTGACCGTCACCAGGCGAATATGCGCGCCTACATGTGGAACCGCATGAAGGAATGGCTGGACCGCGGCGCGATCCCGCGGGACGATCAGATCCTCGAGACGGACCTAACCGGGCCCGGATCGCACCTGAACCGTTCGGACCAGCTCGTTCTGGAGTCGAAAGAATCGATGCAGAAGCGAGGCGTGGCGTCTCCCGATAGCGGAGATGCGCTGGCGTTGACCTTCGCCGCTCGTGTGCAGCCGGTCGCCGCTCACGAAGAACGGGAGTTGGTTGGTAGCGGGATGGTGGGATCATGGATGGGATAACATGGCGCGTTTAACTGTCCTCATGGGCGCACCGGGATCCGGCAAAAGCACATACGCGAAGACGCTCGGCAATGTCGTCACAAACGACGCACGCGGCCGGGCGCCGGGCGACATACTGCACGATTCCTACCGCCAGATCAATCAGCTCTTGAGCCAGGGGAAGGACGTAGTGTTCGATACCACGGGCGCCAATCCGGCCGTCCGCAAGGCCGCGCTCTCGATCGCTCGCAGGTATGGAGCGCAGGCCAGCGTCTGCGTCATGGACACGCCGCTCGACCTGTGCCTCGCCGCCCAGCGGGGTCGGCAGCGTCCCGTCTCCGGTTCGGAAGTGAGCCGGATTCATGCAGACGTGCGCCGGCAGCTTCGCGGCTTGCAGCGGGAAGGTTTCAGCAACGTGAGAATCAACCGCGACAGGAGGTAAGACATGGCAACCAACGACCTTGACAGCCCGAAGCCGTCAGACGCTTCGCAGATGACCAAACTCGCTTCGATCCAGGGAACCGCGGCGGCTCAGCCCGGGCAGGGAGCCAGAACACGGGACAGTGGGACCGGGACGGTTCAGATCGCCAACGATCGCGCCAGGCTGGATCCTCTCTTCCGGCCGGCCAGGCCGGAACCCGATCAGGGCCGGCGCGATGAACATAGCGGAACCGGGACGGTGACCGTCTCGGGCCGCGGAACGATGGAGAAGAAGTGATGGCAAAGGACACTACCAGCGGCAACGTGCACTCCGACGACTACACGACCGGCCGGCCGGCCAGAGACGAACAGATGAGAGCGATCGCCAGGGTGCAGGGCATCCCCAAGCGCCAGTGCGATCTTCCTCCGTTCGTCGCGGAGAAGGCGAACGTGCCACCGGGGCCGGTCACCAGAGAGGAAGACTGATGCCGCTCAAGCACGGCAAAAGCCCAGCGGCCGTCCGCCAGAACATCAAGACTGAAATGGCCGCCGGCAAGCCGCAGAAGCAGGCGATCGCCATCGCCTTGAATACCGCGCGCAAGGCCGGCGCCCGGATCCCGAAGAAGAAGTGAGGTACATATGGCGAACAGTCCGGAGATGACGGCCAAGCGCCGCGCATCGCTCCCCAAATCGAAATTTGGCCTGCCCGGCTCCCGCAGATACCCCGTGGACACGCCCGGCCGGGCGGCTAACGCCAAAGCGAGAGCAACACAACAAGTCGCTAAAGGCAATTTGTCGGAGTCCTCGGCCGCGCAGATCCGCGCCAAAGCCAACCGCGTCCTGGGCGAAAGGCGCGGACCCTCCACCGGGCCCAGAGCGACCGGGTCGCGTTCGGACGGGCCCGGGAACCGGCCGAAGCTCAACCGCAACCTGAAAGACCTGATTCGAGGCTGATTGCCTGTACCGCCGGCCGACAACGAAGACATCCTGGCAACGGCCCGCAAGCGGTTCAAGCTTTGCGAGGACGCGGAAGAGGAGATGCGCCGCGAGGCCGTCGACGACATCCGGTTCTGCGCAGGGGAACAGTGGGATGCCTTTGACCGGCAGTCCCGCATGGTCGGGACACCCGGGGCCGGCGGGCCAGGGCGCCGGCCCTGCCTTACCATCAACCGTCTCATAGGGCCGCTCAATCAGACCGCGAACGAGGCCCGTCTCAACCAGGCCGGCATCGAAGTTCATCCGGTCGATTCGATGTCGGACCCCGACACCGCCGAAGTGATCGAAGGCATGATCCGCCACATCGAGTACGTTTCCAAGGCCGATGAGGTCTACGAAACCGCCCTCGAGCAGTCGACGTCGGGATCCTTCGGCTACTTCGAGGTGACGACGCGGTACTGCGGAGCGCAGAGCTTCGACCAGGAGCTCCGCATCGAGCGCATCGTCGACCCGTTCAGCGTTTACCTCGATCCCTTCGCGCGGGAAGCCGACAAGAGTGACATGCGGTTCGCTTTCCAGGTAGAGATCATTCCGCGGGACGAATACAAGCGCGACTATCCGGAATCCGATGTCGCGGAGTTCGACTTCTACGACGGCCGGTTGAATCCGGCCGCCGACTGGATCCGCAAAGAGGGCGTCCGCATCGCCCGCTACTGGACCGTCGAGCTCGAGAGCCGCACGCTCGCGATGATCGAATGGCCCGACGGCAAGCAGACGGCCGTTTTCAAAAACGAGATGCCGGAGAGAATGCCGGCCGGCGTCAAGCTCGCTCTCGACGATGACGGAGAGCCGATCGAACGCGAAACCGAAGTGCGCCGCGTTCACTGCTACAAGATCAACGGAGTCGAGATCCTCGACGAATACGAATGGCTGGGACAATGGATCCCGATCCTTCCGGTCCTCGGCAAAGAGATCATCGTCGAAGGAAAGCGACAGGTGTTCAGCCTGGTGCGCTTCGCCAAAGACGCCCAGCGGCTCTACAACTTCTATCGCAGCTCGGAGGCGGAAACGGTCCTCTGCGGGACGAAAGCACCATGGGTTGGCGTCAAAGGATCCTTCAAAGATGCGAAGTGGGCGAGCGCCAACGTTCTCAACTACGCCTATCTCGAGTACGAACCGCTCGACATCGCCGGCAACCCGGCTCCGCCCCCGATCCGCAATCAGTTCGAGCCGCCCATCCAGGCGCTGTCGCTCGGAGCCGCTCAGGCATCGGACGACATCAAGGCGACCACCAACATTTACGATGCCGCGCTCGGATCGCAGGGGAACGAGACGTCCGGCGTGGCGATCCGCCAGAGGCAGTCGCAGAGCGGCCTGTCGAACGCCCACTTTATCGACAACCTGAACCGGGCCATCCGCCAGTGCGGCGTGATCCTGTGCGACCTGATCCCCAAGATCTACGACACGGCGCGCGAGGTCCGGATCCTCGGCGAGGACCGCGCGCAGCAGATCGTCAAGGTCAATCAGATATTCCGGGACTGGAGGGGCCAGGACAGGTGCTACGACCTGCAGAGCGGCCAGTACGACGTCACCATCACCGTCGGCCCGTCGTATACGACGCAGCGGCAGGAGACGTGGGACGTCATGACGCAGCTCGCCGCGGCATATCCGCAGCTCCTGCAGTTCGCGGGAGACATCCTGTTCCAGAATGCCGACTTCCCCGGAGCCCAGGACATCGCGAACCGCCTGCGCAAGGCGCTCCCGCCCGGGCTCGCCGATACGCCTAACGATCCGAAGCAAGCCCTGCAGATGCTCGCGGCGCAGAATCAGCAGGCCCAGGCGACGATCCAGCAATTGACGCAAGCCCTAAACAACGCGAATGAGGATATCCGGACGAGGGCCGTTCAGGAGACGGCGCGGCTGGAGGCAGATCGCATGAGAGCGGCTCAGAATGATCGCGAAGCGGCTCTGAAGGCCAGGATCGACCTGATTACGGGGATTCTTAAAGACGCTCCCCAGGCGACCGGCATTTTGCTTGCCCAGCTCGCCGAAGCGAACCGCATGATCAACGAGATGAGTTCGGGTACGCCCACATCAGTCGGAGCTACCGTACCCGGAGGGGCGGCGGTACCAGTCCAGTCCATCGAGCCGCCGCCCATAGCCATGCCGCCGAACGGAATGCCGTCGGTGGCGGGACCGTAAGCTTATGGCAGAAGAAACGACCACTTCTTCGCCGGCCAATTCGACCGAAACGCCGTCAGAGATCGTTGCCCCTTCCGATTTTCGGGAGTACGTCAAATGGCGCCAAACGGGTGAACAGCCGGCAGAAGAACAACCTGCGGCCGCGGAGGAGACTCCGCAGGCCAAAAGCGAACCGCAGTCAGGAACGGAAGTTACCGGACAGGAGGAAAGCGAGGAGGAGACGGCAGAGGCGAAACCGGGACGGCCCGGGTCGCGCCAGCGCAAGATCGACAGGCTGACACGCGAAAACGAGATGCTGCGTCAGCAACTCGTTCAGGCATCGCAGCCCAGGCCGGCGGAAAAGCCGGCTGAAAGTGCGCCGGCCAGGCCCGCGGAAGCACCCGGGAAGCCCAAGCTTCAGGACTTCTCCACGCTCGAAGCGTACCAGGAAGCGCTGACCGACTGGAAGCTCGATCAGCGCGAAGCCAAGCGCAAGGCGGACGATCGACAGGCCGCCGCGCTCGCCGAAGCACAGAGGATCCAGACCGCGTGGAGCTCGAGCGAGCAAGCCGCGCGGGCCGCTCATCCGGACTACGACGAGGTGCTGCAATCCGTTGCGGCGCCCACCGGGCCCGGAGTCGAGGCGGCCACGCAGGCCATGCGAGAGGACGAGGCCGGCCCGGAAGTTCTCTACCACCTGGCAACGCATCGCGAAGAAATGGAGCGCATTGCCGCAATGCAGCCGATCGCCGCCATCAAAGCGATCGGACGCCTGGCGGCCATGTTCGCCGAACCGCCTCCTGTTCCCAACGGAAAACCGAAAGTATCGAGCGCACCGAAGCCGCCCGCGCCCATGTCCCGGCAGACCGGGCAGACTGTGAAGGATTCGATCTACGACGAAAACGTAGCCCAGGACTTCACGCGCTGGAACCGGGCCCGGATTGCGCAGTTGAAGGGAAAGTGAAGTGGCAACGAACACGCTGTTAACGTCCCAGGTCATCACCAACGAGCTCCTGCGGCGTTTCAAAAACAACCTCGGCTTTGCGGGCGCCGTCTCGCACACCTGGGACGACAAATTCGCCGTCACCGGAGCCAAGATCGGCTACACCTTGCGGCTGCGCGATCCCGTGAGATTCGTGGCGCAGGTCGGGCCCGTCCTCACTCCGCAGAACGTTACCGAAACCAACAAGGTTCTCACCCTGACCACGCAGGCCGTTGTCGGGTTCTCGTTCTCATCGGCCGACCTCACGACATCGATCGACAACTTCGCGGCACGCTATCTCGACTCCGCGGCGATCGCGCTCGCCAACAAAGTGGACGTCGACGGCATTACGATGGCGGTCCAGAACACGGCCAACATGGTCGGCACGCCGGGAACGCCGATCACAACCCTCGGGCCGTTCTGGACGGCCGGCGAGACGCTCGACTCCAATTCGGCTCCCATGGACGGCCGGCGGACCTTCTGCTTCCCGCCCAAAACGCAGACCGCCGCATTGACCGCGGCGCAGGGCCTGTTCCAGTCGTCCTCCCAGATTGCGCGCCAGTACGAACGAGGCCGCATGGGCGTGATGGGCGGATTCGAATGGGTCATGGACCAGAACAATCTGAACTTTACCGGCGGCACCAGCGCCACCGTAACGGTCACCACGGCCAACCAGACCGGATCGAGCCTGGCGGTTGCCGGCACGCCGATCAACTTCGTCGCAGGCGATGTTTTCACGATCCCCAACGTGTTCGGAGTAAATCCGGTTTCGGGCAATCCCAAGGTGGATCTGCAGCACTTTGTCGTCACCGCCAATGCGACGACTTCCCCGATCTCGATCTATCCACCCCTTCAGGTAACAATGCCCGGCGCTACCGTCAGCGCGTTGCCGGCCGCGGGAGCTCCGCTCACGATCCTGACGCCGAACACTCCGCTCAGCCCGACCGCGCTCGCGTTTCATGAAGACGCCTACGTGATCGGCATGGCTCCGCTCGAAGTTCCGAAGAACATTCAGTTCGGGGCCAATCAGCAGGATCCGGATACGGGATGCGCCATCCGCATGGTGTCGATGTACGACATCATCAACGACCTGTTCGTCACCCGCTGCGACGTCCTCTACGGCTGGGCCGCGACCCGTCCGGAGTGGGGCTGCAGAGTGGTCAGCTAAGGAGGAAGCATGGCAACCGAAACCACGCAACCATCGCATCAACAAGGCTCGCAACCCGCAGGGAAGGGGAACGCTCAATTCCCGCAAGTCTACTTCAACGTCAAATGGGACGTTCCGCCCAGAGTAGTTCAAGACCAGGCCGAAGCGGACGCTCTCGACCCGACCGAATGGACGACGATCCCGCCGCAGCCGGCGCAGCAGCCGGCGCAACCGGCGTATCCGAAGCTGTTCTACAACGTGAACGTGCCTCCGGAGGTCATCGGAAGCGAAGCCGAAGAGAAGGCTCTCAGCTCCGAATACAAGCAATTTCCGATCCCCGACGACCTGGCGAAAGCGGCTCAGGCAGCCAACGCTCAGGCCGCGGCCGCGGCGAAGGCCAAGGCGGCATCTCAGCCGGCGCCCCCGGCAGGATCGCAGGGCGCCGGCGGCCAGCACGACCCGTCGCAGCAGCAGAACCAACAGACCGGCGAGCACCAGCATCACGGCATTTTCGGCAAGAAGGGTTGATGCCTTCAGCTGATCCGAACTACCCGCGCATGATGTTCCACAAAACGATGGGATACACGATCGTTAAATCCGAAGAAGAGGAAGCGGCTCTGGGACCGAGTTGGACACGCGATGCGTTCGCATCGTCCCTCCCGCCGGAGGACAAGCCGCTTCCCAAACCGGATCCCGAACCGGAAGAAGAGCCGGACGAAGAAGAGGAAGAAAAACCGGACGAACAGCCGCAGGAACAGCAGAAAACGCCGATCGCGCACGCGCCGCCGGCCAAGAAGCGCGGCCGTTTGCGCCGTGGCTAGATGCAACCTGACTTACACCTTTGCATAGGATGCTGCAATGCATCACCCGAACGTGACTTATGTCGAGTGTCAGTGATCTCATTCACTCATCTTTCCGCCTGATCGGCGCGATCGCCTCAGGCGAAATCCTGGAAACAAACGAGCTCAACGACGGCTTTATCTCGCTGAACCAATTCATTCAGGGATGGAATACCGACGGCACGATGCTCGTGAGCCGCCAATCGCAACGGATTGCGTTGAATTCGAGCATTGGCTCTTATTCGCTCAGTGACTATCCGATAAAGATCGAATCGGCCAGCGTATCGGCCGGCAGCGGCTATCTGGACAATCCCTTACAGATCGTGGATTCGACAGGTTGGGAAGCGGTTCCCGAAAAGCAGGCGCAGTCTGTTTTCACCAAAGTTCTCTACTGCGATTACGCCTGGCCGACGAGCACGGTTTGTATCGCGCCGCTCCCGCGAATCGGCGGCACTCTTGAGGTCTGGATGTATACGCCTCTGTCGCAATTCGCCACCGTTAACGACACGATCAATCTCGCGCCGGGTTATGAGATCGCCCTACGGTATAACTTTGCAGTCGCATTGCTGCCTGAATATCCGCGCACGCAATCCGATCCGTCGCTTCCCGCGCAAGCCCAGATGTACAAAGCGCAGATGGCGCAGCTCAACGCCGGAAACCATATGAGGAGCCAGGCAGGATCGGAAGTCCAGGCAAGTACCGCGAATGCCGCCGAAGCGCTAGCGTCGAGGTAAGTTGTAAACTACCGTCGCTTGAAAGCGACGGCTTTTAGCTATGCAAACATCACACGCCAAGTCGGATCCAAACATCCTCAGCCGGTTTACAGCGGCTCTTCCGGTTTTAAGGCCGGAAGCGAAAGAGAGCGCGAAACCGTTTGCCCAGAGAGTGCCTTTGCGCTCACTGAACAGTCTAACACAAAAGGCAACCGGCGCTGAACGCACCGGAAACCTCTTCCTCTGCCGCCTGAATGCGGCAGTCTCCGAGGTTCAACTTCTGTAAGTTATGAGCACCCCTACCGCTGTTTTCCCGGCCGCAGTCGCGACGGACGCGCAGTTGAAAGTGGCAAATAACCTGATACAAACCACTCTCAAAGTCGCGGCCGCACCGACCGATACTATTCTCTTCGTCAATTCGGTCACCGGCTTTATAGCGAACAGTCTGGTATCGATCGACGGTGAGATCATTTCGATCGCGTCAGTGTCGGGAAGCTCCAATCCGCAGCTGCTTGTGGCCGCGGGCGGACGAGGCTTCGACGGAACAACCGCGGCTTCTCACTCCGCGGGCGCTAAAACGTCGATGCTCATCGATGCGTGGCATCACAACGTCCTCTCGACAGAAATCCAGGCGATTGAGTCTTTTCTCGGGCCGAACGGCCAAAATTTCAGCCCATCCTCGCTGTTCCGCTTTGCCATTGACTATCAGTTCACACAGACCCCGGGCGGATCTTTGACAGCCGGGGTTATCAATACCATAACCGTCTCGCCGGTTCCCAAAGGCGTGAATGGAACCGACGCGAAGCACTACCTGTATATCAGCGGTGGAACCGGGACAGCGGAAGCCGTTCTCATTCAGGGAGGAACTGCGGTCAGCGGAGCGGCATCGGGAACGCTGATGTTCACGCCGGCCAATGCGCATTCGGGAGCCTGGACGGTTTCGAGCGCTACCGGCGGGATCCAGGAAGCGATCATAAGCCAGGCTCCGACTGCCGGCGGAGTGGGAGCCTGCATCGTTCTTTCGCCCACCACATTCAATATCTATGCGCCCATCGAGATCGGCGGACTGCATGGATTGAACATCCGCGGCGCCGGCATCGGCTCGACGTTTATCAATCTGGCAACCGCCGCGAGCGACTTTTTGCAGATCTCCTCGAACATCTACTATTTCGGCTTCTTCAACTGCTCCATTGTCTCTACGGGCGTCACGCGCACGGGCGGATGGGTATTGCGCGGGATGCAGCCTTACAACCAGAACGGTTTTCTGAAGAACTCCCACATCGGCTGGATCAACGTGGCAAATCAGATGAACGGATTCTGGTTCACGCAATATGCGGGCGTCTATTTCACCGAATTCGAAATGAATACGTTTGTGAATTCGGGGATTGCGATCAAAGCCGGACAGACTACCGCAACCGATATCAACCAGGGCAGCGGTCTGTTTCTCAGCAATTTCACGATCTATGGCACCGACTTCAGCATCGGCGGCAATCCGTTCAATCCTCCGCAGCTCGGCAACGGCCTATGGATCGAGGATTGCGATGCGGTCTATGTGAGAGAAGCGGAGATCGGCAACACGATCAACAGCAACGTGAAAATTCTTTCGAGCGGAGGCCACGCGCCGAATAATCACTTCTTTCATGGCCTGACCTCCGACGGCTCCATGGGCAACGATGGCGCGGGCTTTTATATTACCGGAACCGGAGGCTTTAATGCGGTGTTTCTGCGCAACGGCTGGTACTCGAGCACCGGGGCATGGAACGGCAACCTCAACGGGTGCGGCATCCGGATCGACACTGCCAATATCGGACAGTTCGAGATCAACGACTGCTACCTTTGGAACAACAACGGAACCGGATTCTATATCTCTTCCGCAAGCCCAGGCGGCGCACCTGGCTACGCCAAGATGTATCTTTCGGGCAACGGCAGCAAAGGCGCGGCCGGATATACAGACAGCATTTACGTCAATATTCCGGTCAACACACCCGGTCCGCTTATCGACGGGTGCTACGACACCGGTCCTAGCGGATCGGGAGTCTCGCTCCGTACAAGTTCGACCACAAACCTGATCCATCTCGGCCTGAATGTCCTCGCGGCGGGAATGTCGCTCGGCGCGGCCCCGGCATCCGGATTTGTGGGCTTGGCAACGACCGCCGCTTTGGGCGGCACGGCCTTGACAGCCGGTCAGTCAGTCAATGTGACGACCACTGTTTCAGGAGCAGCGGTGGGAATGGCCGCAGTGGCTACACCGCAGATTTATCCGGGCGACGGTTTCGTCTGGAAGGCTTATGTCAGCGCGAATAACACGGTAGTGACGGTCCTCACATGTCTGATGGCAGGCACTCCCAACAACTCGCTCTATTACTTGAGAGTCAGCAACTAGAAATGCAGAATCCAACTATAGAGGCACGCCATCAGCAAAGCCGCCGCGACTCCATAGATTACGATCTCGACAGCACGCAGACACTCCCGCAACGCTCTGAGCATGTAGTCATCATATATGGAGTTATCATATATGGGATCGACATCAACCACTCCGTTCTGGAATAACATTCAGTTCAATCAGGGCCTTTTTGGAGGCAACGTAGCTGGCCTCGAGGTCGAAACAGCGTACGACATCATCTACGCTGCATTGCGAAAGGCCGGCGTCACGCTCGGCCCGCAGCGAACGCCATCGCCCGCGCAGCAGGAAGACGGCCTCGAAGAGCTCGGCCGGCTTGTCGGATCCCTCAACTGCGACCGGCTCTTCATCTTCACCATCCAGATTCTGACGCTGACTCTGACAGCCGGCAAGAAAGTCTACACGATCGGGATCGATCCGCAGGGACTCGTCCAGGCCGATTTTCCGTATACGCGGCCGCAGGCCATCGATCAGGCGAACGTGATTCTGACTTACAACAACCCTCCCATACGCCTGCCGGTTTCTGTTCTCACGCCGCAGCAATGGTCCTCGATCACGTTGCAGGACATCCCCAACATGATTCCGCAGGCGTGTTACATCGACCAGAACTGGCCGATCGCAAACCTGTACGTCTGGGGCCAGCCATGGCAGGCCATGGATCTGGAGCTGTACGTCTGGTCCTACGTGCAGACGTTCTTCCAGACCACGGACGTCCTCGTACTGCCGCCCGGATATAACGACGCTCTGACGCTCAATCTCGCTTGCCGCCTGGCGCCGCACTTTCAGAGGATCGTGGACCCGGACCTCAGAGGCCAGGCCCGGGAAGCTCTGATGCGCGTCGAATCGCTCAACGCGCCGCGGCCGATCCTGATCACGCCGTTCGGTGATGGAGCAGTTGGCAGAATGAACAACTACAACATTTACTCCGATCAGTTTTATCGATGAGAATTTCGCTCGCCGGCCCTTTCTATACATCGCGTTCGGTAGTCGCCGCGGCGCAGCAGACCATGAACCTGATCCCCGAAGCGGTCGAAGCGGGAAACGAGGTCGCGAGGCTCGTGCTCTACGGGCGGCCGGGATTGAAGCAGTTCTCCCAGCTCCCGTCCGCGAAGATTCGCGGCATGTGGGCCGGTCCGGACAGGCTGTTCGTGGTGGCGGGAACCGATTGGATCGAGGTCAACCCGGACGGAACGTACACTGTCCGGTCAGGCGCAATCCAGGAGATGCCAGGCGCCGATCCCGATCCCGTTTCGATCTCGTCCAACGGCACGCAGCTAATGATTGTCGGCGGCCAGAACGTCTACATCGACAACGGAACGGGAGCCGTGGGGGCGCAGTGGGCCGTGACGGGAAACGGCGACACGTCCGCTTCCGGCCTTGTCTGGACGTCCGGCCCGCAATTCCAGACGTCATGGACGAACATGCCGATCATCATCGACGGCGCCGATTATGTGGTCGGACTGGTCAACTCGCCGACACATCTTCAGGTAAGCTCCACCTCGGGAACGCTTCCGACCGCGAGCGACGTTGTCTGGGAGATCGCGGCCGGCGGCCAGGTGGACGGAGTGACCGGCGGATATCTGGACGGATACTTCATCGTCAACCGTGTTCCGACACCCGGCGCGGCCAATGATCCGGGCAAGCAGTTCAATATCTCGGCTCTCTATGACGGAACACGCTGGAATCCGCTCGACTTCGGCGTCAAGGAAGGCGCTCCGGATTACATCAACTCCATCCTCTGCGATCACGAGGAACTGTGGCTTTTCGGAGACGATTACGCAACCGAGGTCTGGACGAATGTCGGATCGCAGGTGGTAAACGGAGTCGCGACTTTTCCGTTTCAGCGCATACCCGGAGCGTTCATCCAGATCGGGAGCGCGGCGACGTGGTCACCATGTTCCGCGGGCCAGACCGTCTGCTTCCTCGGCCTCGACCGCGGCCAGACGATCGCCTATCAGGCCACGGGGCTTCAGCCGCAGCGCATCTCCACTCATGCCATCGAACAGAACTGGAACCAGCCCGGATACCGCGTCAACGACGTCGTCACTTACAGCTATAGCGAGGACGGGCATGTTCACTGGGTTCTGAACTTCTGGCAGCAGGGCGAGACGTGGGTCTATGATCTGACGGAAGGGCTCTGGCACTCACGCGCGAGCTGGGATGCAACAGCCAAGCACTTTACGCGCTATCTGCCATGGTTCCACGCCTTCATTCCGTTGTGGTCGCCGGGGAACACGGGCGTTCCCACGGGCCAGCACATCGTGGGCGACCCCAGCACCGGCATCTTGTACACGCAGAACATCAACTATTTCGACGACAACGGGCTCGCGGTCCAGTATCAGCGGGCCTTCCCCCATCTCATCAACGAGAACCAGTACGGGTATCACCACCGTTTCGAACTGTACATGGAGATGGGAGCGCTCGGTCCTTCCGATCCGTCGCCGATAGTCGGGCTCGACTGGTCGGACGACCGCGGCCACACGTTCAACGATCCGATCGCGCGCACGACGGCTTCGGACATACCGGGGGATTACACCCAGCGCATCGCGTTCCGGCGCCTGGGAAAGGCCCGGGACCGCATCTACCGGGTCGGTGTGACCGCGCACACCAAGATCGCGCTCATCGATGCTTACCTGGAAGCAACGCCAGGATTCGCGTAATGGCTACACCTCCCGAAGCTCTGCAGATTCCGCCTATCCGGACTGATCTCACCGAACCTGCGCCGTCTTCCAGCGGCCAGCCTAATACGGCGAAGGAATGGTACTACTACTGGCGGCGAACCGGAGCCCAGGTCAACTCACTGTGGGGAATGGTCACGTATGGGACGCACGCGAACCGTCCCGCGCCCGGAACGGTTCCGGACGGAGCCTTTTATTTCGAGACGGACCGCGGCGCACTTTACGAGTTCCGGTACGGACACTGGAAGTACGTCGCCGGAATTATGTTCGGCACTCTGAATCCGGACCAGAGGCCGACCGATCTCGGAACCTACGACGCCGGGTTCGACTTCAGGTCTACCGATTCGAATACGGACTATGCTCCTCGGGAGTTCATGTGGTCCCAGACCCAGTGGATCGAGATCACGCAGGTTCTGTACGGAACCCATGCCAACCGGCCCGCTGCGAACGCTCAGACGCCGGCACGCACGATCTACGTCGAAACAGATCGTGGCAATGTCATCTATCAGAATCAGGGCAACAACTGGATCTATGTCGCCGGAAGAATGTGGGGAACAGTTGCGCCGACGGATCAGCGGCCGACGGACCTTGGGGCGAACGATAAAGACTTTACTTTCTGTGACAGCAACAATGCTCCGTACCAGGAATTCGTGTGGACCGGAAGCGCATGGAGCCAGGTCAATTTTCCGCAGCCCACGGTTTACTGGACTGCCGGAACCCCAACCGGGGCGATCTACTACAGCGGCGGTCCGGTAGGAATCGGGCTGAACAATCCGGCGTCAGGTCTGGAGGTTTCCGGCGCGAACACCGGAAATAACTACTATGCGAACGGAGATCCGGCGGCCGGCGCAATCACCTTGCAGGACAGCGGAGGAGGGGGCGGGAACGGCGGCCTCATATTATTCGGCGCGGCTGAAGGTTTATTCGCAGGTATCAAGGCGTATCTGGCAAGCGGAAGCGGACCTGCGGGCGACCTCATTTTTATGACTCGCACAACGTCCGGGAACCTCGTCGAGCGCATGCGTGTCGGTTATGGCGGCAATGTCGGCATCGGCATGGACGCCAGCTACCTGCTGCAACTGTCCTCGGATTCCGCGGCCAAACCGGGTACTAATACGTGGACAATCGCATCCGACATCCGCATGAAGCGAAACGTACATCGCTTCCAAGGCGACATCAACGTCATTCGGCGCCTGAATCCGATTGCGGCGGAATATAACGGAAAAGGCGGCACGCCGGAAGGCGCGAGAGTGGTCTCGTTCGATGCCGCCGAACTCCGCGAGATCGTGCCGCAGGCCGTCTCGAGCGTGCGCGGAAAGCTGCATCCGGACGATGCGGAAGAGACGGAATTACTCGGCGTCAACACGCATGAGATCTTCTACCACATGCTGCGCGCGATTCAATATCTGGACCGCGAGGTTCAGGAACTGCGCGGGCATCACTCCGGCATCATCGAGCAAATGCGCCAGAAGCTTCACCTGTGATCCACTTTGAGCGCTCTTTCGACTACAGCCTGATCCGCGACATCATCACTCATCCGAAGCTCTGGCCGCATCTGTCCGACGATCTGACGCCGCCGGCAAGCCAGTTCCGTCCGGTCGAGAGTCCCCTGATCTGGTACGTGCTTCCCTACTACCACCGCTCGAGCGAAGAAGCTCCGGATCTGCTGGGGATGTGGATGTTTGTCCCGCAGACGTCGATCTGCTGGGAGGTCCATACGGCACTTCTGCCGGTCGCGTGGGGCCCGCTCGGCCAGATGGCGGCCCGTCTGCTGCCGGGCTGGATGTGGGCGAACTCGCAGTGCCGGCGCATCGTGACGAATGTCCCCTCGCCCAATCGCCTGGCTCTGCGGTTCGCCATCAAGGCCGGCATGAAAATCTACGGCTGCAATCGCCAGAGCTATCTCAAAAACGGCGTGCTTTGCGACCAGCTATGCCTGGGACTGTCGAAGCCCGATGAATGGCCTTCCGTTGGGGCGGAAACGGGCCTGGAATCGATCGAGGAGCCTATATGCCAGTAGCGGCTGCGCTTCCGTTCATAGGACCCATTGTCGGTGGAGTGGGCTCCATCGCAGGCGGCATCAAGGGATCGAACGCCGCGAGCTCAGCCGGCGCCCTGCAGGCGCGAGCCGCCCAGCAGGCGATGCAGTTGATCCAGAACCAGCTCGGCCAGGTGAACCCGGCCATCGGGACCGCGGCTCAGAACGCCGCGGCCGCGGCGGCCGGCGCCGCGCAGACGGCCGGCCAGGGAGTCACGACGGCCGCGCAAAACGCCTCGACCGGCATCCAGAACGCAGCTCAAGGCGCTAACGCACTGCTGAACCCCTACCTCCAGACCGGCAACCAGGCCACGCAGACTCTCGCGCAGATGATGGCCCCGGGGGGGCAGTTGATGCAGCCCTTTACTATGCAGACGATGCAGGCGATGGATCCCGGCTATCAGTTCCGCATCGATCAGGCGAACAAAGCACTGCAGGCTTCGGCCGCGGCCCGGGGGGGAGCGCTCGGGGGGGGAACGGCATCGGCTCTCGCGGCACAGACGCAGAATCTCGCGTCGGGAGAATACGCCAACGCATTCAACCGCTATCTCGCTCAGAACCAGCAACTATATGCGCAACTCTCCGGCCAGGCCGCGCAGGGGCAGGCCGCGGCCGGCGCCAGCGGCCTGAACCTCATGAACGCGGGGCAGCTTGCGGGCGGATGGGGGACCGGCGCCGCGAACCTCGCCGGCAACTATCTGACGCAGGGGACGCAATACGGCGGGACGATCACCACCAACGCGGCCCAGCAGATGGCCCAGAACGCGATGACCGCGACAGGCCAGATGTCGAACCTGCTGACCGGCGGCGCCGCGGCGCAGGCAGCCGGCCAGGTCGGGGCGGCAAACGCCTGGTCGAACGCGCTGGGCGGCCTCGGAAATGCAGCCATCGGAGCGGGCAACATTTACAACCAGCAGAATCTGCTCAACCTGATCAGGGGCAGCAATGGGAATTTGAACTTTACGTTGCCGATACCGACGGCTTACATGAACAGCCCTTACAGCACGCCGGGGTTCGTCGGGTAATTCTATGGCAATCGATCCCTCGATCGCTCTCGCAGTGCAGCCGGTGAACGTCACCGCGCAGTATCCGACACCGTTCCAGAACGTGGGACAGATCCTGTCTCTCCAGCAGATGATGCGCCAGGGTCAGATGCAGCAGCTCGAGCTGCAGCAGGCGCAGCAGATGTGGGAAGAGCGCCAGCGTCTCAACCAGTTGCTGTTCGGCCAGCAGGCAGGCCAGCAGCCAACACAGGCCCCGGCGCCTTCGTCCACCCAGCCGGCCACTTCCGCGCCGGCCGCAGCCGCTCCCGATGCGTTCGCGGCCGCGCCGCTGGCGACACAGGAGCTTCTCAATCAGGCGACGGCCGCGCAGCCAGCGGCTCAGACCGCGCCCACGCTCAGCGCCGCGAGGCCGACCGGTGAGATCCAGACGCCCGGCCAGGTCGCGGTTCCGGACTTTCAGAAGTGGATCGAGGTCGCTCCGAACCTGGGTCCGCAGATGATGGAGAACTATTCCAAGGCCATCAAGAGCTACTACGATCTGCAGAACGCGCAGTTCACGCAGGTTCAGAACACGGGAAAGCGTGTCGCGCAGCTCGCCGGATCCATCGTCGATCCACAAACGCAGATGACCGCGATCGCAACGGCGGTGAAAGAAGGCCTCGTCAATCCTGAGGAAGGGCGCCGCCTGATGACGGTCTCGCCCAACGACCCGATCTGGAAATCGTGGCAGAACCAGGGCATGACGGCATCGGAGAATGCGTCCAACGAGATCGCCAATGCACGCCTGCACATGGATCAGCTATCGAAGGCCATCGAGTTTGCGAAGGCTCCTTATGAATTGCAAAGGACGCAAGCCGAGGCCACAACCGCGGGAATGACCGCGGCGGATGCGCAGCGGGCGCAGGATGCGCAGACTCTCGCCGTCGCCGCGGCGCAGGGTCCGGCTCAACTCCAGACCGCTCTCGCAGGCCTTCCCGCGGCGCGCCAGGCGGCGTTTGCCGGCGCAACCACTCCAACCGACATTCTTACCCGCGGTTTGAAACCACAGGAGCAGTTAACGACGGCCGAGACGAAGCGCCAGCACAATATCACGGCCGTAAATGAAGCCATCAAAACCGGAATCGAAAAACAGAAATTCGATCTCGAATTCGGGCCTGGAACCGTCGATTCGCTGGTCGAACAGATCAGACAGAATCCCGACACCGCGGTCCAGAACGTTCCGCAGGCTCTTCGCACTCCCGTAGCGCAAGGGCTTACGGCGAAGTACGGCCTTCCGTTCCCCAAACCTCTGAGCGGCCAGCAGTCCGAACAGGAGGTCGCCTCGAGATCGACTCTCAATGCGGTCAACTATATCCGTTCCGCGCTCGACGACCCGGAGATTGCGGGCAATATCGGGCCGATCCTGGGGCGCCTTCAGGACGTGGGGCAGAGGATCGGGACAGCCGGAACGTTATCTCCCGCGGCCGCAGCTAAGGCGCAGGAGCTGCGCACGCAGATGCGCCTGTTACTTACGCAGGAGCCGCGCGAGTTCGGGGGCAGGCTCACGCCGGCCCTGATGGAGGAGCTTCAGAAGAGCGGACCGCGGGTCGATATGAATATCGACATGCTGAAGGGAGCGTTGAACGGCACGGAGGTCACGTCATTGAACCAGCTCGACAATCTCGACAAGGCGCGGTTCGGCGGAAAGGCGCGGCCGCGAACGGATCGAGGCCTCGAGCCTACTCAGGACGTGCGGACCGCCATCATGGGCCAGAAAAAAGGCCCCGGGATGTATCAGATGACGGACGGATCAGCGTGGTACCTCACTCGAGACGGGCAGATCATCCCAAGGTGACAATTGCCTGATGTCGAAGTCGCAAGCTTCACCCCCGCGGGCGGTTCCATAGACGTCGCGCCGCCCGTCCCGCCGGCCGCTCCCGTCCCGGCGACATCCACTCCCATTTCCGCATTCTTCAACCCATCGCCACAGGAGTCGGCACTCCTCGCCGAGATCCGCCGCCGCGAATCGAGCGCCAATTACGCCGCCCTTCCTCCAAAACCGACATCTGATAATCCACATCCGACGGCCTCCGGAGCCTATCAGTTCATTAACAGCACCTGGCGCGACACCTCGGATGCGACAGGTGTGCCGCAATATGCGACAGCGCGGCAGGCCCCCCGATGGGTGCAGGACGTAAACGCTCTTCACCTTCTGCGCAAGTACGGCGCGAACAGCAGCGCGAGCTGGCAGGCATCCGGGCCGTATGACGTATCGGCGATAACCGCGAGCGCAAACCCGCCCCTGGCAATCGGAAGCGCCAGCCGTTCCGCAGCTCCGACAGACGCTCTCGCGGGCGCACCGGCCGGAGCTGATGGACAGGATCTCCTTTCGCGTCTTGCCGGCGGCGAAGACATCGACGTCACGCCGCAGATGATCGCGCAGATCATCAATGCTCGTCCGCAAGCTCTCCAGCCTGGTCCCGTTGCGCCTCAGCCGGCGGCTCCGATCGCAGTAGCGAACTTCCAGCCGGCGCCGGCCGCGCCGCCGGCCGGTCCGCAACCCTCGGCTCTTTCGCGTTTCGGTACAGCTTTCGGGCAGTCGAGCGGATTGGAGGGAATCGAAAATCTGATCGGGGGCGGAACGCGCGCCGCTCTCGGACGGTTTGTGGGCAATCCCGATTATGACGCCGAAAGACAGTTCGTCAGTGCAGGAAAAGGTCTGCTGATGGGATTGGCCCATGAACCGGGCCGTATATCCGGCGAGGTGCAGAAAGGATTCGACGCACTATCGCAAGGAGACATAAACGGGTTTGCCAATTCGCTTTACTACGCGGTTCCTTTCTTCGGGGGGGCAATCCGCAACATGGCGGATGCCTACAACAGTGGAGATTACGCGGGCGCCCTCGGACACCTGACCGGCATCGGCACGTCGATTCTAGCAGGCAGTCCGGAAGCCCGCGGAGCAACTGTCGCCAAACTCGGGGAGGCCGCGGAAGCTGTCAGCCACGCTGGACCGGCCGTCAGGGGTGGAGTATCCGGCGCATTCGAAGCGGCTACCAAGACGCTACCGCTCAAGAAATTCGGTCTGGATATCCCGGTTCCGCAGCCGATCATTACCGGGGCGGAGGGCGCGCTGGCGGCTCATTTTGCCGGTGTGCCGAAACCGGTCGGAGCCGCCGTGGGAGCTGCCGCCCCGGTTGTCATCGGCGCTGTTCGCGGCGCTCGCCAGGCACTCGCCGAACGCGCCGCGGCTGAGGCAGTCCCGGAAGCCGCCGCGCTGACTCCTGAAGTGATTCCAGTTTCACGACAGTTGCCGGCCGCAACCAGTATCATCACTCCGCCCCCGGAAGATACGAGCTTCGTGCGGGCCGTACCGGCGCAATATCCGGAAGTCGAGCCACGCCCCGGTGAAACCCTCACCGGTCCATTGCAAGGTGTTACATGGGATCCGACCCGTCGAGCTTGGGTATGGCGTCCGGCTGCGGAACCGGCAGCACCGGCCGAAATCGTACCTTCCGCTGCGGCGGCACCGGAACCTACGCTGACGCCTCGGGATCTCGTTCAGGAAGAAACCGGACGTCCGCCATCCCGCCAGACCCAGGCCCAACAGGCCGCCGCGGCGGAGACACTGGCCCAAACGCCCGCTCCTGAGCCTGCGGCGGCTCCACAAGCGCCCGAAGCACCGGCCGCGGTCCCAGAGATCCCCCCTCAGCCCGCAGCGCCCCAAGCGCCTGCAAGACGGCCGGACGCCGAGATCGCCGCGCAGCTCGAGGCGACCACGCGGCCCGACCGCATGGCCGACTTCCTCGTCCGGAACTTCGACGTCACGCCGGCCGACATCGATAAACTCGACCCTCACGACTGGCAGCTCGTCGCGCAGGGAGCCGGCAGCCCAGCCGGGACCGCGCCGACGCCCGAAGATATCGCGCAGGTTCGCACGAACGTCGAAGCGCAGAATAGAATGCCGGCAACGCCGGCAGAAGCCGTGTCTCAGTTTGAAGCGAAGCGTGGGATGGGACGCGCGCAAGCTCCCGTACCGGAGGGGACTTCTGGGGGAGGCACTCCGGAAGCGGCACCGACGGCGGCGCCAACTCCGGCATCCTCCGTGACGGCGCCGCCGCCGGCAGCAGTGTCGCCGGCCGAAGAGCTCGCCCGAATGATGCCTGAGCACGCGGCCGCGCCACAGGAAGCGGGCGCGCGTGGCCCCACGGCATCAGAGGCACGCATCGAGACGCTCGCCCAACAGCTCGCCAAGGGCGATATTCCTACGGAACACTTGGCGACCATCACGACCAATCCCGAAGCGCAGCTCTGGCTCGAGGAGCTCGCGCGCAGCCAGGGACTCGCCAGGCCCGCACCAGGCGAATTGCCGCAGATCCTTGACCGCGTGCAGCAATTGCGCGGGGGGGGACTGTCGGCAACCGCCCCGGCCGGCGCGGCGCCTGGTCCTCCCGGTCCATCCGGAGCCGCGGCCGAAGCCGTCGAACCGGTGGCCGCGCAGCAGGTCGCCGAATCGGCTGATGCGGCACGGTCAAGCGGGCTTGAGCGCGTCTCCGACACGCTCGGCAAAGCGGCCGATGACGCCATGGACCGGATGCGGAAGCGCGGCACGTTCAACGGAACGAGGCTGAATGCCGGCGTCCCGGTCGAAGACATGGCGGACATGGCGATCTGGGGCGCGGCCAAGCTCGCCAAAGGCGTGACGGACTTTACGAAATGGTCTAAAGAGATGCTCGCCGATGCCGGACCGGCCGCGGCCGACCAGATCAGGCCGCAGCTTCGCGATCTGTTCGACAAGGCGCAGAAGATCTTCGCGAGGCACATCAATACGACGGCGAATCTTCTGCCCGACACCAAAAAGCTTCTCGAGCTCTACCGGCAGGGAAAAGCCGGCGCGGACTGGTATCGCGACACCATGTCGGAACTGAAAAAGATCTTCGGACCCGACGCGACCATGATGGTCGACTTCCTGGCGGCGACCAGTCCGAACTCGACGGTCAAGGCGAACGTCGCGCTCGCTCTCAAGGCATACACGCAGTGGAAACTCGGCCAGCCGTTTAAAGGCTTTTTAGGCGACGTCATCACCAATCTCGACAATGCCGCTGCCGGGCGCCAGTTCGGCGAGTTGAAAGTCTCGAGCTTCCGCAAGAACCTCTACGGCGACCCGGTCCCGGTGACGGTGGACCGCTGGATCGCGAGAGCCATGGGATTCCGCAAGGGCGTCACCGAAGGCCAGTACAAGTTCATGGACTACATGCTCACCCAGATCGCCAACAAGAACGGCATGGAGCCGCGGCAGCTTCAGGCCGCGATCTGGAAGGCCATCAAAGACACCGAAGGTCTACCGGGACAGGGTGGCGAGAATTTCGAAACGCTGGTGAAGCAGAAGCTCGCGCGGGATCCGAAGATGGCCGGCGTGATCCACGACCTGACCGGCTACTCTTCGGCAGGCTTGTAGTCGATGTCTTCCCAGAACCGCTCGGCGAGACGCTCGTTCTCGGCAACGAGCTCGGGATCGTCGCAATTGTCGAGCGGCATCCCGCTCATAGCCTCGAGCAGGTGGTCGACCTCGTCATGCGTGAGATTCGGACGTGCCATAGCCTTCCATTGTAACCGTTCGGAGAGACCACATGCCTTACGTCGCATTTGCGCCTAACCGCATCGTGACCGGCACGGAACTGTACGCGACGGTCAACGGAAACGCGGACGGACTGCCGGCCGCGGAAGCCTACTGCACGTATCTTCTAGACGCCGCGATCCTCGATTTCACCGAAGCGGCCGTAGAGAACTGCATCTTCGAGATCAGTTATCAGAGAGGGACACACTTCGGCTATCCGGGGATCGGCGGCAAACCTTGGGTTCCCTACACTCCGCTGTTCGTGCATCTCGATCTTCCCGCAGCCGATCTTGATCCGGGCGATTATACGTTCCGGTTCACGCTGGCGACGACTGTGAATACCGCGGCCAGTTTCGACGAAGCGTACACACAGACCATCGACCTTCCGGTATTCGTCTCGCAGCGTCCGCTCCCGGTCTGGTACTCGAATCCCGAAATTCCAGGCGTGGCGCCCTGGGAAGAGCACATGATCCAGCTCGCCGACAAATGGGAGCCGATCATTCTGGACCGCGGCAACACGCAAGGCGAGACGAACTGGTACTACGACGTTGCGAGCACTTACTGGCAGGTCGGCGATTACATCCACAGGTCGAACCGGTATGCCTACGTCGCGCTCGAGTCGGCGCGGCGTTACGAGGAGTATCTGCTCGCGGCGCAGAGCCAGGGAGGGCCGGCCGCATACAAGCTCTTTCCGCGGGGATTGCGCCAGACATACGAGCGCACGCAGGACACCCGCTGGCTCGACGCGCTCAAGCTCACTCAAACCGGAGCCTACGTGTCTTCGGCCGGCGACACCGATCCCGCTCTGATGCGCGAGACGGCGTATGCGACCGACGTCTGGCGCGAGCTCGAATACGTGAACGAGGGAGACGGCAACCTGCTCAATCACGGCGTTGCTTTTCTTCTGGGGCAGTTCAATCTCTTGTGCGTCCAGAAGTTCGGCCGCGACAGCGGCATGGTGTGCGAGCCGTTCTTCTTCGGCCTGGCGATGCAGACGCTCATCGACTGCTACGACATGGACCCTGACGACCGCATCCCGCAGGCGATCGCGGCGACGTGCGAGTGGCTGTGGCAGAATGCCGTCGACGCCCAGACCGGGCGCGTCGAATACGACGCCTGGCACAACGAGGAAACGACGTACACGTCTCTCAACGGCTTGATGCTCAATGCGTGGGGCTTCCTGTACAAGCTCACAGGCGACTCGGTCTACCGCCGGCAGGGTGATGTCCTGTTCGCGCACATCTTCGACGACGACGAGTGGAGCTGGACGCCCAAGCAGTTCGCCCAGATCTACCGCCGCACCATCGATTATGTGACAAGGTGGAGAGCATGACAAACAGCATGCCTCTTTGCGCCCTATATGCCCGCGTCTCGACTGAGGATCAAAAGTGCGAGCTTCAGCTCGATGAGATGAAAGCGTACTGCGAACGGCGCGGATGGCCCATATATGCCGAGTACGTTGATACCGGATGGTCTGGAGCCAAGAAGGACCGGCCGCAGCTCGCCAGGCTCATGCGGGACGCACGCAAGCACATGTTCGACTGCATCATCGTCTGGAAGATCGACCGTTTCGGCCGCTCCGTAGCCAACTTTGTTGAACACCTTCAGGATTTGGAAGCGTGGGGAGTCAGGTTTATGTGTATAACACAGGCCGTTGACACGGACCAACAGAATCCGGCCTCAAAGCTCCTCATGACGATCATGGTCGCATTCGCTGAATTCGAGCGTGCCATGATCGTCGAGCGCGTCAAGGCCGGCATGGCCGCGGCCAAGCGCCGCGGCGTGCACTGCGGGCGCAAGGCGCTCGTCTGCGATCGCAATAAGGTTCTGGAACTGCATCTGCGCGGCAAATCCATTCGTGCGATCTCTGCGGCCCTGAAGCTCAATCGCGACAAGGTCCACAAGATCGTCAGAGCCGCAATCGCGGCCTGACGCCGTAAACTCCTGTCAGAAAATGCATCTCAAAGAGGGACGGCTAACTGATTGATTCTACGTTCAAACGCTTCTCGCGGCAGGGCCGTCAGAGAACTACAACCATCTCGGACGAACTGGTAAATGCGGGAAATAAAGATACTTGCGAGAGCGAGCAAAGCCCGAACGATGTCCAAAAGCACCCTTTTTCCGACACTTTTGGCCTTGTCTGACAGGCGTTCAATTCGGATTAACGCTTTTAGATTGAGGCGGTTGAGGCCGTAATTTGTGCATCAGATCGAGCGTCCAGGCGCGCATCCGCTCGCGTTGCTCCTGCATGTGACGGATCAACCTGAGCCAGACCGCGACATTCGCGATCCAGACAACGGTCGCGAAGGCGTTCGCCCACTCGCGCCGGTAGACCATGGCCGCGGCGAGGATGACGTCGCCTGCCATCAGGCCGTAAGCGAGTACGCGTGTCCGTTCCAGGCTGTTCCACTTCATAACGGCTTCCTGAACTCGACCGGACAGATCATCCGCGAAGTATCTGTCCCGAACCTGGTGAACCTCTGAAGCGGGTCGGCCTCATCGATCCATTCGATCTCAATCATCCATCGCTCGTAGCGCATGAGCAATTCCGCATGTTGTTGAGCGATCGGATCGATGTCTCCTAGCTTTCCTTCGTTTTCAATTTCGACGGGCCCCAGCACCAGCCGTCCGTCACCGTATCCTCGGATGACGATTCTCGTAGTGGATCCATGCCCAATGCTGTTGCGATCTCGACGCAGTAGTCAATATGTGCGTGCGTTTCAATCGTGGCAACATTGGCACGCAGCAGCTTCAGCTCATCATTCTCGCCCCATACCGGACTGTTCACCCATTGGCGCAAGTATGCCTTGATTAAGCCCAATTGCCGGCGGTCCAGCTTCTCACCGTTGATATACGCCGTAACCGCCGACCGTAGCTTGCCGCCGATTTCATACATCCAGTACTTGGGCGCGTCAGGATGATCAGGCGGCAACAGGATCATTGCTCATCCGTTTCGTGGTAGATCATTTTGGCGATCGGATACTCGAACGGAATTCGTTGACCAGGGTCATTCTCCCGGTCGCACAATAAGCAATCCAGAGCGTAGACCCAATCGCAATGCTGGCGCCATTTTTGAGCGTCCTGGTCCTTGGCGGCTTGACGCATGTTTTCTTCCCAGCCGGCCCGCATTTTCTCGGCACGAGCCTTCAGTGACTCAGGGCGTTTCATTGTCCGCTCTTCCCGTCGGTACGGCCCTGAATGATGGCATTGATCAGCTCCTGGATCAGAGCGGCGTTTTTCGTCATCATTACCTCTGTCTCGGCGTGCTGCAACGCGATCCGGTCCAGGGTTGCGGTAATCCGGTCCAGCCTTTCATCGATGCGGCTGATATTGGCTGATGCCCCTTCCATGGATCGATCATGCGCGTCGATGTGCGCCTGGTCGATCTGCTGCATCTCGCGGACGTGCGCCAGCTCGCGTTCCAGGCGGCGGATTGTGAATTCGTAGTCGATCATTTCTTCTTCCCCCATCTGGCCGCAGCCGCGGCCTTGGCGATCGCCTTGCGCTTTGCCGGCGAGAGCTTCTTAGCGCGAGCTGCGCCGCCGACTGAGGCGCCGGTAAGCGCGACTCGGCGCCGGTCCTCTGGCGTCATCTTGATCATTCGGCGCTTGGCGAGCGCAACCGCCGCGGCGTTCTTGCGTTTAGCGCGCATGGCGGTCCTCCAGCACGGCCACCCGCGCCGCCAGCTCCCCGACTTGCTTGATTACACCGTCCACGCGACCACCTAGGTAGATAAATAAACCTCCGTTCAGGAGGATGCCGACCAGCGGGATGGCGCATAGGACGTAGAACTGGGTTTCACTCATCGCCTCAAGTATAGCTTACCTATCGATTGGCAACAATGGGGTGAAATACAAAGCTTTTTGCTTGCTTGCCTAGCGATAAGAATGCATACTGAAAGAGTAGTTCAGCCGCGAGGCTTTAAAGCGCGAAAGGATTTAAACATGTACTTCGTAGTCGAGTATCAAGGCCAACGCAAAACGGTCAAGGCGAAGCCCGCCGCGACCCTCACTGAAGTAAATCACCTCGCATTCGGTTTCGACGAGCTGGGCGACATCCGCGCCAAGGATGTCCTCGTTATCGGCTCGACGAAGCTCCGTGACGTTGCGGCCGGCATGATGTGCAAAGTCTGGCCCGCTCAGAACCAATTCACCATCTGCATCAACTGCAAGTCCAAAGCTGCCCGCTGGGATTCCCTCTATTGCAGCGACCGCTGCAAGCAGGCGTTTCTCCATTTCCCCACGGAGGCCCGCTAATGCTCTCCGGACTCTTCACCGAAGGCCGCGGCCGCGTCTGCGACAACTGCGGCGAGCGCTCGACCGACACTGCCTACTGCGCGACGTGCGACATGCACGTCTGCGACGGCTGCGATCACACTTGCATTCCCCAGGAGGAACTCAACTAATGGCAATCATCCGCTTCTCAACTAACATCGCCCAGGCTCTGCACATGCGGAGCCTGGAAGGAAAGCCGGTCGAATCGCAGTTCGGCGGCATGCAGCACATGTTCACCGCGGCCGAAGGCACGTTCTACGTGTCCGATAAAGTCGGCGGGATTCTCGCCGATCAGTTCCGCGCTTTAGGCGTCAAGGCCGGCGATCCGGTCGAGATCACCAAGGCCCAGACCGGCTCCGGACCGTCCCAGCGCACGCAGTGGCAGGTTGCGGTCACCGTCCACTCGATCGAGGAACCCGCTCCTGCGCCGCCGAGTGAGCTGGAGACGCAGCTCGCCGCCTCGATCAAGCTCGTAGAGGCCCGCAAGGCCGCTGCTCGCGCAACGACCGCTCAACCAGCCGAACAGCCGGCCTGGGCCGCTTACCTCGTCCAGCAGTCCAATGCTCTGATCGACGCCTATGCCGCCGTCCTCAGGCATTCCACGCGACATGAAGGCTTGATCAAGACGGAAGACGTCCGCTCGATATTTCTCAGCGCCTTTATCAATGTGTCGAAGTCTTCAGGAGGACGCAATGCGGCTTAAAAAGCTCTGGACAGCCGTTCGCTGGATCGCTATCGCGTTTATCGCTTGCAAGATGGTCAGCGAAGCTCCTAAGTGGATTTTGGACCTCGTCGCTATTTGTATTCTTTGGCCTGTTCCCGATTGGATCAAACGCCGGAATGACGAGAGCGACAAAGGAGGTTCGCGCAATGTGGCCTAAGATCGAATTCGAGGTGGACGAGCCAACGCTCGTCCATCTCCGTTTTACGGCCGGGAAGCTGATCGTTTCCCGGTGGTACGACCGCTGGCCCGGTGACACGGTTCAGTACATGTTCTGCGCGGACGAGGGGATGTTTTACCTGACCGATACCGCGGGCGCTCTGCTGAACGCTCGCCTGAAGTCTCGCGGTTACGTCGCCGGATCGCCGATCATCATCACCAAGCGCAGAGTGGCGAATCCGAACAGCGATCGGCCGATCACAGAGTACGTTCCGTTCCGCGTTGGGGAGTTCGAAGAATAAGGAGATTTTATGAAACGCATTTATCTGTTTGTGATTGTTACTGTGTCGCTAGCGTTGGCACTCTCTGCTGCTGAGAATTCGCGGTGGCTGCAATTTACCAAGACCAACGACGGCAGGACTGTCTATATCGACAGCGAG
>Ga0126378_10000354_pt1 | contig 34671 bp, 30 predicted proteins | sample PanSoiMetPlot_23_FD_92587 | JGI IMG/M metagenome (GOLD analysis project Ga0126378, IMG submission 92587) | Tropical forest soil microbial communities from Panama - MetaG Plot_23 | ecosystem: Environmental > Terrestrial > Soil > Tropical forest > Bulk soil | place: Panama | collected 2016-02-17
AGCACGATTCCCACCGCCATTACGCCGGCGCAAACGAACAACACGAATAACCCGTTTGACGTCACCATTGTTGCCACGCCAAAAGCGGATAACTCAGGGTTCGTCATCGGGACCATCGCTATCGTCACCGGCGGCCCCATTACTTTCAATGGAATCACTCCGACCATCGCGCCGGGGGGCGGCACTCAGTGGGACATCTATCTCGACGCCCCCAACATCTCCTCGGCATCCAAGGTCAATCTGATCAATTCATCCGGCGGGACTACCATCCTGAATTCCACCACCGGACAAGTCAAAATTCTGTTCCCACTTCCCGCCACTGCCACAAGCACCGGGACGACCCCGCCGCCTCCTGCTTCGACCGGCGCCCGCGTGCGCCTCAACGCGATCAACCTCTCGGCGGCCGGCCCCTATACCATTTCCATCGTCGATCCTGCCCAGCCCTGTAACGGCAATGCCGTGGGCACTGCGTGCACGGCAACGGGCACAGGTACTTTCACCGTTATTCCCGTGCGTCCCACGAGCACTGCCACAGTTCCCGACAGTGTCGTTCAGGGCGCCAATGCACAGAACACACCAGTCACCGTTACAGGCGGCTATTTTGGGCCGGGAACTGGAATCGTAAGCCCTGGCGATGGAAGCACGGGCCAGGGCAGCCTTGCCTCTGTTTTTTTCCAGTCTCCTGGAAACATTCTTGGGCTCGATCAAAACAATCCTTCAACTTCACACCGGTTGAATACGTTCATCTCCCCTACCCAGATCAATTCTGCCAAACCCGGCCTCTATCCGCTCTACGTCGCCAGCAACAACTCGCAAACGCCTCCCACTCCCAACAACCCGTCGGTCACCAATATGGCTCTTTTCCCCGACTATTCGAGCAGTGCCCCAACCCAGCCCACAGCTAAGTTTTCAGCGGGATTGAATCCCAGCGCCATCGACATCGACCCGACGCTGGGTGTTCTGGCAGTCGCAGAAACCGGCTCGAACGCCATTGAATTCTTCAGTATCGGCAACAATTCGCTGACGTCTTTGGGCCAGGTGACGAGCACCGCGGCCGCCCCGATTAATGTGCCTACGGGCCTTTCCATCAATCACGCCAACCACACCGTCGCCGTGGTCAACTACGGCACACAAACCACGACATTGAACGCTGATGGTAGTTGCAAACAGGCCACCTCGACGGGACAGAGTGTCACGGTTTTGAACATTCCCGGCAATCCTTCTCCGATCACGCCTTTCAGCGTGGTCCTTCCTTACGCAGTTCCGCAGGCTGGGGTGACGGGCACTTCGGTTTGCCCCCAGCCCATGCCTTTTTCAATTGGCGTAGACCCCGATTCCAACCTTGCCCTGGTTGCTTATTCCGCGGCTTCCGCGAGTTCCTTTACGAATCTCGGTTTCATCGTCAATTTGAATCCGGACTCCCCGGCGAGCCCTCCTAACGAATGTATTCTCGACCAAGCCATCAACCAATCGAACAAGAATGGCCAATGCCTGTTCTCTCAGGTCACCTTGAACACTGGCACGTATCCTCACATCGCCATGTCTCCTCACAATCATTTGGCGATTGTTACTCCCGGTGGTGCGGGTGTGGTCCGTGGTGTGGATGTCACCACGCCTTCCAATTCCAACGTGCTGCTGTCTTCCACTTTGGCAGCGGGGCTGGTCACCGTGACCATTGACTCGACCAAGTGCCCGCCTCCCTTGCCCGCTCCTACCACCACAACAAATCCCTGCCCGTTCTCGATGATTCCGGGCAACGCTGGCTCGGTGTTGATATCGGGCGTGACTCCGGGTACCGCCGCGAACGCCGCGCTTTTCAACGGCGTTTTTACCGCCACCGTCACCAGTAGCAGCAGCTTCACTTATGTCGTGCCCAACGTCAGCGTCAGTGATACCGGATCCGGCGGCACTGTTTTCTACGGCAATGCGGACTTGACCTTTAACGTCTCCAACAGCGGGACCACGCAAGGCGTGGCCATCAATCCGATCACTCACACCGCGGCGCTCGCCGATGCCAACGCCATCGGCACGAATGGACCCCAAATCGACCTGCTCAATGGTTTGGATCAAACCAGCTCCTCCATTACCTTCTTTGCCGGTTGCACCGCTTTCACTACGACCTGTTCGAGCGCGCCCGAACTGCTCGCCACCACTGAAGTGGCCTGGCAGCCGTATATAAACGCGGTCGTTTCCTATAACCCGAAGCTCAAACTTGTTTCCATCTCGGATCCTGTCAATCAAAAAAGGTACGCCATCGTCAGCGGGTTCGGTCCCGGCGCAGTCTCTTTCCCCGTCCAGAACGGGGTTAACTCGAACACGACGGGCGATTGCGGCACGTCTTCTTGTCTTACGCTTTGGGGCGGCCTGGTCGTCGATTCTGCTACCAACCAGGCCTTTGTGCTCGAATCCGGTGCCCCGGTGACCGGCACGAATCCTCCTGCCCCTACTCCCGGCCAGATTGAAATCTTCAATCTTGCTTCTTCTGCGGCCAACACGCCCAAACCCACCCATATTTCCGAAGTGATTGTTCCCAGTCCGAATCCAGGTCCCGGAATTATTGGTGGTATTCCAAACGCTCGCGTGCCGCAGGGGACGCTGACTTCGAACCAGCCTTTGCACGGCGTTCAGATTTTTGGCACCGGTTTTGCTTCCGGCTTGCAAGTACGCCTGGACGGGGTGGACATTATTACGCAAGGCGGCACGGTCGACAATATTGCGGCCAGCGGCCGCGAAGTTGACGTCACCATTCCCGCAGTTGCTCTCTCCGCGCCTCATCACTATGCGCTGGACGTCTTGAGCCAGGGCGCACAATCCAACGTCGTCGACTTCCTGGTCGTTCAGTCCGTGGATCTCTCCAAAGTCTGCACCGGCTCCGCCGGTGCCGCAGTCAATACACTGCCCACTTCAATTGCGCTTGCCGATCAAATCGCTAACGGGCCCTTCTCTCCCATCGGTCTGGTCAGTGTTTCCGGTTGCAATAGCATCGTCGAACTCGACCTGAACCCCGCGCACGTGACATTTGGCCAGCAAATCGGCAGCCCCATTTCCGTCGGCACAGGGCCTCAGGGCATTGCCATCAGCGAGAAGTTAGGCTTGGCGGTTGTCGCTAACCATGGAACCAATACCGCCTCGGTGCTTGATCTGACGCAGAATCCGCCGGTCGAGAAAGTTCCCGACGTCAATACGGGAACGAGTCCAACGGGCGTGGGAATCAGCGAGGCTACCGGCGCGGCTGTTGTCGCGAACACCGGTTCCAATACGGTCACGCTCCTCGATCTTGGGTCTCTGTTCCCTCCGGCCGGAACGACTCCGCCCACGACGCTGACGCCTGTAAGCATCGGCGGCGTTCAATCGCCGCTGGCGGTGGCCATTGATCCCGACCGTGGCACGAACAATCAGGGCATTGCGGTTGTTACGGCCGTCACGCTGAGCAGCGTCCTCGGCCCCACTGGTTCTCTCGATGTGGTCGAGATTGGTTTCACTACGCCGATTCTCAGCACCACAATTTCTTCCGGCTTCACCTCCAGCACGCCTTCGGGGATTGTTTTCGATCCGACGGTGGTAACCAACACCGCGAACCCAGGCACCTTTTACGCCAATTCCAGCGGCACGAACTCGATTACCCAATTCAATCCCGATACCGGCGGCGGAAGTTCTGTGAGTGTGGGCATTAATCCGACATCTCTGGCAATTAATCCGCAGACGGGCGCGATTCTCACGTCCAACTTCGGGAGCAACACCATTTCTATCGTGGATACCATTTCGAGTCCCTTTAAAACGCGCCAGACTCTTGGGATTCCGGGCTCGCCCACGTTTGGGGTAGCGATCGACCAGTTCACGAATTTGGCGGTCATTGTGGACCAGGCCAACATGCGGGTTTTGCTGTTCCCCATGCCGAATTAAAGGAAGCCTGGGTCCGCCGCCCGCGTTTGCAATTGCAGGAAAGGAAGGGCGTCGGCTATACTTTCAGGTTTGAAGTAGCCTCGTTTGCGCCGCTGGGGGAGCGGTCAAAGGGTTTCAGGTTGAGCTGGGGGCAATCCGTATTGTTCCAGCTTTCCGAATCGTACCAATGAATAAGGAGAATAAAGTGAATTCCAGAATCATGAAGTACACGGCTGCCCTGGCCGCCGCCGGTCTTTTGATCGTCGCTGCGGTCCGCGGACAGTCCTCGTCCTCTTCCGCCGCCCCGGCCGGCCCGGGCAAGGTTGGCGTCATCAACATCCGCGGCGCCATCGGAAATACCGCCGAAGGCAAACAGGCTTCCGCCGAACTCCAGTCCCAGTTTGCTCCGCGTCAAAGCGAGCTGGAAGGCTTGAACAAACAAATTAACGATCTGCGCACGCGGCTCGCCGCCTGCGAGGGCAAGTGCAGCCAGGACGAGCTGGGGCGCTTGACGCAGCAGGGACAAAAAGCCACGCAGAAGTTCGATCGCCTCAACAACGAGCTTCAGGAGGATGTGAATTCCGCTCAGGGCGAAGTCTTCGACCGCATCGGCCGCAAGATGGTGGATGTGCTCGATCAGTATGCCCGCGCGAACGGCTACACCATGGTCCTCGACTCCTCGGCGCAGAACACCCCGATTCTTTACGCTTCCACACAGGTTGACGTCACTCAGGAAATCGTGCGCCTCTACGATGCCGCTTACCCCGTGAAGGGTGGCGCCGCGCCTGCGCCGCAGAAGCCCGCCGCCAAGCCCGCCACGCCAACCAAACCGTAACCATCGTTAGCACGCGCTCCAAAATTGTGCTCCGCCGAAACGCCCCGTTGAGACCGGGGCGTTTTTTTCAACAGGCTCGCTTGATACTTGGCCTGTTCCGCTTCATTTCTCTTCCCAACCAATTTCGCTTGATACACAATTCCTTCGTCGGCCCGCCCAGCACGGAGGTCCCAAATGCCGCAACCGTCACCCGCACCTGAATCTCAAAGTGGTCTTATAGATCGCATTCCTCGCCCGCCCGTTTTCACCTCTCCCGCCGAGGAGCGCCGTCATCGCAAGGAACGCCTCGCCGCGGCGTTTCGGGTATTCGCAGAATATAGTTTTGACGAAGGCGTAGCCGGCCACATCACCGCGCGCGATCCCGAACGCCTAGATTGTTTCTGGGTGAATCCCTTCGGTTTGCACTTCGGCCGGATTCGCGTTTCCGATCTGATTTTGGTGGACCACTCCGGCAAGGTTGTCGAAGGCCACGCGGAAGTCAATCTCGCCGCGTTCGCCATTCACTCCCGCATTCACGCCGCCCGCCCCGACGTTATCGCCGCCGCGCATGCGCATTCGCTTTACGGCAAGTCATGGTCTTCTCTCGGTCGCCGCCTGGATCCGCTCACGCAAGACGCTTGCGCGTTTTATGAAGATCACGCCGTCTTCGACGATTACACCGGCATCGTGGAGGAAACTTCCGAAGGCGACCGCATCGCTCGTGCCCTCGGTGCCAAGAAGGCGGCTATCCTGCGGAATCACGGCCTCCTTACCGTCGGCCATACCGTTGACGAAGCCGCCTGGTGGTTCATCACCATGGATCGTTCCTGCCAGGCCCAACTGCTCGCCGAAGCCGCGGGCCAGCCGCAGAGAATTCCCCACGAAACCGCAAAGAATACCTACGCGCTGATCGGCACGCACCTCGCGGGTTGGTTTCAGTTCCAGCCACTCTGGCAGCGCATCTCCCGCGCACATCCCGACCTGTTCGAATGAATGGTGGGCTCCAGGAAAGCGGGATTTGTGGCGGCCGCTTTTTTATCCTGAGGAACGAAGGACTGAAGCGAGAGCTCTGATTTGCCTGCGCGCACGCTCTATCTTGCCAACCCACCGCTTCGCTCGGGCCCGTTTTCGGCAATTCAGTAAAATGTCGCGTGCTTTTCCGCGCGTGGCAGCTCCCCTACCACCGCGGTCCGCAGTTCCCCGGGGCATGAGCCTGAAGCTCGCCGCACCGCTCGCGCGAACGAACTTGGCGATTTGAAGCCGAGATCGATCGACAGGACCTTGATCGCCACTCCCGGCTGCACCGCGAAAAAGCCCTTTACCCGGTCCATCAGGACTCCTTCCCGGTAGCTTCTGAAATTTCCGCCGGTCGCCAACCGCACCGTCTTCTTGATGGTTCGCTTGCTCACGCGCAAGCCTTGCGAGAGTTCTTCCAGGGTCTTGCGCGGATTCTCCCGCAGACTTGCCGCTATCTGGTCGAATAATATTCTTGGATCGTAGGACATGGTCGATCCTCCCGGTTTAGCTTTTGCTTTCTTTCCTGGATCGTACTTCAGGTTGGCGGGTCACAATTCGTTCGAGCCGGAGCCGGGTTTGCTCTTGCGAGGACGGCGGGGACGTGAAGGCTGAAGTCGCCGTTCAGGTGGCCAGCTTCACCACTATAGGGGGGATCTGTCTTCAAACAATCAGGTGTTCACCTGTTTCATTCATGCGCACGATACCAGATCTTTACGGCGCAGCTCCGCCGCAACCAGGCGAATCTGCCGGCAGGTGATTTCCTCGGAAGTGCCTTCCGCAGCGCCGGCACGCGCCGGCAATCTGATCGAATATTTCCCGTGCAAGCCACTCGGGTTGGAACTCGATTTCGCCGCTTCCCCGGAACGAGAGAAGCAACTGAGCTCAGTTTGCGATCACCGATCCGCGTAATTTGTTCGAACGTGTGTCCTCAAGAAGCCGAAGCGTTTCCTCAGCGGCAGAGGAACCTCGAGCAGTCGAGTCCATCTGGGCGCGCTCGCCGTTGCGAAACCGCCCCAGCGCCGAAAGGATTTCGTCTCCGTACATTTCGGTCTTCTTCTCCCCGAAGCCGGGAACACGCCGCAGCTCCGAGAGGCTCAACGGCATGGCGCAGCACAAATGCTCCAACGTTGTGTCGTGCATGACGATGAACGCTGCAATCCCCTTTTGCCTTGAAATATTCCTCCGCCATTCGCGCATATACGCTTTCAATTCCAGGTTCGGCTCCTTCGCGCTTGCTGCGTTTCGAGAGGCCGTTTCAGGTCGCTTCGAAAAACCTGCGGGAAACAATGGCCTTTTCCGTTTAAGAGTTTGCGTCGCCGCATCCATCCAATCGGGAAGGCCCGCGCAAACGTCACATTGATCGCATTTCTCCCACTTGGGCGACTCCTCAAAGTGCTGGCAAAGATAACGCTGGCGGCATTCCTTCGAATTCACAAACCTCTCAATTTCGTGATAGCGCTGCCAGGCGCGGACTCTTTCCGCGGCGTCTGCAATCTGCCGGATAAAGTAGCTGTTCAGCCCTCCGTCTTTCTTCTGCCAGAACAAAAAGCAATAAGCAGGCGTTCCATCGCGCCCAGCGCGGCCCGCTTCCTGGTAGTACTGCTCAACGCTTTTGGGTAAAGCAAGATGGATCACCGCGCGCACCGAAGACTTATGGATGCCCAGCCCGAAAGCCACCGTGCCCACCATCACGCGGACCTCATCCGCCATCCATTTTTCCTGATTCTCGCGCCGCGCCTGCGCATCCATTTGCCCGTGATACCCGATCGCGCGAATGCCGTGCTCTTTCAGAAAATCAACCGTCTCCCCGACCCGCGCGATGGTAGGCGCATACACAATAATGTTCCCGTCACCGGTTCGGCGCACGGCTTCGAGCAGCATCGGCATCTGCTTGCTTGCATGGCATGGGCGTACGACGTACCGCAGGTTCGGCCGGTAGAAGCTGGCAACGTGTTTGAAAGCATCGCGCAGCCGCAGTTGCTCGACGATGTCCTGCCGCACGCGCCGCGTGGCGCTTGCCGTGAACGCCGCGATCGGATGACGCGGAAAGAGCTCCCGCAAGCGGTTCAATTGCCGGTACTCCGGGCGGAAATCGTGCCCCCATTCCGAAATGCAATGCGCTTCGTCGATGGCGAAGAAGGATACCGGCACGCGCCTCAGCCATTCCACAGTTCCATTCAGGGCGATGCGCTCGGGCGAAACATAAACGAGCCGGTACGCCGCTTGGCACGCTCGCTGCAGAATCCGGCTCCGCTCTTCACTCGAAAGCGAACTATTGAGAAACCCGGCGGGAATCCCCGCCTGTTCCAGTTGCGCCACCTGGTCAGCATCAGCGCAATCAGGGGAGACACGACCACCGCCGTTCTCTTCTCATCGAGCACCGCGGGCAATTGGTAGCACAGCGATTTGCCGCCGCCCGTGGGCATCACCACGCAGGCATCCCGCCCCGAAACCATGCTCCGAACAATTTCCTCCTGGCCTGGTCGAAACGATTCGTATCCCCAATAGCGCCGCAGTGCTTGAAGAATGCGTTGGTTGTTTTCCTCCGTGCAGCCAGTTGTTCTATTCCGGGTGGTGCGGAGAGTCGTGGAGGCCATCAAAAGCTCCTTCGGCTGCGGGAACCGCGGTCCCGATATTCGCTTTTAGTTCGCCTTATGTCAAATTCAAAGTTTCTACCGCTTCGGGAGGTTATCTTGCACAAACGACGGGAACGGCCTCCAGCGCGCCACGCTGCGGCCTTTGCCAGAGGTCACTCCCTACAATGCTGCTTCCATGGGATGGCCTGGTTTCACGCCATTTTTGCGTGTCAGCTGCGTCCTCGCGAGGGTTCGCGCGACCGCGTAATGCGCCAAGCCGCTGCGGTTCGACACTCCGCTTTTTCTCAGCAGGTTGGAGACATACACTTTCACCGACTGCGGCGAAAGGCCCAGTTGCGCCGCGATTTCCTTATTGCTTTGTCCCTGGCTTACGTGGCTGAGAACCTCCTCTTCCCGCTCCGTCAGTCTTGGCTCTTTCGAATAAGGCAAGGCGGGAAGGAAACTCATGACCTTTTGGAAGGCTTTTGTATCGCACCACGTATTCCCTTCGGCCACCGTCACGATGGCTTTCTGCAGTTCCTTGATCGAGGCGCTCTGTTCCACGAATCCAACGGCGCCCGCCTTCAGTCCGGCGAGTAGCATCTCCAGCCGGTCCTCTCGCGTCAGCAGCAGCACAGGAGCCAGACGGGAATACTCTCGAATTAACTCCTCGAGTGCCTCCGTGCCTTTCGCAAAGGTTCCGGCGTCAACCAATACGACGTGAGTTTGCAGGTTTGGCTTATTCGAGGAAGCTGCGCCGCCAGAGACTGTCATACATAGACCGCGTCCGGAAAGGAGAGACCTTAGTGCAGACCGAAAAACTGGTGAATCCTCGACCAACACTACTCGAACGGTTTTCACAAAGGGCCCCGGACTAGGTTAGTAACGTACTGACCGTACTCCCACCAAATTTCGCTGCGAATTTACCCTCCCATTTTAACCATGTCAACACCCAAGTTAATTAACCGCAACCTTTCTATGAACAATACTTTTGCATCATTGACTCTTTTTTCCCCAAAGCCCAAGGTTTAGCCAACCTTTGGCTGGTGTCGCCAAGGGCGGGACTGGGCACAGTACTTCCCACTTAGACAATTCGAAGTTTGCTCCCGCTGCAGAGGACCCTTTCCGGTACAGAAAAGCATTGCTGCGCCCGCCGCTGGTAATTCTTTGCGGGCACGTTTGGGGTGTAACTCTAAATTAGGGAGGTGTCTCTTGAAGAGTAAGTATCCGTGTGTCAAAACGCAGAAAGAAGAGCCGTGTCCGGCCGGCGAGAAGAACCGCCCGTTGGACGAGGCGGATTTTCCTCGCGATCGCAGTCGCCGTTCTTTCTTGGCGAAGGCGGGCGCCGCAGCGACGGTCGCTGTTGCTGCCCGCGCGTTGAACCTTGAGTCCACCGCGAACGCGCAATCCTCGGGAGGCGGCGCCGGTGAGATCGGTCCCCTCAGCGATTCCGCGCGCGCGCAAGCCTGTTTCAACCTTCGTCAAGGTGTGGCTCAAGCGAATTTTAATCAGCCGCTTGTTTCGCACCCGTCCAACGGCGATGATTCGCTCTATCCCGACAAATGCGGCAGTTTCACCAAATGCTTGCCTCACGACAGTTTTGGCCGCGTGGATCTGAATGCCTACCAAAGTCTCATTACCGCGCTGTCTACGGGAAGTCCCTCAGATTTTGCCAACATCACCATGGGTGGCACGAACCTGCTGACCAATCCGCAGTCCGGCCTGGCTTTCGATCTCGAGGGTATGGACGCGCACAACCTGACTGTTCCTGTGGCGCCACCACTGAGCGGCGCGCAAATGGCTGCAGAGATGGTTGAGCTGTACTGGGCCTCTTTGCTGCGCGATGTCCCGTTCGACCAATATCCTTCTAACCCCATTGCCCAACTGGCCGCGCTCGAACTAAACCTTATGCCGGCTTATCAGGGCCCGAAGATTAACGGCGAGGTCGGTCCCCAGCTGCTCTTCCGAGGCGGCGTGGGCGGCACCACGTTCGCGGGCGAAACCGTGGGACCATACATTTCACAGTTTGCGCTCATACCGACGGCTCTGGGTGTCCAGCCGATTTCCCAACAGTGGCGTGTTTTTCTTTCCGGGCAGGATTTTCTCACAACCTTTAGTGACTGGCTCACCGTTCAGAGCGGCGGGAGCACAGGTTTGAACCCCCAGATGGATTCGCAAGTCCGGTACCCCAGAAACGGCCGGGACTGGGCCTCTTTCACGCACGTTGACGTTCTTTCGCAAGCCTATTTCGTGGCCCTGCTTGTTTTGATGAACCTGAATGCTCCGCCAAACCCCGGCCTTCCTTACAATAATTCCAGAACGCAGGTCGGATTCGGCACCTTCGGCGGCGGAGATTACGCGGGCACGCTCAGCGAAGTAGCGACGCGCGCCCTGAAATCGGTTTGGTTCCAGAAGTGGTTTGTCCATCGCCGTCTCCGGCCGGAGGCCACCGGAGGACTGGTCCATTTGATGAAAACGGGGCAGGGCAACCAGGTAAGCTGCAAATTAAACAAAAATCTTCTGAGCTCCATCGCCGTCCAACAAAGCTTCAACAAATACGGGAGCTACTTGCTTTCGCAGACCTTCCCCGAAGGTTCCCCGACGCATCCGTCCTACCCGACCGGGCACGGCACGGTCGCCGGCGCTTGCACTACCGTCTTGAAGTTCTTCTTCAGCGGAAATTGGACCATCCCAAATCCCGTAATGCCCTCCGATGACGGGCTCTCTCTTCAGCCTTTCACGGGCTCACCATTGACGGTAAACGGAGAGCTCAGCAAGCTCTGCCACAACGTCAGCTTCGGTCACGGTATCCATGCCGGCATTCATTACCGCAGCGACACAGACCAATCCATACTCCTCGGCGAAGCCGTCGCGCTCCGGGTTCTTCAGGACCGCGCTTCCACTTACAACGAGAAGTTTTCCGCCTCCATCACCAAATTCGACGGCACCACGGCTACGATCTCCAATTAATCGCGGCTTCCCCGAAGCCTCCTGCTGTTTGTGTCCTAGGCGGGCTGCTCCATGGCACTGGGCAGCCCTTTTTTTTCTTTTGATTACGCCGCCGCCTTTTTTGCTTTAAGATGCTTCCGTTTGAGCCAGAAGGCCCGCAAACAAACACGCACGACCAGACCCGGCCGTCCCAGTGGGGACCGCACCGCGAAGTCCGCTGCCCCGTCTGGCCGGATTTTCTTCCCCTCGCTGCGGTTGCCGCTCCTCACCCACAGTGCCATAATTTCTCTTTAGGCGGGACGAGGAACTCCGTATCAGTCACGAGTCACTTTTCTGTGTGCATAGAGAGGCCTTATGGCACTGAGGGATAGCTGGATCGATAAACGGGAAACCGCCATTGCTGGGGCGAACGGCACGCGCAACGTATCCCAAATGCATTTCGCGCGGCAAAGCGTCATCACCGAGGAAATGCAGTACGTCGCGGAGCGCGAAAAACTCGAGCCGGAGGTCGTCCGCAGCGAAGTGGCGCGCGGGCGCATGATCATTCCTGCGAACATCCATCACCGCGGCCTCGAGCCGATGGCTATCGGCATTGCCAGCAAGTGCAAGATCAACGCGAATATCGGCAACTCCGCTACCAACTCGAACATTGATGAAGAATTGAAGAAGCTCCACCACGCCGTCCACTACGGCGCGGACACGGTGATGGATCTTTCGACCGGCGGCAACATCCCTGAGATTCGCAAAGCCATCATTGACGCTTCGCCCGTTCCCGTTGGCACCGTTCCCGTTTACGAAGCGATTTCTCGGGTGCGCCGCCCGGAAGACCTGACCTTCGAGTTGATGCTCGAAGTGATCGAAGAGCAGGCCGAGCAAGGCGTGGACTATATGACCATCCATGCCGGCGTGATGCGCGAGCATGTGCCGTTCGTGCGCAAGCGCATCACCGGCATCGTGAGCCGCGGCGGCTCGCTGATGGCGCACTGGATGGAGCATCACAAGAAGCAGAATTTTCTATACGAAAAGTTCGACGAAATTTGCAAGGTCTTTAAAAAGCATGACGTGAGCTTTTCGCTCGGCGATGGCTTGCGCCCCGGGTGCATCGCGGACGCCAGCGACGAAGCGCAATTCGCCGAACTGAAAGTCCTCGGCGAGCTGACAAAGAAAGCCTGGCAGCACGATGTTCAAGTGATGATCGAAGGCCCCGGCCACATTCCAATGGATAAAATCAAAGAGCAGGTGGACAAGGAAATGGAATGGTGCCACGAAGCGCCGTTCTACACACTGGGCCCGCTGGTAATTGACATTGCTCCCGGCTACGACCACATCACCAGCGCGATTGGCGCGGCGATGATTGGCTGGCACGGCGCCTCCATGCTTTGCTACGTCACGCCGAAGGAGCATCTTGGCTTGCCGAATCCCGACGACGTGAAGCAGGGCGTCATCGCCTACAAAATTGCGGCGCACGCCGCCGACGTGGCCCGCCAGCGTCCTGGCGCGCGCGACCGCGACGACGCTCTGAGCTATGCGCGCTTCTTGTTCGATTGGAACAAGCAGTTCGAGCTGTCGCTCGACCCGGAAACTGCGCGCGCCATGCACGACGAAAATCTTCCCGACGATTTCTACAAAGAAGCGAAATTCTGCTCCATGTGCGGCCCGAAGTTCTGCTCGATGAACATCACGCAAATGGCCGAAGCCGAATCCGGCCAGGACCAAGCCGAGCGCAAGCAAAAATTCGCGGAATTGCTGGTCAAAGTTCAGGGCGCCGGAGCGTAAGAATGCGATTTGGAACAAACCGGCTTTCCGGCGCGTATTCTAATAGACAGAAGAAAAATCAGACGATGGTGCGCCTCGGGTCAAAGTGGGGCTGAGGAGGTGGGATCGTGGAATTTCTGATTTTTATGACGCTCCTTTATTTTCTGCCCACCGTCATCTCTCTGGTTTTCCGGCCTGGGTCCGGTGCCGCTGGCATTTTTCTTGTGAACTTCTTTTTGGGATGGACGATTATCGGTTGGTGGGTCGCCTTGATCTGGGCTCTTGCTTCCAACGGGACTCCGCATGAGGTGCGGCATGAGGTGCGCTACGTTCCTGCAAGTTCCGGCCGGTTCTGTTCCCAGTGTGGCAGGCTGTCGCCCTCCGGCTCGCATTTCTGTACCGCATGCGGCCATGCCGTCTAACTCTCTAAGCTGCTGTGATCAAGTTGGCGCTTTGCTAGCGGCCGCCGCCCCCGGCGGGCGAATCTTTTGTCAAGGGGATTAGAATGGCCGCTGTACCACCCTCTAAAACGAGTCCATCGAATCCCGAAACCTTGCGCGAGGAATTCAACCGCTGGGCGGAAGCGGGCCGCGGGGAGGGCATGGAGCAGGAGCACCTGCCCATCACCCTGCCGGTCCTCGAGAAAATGCAGCTCGGCGCGGCGGACAACGTTCTCGATGTTGGATGCGGTGCGGGCTGGCTTTCGCGGCGGCTGGCTAAATTGGTTCCGCAGGGCCGCGTAGTGGGCATGGACGTTTCCGACGAAATGATTCGCCACGCTCGCCGCGACAGCGTAGATTTTGAAAACCTGATGTTTGTCACCGGCGAAGTGCAAGGAATTCCCTGGGAGCCGAATTTCTTCTCGCACGCGATTTCCGTCGAGTCGTCGTATTACTGGCCCGATCCCGCCGCCGGCATCCGCGAGATTTTTCGCGTGCTGAAGCCCGGCGGGGCGGCGTGGATTCTGATCAACTACTACCGAGACAATCCGCATTGCCACCAATGGGGCGAATTGCTCGCGGTAAAAACGCACCTGCTCTCCGGGGAAGACTGGAGCGAATTTTTCCGTGCCGCCGATTTTGGTGACGTGCGGCATGAACGGATCGCCGATCCTTCGCCGTCACCGGATGTTTATACCGGCCGCTGGTTCCGCGACGCGGCGCAGCTTCGGGCGTTCAAATCGGAAGGCGCGCTGCTCGTCCACGGCAAGAAGGGATGAACCCTTTGCTGCTCAAGTCCGGGCTTCGCCCGGGTTCGCGGCCAGCAATTCTTCAAGTCCGGTGTGAACCGCCGCGCCGCAAAAGGCGTGGCAAATTCTCTTTCAGCGTGATATGAACCGTTGCCATCAGGAAGCCTTTTCATGTCTTTTCTAAGCAGCGGCGTGGCGGTTGTAACCGGAGCGGGCTCGGGCATTGGCCGAGCTCTCGCACAGCGTTTGGCGGCTGCAAGTTCGGCGCTGGCCATCGCGGACATTGACGAAGCGGGATTGGAGCAGACCGCGCAGTCTTTGGCAAAGAACAGCGCGCTTGTGACCACCCACGTTTTAGACGTCGCTCAGGAAGAGAGCGTGAAATCCTTTGCCGCCGACGTCAGCGCGCGTCACGGGCGAGTCACGCTGCTCATTAACAATGCGGGAGTTGCGCTGCATGGGAATTTCGAGGAAGTTTCGCTCGATGATCTTCGCTGGTTGATGGACATCAATTTCTGGGGCACGGTTTACAGCGTGAAACATTTCTTGGCGCTGCTTAAACGCGAGCCGCGCGGGCACATCGTGAATTTGTCGAGCGTCTTTGGGCTTATCGCGCCGGCGGGGCAAGCGGCGTACGCGGCCAGTAAATTCGCCGTGCGTGGATTTACCGAAGCGCTGCGCCACGAACTCGCGCCCACGAATGTTTGTGTGAGCTGCGTGCACCCCGGCGGAATTCGCACCTCCATCGCAGAGCATGCTCGATTGGGCGCGGAAACCCCAGCCGCAAGGCGCGAGGAAGGCATCGCGCGGTTTCAAAAGCTTGCGCGCACGCCTCCGGAAACAGCGGCGGCCGTCATTCTGCGGGGCGTGGAGCGCCGCGAGCCGCGCATCCTCATTGGAATAGACGCCTATCAGGTTGATGTTCTTCAGCGCCTGCGGCCCGCCACCTACTGGAAATCCCTGGCACGCAGGCTCAAAGACCCCGGCGTCGCCAGCAAGGCCAACACCGTCAAACAACCCACCAGGTAACCAGAAACCTATCCAAAATTGGATGCGAAACATCCGGGGCTCAGGCGCGTCGAAGTACCCAAGGGGTGACTGCATGTTGAAGCGCGCTTTGTGGTTGCTGTCGGCGGGAGGTCTCTTTGCGGCCATGGTGGTGGGGGCGGCGGACAACCCCTTCATCGGCGAGTGGAAACTGAACCCGTCCAAAAGCAAGCTCACTGACGAAATGAAGGTGGAAAGCGCGGGCGCCAACAAGTACGCGTTTGACTTTGGCGGCGGCACCGCGGAGACGATCGTGACTGATGGCACGGACCAGCCGGGGATTGCCGGTACCACTCTCTCCGTCACGGTCGAAGGGCCCGACTCCTGGAAGGTTATCCGCAAGAAGGACGGCCGCATTCTTCTGACGGGGGACTGGCAGCTTTCCAAAGATGGCAATACGCTCCACGATGACTACACAGAGTTCGCTCCCGACGGATCCGCCTCCAACGTGAAATGGGTGTACACGCGAACCGCAGGCAAAGCCGGTTTCGCGGGCGTGTGGGAAGGCACGAGCGAACAAGTGAACGCCGTCTTTGTACTGGAAGTCCGCTCTTATGAGGGAGACGGCCTTTCCTTCATCGCCCCGGGACGGACGAAGAGCGTGAAGTTCGACGGTAAGGATTATCCGAACCAAGGCCCGAACGTGGAGAAAGGCTCGGTGTCTTCTGGACGGCGGGTGAATGAGCGAACTCTGGAACTCACCAACAAGGTCAACGGCAAAACCGACGCGACCGAGCAGATTGAACTTTCTCCTGATCACAAGATATTAACGATGACCGTGCACACGGTGGGCAAGGGCAAACCGGACATCTTTGTGTTTGACCGGGAATAGAAGATTCGCTGGGTTTCAAACTGGGGGTTGAGAACATGTCTCGAATTACGCAGCTGGGTTCCATGTTTGCAGCGGCCATTGCGCTCGGAACGATTTGGGCGGGCGCCGGGCGGACAGCACCGGAGACTCAAACCTTTGCGCTGAGCGACACGAAGGATCTAGTCGTTCTCAACGTGAAGGCCGAAGCGGTCGAATACAAGGGGCGCAAAGCTGTGCGCATCACCAAAGAGAAGGACACGGCGAAGGGCGACTTCGATGGGTTCGCGCTCTTGAAGGGCGCGGATTTTCAGGACGGAACCATTGAAGCGGACATCGCGTTGAAGATCACCACGCCGCCCGGCGTTCGAATGCCCGGGTTTGTGGGCATCGCATTTCGCGCGCGGCCAGACGCTTCGCGCTACGAACTTTTCTACCTGCGGCCGGGGAACTCGCACGCCGATGACCAGGCGATGAGGAACCATGCGGTGCAATACACGTCTGAGCCGGACTTCGGCTGGGAAAAACTGCGGCGCGCGTGGCCCGCGATTTACGAGAGCCACGAAGAGTTGCAAACAGAAACCTGGATGAAAGTGAAAATTGACGTGAAGGGTCGCTCCGCCAGGCTTTATATCAACGGGGCGGAGCAGCCGAGCCTCATCGTGGATGGCTTGAAGGGAGAAGACTTGCGCGGGGGCGTTGCGCTTTGGGGTTATCAGGGCGAGGAGGCATATTTTTCGAATTTGCGAATCACGAACGCTACGCCTGTACCGGTTAAAAACGGATCGGATTCCAGCGGCAACTGGGAAGTGAAGTGCGCTACGGATGCTGGAGGCTTTGGAGGAGTTCTGCAGCTTAACCGCGACGGCAACCGAGTGATGGGAAGCTGGTCGAGCGCACTAGGCAAAGACCGAGCCATTACGGGGACTTGGCGAAACGGCTACGTGGAGCTTAGTTCCAACGTGGATTGGCCGCTCGATAACAAAGGCACGGTTGCGCCGGCGGTCGCAACTTTTGTGGGCTGGTTCGATGGAGATTCTGCCGGCGGCCGAATGAAGGTGGAAGGCCAAGCCGATGGAAAATGGACGGCAACGCGGAAGCCCTAGGCAACTAGGAATGTGAAGGAAGAGAGCACAGACTAAAGTCTGTGCCAGTGGTGCGCACAAACGAAAAAGTGCGTGCGGACTCAGTTCGCGGCCGACAAGTGCAACGAGCCATTAACGCTCTTTCTCCGAAGGGATGGAATAGAGGCGGACACGGCAGATGTACGGGCGTTTTGCGTCCATTAGCAATTGGCGGCCCTGGTTGGTTTGGTCACCGTTCAAAGGCCTCTCGGTGATCCATTGTCCTGAGGCGCGAGAGACTTGTTCCACGCTTTCGATTCCGGCGATGCCTGCGTCGACGTCAGGGTCGCGCGCGAAGCTGACGGCCAGGCCGCTGCCTACAATGTAAAACTCTCCCGGAGATGATTGCAGGATGAGCATGGCGCCATCGTCGGTGGCGAGAGTTCTTGCCGGCCAGGAACGCGAAAGCGTGGCTTCGAACAAATACCCTCCCAGGGCAACGGTCTGCGTGGGACGCAGACTCGTTGCGTGAAGGACCAAGCCGCGCGTCGAACCGGCGGCTTGCGCGGCCGGCAACAGATCACTCAGGCTGTCGAGCAATTCGTAAACCTGCATCAGCGGCGGCTTCGGTTCGCTGTCTTTTTCCGGAAGCGTCAGACGGTCCACCGCAAATGGGCAGAATCCGAATGCGTGCCCTTGCCCGTAGGCGTAGAACGCGTTGTAGGGAGCGGCGTCGAGACGCGCTTCGGGGATGAAGACGGGATTGCCAGGAATTGCATAGCGCTCGACCCAGTATTCGAAATTGGGCCAGTAGATGTCGGGAGAATAGAAATCGAGGCTGGGCGCCGCGGCGCGCCAGACGTCCAGATAATAGGGATGGGGTCCGCCGCTGGGATATTCGCCCGCGCGTTCGCCCGGTGCGGGAAGTTGCGCGTTGACGTACATCGGGAGAGCGTATTCGGTCTTGCCGGCGTGAGTGACGGCTTCGATATACGTTGCATAGTTCCACGCCATGAAGAGTTCGTTTGCGGCGTCGCCAAAGACTTCGGCCCAGCGTTGCCCGCGCTCGTTGAAGTGGGAGAGGAGTTCGGGCGAGAGCTGCTGGCGTTTGCCGGCGAGAGCGTGGAGTAATGCGTCGGGGACGCGTCCGTGAAATAGTCGATTGGCTTCGGGAGAGCGATCGCGACCCTGCCCAAGGTAGCCCACTTCGTTTTCGACCTGCACCATGAGAACCGTTTGTTGTTCGGAGTCCTTTTCGCGAACGTGACGCAGCAAGGCGGCAAAGGCACGGCTGTCGCAGCGGCGGGTTTCCGGCGCGATGGCCGAGAGAATTTGGAGAGGTTTTCCGTCGGCGGATTCGGCGCGCGGAAAACGTTTGGGATCGGCCTTCACCCAGGAAGGCGCGTAGTTGGAGAAGGCGTTTTTCCAACTGCCGAACCAGAGGAGCACCAGATGCATTTTGTGTACGCGCGCGACTTCCAGCCAGTGATCGAGGATGCTGAAGTCGAAATTGTTTTCCTTGGGTTCGAGCTGCTCCCAAGCGACGGGCATCAGGATGGTGTTGACGTGCATATTTGCGAGCTTGGGGATGATCGCGTCGGCCTGCGCGGCGGTTGCCGATGAGGAATTGCCTAGTTCGCCGCCAAGAATTAGAAAAGGATGGCCGTTGACGATGAGCTGGCCCGTTCCGTTGACCATTTGGATGTGCGGGGGTTCGGCGGCTTGCAAGGGCGCGAGGGAAAGAAAAACACAAGCGAACCAAAGGGAGACGGCAAGCGGCGCACTCTTCACAGGGCAGTTCTCCTAGAGGAAATTCTCGTCAAGACAGTGGCAAGGATACGCGGTTCCCGGAACGAGTGGTAGCCGCGGCTAAGGACAAGGCCGAGATTTCAAAATACCAAAACCTTGGACACCCCAAACCGAGGAAGAAGCAAAGGCCAAGTCTTAGAAACCAAACCTGGGGCACCCCCAAAATCGAAGAACGTCGCCGCGCGGGGTTTTCCTATGGACATTGCAAAGGAGAGGTGGTAGACTCCTTTGGACAATCCAAAGGAAAGAGGCCGCGGTCGCTAATTTCGCGAGGGGCATCTCGACAGCGGAACGACGCACAGACAAAAGGGAGAAACGGAAAGAATGATGGACACGAAGAAATCGGAAGTGCTGCAAGGAACACTGGACCTGATGATTTTGAAGACGCTGCACGCTCTGGGCCCGCTGCACGGATTCGGGATTGCGCGGCGCATCGAGCAGGTGAGCCGCGATGTGCTGCAGCTGAATGAAGGCACGGTGTACACCTCGCTGCTGCGCTTGCAGCAGCAGGGCTGGATTGCGGCGGCATGGGGTACTTCGGAGCATAACCGCAAGGCGAAGTTTTATTCCATAACGAAGCGCGGGGAGAAGCAGCTCCAGGTGGAAGCGGAAAACTGGGAGCGCATTGCGGACGTGATTAGCCGCGTGCTGAAGCTGGAAGCGGAGAGAGAATCATGAGCACACGACGAGAATCCAGGCTGCGCGCGTTCGCGGCGAAGGTGCGCGGTTTTTTGTGTGGACGCCGGCGCGACGGTGAGTTCGATGACGAGATGCAGGAACATTTACAACTGCTCGCGGAGAAATTCGCGGCGCAGGGCATGTCGAGAGAAGACGCTACGGCCGCGGCACGAAGGCAGTTCGGTAACACGACTTTGCTGCAAGAAGACCGGAGAGGATTGCAAACGTTCTCGTCGGTCGAGGCGTTGTGGCGAGACCTGCGCTTTGGTCTTCGCACCTTGCGCAAGAACCCTGGTTTTACGGCCATCGCCGTGCTGACACTAGCGCTCGGCATCGGCGCGAACACCACGATTTTCAGCTGGATTCACAGCGTGTTGCTGAACTCCCTCCCGGGCGCAGGACAACCTGAGCGCGTGGTGGAGCTGGAAAGTTTGGCGCCTTCCGGCGAATGGGTGCCAACATCGTATCTGGATTTTCGGGATTTCCGCGACCACTTGAAGCTGGTGGAATCGATGAGCGTGGCACAACCCATGGCGCTGGCCGTTGGGAACGACGTGGGCGTCGAGCGCGTTTGGAGCGAGACCGTTTCCGGCAATTTCTTCGACGTTCTGCGTGTGAAGCCGGAGATAGGCCGCTTCTTTTCCGGCGTCGAGCGCGACGATGCGCAGAACGCGCACGCCGTCGCGGTGATCAGCCATTCGTTCTGGCACAGTCACTACAACGAGAGCGCTTCGGCCATCGGCGCGATCCTGCGCGTAAATCGCACACCCTACACAGTCATTGGCGTGGCGCCAAAGGGGTTTCATGGCTCCATGGCCGGTCTTTCGTTTGATCTGTGGGTGCCCGCGACGATGTATGGACAACTCACATCTACCGGCACCTGGATGCTCAAAGACCGCAAAAACCGGATGTTTCGAGTGCTGGCGCGCCTGGCTCCAGGAGCCACCGTTGAGCAGGCACGCTCCGAACTGGCGTCGGTGGCCGGGTTCATGGCCAAGGCGGACGCAGATACGAACCAAGGCATGAGCGCGACGCTGCTGCCGGTTTGGAAGGCACACTATGGAATTCAAGGATCCTTGCTTGCGCCGCTGACGATCTTGTTCGGCGCCAGCGGCGTGGTGCTGCTGATTGTCTGCGCGAATATCGCCAATCTGCTGCTGGTACGGAGCGCGGATCGCCGCAAAGAATTCAGCATTCGCGTGGCACTAGGCGCGTCACCAATGAGGTTGGTGCGGCAACTCTCCACAGAGGTGTTGATGCTTGCAACGCTAGGTTCCGTGGCGGGATTGCTTATCGCCGGTTGGCTCGGCGGGTCGTTGCGATGGCTGCTGCCTCTCACCGAGGCTCCCCAGCTTCAATCAGGAGCGCAGGGTGGAAGCGTCTTGGTGTTTACCGCAGGGCTCGCCGTGGCGGTTGCCGCTCTGGCAGGAATCGGGCCGGCGCTCCATGCCACAAGAAACAACGTTAGCGAAACGCTGAAGGAAAGCGGGCGCAGCGGAACCTCAGGCACCCAATCGAATCGTTTGCGCTCCTTGCTGGTGACTTCCGAAGTAGCCCTCGCGGTTACGGCGCTCATTGGCGCCGGCCTTTTTGTAAAGAGCTTCTATCGCGTCAAGTCCATCCAGCCGGGTTTTGAGCCCAATCAGGTAGCGATTGCCAAATTCAATCTTTCCGCGGCCAATGTCGATGCGCAGCAAGCTGACGCATTTTGCCGGCAGTTGCGGGAGCGGTTGGAACGCCAACCGGGCGTGACCGCCGTTACTTACGCCGACTATGTGCCGCTCAGTTTGGGCGAAGGTTCGTGGGAAGACTTGCAGGTCGAGGGCTACGTGCCGGGACCCAGCGAGAATATGAAGATTTACCGCAATCTCGTGGCGCCGGGATACTTCGAGCTGATGAAAATTCCGCTCATTGAAGGGCGCGACTTCACCATGCAGGATGATTCCTCGCACCCTCCTGTGATGATCGTCACGACAGAGTTTGTGCGACGGTTTATTCCCCACGGCGGCGTTTTGAACCGCAGAGTGTTCGGCTGGGGGCAGTGGTTTACCATCGTCGGCGTCGTGCAAGACAGCAAGATTCACCGGCTGACCGAGAATACGCGGCCGTATTTTTATGTTCCGATCCGGCAAATTTATCGCCCGGAAATGGGCTTGGCGTTTTATCTACGCACGTTAGGCTCAGTAAGCGAAGCGATGCAATCCATTCGACGTGAGTCGCAAGGCCTGGACGGCATGGTTCCGGCGACCGGGGTCATGCCCTTGAACGAGTGGATCGCCGGTTCGCTTTTTGGCCAAAGAATCGCAGCGAGTTTGCTGAGTGTTTTGGCGGCCATTGCCTTTGTGCTAGCTTCCATCGGTCTGTACGGAATGGTGGCATACACGGTGGCGCAGCGCACGCAGGAGTTCGGCATCCGGCTGAGTCTCGGCGCGCAACCTCGGGAAGTGCTGGGGCTGATTGTGAAGCAAGGCCTTAGGTTTGCGCTGGCAGGAACAGCTGTGGGCGTAGCGCTGGCCGTGCTGCTCGGGCGCGTGCTGGGAAGTTTCCTTGTGAATATGAGCGCTACCGACCCGCTCATTTTCACAGGGGCAGCCGTGTTCGTGATCCTGCTCGCTCTTGTAGCCGCAGCAATCCCGGCACGCAAAGCGATGCGGGTCGATCCGATAGTAGCGCTGCGGTATGAGTAGCTCCGGGGGTTGCTTGGAAGAGGGCAGAGAATTATGAGGCGGCGAGAATCGAGGCTGCGCGCTTTTGAGAAGGTGCACGGTTTTCTACATGGAAATCGGAAGGACGGTGAGTTCAATGGTGAGATCCAGGAACATTTGCAGCTGCTCGCGGACAAGTCCACAAGACGCGGTTAACTCTCCCAAAGTTGCGATTGTGAACCAACCTTCGCTCGCAAACTTGGTCTAGGGATGAATCCGATCGGAAGGACGTTTCGGCGGCAAGCTACTCCATCAGAACCGGAGCAGCCCTTCGAAATTGTGGGCCTGGTTGCGGACACCAAATACCGTAGCTTGCGGGAAGAATTTCGTCCCATCGCGTTTCTCACCACGTCTCAAGATCCCCAGCCAAACCCCGCTGCTCAATTTGTGATCCGTTCGGAAGCGCCTACAGCCGAAACGGTTTCTAACGTTAGAAACGTTGTCAATCAGGCCAGCCCGCTGATCACTCTTGGTTTTGCAGACCCTTGAAACCACGATCCTGGAGGGCTTGACGCGCGAGCGATTGATGGCCAAAGTCTCGGGCCTTTTCGGGCTGCTCGCTGTGTTGATCGCCGCAGTCGGCCTTTATGGTGTGATGTCCTATCTGGTTGCGCAGCGCACGAATGAATTCGGGATTCGCGTGGCGCTCGGGGCACAAAGGGGAGACGTCCTGTCGCTGGTGCTTCGCAACGCCGCTTTGCTCCTCGCCCCCGGATTGGTCCTCGGCGCGTTTTTGAGCGTGGCCGCCGGCCAGGCGGCTAGAGCTACGCTCTTGGGCTTGAAACCAAGCGACCCTGGAGTTCTCGCTGCCGCCATGACCGGGTTGGGGTTCATGGCGCTTTTGGCGAGTTTCCTCCCCGCGCGGAGAGCGACGAAGGTGGATCCGATGGTGGCGCTGAGATACGAATAAGGCCTGCCTCCTATGACCTACTGATTCAGCTGGAACGCTCCGCCTCCCACGATGTGTTTTGACGGCGGTTGCGGGTGCATATATACTCCCCGGAGATGAAGAGCAAATGACGGGTCTTCCAGTTAGAACTGGGACGAAAATAACGAAAGACCCGCCACTATAGAGGCTGATTCTCCATGGGTGTTCTGGACCAGCGGTTCGAGAAAAACTTCATGATTACGTCGGTGGACTACGTGTTCAACTGGGCGCGGAAGAGCGCACTGTGGCCGCTGACGTTCGGGTTGGCGTGCTGCGCGATCGAGATGATTGCGTCGACGACTTCGCGGTTTGACATGGCGCGGTTTGGAGCGGAAGTGTTTCGTCCGTCGCCGCGGCAGGCGGATTTGATGATCGTCTCGGGGACGGTGACCTTGAAAATGTCGCCAGTCATTCAGCGCGTCTGGGCGCAGATGCCGGATCCAAAGTGGTGCATTTCGATGGGGGCGTGCTCGAGCGTGGGCGGGCCGTTCAATACGTATTCGGTATTGCAAGGCGTGGACCGCATTGTTCCAGTGGATGTGTACATTGTGGGCTGTCCGCCGCGGCCTGAGGGGCTTTTCTTCGGGTTGATGAAGCTGCAGGACAAGATTGATCAGATGACGTTGGCGAAGCGGCCGACGGAAATTCGGCTGAAGCCGGAAATGGTGGAGGATTTTAAGAAGGGTGTGATGGTGGCGCAGACGATGGAGCCAAAGTAGAAAGCAGAAGGCAGAAAGCAGAAAAAAGAGATCAGGGAGCGGAGATCAGAGAGCAGCGACTAGGGACTGGGGATTAGGGACTAGGGAAGAGAAGAAAAAAACTGACCACAGGAGCCGCAGAGGGAGAAGCATAGGGAGCGGAGAAGTAACAGAAAGCGGAAGGATCCGTGAGGGAGACCGAAAACGATGGCGTTTGTGCGGACGGCTAAGACGAACGAAATTACCCCGGGGACGATCCGGGAATTCCAGGTAGAAGGCAAGGCGGTCGCCTTGGCGAATGTTGAGGGCAAATACTACGCGATTAACAACACTTGCCTGCACCGGGGCGGGCCGCTGGGGCAAGGGACGTTGAGCGGAACGGTTGTGACTTGCCCCTGGCATGGATGGCAATACGACGTCACGACGGGCAAGGTCAAGCAGAATCCGGCAGTGGGCGTGGATTGCTACAAGATTGAGGTCCGTGGCGAGGACATTTTTGTAGATGCCGACTAGCCGGCTTCTATTCTATTGAAAATGAAAGAGATAGTTAGAATTAACGTCAAGCTGGGCGGTTTGGACGACTTCCCTGCGGAGTAACTCTTTTCCTCAGACTAATCCGGGCTAAGTCTCACATTTTGTTTCGCTTTTTGAGTGCCACCGTGTATAGTTCTGCGGACTTCAAGGCCTCGATGGCGATAATAACTGTCGAACGACACTACTGGATCTTCAGCGCGGACCCTCACCACTATCACTGGGACACGCTTTTCGTAAAAGGGAAAGAGATGTGGCACGGGGCGGGCTCGAAACCGGATGCTATCCGCGCGCTGAAACAGGTACGCAAGGGCGACCGCGTGCTGTGCTATCACTCGGCGCCGGAGCGGTCGCTTTACTCCATTGCGGAAGTTACGCGCGACCCTTATCCCGATCCGCACGACCACAAAGGCAAAAACCTGGTGGCGGATTTGCGGGCGTTCGAAAAACTGCCACGGCAGGTGACGCTGGCGGAGATGCGTGCCAATCGGGCAGTAAGGAAAATGAAGCTACTGAAAAACGTGAGACTGGTGATTTCGGCGATCACCGATGCGGAATACCAGGAGCTTCTGCGTATGGCCGGAATCGTGGCGACGCCGGGAATTCCGTTACCCTGAGACGTACCGACTGGAGAAGCAGGCCGCTTCAGGCCGGATTTCCCTGGACTTGCGAGAAGGGCGCAGACGGGATTGCATGCTTGAGGAGATTGGCACCGGCAAAACGCGCGTGCTCGATTTGAGTTACGCAATCAACGACAAACTGGTGCCGTGGCCGGGAGATGAGAAGTGGTTTGAGGCCAAGGTCAACGCCTCGATCGAGAAGAACGGATACTTCACACGAAGCTTCTGGATGCTGGAGCATTACGGGACGCATCTCGACGCTCCGGCGCATTTTCCCCCTGGGAAGGCGACGGTCGAACAGATTCCCGCCAAACAGCTCTTTGGACCGGCCGTAGTGTTGGATGCGCGGGCGGATAGCTCGAAGGATGCGGATTATCGGCTTCCTGCGGCGCGCGTGGAGGATTGGGAGAAGCGGCACGGACCGATTACGGCGGGAGCGATCGTGCTTCTGCGGACGGGATGGGCTGCGCGCTGGCCGGATGCACAGAAATACCGGAATCAAGACGCACAAGGAAAGATGCATTTTCCGGGATTCTCTGCCGAGGCCGTAAAGCTGCTCATCGAGCGGAAGGTCAGCGGCCTGGGATGCGATACGATGAGCGTCGATTACGGAGCTTCGGCGGACTTTGCGGTGCATCATCTGGCGCTAGGTGCGGGTCTGTATCATTTGGAAAACCTGGCGGACCTGGGCGTTTTGCCTGAAACGGGAGCGTTTCTGGTGGTGGCGCCGATCAAGCTCGAAAGCGGCTCCGGCGGGCCGGTGCGCGTGTTTGCGTTGCTGCCGTAAGAGCGGCGCTTTTCTGAAACATTTGTTACACTTTTGCGTCTTAATGGGTTGGCGGGTGTGGTGGGTCCAACGGTAGTTCGATTTCCAATGTACTTTTCTGTGATTCGCAAGGATGACTGGGAGGACGCGCTGAAGCGCGCCCTTACGCAAACAGGCTAGGGCTGAGCCGCGCCTATAGCGCGGCGGGCGCAGCAATGCTGCGCCCCTACAAAGGGCTAAATCCCGGGAATTCAACCGGTTTTCATGGAGGAGACATGCGCGTTCGAATGGCGGTGGTGATTTGCGCTTTGCTGGCGGTGGCTTCGGCGGGCGCCTCTCGCGCGGCGGAAGAAACGCCGCTGCTGGTGCATTCCCCGACGCTCAGCAAAACGCAGGTGGTGTTTACCTATGGCGGGTACCTCTGGAGCGTGTCGCGAGAAGGGGGCGACGCGCGGCAACTCACCACGGGCGGCCATGAAGGCGCGCCAGTGTTTTCTCCGGATGGCAAGTGGATCGCCTTCACCGCGATGTATGACGGAAACGTCGATGTGTTCGCGATGCCCGCGGACGGCGGCGAGCCCAAACGTTTGACTTGGCATCCGGGGGCGGACATCGCCACGGCGTGGACTCCGGACGGAAAGAAAGTGCTGTTCCATTCGAATCGGGATTCGTATGCGGATTTCGACCGCCTATACACCGTTCCCGTAGAGGGCGGCCCCGCGGAAGTATTGCCGATGTGGCGCGGAGAGGCCGCGTGGTTTTCGCCGGATGGGACGCGCATCGCCTACGTCCCGAATGCGATTTGGCAAACGTCGTGGAAGCGCTATCGAGGCGGGCAGACCACGCCAATCTACATCGTGCGGGTAAGCGACCTGGCGCTGGAAAAAGTGCCGCGCGAAAATTCGAACGACAGGAACCCTGTCTGGTTTGGCGACACGGTTTATTTTCTTTCCGACCGCAACGGACCGGTGACGCTGTTTGCTTACGACACCAAAGCGAAGACGGTAAAACAGGTCCTCCCGAATCAAGGCCTGGATTTCAAATCGCTTTCCGCCGGTCCTGACGCCTTGGTCTACGAGCAGTTTGGCGGGATTTACGTTTTCAATCCTACGAGCGGCAAATCTACGAAAGTGGACATTCGCATCGCGGGAGACCTGCCGTCCACGCGCCCGCATTACGAGAATGTCGGGGATCGCATCCAAAACGCCGCAATTTCTCCATCGGGAATGCGCGCGGTGTTTGAAGCGCGCGGAGAGATTTTCAGCGTACCAGCGGAGAAGGGCGATGTTCGCAACCTGACGCACACGCCTGCGGTGGCCGAGCGCGATCCGGCGTGGTCGCCAGACGGGAAATCGATTGCGTTTTTCTCGGACGAGTCAGGTGAATACGGCCTGCACATCGTGGATCAGTCGGGTTCCGGCTCGGCGAAGAAAATCAATCTGGGGAATCCGCCGTCGTTTTTCTACGGAACGCTGTGGTCGCCGGACAGCAAAAAAATCGCCTACACGGACAAGCGCTTGAATCTGTGGTATGTGGATGTTGAGAAAGGCACTCCGGTCAAAGTGACCACGGACCGCTACGAAGATCCCACCTCTTCGATGAATGAGACGTGGTCGCCGGACAGCAAGTGGCTGACGTACTCGAAGTTCCTGGAAAATCACCTTCGCACCGTGTTCGTGTATTCGCTGGAGACCGGCAAGGAATCGCAAATCACGGATGGCGTAAGCGACGCACGGTTTCCGGTTTTCGACAAGGGCGGAAAATCTTTGATTTTTGCCGTCAGCACCGATGTGGGGCTCTCGTCGGGTTGGTTGGATTTGTCGAGCTTCCAGCATCCGGTTTTACGTCATATCTATGCTGCGGTATTGAAGAAGGGTGACGCCTCGCCCGTTGAACCGCAAAGCGACGAAGAGAAAGTGGCCGACGAGAAAAAAGACGCTGGTGGAGACAAGAGCAAAGAAGCGGACAAGGGCAAGGAAGGAGAGAAAGGGAAGGAAGGCGACAAGAAGAAAGACGAGGCCGTCAAGGTCGTGATTGACCTGGACGGAATTGGCCAGCGCATCGTGTCGTTGCCCATCAAGGCCGCGCGTTACGAAGGCTTGGACACGGGAAAGGCGGGAACGCTGTTCCTTTCGGAAATCGTGGATGTGCCGCGCTTCGAAGGGCCGACTCCCGTAACGGTTTCCAAGTTTGATTTTGCGACCCGGAAGACTGAGCCGTTCCTCGGCGGCATCAGCGGATTCGGCGTGTCGGCGAATGGCGAAAAGGTGTTGTACCGCCAGGGGCCGGCGTGGTTTATCGCGGCAACGGCTGCCGCTCCAAAGCCTGGCGACGGCGCGCTCAAGCTGGATGGGATGGAAACGTACGTGGATCCGCGCGCGGAGTGGAACCAGATGTATCACGAAGTCTGGCGCATCGAGCGGGACTTCCTCTATGACCCGAACCATCACGGGCTCAACATTCCGGCCGCGGAAAAGAGATACGCGGTGTATCTGAAGGGACTGGGCGGACGCGCCGATCTCAACTATCTGTTTGATGAGATGCTCGGTGAAATTACCGTCGGCCACATGTTTATCGGGGGCGGCGACATTCCCCAGCCCAGTCAGGTCAGGGGCGGGCTGCTCGGCGCGGATTACAAGATCGAAAACGGGCGCTACCGATTTGCCCGCATCTACAACGGCGAGAATTGGAACCCGGGGTTGCGAGCGCCGCTCACGCAGCCTGGCGTGGATGTCAAGGCGGGCGATTACCTGCTGGAAGTGGAGGGACGTGAGGTTCGGCCGCCCGCAGAAGTTTACAGCTTCTTCGAAAGCACCGCGGGCAAGCAAATTAAGATCAGGGTTGGCCCCGGTGCGGACGGAAAGGATTCACGCGAAGTGACCGTGGTGCCCTTGGCGAGCGATTTCGCCCTGCGCAATCGCGCGTGGGAAGAAGATAACCGCCGCAAGGTGGATGAGCTGAGCGGCGGGAAACTTGCGTATGTGCATGTTCCGGACACGGCTGTAGGCGGCTGGCTCAACTTCAACCGGTTCTATTTTGCGCAAGTCGGCAAGCAGGGCGCGGTGATTGACGAGCGCTACAATCATGGCGGGGAAGTGGCGGACTACATCATCGACATGCTGAAGCGGCCGTTGCGCAATTGCGCGATTTCGCGCGAAGGCGAAAAGTTCTGCTCGCCGCTGGCGCAGATCTACGGACCGAAAACGATGATCATCAACGAAATGTCCGGCTCGGGCGGCGATGCATTGCCGTGGATGTTCCGGCAGGACAAGATTGGTCCGCTCGTGGGCATGAAGACTTGGGGCGGGCTGGTGGGCATTTATAACTATCCGCCGCTGTTGGACGGCGGTGGTGTCACAGCGCCGCGCGTGGCGATTTATGGGTTGCACGGCGATTGGGAAGTGGAGAACAAGGGCATTCCGCCGGATATTGAGGTAGAGAATGATCCGGCATCTGTCGCAGCGGGGCATGACCGCCAGTTAGAAAAGGCCGTGGAAGTCACGATGGAAACCTTGAAGAAGAACCCGGTAACGATTCCGGATCATCCGCCGTATCCGAACTATCACAAGAAGTGACTGGTGCTCCTGCGGCGCAATCGCTACTTGCTTGGATTGGCGGTTGTTGTCTTTGAGAGCAACCAGGTGAAAAGGTCTGGTTCCAGGTAGGCTTTCTCCCAGGAATTGTGGCCCACGCCGGGATACTCGGTGTAATGGACTTCGCCGCCGAGCGCCTTCATCGCCTCGTTCATGCGGCGCGATTCGGTGACGGGAACGACCGGATCATCACCACCATGAAAAATCCATACCGGAGTCTTGTTGCCAATTTTCTTGGCCGCCTCGGTGTAGGGCGCGCTGTCGTCGGGGGATTGTGCGCGGGCTTTATCGGGCATAAGGATGCCACCGCAAATGGGGACGATGGCCGCAAATTTGCCGGGATACTTCCCGGCGAGATACCAGGTTCCGTAGCCGCCCATGGACAGGCCTGTGAGATAAGTTCGCGCGGGATCGCCGTGAAACTCTTTTTGTGCCGCAGCCAGCGTGGCCATTGCTACATCGGCCATCGAGTCGGCCCACCACATATCCTTCCTGCACTGCGGCATCACGACGACGGCAGGAAAGCGGTCACGGTGCCTGCGAATGGCCGTGCCGATGCCCACCTCGGTTTGAATCAGGCCGTCGTCGGCGCGTTCGCCGGCGCCGTGAAGGAACAGAATAACAGGCCACTTTTTGCTTTTTGTCCAATCTTCCGGGACGAAAACTTGAAACTTGTACGGCGTACCTGCGACCGCGACGGTGCGGTCGAGAAAGCCCGTTTCCGTCTTCTTTGCCTCTGCCGGAGCGGCGACCAAAAGGGCAGCGATTACAATCGAATAGAGAAGGTAAAACAGGCTTCTTCGGGACCGTCGCACGAATCACCTCCGAGCGTGAAACTGTAACATGAGTTCCCCAAAAGTCAGACAGTCGCCGCTTCGTGAGCCTCTGACGCTGGCTCGGGGTCAGCAAAAGAGCAATGCGCTTGGCGGTGTGCTATGTTGAAAGCTCTTCCTTTATGCCGGAACTTCCTGAAGTCGAAACAGTAGCGCGTGGATTGCGCCAGGCTGTCCTTGGGCGGCGCATTCTGTCGGTCACCCTGGGGAAAACGGATTTCATCGACGACCCGGTTGCACTCGAACAGCATTTGCCGGGGCGGAGGATCGAAGCCGTCGAGCGCTATGGGAAGTTCATGTTGTTGCGCCTGTCTGCAGATGCAGCGACGAACGGGCACGGCGGCGGGGATGCAGGGAAGCGGGCGTCGCTGCTGGTGCACTTGGGAATGACCGGGCAGATGGCGCCGAGCCCGGCAGAGAAGCCGCCGGAAAAACACACACATGTTTGCATGTTGCTGGACGACGGCCGCGAATTGCGGTACACCGATGCTCGACGTTTTGGGCGCATTGCCTATTTGACGGAAGCTCCCCTTGCGGAGGAATTGACGCGGTTTGGCGCGGACCCGCTGGAGATCCGCAAAGCGGAGTTCACGAAAAGGATTCGCGAGCGGCGCGCGCGCATCAAAGCGTTGCTTCTGGACCAGGGCGTGCTGCGCGGCGTTGGCAACATTTATGCAGATGAAAGCTTGTGGCGCGCGAAGATTCATCCGGCGCAGATTGGAGCGAAGTTGAGCCGAAAGCAACTCGAAACGTTGTGGCGCGCCTTGCAGGAGATTCTGCAGAAAGCCATCGTCATGCGTGGGTCTTCGATCTCCGATTTTTTGGACGCAGAAGGTGAGCCGGGAGAATATCAACGGCGTCATCGCGCCTATGGACGTGAAGGAAAAGGCTGTCACCGGTGCAAGACTACGATCCGGCGCGGAATCGTGGCGGGACGTAGCAGTTATTTTTGCCCGAAGTGCCAGCCGGCGCCGCGCGGATTTGCCGCTTTGCCATTGACGCCGCGAGCTTTCGCAGCGCCGATTCCGACAAGGCAGCGTGTAAGAAAAGTTGAGGGAAGGCGCTTGCGCAAATCCACTTCGGCGGGCAGTCGCTAAAGTCTTGCATGCGCGCCGTCCTGCAAAGAGTCAGCCGGGCGAAAGTGACGGTGGACGGCCGCGTGACGGGCGAAATTGGCTCGGGGCTAATGATTTTGCTCGGCGTGGGGCGCAACGATACGTCGGCCGTTGTAACGCGCATGGCGGAACGGTGCGCGAACCTGCGGATCTTTGAAGACGATCAAGGGAAGATGAACCGCTCGCTGCTCGATGTAAAAGGCAGCGTTCTGGCGGTTTCGCAATTCACGTTGTATGGGGACGCCCGCGGGCAGCGACGGCCCAGCTTTATTGCTGCAGCGCCGCCGGACCTCGCAAAAACGCGGTATGAGGAATTTTGCGAGGGGCTGCGCAAATTGGGCGTTAGCGTCGCGACTGGAATTTTTCAGGCCATGATGTCCGTGGAGCTGGTCAATGAGGGCCCGGTCACCATCCTCCTCGATTCGGACAACACGTTCTAAGCGGGGCGTCGGGGCGGCGAAAGATAAGCCGCGTTGGGCGAAAGGAGCGGTACTGCGGGAATTAGAATCGCTCGCCGATCCTCGCGTGCGCGCAAAGATGGAGTACTTCGGCGTCCGCGTGCCCAACGCGCACGGCATCTCGGCGCCTGTTTTGCACGCCCTAGCGAAACAAATTGGAAAAAGTCATGCGCTCGCCCAGGAGCTGTGGGCCACCGGAATCCACGAAGCGCAGGTCGTGGCGGCGCTGATTGGCGAATCCGAAAAAGTCACTTCCGCGGAGATGGATCGCTGGGCGCGAGATTTCGATTCCTGGGACGTTGTTGATGCGGCCTGCTGCTATCTTTATGCGCAGGCAAAGCCCGCGTGGAATAAGGTTGCGGCATGGAGTCGACGGCGCGAGGAATTTGTGAAGCGGGCAGCTTTTTCTTTGGTGGCTTATCTGAGCTATAAGGACCAGGCGGCGCCGGATGCTAAATTTGTAGGAGTCTTACGTGTGATAGAGCGGGAAGCATACGATGAGCGAAATTTCGTGCGAAAGGCCGTCAACTGGGCTTTGCGAAACATTGGTAAGAGGAATCTGAGGCTGAACCGCGAAGCGATCCGTGCCGCCGAGAGAATCCGGCGGCAAGACTCGCGGTCCGCCCGATGGATTGCCGCCGACGCGCTTCGGGAACTGAAGAGTCCGGCCGTCGAGTCCAGGCTGCGCCGAAAGGCACGCGCAAAGCAATGAAGTCGAACGGAAAAAGGCAAAAGCTGAAAATTCGGCTTGCGAAACCCCGAGACGCGTCGCGCCTCGCAGAGCTGTCGGGCGAGCTCGGCTATCCGGCAACAACGGCGGAGGTTCGCCAGAGGCTTCGCGGCATCCGGCCCGCGGCGCAACACGCCCTCTTTGTAGCCGAAACAAAGGTCGCTGGGGTCATAGGCTGGATCCACGTGAGCAAGCAGCCGCTCCTGGAAGCCGATCTTCGCGCGGAAATTAACGGTTTTGTCGTCGCGGAGGGGCACCGGAGCCTTGGCGCCGGCGGTCAGCTCCTGGCCGCGGCAGAGGATTGGGCTCGCAAACACGGCTGTAAAGGCATGTCCGTCCGCTCGAATGTGATCCGCGAGCGCGCCCACCGGTTCTACGAGCGCAACGGCTTCGAGCATTACAAAACACAGAAATCCTTCCGCAAGCCCCTGTAAAGTTTGACCGAAGCGGAATCCACGGCAGGGTGGTAATTCCTTTTTCGAAACCAGCAGCCGAGTTTTAACCAACATTTATATCGTACTACGATATACTAAACGTATGCCCAAGGAGCTTACCACCCCTGAGTACCAAGCCCTGGCGGAATTGCGTTACCGCATACGCAAGTTCCTGCGCGAAGGCGACACCGTGGCGAGCGAAACAGGCCTCGAGCCTCAACAATACTTGCTGCTGCTGATGATTCGAGGAATTCCGAACGGGCAGGAAGCTACGGTCAGCAATCTGGCGGAGCGGCTGGTGCTGAAACATCACAGCGTCGTGGAGCTTATCGACCGGATGGAGGCTCACGGCTACGTGCGGCGGAGCCGCAGCCGCGAAGACCGGCGGAGTGTTTTAGTGTCGCTTCTGCCGCGCGGCGAAAAATTGCTCGAACAGGTGGCCCAACACCGGGTCGGCGAATTGCGCGCGTCCGGCGCCGCGCTGGCCGACGCCATTGCGGCCCTCTTGAGAAACAGCCATGGGCTTCATGACCGAAGGTTTTCTGTCGTTCGCTCCCGGAAAGGATTGGAAAAAACGCGTGGATAAGGTTCAACAAGGGACTTCTTCTGGCCACCAGGAGAAGAAGAGAAACAGGGGCCGCAATGAAGAGCTGGGAGATTTTTCGACCACCCTCCGCGTGCTGCCGATCTCCGTTTTGGCGGTTCTGATCGGGGCCACCTGCGCGTTTGTGGCGCTGGCGCTTTTGCGCCTGATCGGGCTCTTCAGCAATTTGTTTTACTACGGCCGTTGGAGCTCCACGCTGGTCTCGCCCGCGGGGAATCATTTGGGTTGGTTTAGCGTTCTGGTGCCCGTCGCCGGGGGGCTGATCGTCGGGCTGATGGCACGGTACGGGTCCGAACGCATTCGCGGGCACGGCATTCCGGAGGCCATCGAGGCGATTTTAATTAATGGCAGCCGCGTCGAGCCCAAGGTTGCGGTCCTCAAGCCAGTTTCTTCCGCGATTGCCATCGGTTCGGGCGGCCCGTTTGGCGCCGAAGGTCCGATTATCATGACGGGCGGCGCGTTCGGCTCGATGATCGCACAGCTCTTTCACTTGACAAACGCGGAGCGGAAAACACTGCTGGTGGCTGGGGCCGCCGGAGGCATGTCGGCAACCTTCGCCGCACCGGTTGCGTCGGTATTGCTTGCCGTCGAGTTGCTCCTGTTCGAGTGGAAGCCGCGCAGTTTGGTTCCCGTGGCGCTCGCCAGCATAGTGGCGGACGTCACACGACGCTATATCTTGGGATACGGGCCGATGTTTCCCGTGCCGGAACACCCACTCAATATCGGCGTCGCAAGTCTGCTGGGTTGTGCGCTGGTGGGCTTGCTTGCGGGCTGCCTTTCGGCGCTGCTGACACACTCCATTTACAAAGTGGAAGACGGGTTTCAGAAACTGCCGATTCACTGGATGTGGTGGCCGGTGATTGGCGGACTCGCGGTTGGTTTGGGCGGCATGATTTTCCCGCAGGCGCTGGGCGTGGGGTACGACACCATTGGGGCGATGCTGCAAGGGGCGGTGACCTCGAAAGTCATCTTGGGCGTACTTCTAGTGAAATGGTTCATCTGGGCGGTGTCGCTCGGCTCGGGCACATCGGGCGGCGTGCTGGCTCCGTTGCTGATGATGGGCGGCGC
>Ga0126378_10000355_pt1 | contig 34596 bp, 29 predicted proteins | sample PanSoiMetPlot_23_FD_92587 | JGI IMG/M metagenome (GOLD analysis project Ga0126378, IMG submission 92587) | Tropical forest soil microbial communities from Panama - MetaG Plot_23 | ecosystem: Environmental > Terrestrial > Soil > Tropical forest > Bulk soil | place: Panama | collected 2016-02-17
ACGGCCAATATAGCAGGCAAGGGTACCGTCCGCGTTGGCGACGGTGCAAAGGCGGCCGCCGAACTCAATCTCAAGCTCACCAACGCAAACCTCCGCGCGCCGCGGCCGACCCCGGCAGGCCGTCCTGCCGAGCCGTTGCCCGCGTCGCTCACCGCGCGGCTCGCTTTGCGCGAAGGAATGCTGCGGCTCACCGACGTGACGGGAACGGTCGCGGGTGCAAGCGTGCGCGGACGACTCGCGTTCGGTCTCCAACAACAACCGGTCTCGATCGACGGCGACATCGAGGTGGGGGCCCTCGATCTGCCGGCTGCGATCGGCGCGGCGATCGGGATGCCGGCGCCGGGCGAAGGCACGGTCGCGAGCGGCGCCAGCGCAAATGCGTCGGCACTTTGGCCGGCCGAGCCGTTCGAGCAGCCGCTGCCCTCCTTCAGCGGCGAAGTCGCGGTCAAAGCGGCGCGCGTCGCGCTCACGCCCAAGCTTTCCGCGCGTGATGTGCGCGGCACGGTCCATTTCGGCCAAGCGCAGCTGTCATTGCAGGATGTCGACGGCAGCATTGCCGGCGGCCGGCTCAGCGGCGAGCTGACACTTCTGCGGCGCGCCGATGGGCTAAGCGCACGCACGCGCGTGCGCTTGGTCGACGCCAACGCCGCCGAACTGCTTCCCGGCGATGGATCGCTGTCGGGCCGCCTGAGGATAGATATCACCGCCGAAGGCTCGGGCATGAGTCCAGTTGCGCTTATGGGCTCGCTTGCCGGGAGCGGCAGTTTCAGCCTCGAAAGTGCCCGGCTGCCACGGCTCGACCCGGCGGCTTTCGACAATGTCGTCCGTGCGGTCGATCAAGGCTTGCCGATCGACGCGATCAGGATACGCGAGCGCATGGATGCGGCGCTCGCGCGCGGCAGCCTCGGCATTACCTCCGCCGAGGGTGAGATCACGATCAGCGAGGGCCAGGCACGGCTGAGCAATCCCACGGTGCGCGCGCAGCGCGCCGACCTCGGCGCAAACGGGAGCGTCAATCTGATCGACCGCGCGCTGGACGCGCGGCTCACCTTGTTCGCAGCTGGCGGTGCGGCAGGTGCGGCGGACACGCGGCCGGAAGTTGGCATCATGCTGAGGGGGCCGATCGATACCCCTAAGCGCACGATCGACGTTGCCGCGTTCGCGAGCTGGCTCGCGCTGCGTGCAGTCGAGCAGCAGTCTAAGAAATTGGACGTGCTTGAGGGGCGCACGACCGTGCCTCCGGCGCAACCTACGTCTGCTACGCCGAGCGCGAGCGATTCGCCTGCGACAAAGGCGCCGAGCGCCGCCAAGCCGAAAGCTGCGGCCCCGGCGTCGGCCGAAAGGCTTTCGCCGCTGCCAGCGCCGATCGACATCCATCCGGCGCCCACGCCGCGCGCGCCGCGCGGGCAGTCCGGAGCGGCGGCGCCGGCGCCGAGCCAAGCGCAGAGCCCGCCGCCCGCGCCCGCGCGGCCGCGCACGCTGTTCGATATATTGTTTGGAAATTAGCGCGGTGGAGCGCGCACGCTCCTAGGCGCTCGAGGCGGCACGGACAGCCATCACGTCCCGCGCTGGCTCGCGCTCGTCTTTGTGGTCCGAAAACCGGTTGCGATAAAAGTCGAGCACGAACAGGCGGATGGCGGACGACAGATTGCCGTGTTGCCGCTCCGTGTCGATCGCGGCGACCAGGTCCGACAAGGTCATGTCGCGTGCGGTGGCAATCTCTTTAAGCCCTTTCCAAAACGCATCCTCGAGGCTGACACTGGTCTTGTGGCCGGCAATGACGATGGAGCGTTTGACGACCGGAGATTTCATCGCTCGTCTCCCGTTTCGATCCGGTGGCGATCGAGGTCGCGGCGGGCTTCGAGGTTGCGTTTAGCTTCGAGTTCGCGCTCGGCTTTGCTGCGTCCGTAGCGCAGTCGATTGGCAGATGCCGTTCGTTCAGCAAGCCGCCGCTCGGCCTTTTTGCGCGCCCTGCGAAAGCTAACAATCTCGCCCATCCCGCACCCGATGAGCCTCTCCGGGGGTGACCCTCGCCCGTGGCTTCGCGGGCAAATGCGCCGATAGCGTGGCGGCGGGAATCTGCTGTGAGTTCCCGTCCGACCGGGCCATGCAGTAAAATTTTGAGGCATGCACGCTTCGGTGGAAGCTTTCAGCGTAAACACAGAACTTCATAGGTTTTTACCAAGGCACTCCCAATCCATCCCGGCCTATAGTTGCAAGGCATTGAAACTCGGGGCAAATTTTCTCCCCCTCTGATTGTAATCAGGAACGAAATCGCAGGAATTTCGTGGTGAATATTTTTGTATTCGCGGTGAGCAGGGCGTGGAAATTCGCAGCGCGAGCCCAGCGCGATCAACCGCCGCGCCCTCACAAAAGGTTTACCGGAAGCGCCGCGTGCCGCCGTTTCGCGCGTGCCTTGGATCCCGTCGCTGAAGGCGCGAATGGGACCCTTTCTCGTCAGAGCGCGCGTCGTCCTATTTCTTGCGGAAACGGTCGAGCGGTACGACCTCGCCACCGCCGGGCTTGTCAGGCCCTGCGTGCGAAGTGGTCTTCGCCGGCTCAGGATTGGCCACGGCCGGCACCGCTGCGATCGCCGGCGCGATGGCCTTATGCTCGGACGGCGCTCGCATCGATGCGCTCGCTGCGGCCGTACTCTCCTCCGGTTGCCGCGATTCCTCGGCGCGGGTGCCCTCTTGGAATTGCAAGCCGAACTGGACCGACGGATCGAAGAAACCTTTGATGGCGGCAAACGGCACGGCCACTCGTTCGGGTACGCCGCCGAAGGACACGCCGACGTCGAAACCGGTCTCGGTCACTTCAAGATCCCAGAACTGGTGCTGCAGGACCACCGTCATCTCCTCGGGATATTGCGCGCGCATGCGCGGCGACAAGCGCACGCCCTCGGCGCGGGTATCGAAGGAGATATAGAAGTGATGATCCCCTGGAAGGCCGTTCTTGGCGGTATCCATGAGCACCCGGCGCACGACGCCGCGCAAGGCGTCTTGCGCCAAGATGTCGTAGCGGATGTGATCGACGGCCATGGGCGAACCGACTGTCTTGAGCGCGGCGCAATCCGCGCAGTCTCAACGCACGGTGGACTCACCGCTTGGATCCTAGCGCGCCCCTGCATGTGCGCGCCAGCGTTCCATTCGAACTCGAAATATGGAGGTGGAGGCTTCTGTTGCCAGGTGCCTCCGAACCCCGCCTGAAGCTGCTAAGACCTCAGGACTTTAGTTCGGTATTCCAAACCGCATTACGCGGCCTGGGCAACCGGAGCATAGTTGTCGTTGGCAACTATGAATGCGGCCCGATAACGGTGGAACCATGCCGAGCAAAAGCGCGCCCTTTACGCCCTCGTCGATCCTATTTCGCCCCCGTCTCAAGAACCAATAATCAGCGGTCTTCAATCACTGACCACTGCCTCTTTGATGGTGGAGGCGCCGGGTACTGCCCCCGGGTCCGATAGGTTTATTGCGACGGCCGTTTATTGCCATAGCCGGCTCGCGCCGGCACCTGACAATATAGGAGCAGAAGGTTTCTGAAAAAAGAGCACGGAATGGCGGGGCTGGCACAGACCGGCTCGTGCGGCGGTTGCGTCACGTCGGCTCGCCGGGCCGTAATATGTGCCTCTATTGCTTTTGCCAAGCCGCCCGGCGCGGGCGATGGCCTCGCTTTGAGCTAAATCTGCCGGCGGTTGCTTCCCGTCACCCACGGGAATGTGCTACCCATCATGTTGTGCCTACCGAATGGGAGGTTCGGGGGCACGCACCGCCGGGCGGTCCAGGAGGGAATATGTCAGAGGGCCTTTCACCGTCCCCACGGGGGACGCGTCCGGGCTTTGCGATCAACACGCACAATTGGCTTGGCGGATCGATCGTTGCGGTTCTCGCCGTTTTCTTCCTCGCTTTCGCATTTTACATACCGAACGCGCTCACCGCGCGGTTCCTAGCCGCGGCCCTGCTTGTGATCGGGATTGGCGCGGCTGTCGGCTTGCTGCCCGTCCATGCGCCGCGTGACCTCTATGGTGGGCTCGCACTCGTCATGTTGGCGACGTTCGCTTTGATCGCTTCCGCCGACTTGCCGGGGCAACGCGGTTTTGCCTTTGGACCCGGCACGGCGCCGAGGCTGTTCTCGTTCGTTCTTGCGGCTCTCGGTGCCGCCGTTGCGGTCGGTGGCGTCTTTGCCGAGGGGCCGCCGATCGAAAAGTACAAAATTCGCGGTCCAACGTTCGTCATCGTCGCTATTCTCGCGTTCGCTGCCATGATCCGTCCGCTTGGTCTGGTCCCTGCGACATTTCTGGCCTTCATCATCTCGATCCTCGGATCGACCGAGATGCGGTGGATCGAAAGCTTGATCGCGGCGGCGGCAATGACGTTGTTCTGCGTGTTGCTGTTCGTGTACTTGCTCAATCTGCCGTTCCAGCTTTGGCCGCGTTTCTGACCCGGTAGGCACGTCATGTCGGACCTTCTGTCGAACCTATGGATGGGATTCCACGTCGCCGCCAACCCCTTCAATATCTTCTTCTGCCTGCTCGGCGCCCTGGTCGGAACCCTGGTCGGCGTGCTGCCGGGAATCGGTACGGTCGCGACGATCGCAATGTTGTTGCCGATCACGTTTGGCTTGCCGCCGGTCGGCGCGCTGATCATGCTCGCGGGCATCTACTACGGCGCGCAGTACGGCGGCTCGACCACCTCGGTGCTGGTGAACATTCCGGGTGAAGCCACCTCCGTCATCACCTGCCTCGATGGCCATCAGATGGCGCGGCAGGGCCGCGCCGGGCCGGCGCTCTCGATCGCCGCCATCGGCTCGTTCTTCGCGGGTTGCGTGGCCACGGTGCTGGTTGCGGCGCTCGGCGCACCGCTGACCAGCATCGCACTGCTATTCGGGCCGGCCGAATATTTCTCACTGATGGTCCTTGGCCTCATCTTCGCGGTCGTGCTCGCGAAAGGCTCGGTGCTCAAGGCCGTCGCTATGGTGGTCACGGGCCTGCTCTTGTCGATGGTCGGCTCGGATCTGGAGACCGGTGCCGGGCGTATGACCTTCGATATCGCCGAGCTGGCAGACGGCATCGGCTTCGCCAACGTGGCCATGGGCGTGTTCGGCTTTGCGGAAATCGTCCGCAATCTCGAGCTGCCGCCTGAGAGCCGCGATATTCTCAAGACAAAAATTAGCGGTCTCATGCCGACGCGCCAGGACCTCATCGATTCGGCGGGCGCGATCGCGCGTGGCACGGCGCTAGGGTCGTTGGTCGGCATCCTCCCGGGCGGAGGCGCCGTCATCGCGTCCTTCGCCGCCTACACGTTCGAAAAAAAGATAGCGAAGGATCCCTCGCGCTTCGGCCGCGGCGCGATCCAAGGCGTGGCGGCGCCGGAAAGCGCCAACAATGCGGCCGCGCAGACCTCGTTCATTCCGCTGCTCACCCTTGGCATCCCGCCCAACGCGGTGATGGCGCTGATGGTCGGCGCCATGACGATCCACGGCATCGTGCCGGGCCCGCAGGTCATGACCAAACAGCCGGAGCTGTTCTGGGGCATGATCGCCTCGATGTGGCTCGGCAATCTGATGCTGGTCGTCATCAACCTGCCGCTGGTGGGGGTGTGGGTGACCCTGCTGCGCGTTCCGTATCGGCTGCTCTATCCGTCCATCATCGTGTTCTGTTGCATCGGCATCTATTCGATCAACAACTCGCCCACCGATGTGGTGATCGCGGCGATCTTCGGCGTGGTCGGGTACTGGTTTATCAAGCACGATTTCGAGCCGGCGCCCATGCTGCTCGGCTTCGTGCTGGGACCACTGATGGAGGAAAATCTGCGCCGCGCCATGTTGATCGCCCGCGGCGATGCGACGGTGTTCTTCACGCGTCCTATCTCGGGGGTGTTGCTGAGCACGGCAATCATTCTCTTGGTCCTCGCGGCTCTCCCCAAAATCCGCCGCCGGCGCGACGAGGTCTTCGTCGAATAGGTGCAGCGCTGCGACAAGTTACCATAGCCCGCGGGCGTCAAATGTCTGCGGCGCGTGATAACATTGCCTGTCGATCGACCAGTTGAAGAAGAGCCGATCAGAGGAGGAAACGACGATGCGCCATGTCCTGCCTCGCGCCGTTGCGATTTGTGCCGCACTCGGCTTTGCCGCTGCCCCCGTGGCTGCGCAAGACGATTATCCGCGCCGTCCGATCACCCTGATCGTGCCCTTCGCCGCCGGCGGGCCGACTGACGTGATTTCTCGCATCGCCAGCGATCACATGTCGCGCACGCTTGGGCAGCCGATCATCATCGAGAACATCGTGGGCGCCGGAGGCACCACCGCCTCGACGCGCGCGGCGCGCGCAACCGCCGACGGCTACACCATCGAGATGGGCCACATGGGAACCCACGCCGCCTCGGTCGCGCTCTATCCCAACCTCGCCTACAAGCCTGATGTGGATTTTGCCCCCATCGGACTGGTGGCGGGCACACCTGTCTTGATCCTCGCGAGAAAGGATTTTCCTCCCACGAACCTCAAAGAGTTCGTCACCTATGTGAAGGCCAACGTGGACAAGCTGAACATGGCCCATGCAGGAGTCGGGTCGGTCTCGTTCACGACTTGCTTGTTGCTCAACTCGATCCTCGCCATAAAGCCGACCTCGATCCCGTTCAATGGAACCGGCCCGGCGCTCACCGCGCTGATCTCCGGGCAGGTCGACTACATGTGCGACCAGATCGTCAACGTGGTCCAGCAGGTGCAGGCCGGCCAGATCAAGGCCTATGGCATTGGCACGCCGGAACGCAATCCGGCGCTGCCCGACGTGCCGACCAGCAAGGAGGCAGGGCTGCTGGAATTTCAGGCGCAGGCCTGGAACGCGCTGTTCACGCCCAAAGGCACGCCGCAGCCGGTTCTCGACAAGCTCACCGACGCTCTCGACAAGGCGCTGGACGACGAGGCGACGCGCAAACGGCTGTTGGAGCTCGGGAGCGTGCTGCCGGACAAGGCCGGGCGCGGCCAGCAGGCGCTCACGACCTTGGTCAAGAGCGAGATCGAGCGCTGGACGCCGATCATCAAGGCGGCCGGCCCAACGAACTGACGCTTCTATTCACAAGTCGTTCTGCACGTTTCCCCGGCAGGCGGGAGAGCGGTAGACTCGCTCCGACTCGGCTCTTCGCTGCCCGAGGATTGGAGCCATGCGCCAATATCATGACCTGATGGAGCGGATTCTCGCCGACGGGGCGGAAAAGCATGATCGCACCGGCACCGGTACGCTGTCCGTGTTCGGTCATCAGATGCGCTTCGATCTCGCGCGCGGCTTTCCCCTCACCACCACCAAAAAGCTGCACCTCAAATCGATCATCCACGAGCTGCTCTGGTTTCTCGCCGGCGATACCAATGTCAAATATCTCAACGAGCATGGCGTGACGATTTGGGACGATTGGGCGGACGAGCGCGGCGAGCTCGGCCCGGTCTATGGCCGGCAATGGCGCTCGTGGCCGACGCCGGACGGCGGCGTCATCGACCAGATCGCGGGCGTGGCCTCCGCCATCCGCCGCAATCCGGACTCGCGCCGCCTCATCGTCACAGCCTGGAACCCCGCCGACGTCGATAAGATGGCGCTGCCGCCGTGTCACTGCCTCTTCCAGTTCTACGTCGCCAAAGGCCGGCTCTCCTGCCAGCTCTATCAGCGCTCGGGCGACGTCTTCCTCGGCGTGCCGTTCAACATCGCCTCCTATGCGTTGCTGACGCTGATGGTGGCGCAGGTGACCGGGCTTGAAGCCGGCGAGTTCGTGCACACCCTTGGCGACGCGCACCTTTATCTCAACCACCTCGAACAGGCGCGGCTGCAACTCTCGCGCGCGCCGCGGCCGCTGCCGAGAATGCATCTCAATCCCGCGGCGCGCGATCTCTTCGCCTTCCGTTACGAAGACTTCGCGCTTGAAGGCTATGACCCATATCCCCACATCAAGGCCAAGGTGGCGGTGTGAGTGAGCCGCGCGCGCGATCGCGCATCGAGTTAGTCCTGGTCGCCGCGGTTGCCGACAACGGCGTGATCGGTCGCGGCGGCACGCTGCCGTGGCGGCTCAGGTCCGATATGCGGCATTTTCGCGCCACCACCTGGGGCAAACCGGTCGTGGTCGGGCGAGCGACATTTCTCTCTTTCACCATCAAGCCTCTTCCCGGCCGCACCAATATCGTGCTCAGCCGCAACCAAACCTTCGCCGCGTCCGGCGCGGTGGTGGTGTCGTCGCTCAACGCCGCGCTGCAGGTCGCACGCGGCGATGCATTGCGTCGTGCGGCCGATGCGATCATGGTGGTGGGCGGGGCAAATATCTACGCGCAAACGATCGCTATTGCCGACCGGTTGCTCATTACCCGCGTGCACCTGCGGCCGCAGGGCGATGCAAAGTTTCCTGAGATCGATCCCGACGCTTGGTGTGAGACCCAACGCAGCGAGCATCGCCCCGGGCCCGACGACGAAACAAGCTTCACGACGCTCGTGTATGAACGGCGCACGGGAGGCGTTGCGTCGGCAGGGGATACACTGAGCGACATTCAAGCCCGTGCGCCGAGGCGCCGCATGCGGATCAGCCGCGTTGTAACGCGGTGACGCCTCCCCTATAACCCCATCAAATCGAACGAGGTGCGCGGCCCTTAGGCCGATGCGGTGAGGAGGCAACCGATGCCGTGGAGCAATCAGGGCGGCGGGCCGTGGGGATCAGGAGGCGGAGGCAAGGGTCCCTGGGGCTCCGGGCAACCACCGTCGGGGCCGAGCCCGCCCGATCTCGAGGAGTTTCTGCGCCGCAGCCAGGACAGGCTACGCACCGTGCTGCCGGGCGGCAGCCTCGGCGGCAAGGGATTAGGCCTGATCGTCCTCGCCGCCATCGCGATTTGGTTGTTCTCCGGGTTCTTCCGCGTCGAGCCTGACGAGCGCGGCGTCGTGCTGCGCTTCGGTGCGGCAGTTCGTGAAGTGGATCCCGGGCTGAATTATCATTTGCCATATCCCATCGAGACGGTGCTGACGCCGAAGGCTTTGCGCGTCAACAAAATCGATATTGGCATGCGCGTGGTGGAGGACCTGCGCCGCGGCACGACGATGCGCGACGTGCCGGAGGAGAGCCTCATGCTCACCGGCGACGAAAACATCGTCGACGTCGACTTTTCCGTGCTGTGGAAGATCAAGCCGGATCCGAAAGGCGTTGAACAGTATTTATTCAACATCCAGCAGCCGGAAGGCACGGTGAAGGCGGTGGCCGAAAGCGCCATGCGCGAGGTCATCGGCCGCTCGACCCTGCAGCCAATCCTGACCGGAGCGCGGCAGAACATCGAAAGTGCCGTGCATGACTTGATGCAAAAGGTATTGGACGATTACGGGGCGGGCGTCCAGATCACGCAGGTCCAGCTGCAGAAGGTGGATCCGCCCTCGCAGGTGATCGATGCGTTCCGCGACGTGCAGGCCGCGCGCGCCGACAGCGAGCGGGCACAGAACGAAGCGCAGAGTTACGCCAACAAGGTGGTGCCCGAGGCGCGCGGGCGCGCCGCGCAGATCACCCAGAGCGCCGAAGCCTATCGCGACCAGACGGTGGCCGAAGCCAAGGGCGCCACGGCGCGCTTTCTCCAGGTCTACGACGAATACAAGAAGGCGCCGGACGTCACCCGACAACGCATGTATCTGGAGACCATGGAGCGGTTGTTCGGGGGTACCGATAAAATCATCATGGACCAGGGAGGCGGCGTCGTTCCTTATCTGCCGCTCGATCAGCTCACGCGGCGGCCGCAGACGCCGCCGCAGACGGGAGGCAGCCGATGAGACTCAATCTTGTCGGCGGTCTCATCGCCGCCTTGATCATCGCGGCGCTGATCGCGGCCTACGGCACGCTGTTCACGGTCTACCAGACCCGTCAGGCGCTGGTGGTGCGGCTGGGCAGCCCGCTGCGCGTCATCACCGAGCCGGGACTTCACGTCAAGGCCCCGATTTTCGACAGCGTCATCAACATCGACAAACGCATTCTCGACCTGGAAACCCGGCGCAGGAGGTCATCGCCTCGGACCAGAAGCGGCTGGTCGTCGACGCATTCGCGCGCTATCGGATCAACAACGCGTTGAAGTTCTATCAGACCATCGGAACGGTCGAAGCCGCGAACTCGCAGCTCTCGATCTTGCTCAACTCGGCGCTGCGCCGCGTGTTGGGCGAGGCGACGCTGACGCAGGTGGTGCGTGACCAACGCGAGCATCTGATGGCGCGCGTGCGCGAGCAGCTCGACAACGAGGCGCAAGGCTACGGCATCGCCGTGGTCGACGTGCGCATTCGCCGCGCCGACCTGCCGGAGCAGAACAGCCAGGCGGTCTACCAGCGCATGCAGACCGAGCGACAGCAGGAGGCCGCGCAATATCGTGCGGAAGGCGCGCAGAAGGCGCAGGAGATCCGCGCCAAGGCCGATCGCGACGTGACCGTGCTGCTCGCGGAGGCCCAGTCGAGAGGCGAGCGCACCCGCGGCGAGGGCGACGCCGAGCGCAACCGCATCTTCGCCGAGGCTTACGGCCGCGATCCGGATTTCTTCTCATTCTATCGCTCGATGCAGGCCTACGAGACCGGTTTGCGCGCCAACGATACGCGCATGCTGCTGAAACCTGATTCCGAGTTCTTCCGGTTCTTCGTCGATCCATCGGGCAAACCGCGCGAGGGCAATTCTACGTCTGGTGCCACGCCGCCTGCGCGATAACGTGAAAGCTTCGCCGTCACGGGCTCCGGTTAGGCAAGATGGCCCAGTTCATCGCCGCGATCGGCCTTGTGCTCGTCATCGAAGGACTGCTGTTCGCCGCTTTCCCGCGCGCGGCAAAGCGGCTGGCGGCAAGCGCGCTGGAGAGCCCGGAAAACTCCTTGCGGGTCGCGGGGATCGCATCTGCTGTGCTCGGTATCGTACTAATCTGGCTGGTGCGCGGGTGATGCCGTCGCGCCTGGTTATTGGCGCGTCATCCGCGCCTTGCTTCCGGTGACGTGACAAAGACGTGGATGGCCGGGAGTTCGTCGCAGGCATGACTCGGCGCACGCTGCTTGGGCCGCGGCGGAAGCATATGCCGGTCCCGATTCCGCCCTAATCGCAAGCCTAATTCGCCGCAGCGAGATCGCCCTTGCGTCCAGGTACGGACGGGCGCACTGTCCCGCAAATCACGACTCCAGGAGCGCAGACGTCCATGCTCGGCACGTTTTTTCAATTCGCCCGGCAGATCCGCCAGCCGGCTTTGGCCGTGCTCGCTGCAACAGCGATGGCCCTGCCGGCGCTGTCGACTTCGTCCGCCGCGCGTGGGCCCGATACCATCGCCGACGTCGCCGAGAAAGTGATCGACGCGGTCGTCAACATCTCCACCTCGCAGAAGGTGGAGTCGCGCAACTCGCCGCTGCCGCAGCTGCCCAATGATCCGCAGCTGGACGAGTTGTTCAGGGACTTTTTCAATCGGCGCGGCCAGGGCGACCCGCAGAATCGCGAGCGCGGTCCGCGCCGCGTCAATTCGCTGGGATCCGGCTTCGTCATCGACCCGGCCGGCATCGTTGTGACCAACAATCACGTCATCTCCGAGGCCGACGAGATCACCGTCATCTTCAATGACGGCGCGCGATTGAAGGCCGAGCTCATCGGCAAGGATCAGAAGACCGATTTGGCGCTGCTCAGGGTCAAGCCCGACAAGCCGCTCAAGGCGGTGAAATTCGGGGATTCGGACAAACTCCGGCTGGGCGAGTGGGTCATCGCCATCGGCAACCCGTTCAGCCTCGGCGGCTCGGTGACAGCCGGAATCGTCTCGGCGCGCAACCGCGACATCAATTCCGGCCCCTACGACAATTACATTCAGACCGACGCCGCGATCAATCGCGGCAACTCGGGCGGGCCGTTGTTCAACCTCGACGGCGAGGTGGTCGGCGTCAACACTGCCATCATTTCTCCCTCCGGCGGTTCGATCGGCATCGGTTTTGCGGTGCCCTCGAAAACCGCCACGCCGGTGATCGATCAGCTCAAGCAGTTCGGCGAGACCCGCCGCGGCTGGCTCGGCGTGCGCATCCAGCAGGTGACCGACGAGATCGCCGAAAGCCTGAAGATCAGTCCGCCGCGGGGTGCGCTGGTCGCCGGCGTCGACGATAAGGGGCCGGCCAAGCCTGCCGGCATCGAACCGGGCGACGTGATCGTCAAGTTCGACGGCAAGGACATCAAGGAAATGCGCGACCTGCCGCGCGTCGTCGCCGACACGCCGGTCGGCAAGCAGGTGCCGGTGGTGGTCATTCGCAAGGGCAAGGAAGACACCAGGACGGTCACGCTCGGCCGCCTGGAGGACGGGGAAAAAGTCGCCGCGGCGAATCCGAAAGACAACGGCCCAGCCGAGAAGCCAGTGGTGAAGAAGACGCTGGGGCTCGAACTTGCCAACATGTCGGATGATCTGCGCCGCCGTTACAAGATCAAGGACACGGTGAAGGGGGTCGTCATCACCGCAGTCGACGCGAACTCGGCCGCGGCCGACAAACGGCTGTCCCCCGGCGACGTCATCGTGGAGATCGCGCAGGAGGCGGTGGGGAGCACCGGCGACCTGCAGGCCAAGATCGACAAGCTCAAGAAGGACGGCCGCAAATCAGCGTTGCTACTTGTCGCCGGCGCCGACGGAGAGCTGCGTTTCGTGGCGCTGAGCCTGCAGTAGCGGCCGGCAGAGCGGGCGGACGACGAAGGACGAAAAGAGGCGCTGCGCTTCCGTCTGCGCGACCTATCTGCCCTGCATTGTCGATCAATCCAGCACGTGGCTGATCATGCCGTCGGCGAGTTTCGGCTCGAACCAGGTCGATTTGGGCGGCATGATTCCGCCCGCGTCCGCAACCGCCATAAGGTCTTCCATTTGCGTCGGATAGAGCGCGAAGGCAACCGCCATCTCGCCGGAAGAGACCCGGCGTTGTAGCTCGGTTAAACCCCGCCCGCCGCCGATAAAGTCGATACGCTTGTCGGTCCGCGGATCCGTAATGCCGAACAGCGGTTCAATCACATTGCGCGTCAGCAGCGTGATCGGCAGGCGCCCGATTGGATCGTGACTCGGGTCGGGCTGGATGCGTAGCCGGTACCATTGGCCAGCGAGGTACATGCCAAACTCGCCAGACGTAGCAGGACGGACCGGCTGGTCGGATACCGTCACCATGAAGCGATCACGGAGTTCCGCGAGGAGCTGGTCGGGGCTGCGACCATTTAAATCTCGCAGGACGCGGTTGTAGTCCAAAATGGTCATTTCATGATGTGGGAAAAGCACCGCGAGGAAATGGCGGTGTGAGCCCAGCCGGTTGCCTCGCGCGCGAGCGACCTGCGCGGCGGCAGCCGTCCGATGATGGCCATCGCCGATATAGAGGGCCGGCAATGTATCGACCGCGCGCGTCAGCGCCGCGATAGTCGCGTCCTCATTGATCACCCAAAGCTGGTGGCGCACCCCGTCATCAGCGGTGACGTCCGCTACAGGAGCGCGCTCGCTGGCTTTTGCGAGCATCGCGTCGATTTCCGGGACGGTGGGATAGGCGATCATCACCGGGCCGGTCTGGGCGTTGACGGCCTCGATTTGGCGAACGCGGTCGCGTTCCTTGAGAGGGGTTGTGTACTCATGCCTGCGGATGCGGTTGGAGTCGTAGTCGGCGAGCGAGGCGACCGCTGCAAGACCGGTCTGGCGGCGGTCGTGCCCGGCCACGCGGTAGACGTAGTAGCACGGCTTCGCGTCGCGGATCAGCACGCCAGCCGCGATCATGCGCTCGAGGTTTTGCGCTGCCTGGGCGTAGACGGCTCGGTCGTACGGATCGATCGCCGGCTCGAGGTCGATCTCGGCCTTCGAGACGTGAAGGAAGCTCCACGGTTTGCCCTTGGCGCGCTCGCGCGCTTCCGCGCTCGAGAGCACGTCATAGGGCGGCGCAAGGACTTCAGCGGCCCGTCCCGGCGCGGGACGCAGAGCACGGAAGGGTTGAATGAGCGTCAAGAGCGGTCCCTGTATCGCGACAATGAGACACTTTCTTTAGTCGGCGCGGGAAGCGGGTTCAATCTCGGCATGCCGGTCCACAGTAATCTCGTCGCGTTTCGGCGGTTGGATTTTGTTGCCGACCGTGGTCTAGCTCAGCCCCCGTGAGCACAGCGAAAGCGATCCTGATCGCAGGAGCGACCGCGAGCGGCAAGTCGGCGCTGGCGTTGGCGCTGGCCGAGGCGCTCGGCGGCACGATCATCAATGCGGATGCAATGCAGGTCTATCGCGACCTGCGCATCGTCACCGCCCGTCCCACACCGGCAGAGGAGGCGGGCGTACCCCACCTCCTCTACGGCCACGTGGACGCCGCCGAGAACTACTCGGCGGGGCGCTGGTGCGTCGATGCGAGCGCCGCGCTTGGAGAGGTCGAGCGGGCAGAGCGCTTGTCAATCTTGGTCGGAGGCACGGGTCTCTATTTCAAGGCCCTGACCCGCGGGCTTGCCGCCGTGCCGCCAATCCCGTCTCAGATCCGCTCGGCGGTCCGGGAGCAGCTCAAGCGCGAGGGCATCGCAGCGCTTTATGCCGAACTCAGCGCCCGCGACTGCGTGACCGCGCGCCGCGTGATGCCGGCAGACCGTTCCCGGATCACCCGCGCCCTCGAGGTTGTTTTGGCGACCGGCCGTTCGCTCACGGATTGGCACACGCAGGGCATGAAGCCCGCCATCGATCCGCAGCTCGCGGTCAAGGTCTTTCTCGATCTTGATCGAGCGGAACTCTACGACCGGATCGATCGCCGGTTCGACGCGATGTTGGCCTCCGGCGCACTCGAGGAGGTTCGCGCGCTAGCCGACCGGGGGCTGGACAGCGCGCTCCCCGCCATGAAAGCGCATGGCGTGCCCTGGCTGATCCGGCACCTCAAGGGCGAGATCGATTTGGCAGCGGCGGCGGACGCAGCAAAGCGGGACACTCGCCGTTACACGAAGCGGCAGGCGACCTGGTTTCGCCATCAATTGCCGGATTGGACCTGGATCGCGCCCGAGACGGCGCTCGGCGAGATACGCCGCGCGCTCAGCCGCTGACGCGGACGTTTTTGTCGCCACACGCCGATGCCTGCAACGGCGAGCCCGGCAGCGAGCACCCACCATGCCGGGCGCACTTCCATGTCGAGGTCGAAGTGGGCGAGCAGAAGCCGCCGCGCGTCGACGCCGCTCGTGAGCAGGTAGAGCATTGCTTCGCCGACCGCCGTCACCACCGCCGTGCCGGTGGCAAGGAGCACGAGGTGAAGGGGAGTCACCTCGCCGTTGCGCCGGTAAAGCGCGCGGTACGCCAGCAGCCAAATCAGGAAACCCGCCATCAGCACCGGCTGGTAGGTTTCGAGCTTGGATTGAATGAAGAAATGCACGGCCCCGAGCACGGCGATCGCATAAACGAAGCGGTGAAGCGCGTGCCAACGCCCGGAGCCCAATCGGCTGATCGCTGCGTCCGTGGAGGTTGAGGCAAGCGCGATCAGGCCCGCCAATCCGACCGCGCCAATCGTGAGATAGATGCGCAACGCGATCTCGCTGGCCACTTTGAGAAAGTCGAAATGTTGGTCGAGGACGTAGAGCGAAAAGTGCAGGACGGCGTAGCTTGCCGCGGCAACTCCGAGCGTGCGCCTGGCGAGAATGAGGCGTGGATAGTTGCAGATGCGCTGCGCGGGCGTGACCGCGAGCGTGATCAGAAGGAACCGCAGCGCCCAATCGCCGGCTTGGTGGATGGCCTCGGTAACCGGCCGGGCGCCGAGCTCGTCGGCAGCGGCCTGATAAGCGAGCCACAACGCCGGCAGGATCGCGGCGACGAATGCGACGATCTTCACCGGCGACCAGCGCCCGGATCGCTCGCGAAGGAATGGCATCAGGCCCGCTCCAGTATCGACGCAAGACTATAGAGTTATGGAGAATAACGTCCGATCACATCGCTCGCGCTTGGCCTTCACCCGCCATCACGATTTGAAGAGACGTCGCTTCTGCGCTCGCGAGCGCTGATGGGCCACTAACCACCCAGTCCCGCTTTTCAGTCGGCAGGTTTTGGCTTACTTGACTGGTTTCGCGACACCCCATATAACGCGCGCAACGAAATGGCGAGGCAGCCGCGCAATGCGCAACTTTATTGCTCAAGTGCTGGTAGTCGTGCCGAGGCGCACCGCCGTGGATGGCTAACCCATCCACGCATATGGCGGTGCGCAAAGGGCCCTCGCGGCCCTTTTGATTTTCATGAGTGGAGTTGGCGATGAACAAAGAAATGACCGGAGCGGAGATGGTGCTCGAGGCTTTGGCCGATCAAGGTGTCGAGCACGTGTTCGGCTACCCTGGCGGAGCGGTGCTGCCGATCTATGACGCGCTGTTCCATCAGCAGAAGGTCCAGCACATCCTGGTCCGGCACGAGCAGGGCGCGGTGCACGCCGCCGAGGGCTATGCGCGTTCCACCGGCAAGGTCGGCTGCGTGCTGGTGACCTCGGGCCCGGGCGCTACCAACGCCGTCACCGGACTCACTGATGCGCTGATGGATTCGACGCCGCTGGTGTGCCTGACCGGGCAGGTGCCGACGCACCTCATCGGTAATGACGCGTTCCAGGAATGCGATACCGTCGGCATCACGCGCCCTTGCACCAAGCACAATTACCTCGTGAAAAACGTCGGCGACCTTCCGCGCGTGCTGCACGAGGCCTTTCACATCGCCAAAAGCGGCAGGCCGGGCCCGGTGGTGGTCGACATCCCGAAGGACATTCAGTTTGCCCGCGGTCTCTATTCACGGCCGAAGGACTTCCAGCACAAGGGCTATCTGCCCAAGGTTAAGGGCGACCTCGAACGCATCAAGGCTGCCATCGAGCTGATGCGACACGCCAAGCGTCCGCTCTTCTATACCGGTGGTGGTGTCGTCAACTCCGGTCCGGAGGCGAGTCAATTGCTGCGCGAGCTGGTCAGGCTCACGGGTTTTCCCATCACGTCGACGCTGATGGGGCTCGGCGCCTATGCCGCCTCCGATCCGCAATGGCTGGGCATGCTGGGCATGCATGGCACCTACGAGGCGAACATGTCGATGCACGACTGCGACCTCATGATCTGCATCGGCGCGCGTTTCGACGACCGCATCACCGGCCGGCTCGATGCCTTCTCGCCCGGCTCGAAGAAGATCCACGTCGACATCGATCCATCCTCCATCAACAAGAACGTCAAGGTCGACCTTCCCATCATCGGCGATTGCGGCCACGTGCTCGAAGACATGGTGAGGCTGTGGCGCGCCACCGCCATGCACGCCGACAAAGCGGCACTCGAGGCCTGGTGGAAACAGATCGACAAATGGCGCGCACGCAAATCGCTCGCCTTCAAGAATTCGAACGAGGTGATCAAGCCGCAATACGCAATCTCCCGCCTTTATGAGCTGACCAAGGACCGCGACACCTACATTACGACCGAGGTGGGGCAGCACCAGATGTGGGCGGCACAGTTCTACCGGTTCGAGCAGCCGAACCGCTGGATGACGTCCGGCGGCCTCGGCACCATGGGCTATGGGCTGCCCGCGGCGGTCGGCGTGCAACTCGCCCATCCGAATTCCCTGGTCATCGATATCGCCGGGGAGGCCTCGGTGCTGATGACCATGCAAGAAATGTCGACGGCGGTGCAGTACGAGCTGCCGATCAAAATTTTCATCATCAACAACCAGTACATGGGCATGGTGCGCCAGTGGCAGGAGCTGTTGCACGGCGGCCGCTACGCCCATTCCTATACGGAGGCATTGCCCGACTTCGTGAAGCTCGCCGAGGCCTATCACGCCGTCGGTATTCGCTGCGAGCGCCCCGGCGACGTCGATGGCGCCATCCGCGAGATGATCGCGGTGAAGAGACCGGTGATTTTCGATTGCGTGGTCGATCCCAACGAGAATTGTTTCCCGATGATCCCGTCCGGCCGCGCGCACAACGAGATGCTGCTCGGAGATGCGACGGTCAGCGTCGAGGAGGCGATCACCGAGGAAGGCAAGGTGATGGTGTGACGTGCAACCTCCCCGTCATGCGCGGGCAGAAGCGCGTCGAAGACGCGCGTAAACGCGCTGGCGCCCCGCGCATCCATCTTCTTCGCAAGAGGGATGGATTGCCGGGTCAAGCCCGGCAATGACGACCCACTTTGGCGTAGGAGTTCACGCGTGAACACCACCCACTATCCCGCCGCGACGGTCGCCGAGCAGATCGAGACCCACACCTTGTCGGTGCTGGTGGATAACGAGCCGGGCGTGTTGGCGCGGGTGATCGGCCTCTTCTCCGGCCGCGGCTACAACATCGACTCGCTCACCGTCTCCGAGACCGAGCACGAGAAGCACCTCTCCCGCATCACCATCGTCACGCGCGGCACGCCCATGGTGATCGAGCAGATCAAGAATCAGCTTGATCGCCTCGTGCCGGTGCACCGCGTGGTGGACATGACGGTGGCCGGGCCGCACATCGAGCGCGAGCTCGCCATGGTCAAGGTGCGCAGCAAGGGCGAGCATCGCATGGAGGCGCTGCGGCTCGCCGACGCGTTCCGCGCCCGCGTGATCGACGCTTCGACCGAAAGCTTCGTCTTCGAGATTACCGGCGCGAGCGAGAAGATCGAAAGCTTCGTCGCGCTCATGATCCCGCTCGGCTTGGTCGAGGTCTCGCGCACCGGCATCGTGGCAATCGGCCGCGGGCCGGAGGGGATGTGAGTCGTCGGGCTTGTCGCGCCCCTCCGTTGAACCTAGAAGCAGCACGGCAGAGGCAGCGGCCAGCTTGGCGCGAATGACTTCCGCTCATTCCCGCGGAAGCGGGAATCCAGGGCGCACAGTCTGGAGCTCCTGGGTCCCCGCGTTCGCAGGGACGAACGGAAGAGAACGCTAACGCTTGGCCCAAGGAGGGGTGAGGAAAATCATGCGCGTTTATTACGATCGCGACGCCGACATCAATCTGATCAAGGGCAAGAAGGTCGCCATCATCGGCTACGGCAGCCAAGGTCACGCCCATGCGCTCAACCTACGCGATTCGGGCGTCAAGAACGTGGCCGTGGCGCTGCGCAAGGGCTCGCAGGGCGTCAAGAAGGCGCAAGGCGAGAAGCTCAAGGTGATGGAGGTCGCCGCCGCTGCTAAATGGGCCGACGTGATGATGATGCTCACTCCCGACGAGCTGCAGGCCGACATCTATCGCGAGCATCTCGCCCGCAACATGAAACAGGGTGCGGCGCTGATGTTCGCGCACGGCCTCAATATCCATTTCAACCTGATCGAGCCGCGGGGCGATCTCGACGTGATGATGATCGCGCCCAAGGGGCCCGGCCACACCGTCCGCGCCGAGTACCAACGCGGCGCCGGAGTCCCAGTGCTGATGGCGGTGCACAGAGACGTCTCCGGCAACGCGCACGATCTCACTCTCTCCTATGGCGCCGCCATCGGCGGCGGGCGCGCTGGCATTATCGAGACCACCTTCCGCGAGGAATGCGAGACCGACCTATTCGGCGAGCAGTCGGTGCTCTGCGGCGGATTGGTCGAGTTGATGAAAGCGGGCTACGAGACGCTGGTCGAGGCCGGTTACGCGCCGGAAATGGCCTATTTCGAGTGCGTGCACGAGGTGAAGTTGATAGTCGACCTTATCTACGAGGGTGGCATCGCCACGATGAACTACTCAGTCTCGAATACGGCGGAGTACGGCGAATACGTTTCCGGACCACGCGTGGTCAACGACGCAACGCGTGCCGAGATGAAGCGCATCCTCGGTGACATCCAGTCCGGCAAGTTCGTCAAAGACTGGATGCTGGAGAACCGGGTCAACCAGACGTCGTTCAAAGCCATGCGCGCCGAAATGGCCGCGCATCCGATCGAGGATATCGGCGCCAAACTGCGCGCCATGATGCCGTGGATCAAGCAGCGCGCGCTCGTCGACCGCAGCAGAAATTGATCGACGTAGCGACCGGCTGGCCATGCCGCCCGCGGTTGCGCTGTCGCAAGTAAGCGTGAGTTTCCGGCTCGCCGCTGGCGGCAGTTATCCGGCCGTCGAGCGCTCCTCGCTTTCGGTCGGCGACGGCGAGTTCGTGGCCATCGTCGGCCCGACCGGCTGCGGCAAGTCGACTTTGCTCAACGTCGCCGCCGGTCTCGTCCCGCCTTCATCAGGCCGCATCGATATCTTCGGCGCGCCGCTTGCCGGACTCAACCGCCAGGCCGGCTACCTCTTCCAGGCGGAAGCGCTATTTCCATGGAAAACCGCGCTCGAGAACGTGGCGATCGGGCTCGAGACCGCCGGCGTGGCGCGCTCGCTCGCCCGCGAGCGCGCACGAACCTGGCTCGCTCGCGTCGGGCTTGCCGAGTTCGGCGCCCGTTATCCGCACATGCTCTCCGGCGGGCAGCGCAAGCGCGTCGGTCTGGTCCAGGTGCTCATTCGCGATCCGAAAATCTTGCTCATGGACGAGCCGTTCGGTCCACTCGACGCGCAGACGCGGCAGATCATGGGCAATCTGCTGCTCGAGTTGTGGAACGCCGACCGCAAGGCCGTGCTGTTTGTCACCCACGATCTCGAGGAGGCGATCGCGCTGTCCGACCGCGTGGTGATCATGTCGGCAGGCCCGGCGGCGCGCATCATCGGCGACTGGAAGGTCAAGCTGCCGCGCCCGCGCGATATCGCCGAGGTCAAGATCGAGCCCGCCTTCCACGAGCTTCACCGCGAGATCTGGGCCACGTTGAAGGCCGAGGTGCTCAGAGGCTATGCGCAGACCGGCGGCGGATGACGCAGCCATGATCTGCTTGCCTTGTGCGGCGGCAAAGAGCTTCAGGTGAAGACCTTGATCGCGCCGGCGGCCGCGGCCCGCAGGAAATCATCGGTCTCGGCCTGTTGGTTCTTGGCCGCAACGATCTTATGAGCCGGCGCAATGGCCGCCATGAAATCGCGCAGATGCCAATGACCGAGCATTGGCAGGCTCGGCAGCGCCGCAGGATCGGGTTCGGGATAGACCGAGACATAGAAATAGGGCTCGTCGTAATACTCGTCTCCAGGAGAAAGCCCGGCACCGACAGAGCCGGTGGCGCCAGCGTTCCGCGCTGGGAGTGTGGTCAAAGTCGCGAGATCAAAATGGTGGGGCCAGCAGCGCAGGGGCGAGGCCGCTAATTTGCGCCCAATCATTTGTCTTTGGATGGATGCGAGCGAATGTTCGGCATTGCCGAACCATGCCGCAAGCTCGGCCAACGCATCGGCCAAGCCGGCCGGACCATAGGCTGCGCCTTGGGAGACAGCGTGTGCGGGCATCTCGTAGGGTGAGGGCGCGTCAAGAGCGTGCGCATCGAGCCCTCGCGCGCCGAGCTGCTCGCTCAGCCATTGGCGTGCCTGCGCGTCCGAGCGGCCGTCGAGAGAAAAGGACTGAGCGTGCATGTTTCCCTCGCCGACATGCAATGCGAGCGTGAGATCAGTAATTTTCAAGCTCAGCCACGCGCCGTCTTTCAACGGATGCGTGGTAAAGCCACCAAGCGCTCTGTCCCAACCGACATTTGTGTGTTGATCGTCCGGCTGCGGCGGGACATAGGCCCGCGAGGCCCGCGCGAGCCATTGTACCGCATAGTGGGCTTGCAGGCGGGCCTCGCTCAGCCGGCGTTGGTCAATGCCGCGAAGTGGCGTCCAATCCGGATCACGCATGATCATCATGGCTCTTCCTTTTCCACTACCGCATCACGCTCATGTTACTCGTACCTCATCGCCGCCGACGTACCCGGCGCCAGTGGGCGCGGGTCGACCTCGACCATGCCGTGCGCAATGCGCACGCGGTAGGTGACGAGCTTCTCGGTGAACGGCGGCGGCGCGCAGCCATCCTCCAGCCGGTACTGGTAGCCGTGCCACGGGCAGGTCACGCAGCCGTCGATAATGCGTCCCTCGCCGATCGGTCCATTCTGGTGGGCACAAAGGTTTGAGAGTGCTCCGATCTGCGTGCCGTCGCGGAATACTGCGATGCGTTCGCCATCTCGCCCCGCGACGATGCGGGCGCCCTTGTCTGGGATCGAAAGCGGCGGCCCGACCGCGAGCCAGCCGTCGCTGCCGCAAGCGCTGGCGCGGTCGCCCGTCCGCTCGCGCCACCCGGCCATGAGATGGAGCAACGTCACACAGCCAAAGCCACTTGCCAGCATCGCCACAATGAACGGATTGTGGTCGTATTGCATGGCTCCGAGCGCCACGTGCATCACGACGAGCCCATACGCGACGTAGAGTGTCATGTGCAGACCCTTCCAGACCGGCGGCGTGAGGAAGACGAGCCAATAGTCGTGGCTGGTCGCCGCCATCAGAAACAGAATGAGGAGTGCGGCGAGGCCCAGCGCCTTGAAGGGAAAACCGATGAACTTGCCATAGTCGGAGGCTTTGGTCAGTTCGTCGTAGAGACTCGGCAACGCGTTCTGCACCGCATACCATTCGACCATGAAAGAGGCGTGCAGAAGCACGACGAAGAAGGTCAACACGCCGAAATGGCGCCGGTTGTACAGCAGCGGCAGAAACCGGCGATCGAGCCGCGCCAGCGACCCGATCGAGAGGATCGTCGTCAGCATCAAGAAGGCGCAGGTACCGAAAGCGCGGATTAGAAGATCGATCGCGGCCGGCGGATCCTTGGGCGGGTCAAGCCAATACACCACAATCAAAAAGGCGCTGATGTAGAGCGTCACGCTCGCAAGCAAGATGCCATCATAGACGAGCTTCGCCCGATTCCACTGCACCGCGCGAAATCCGGCACTCATGATTTAAGACCCTGCGTTGCCGGTGGAGTTTCCACATCGGGTGGCAGCCGCAGCGCCAACGCCAGCGCCAAGCCCAATGCGACCACCAGGGCCAGAACCGGCCAAAGCGCGCGGTGAACCGATCGCTGCGACCGCGTCATTGGGAGGATTTCAGCCAGCGGATCAGCACGTAGGGCCAGAGCGCCACCGTGCCGGGAAAGAGCATAATGCGCGCACCTAATGTCACAGGGAGGGGCTCCGGGAGCACGCGCGTGACGCCGAATACGAGGAATGCGGCGGCGATTGCGACACCCATTGCCGTGTAGAGCGCAAGAGCGAGCAGCACGACCATGACATCAAGTCCGTTCATCGGTGTGATAGGTCATGTCGTCCCAATCTCCGTTGAAGCCATGACGGTTGCGAGGAGCAGATCGCGGATGAGTAAGATTTATTCCCAAATTCTTTCCGAGGTCCGTTCTCGATGATCCCGCAAATGACCAGCTCACTGGGGCCACTTCAAAAAACAGACCGCGGGCCTTTCCGACAGCACCTTGCAGACGAGGGAAGAACTCTTGCGGCATTCTCACTTCGGTGAATACTGAACCATCCGCTTGCGCGGATGATGACAGCGGAGGTTGTATCTGTGTCTCGCATCAAACTTATCATGCTCCAGTTTCTCGTTGCGATCATCGCGGTGCTGCTATGGCAGCTCTTCACCACCGTGCCCATTGCCGGGGTGAAGCTTCTGCCGCCCTTCTTCTTCTCGACCCCGATCGACGTCGCCACGCGCATCGCCAAATGGTTCGTCGAGGGCACGATCTGGAAACACCTGTGGATCACGCTGCTCGAATCCGTGCTTGCCTTCGTCATCGGTTCGCTGGCTGGAATCCTGATCGGCTTTTGGTTCGCGCAGCAGCCGCTCGTGGCGGCGGTGTTCGATCCTTACGTGAAAATGATCAACGCGCTGCCGCGCGTCGTGCTGGCGCCGATTTTTGCCCTCTGGCTCGGGCTCGGCATCTGGTCGAAGGTCGCGCTCGGTGTCACGCTCGTTTTCTTCATCGTGTTCTTCAACGTATATCAAGGCGTCAAGGAGGTGAGCCCGACCGTGCTCGCCAATGCCCGCATGCTGGGCATGAGCGAGCGCGCGCTCATGCGCCACGTCTATTGGCCGTCGGCGCTCTCTTGGATGTTCTCTTCGCTGCATACCTCGGTCGGTTTCGCCGTGGTGGGCGCCGTCGTCGGCGAGTATCTCGGCTCCGCCGCCGGCCTCGGTTACGTCATCCAGCAGGCCGAAGGCGTCTTCGACGTGGCCGGCGTGTTCGCCGGCATGTGGGTGCTCGCCGCATTCGTGATCGGCATCGACTTTATCGTCACGCTGGTCGAGCGCAGACTTCTGGTCTGGCGACCGGCGGCCGCCGAAACACGCACATAGGTTGCGGGCCGCCCGACTTCCCGCGGCTTTCCTCCCGGCTTATAAGGCGAGCAAAGGCGGCGCGCATGCCGCCGGGAGGACGCGATGAAACAAGCCCAAGCCGCGCTCGCCATCCTTGCGTTGGCGCTTTCGCTCGTGGGGACCGCACACGGCCAAGCCGTCGAGAAGAAGCAGGTGACGCTCGCCGTCGGCGGCAAGACCGCGCTCTATTATCTGCCGTTGACGATCTGCGAGCGCCTCGGCTACTTCAAGGAGCAAGGCCTCGACGTCACCGTCAACGATTTCCGCGGCGGCGCGCAGTCGCTGCAAGCCTTGGTCGGCGGCTCCGTTGACGTCGTCACCGGCGCCTATGAGCATACAATTCGCATGCAGGCCAAGGGTCAGGACATCAAGGCCGTGATCGAGCTCGGGCGTTTTCCCGGCATCGTCGTCGGGGTGCGCATGGACAAGGCGGCGGCATACAAATCCGCGGCCGACCTCAAGGGCATGAAGATCGGCGTAAGCGCGCCCGGCTCCTCGACCAATTTCTTCGTGATGTACTTGATGTCGAAGGCGGGGCTGAAGCCGACCGACGCGTCCTATATCGGGGTCGGCATCGGTCCCTCCGCCGTCGCGGCGATAAAGAAAGGCGACATCGACGCGCTCGCCAATCTCGATCCCATGATCACCAAGCTCGAGCAGGATGGCGACATCAAGGTGGTCGCCGACAGCCGATTGGAGGAGGGGACGCGCGCGATTTTCGGCGGCTCGAATCCGGCGGCAGTGCTCTACGTCAAACAGGATTTCATCGACAAATATCCCGCAACCGTGCAGGCGCTGGTCAACGCCTTCCATAAGACGCTGCAGTGGCTGGACAAGGCGACGCCCGAACAAATCGCCGCGACGGTGCCGGAAGACTATTACCTCGGCGACAAGGCGCTTTACATCGCCGCGGTGCGCGCCAACAAGCCGGCCTATTCGCGCACCGGCGTCATTCCCGGCGCCGGAATGCAATCGGCCGCCGACATGCTTCTGGCCTTTGATGATGGGCTCAAGGGCGCCAAGATCGACTTGGCCAAAACCTTTGACGGCCGGTTCGTGGCGAAGGCCGCAGCGAAATAACGAGAGCGGAGTCGGGTGAACTGGAATCAACACGAGCGGCGAACTCGGTCTGCTCCCTCCCCCCCACGCGGGGCAGGGATGGGGAGGGGGCCAGCAGGCGGGAATCTTGTTGTGTGCCCCCCTCCCTAACGCGGTGGAGAGGACGCACCGAGTGCGCCGCGCGACTGTGTATCCACCACGGATGAAAATGCTCTAGCCCGGCGTATGCCCGCGCCAGCCGGCATTCGGCGCCCCGGCTCTCCGCCTCGCCGAGCACGAGCGGATTTTCCGCGCTCTCAGCCTGCGGCGCGTCCGGTACAGCCGGGGCCGGCGGAACGCCCTTGCCATAAAGAACTTGTTACAGAAATATGACAAGCGCCAGCCTCGGTGAGGAAGACCGCGGCCGCAGCCTCGAGTCATGCCGACCGCCGTCACCGAGCCGAAAAATCGCCTCGCCGCCGATCGCCGGCGCGCCGTGAGCTTCGTGCTTCTTGCGGCGCTAAATCTGACTGCCTTCGCCATCTTGCTTTGGTCGGAGGACGAGCCGGCCGCGCGCGCGGCTTTCCTGCTCACCTGGGGCGTGCTCAGTTTTTTCTGGCTCGCTCTGTTGCGACGGCCGCTGACCTCGGCGGTGCTCTCGCTGGCGCTGATCGTGATCCTGATGGTGTTGTCGCAGTTCAAGCACCGCACGCTGATGATGACGGCGACCTTCGTCGACGTGATGCTAATCGACTTCGCCACGTTCCTGTTCTTCATCAAGGTCAATTTCGGCCTAGTCTTGAAGCTGGCGCTCGCCGTTGCGCTGACAATCCCGCTATGGCTCGTTCTCTGGCGCGTCGATAGCTTACGCTTGCGTCGCAGCCGGGCCGCGCTCGGCTTGCTGGTGTGCCTCGCCGCGCTCGCCGCGCTGTCATTGGCGGCACCGACCGAGCGTGAGGACGAGTTCTTCCCGCACCAATACGTCTCCAAATTCGCGCGCTCGGCCGCCGTTGCGGCAGTCGATCTGAGCACCGGGGGCGTGCTGGAGGCCGATCCCGCGAGCTTAGAGCGCTTGCCCCTCGCGGCCGGCGCAAGCTGCGAGGCGACGCGCAAGCTGCCGCACATCGTGATGGTGTTCGACGAGTCGAGCTTCGACGCCACCATGATGCCAGGCGTCAGCGTGCCGCCGAATTATCGCGAGCGCTTTCGCTCCTCGGACGGCAACATCCGCGCGTTCGTCGTGGAGGGCGCCGGCGGTCCGAGTTGGTACACCGAATACAACGTGCTCACGGGGCTATCGGCCCGCTCTTACGGCCGGTTTGCCGAGTCGGTCACCCGCCTCGCCGCCGGGCGCGTGAAGCGCGGTCTGCCTGCCGCGCTGCGCAAGTGCGGCTATAGCACCTATAGCCTCTATTCCTGGTTTGGCGCCTTCGTCGGCGCGCGTGGCTTCCACACATCCACCGGCATCGAGCATTTCCTCGACGCCAAACAGATGCACACCGGGCCCGCGGATACCGACAGCTTTTTTTACGACTATGCAGCGCGCGTGATCGCGGAGGATCACACTCATGGCCCGGTATTCGTCTTCATCAATCTCGCGATGAACCATTTTCCATGGGATTTCCGCTACCGTCCCGACCTCCTGCCCGGCTGGGTCAATCCTGGAAATCCGTTCGAGATCGACGAATATCTGCGCCGTCAGGAGATGAGCGCCCACGACTACGCGCAATTCAAAGCGCGTCTCGAGCGCGAGTTTCCCGGCCAGCCGTTCCTGATCGTGCGGTTCGGGGATCATCAGCCGCTGTTTGCCAGGCGCTACGTCGAGCCGACGCTCGACCAAGCCGGGGTCGCGGTGCGCATCCTGCGGCGCGACCCGCGTTATTTCACCACCTATTACGCAATCGAGGGCATCAACTTTCAGCCCGCCGACTTATCTTCCGCGCTCGATACGCTCGACGCGCCCTATCTTCCCCTCGTGGTGATGGAAGCGGCAGGCGTGCCGCTCGACCCCTCCTTCGTCGAGCAAAAGAGGATCCTCACCCGTTGCCGCGGGCTGTTCTATCTCTGCGCGGGCGGCGCCGAGGCGCGCCGCTTCAACCGGCTGCTGATGGACGCCGGTTTGATCCAGGGCTTCTGAAGCGGCCGGCCGATCGTCGCAATCGACACTGCCCACCGATCAAAACTCCGCTCATTCCCGCGCAAGCGGGAATCCAGGGCCAGGCCTGAGTCCCCGCTTTCGCGGGGACGAGCGGAAGATCGGGTTCGCCGCGTTTGACCTTGAAATGACAAATTTAATGCCGTTTTATGACAGCGGTCCGTGTGCCGGAGAGTTGATGGGTCATTGCCGGGCACGGGCCGCCCGCATGCCGCCCTCCGTCGCGTGTGTGACCAGCCGTTGGGCCGCAGGAGAGACCCTGCGCGCCAGGCTCGCCATTGCGCTGATCGCAGCGCTGCACGTGTGCGCCCTCGGCCTGCTCCTGTGGACTGAAATCGATTTCGTGCCGAAGCTCGCCTTCTGCCTGACCTGGGCCCTGCTCAATTTCTTCTGGCTCGCCGTGCTGCGCCGTCCCACCCTATCGGCGGCGCTGTCGCTGGCGCTGGTCGTCATCCTCATCCTGCTCTCGCGGCTCAAATATGAAATCGTTTGGATGACGGCGAATTTCCTCGACGTGATGATCATCAACGCCGACACAGTGAGCTTCCTGCTGGCGGTCAAGCCCGAGCTTTATCAAAAGGTCCTCATCACGGTTTGCCTTGTACTTCCGGCGCTGGCGCTGATCTGGTGGATCGATCCGTTTCGCATCCGGCGGCGCACCGCGGCGGCGGGATTTTTCGCCTGCACCGCTGCGCTGCTCGGCATCTCGCTCGCATCCCCGCAGGAGGAATGGGACATATTCGTTGGCGAGAGCTACGTCTCCAAATTCGCACGCTCGGGGGTCACCGCAATCGCCGAATTCATGACGCGCGGATATATGGACTCCGCTGCCGCCATGACCGATCGCCTACGTCCGCTACCGAGCGAGGTCTGCGTGCCGGGCGGAAAGCCGCCCCACGTCATCCTCGTCCACGATGAATCGAGCTTCGACATCCGTGTGCTGCCCGGCGTCAAGGTCGGCGCCGATTACGGCGACCACTTCCGCTCCTTCGACGGCAAGCGCCGCCACTTCATCAGCGAAAGCACGGGCGGTGCGAGTTGGTACGCCGAGTACAACGTGCTTGCCGGGCTCTCCGCGCGTTCGTTCGGCCGCTTCGCCTATTACGTGACGCAGATCGCCGCCGGGCGGGTCGAGCGCGGACTGCCGGCGACGCTGCGCCGCTGCGGGTATCGGACCTTCTCCATTTATCCTGCGCTCGGCGCCTTCATGAGCGCCAAAAGTTTTCAGACCAGCACCGGGATGCAGCGATTTCTCGATCAGGACGTGCTCGGCACCAACCGCATCGAGCCCGACCGTTTCTATTACGACGCGGCGGTGCGGATGATCGAGCGTGAGCGCGACAAGGGGCCGATGTTTGTGTTCGTCTATCTCGCCGCGAACCATTACCCCTGGAACCAGCGCTGGCGGCCCGAGCTGACGCCGGACTGGACAGCGCCGGGAAATGCGCCCGACGTCGACGAATACTTGCGCCGCCAGAGCATGAGCTTTGCTGACTATGCGCAGTTGCTCGATCGGCTGCGGGAAAAATTTCCCGGCGAATCGTTCCTGTTGGTCCGCTACGGCGACCATCAGCCGGATTTCGCCTCGCTCATGCTCGAGCCTGTGCTCGACGAGGCCGGCGTCAACCGCCGGCTGATGACCTACGATCCGCGCTATTACACGACCTATTACGCGATCGATGCGATCAACTTCAAACCCGTCAGTCTCGCTACCGCGCTCGACACGATCGAGGGGCCCTATCTTCCGCTGGTGGTGCAGGAGGCGGCCGGGCTGCCGCTCGATCCGTCCTTCGCCGAGCAAAAGCGCATTCTCGGGCGCTGCAAGGGACTCTTCTACGCCTGCGCCGGCGGGGCGGAGGCGCGCCGCTTCAACCGGCTGCTGATCGACGCCGGCCTGATCAAGGGGCTGTGACGGCAACTGTGGTGTCATTGCCGGGCTTGACCCGGCAATCCATCCATCTCGTAAAGACCTTTTTTGCGAAGAAGATGGATGCGCGGGTCAAGCCCGCGCATGACGAGTCGACGATAACAACGGTTGGCATTAATTCGACCTGGATACTCCCGGGATCCAGCATGTAGGAGGCCCCCCATGCGCCGGCGCTTTGCGACGCTCGACGTGTTTACCGACCGCCGCTTTGCCGGCAATCCGCTCGCGGTGGTGCACGAGGCCGAGGGACTCGAGCCGGACGCGATGCAGGCGATCGCGCGCGAATTCAATCACCCCGAAACGGTGTTCATCTTCGCACCGGCCGATTCGGGACACCGAGCACGGCTTCGCATTTTCACGCCCGCGCGGGAGCTGCCGTTTGCCGGTCACCCTACGGTTGGCACCGCGGTGCTGCTCGCGCTGTCCGACGGCGCCGCCGCCGGGGACGCGTTCGTGTTGGAGGAGGGGATCGGCGCGGTGCGCTGCACGCTCGAATGGAGGAACGGCGCACGCGGCGGCGCGCGTTTTGCGATCCCGCAATTGCCGGCGCAAGCGGGACCGGCCGCCGAGCAGGCCAAGGTCGCGGCGGCGCTGTCGCTCGAACCCGGCGATCTCGACGGCGCCGCAACGCGATGGTCGTCCGGCATCCCTTTCACCTTCGTGCCGGTGTCGCGCCTTGCCGCCATGGCGCGTTGCCGTTCTGATCCCGGCAAATTCGGTGCCGTCTTTCCCGATGGCGCCGCCTACGCGTTCTGCAACGAGACCGCCGAGCCCGGGCATCATTTCCGCGCGCATGTTCGCGCCCGGCCTGGGCGTCGCCGAAGATCCGGCGACCGGATCGGCGGCCGCTGCTTTCGCGGGTCTGCTGGCATCCCGCCTGCCTGACGGCAGCCACGCGATCACGATCGAGCAGGGCTACGAGATGGGCCGGCCGAGCTTGCTCCGCCTCGCCGCCGAGGTCCGTGCGGGAGGCGTCCTGTCCGCCGCCATCGGCGGCGACGCCGTCGTCGTGACGGAAGGCACGATCGAGGCCTGAGCCTGGCGCGGATTTCGGGACGTAGAATCACCACGGGCCATAAGCTCGGTCGGCTCCCTCTCCCGCTTGCGGGGAGGGTTGGGGAGGGGGCGGCATGAAATGGTCGTTCATTATTGCGTGCCCCCTCCCTGTCCCTCTCCCGCAAGCGGGGAAGGGGACGCTGTCGCGCGGTCATTGCGCAACAGTCACGATCTACGTGAGCGGAACTTCGCCAGTTCAAATCCGCTAAAGGTAAAGGTGGCTGTCCTAGAACCGGGATCTGCATTCCGCTTGCGAAGGCGCCGCTTCTTCCGCTAGAACCGCCCGGCACCAAGGACGACGCGGGTCTCCTTCCGCCGCTTTGCGTGGACGAGGGCGATATGAAGTCGACGCGCTGCGATATCCGCGCGATCACCCGGAGGGGAAACCCGTCCGGCGCCGCCCTCATTCTCGGCGGGCTCCTGCTCCTTACCCTCCCCTGAGGGCCGACCGGGCGTTTCGCGCCTGGGCACTCAGGGGGAAAACCGCGAGCACGGAACCCAGAGCGCCCCAAGAAACGGCGCGAACGACGAGAAGGAACCCATAACATGACTACGCCAGCGAAGTCCGAGCAGGACCGCGTCGTCATCTTCGACACCACCTTGCGCGACGGCGAGCAGTGCCCGGGCGCGACCATGACCCATGAAGAGAAGCTCGAAGTCGCCGAGCTGCTCGATCAGATGGGCGTCGACATCATCGAGGCGGGCTTTCCTATCGCCTCGGAAGGCGACTTTGCCGCCGTGCGCGAGATCGCCAAGCGCACCAGGAACGCGGTCGTCTGCGGGCTCGCGCGCGCCTCGTTCAAGGACATCGACCGCTGCGCCGAGGCGATCGAGCCGGCCGAGAAGAAGCGCATCCACACCTTCATCTCTACTTCGCCGGTACACATGAAATACAAGCTGCAGAAGGAGCCGCACGAAGTCTATGAGATGGTCGTCGCGCAAGTGGTGCGTGCGCGCACCTATACCGACGACGTGGAATGGTCGTGCGAGGACGGCACCCGCACCGAGCACGATTTCCTCTCCCGCTGCGTGGAGGCCGCGATCAATGCGGGCGCCACCACGATCAATATCCCCGACACGGTCGGCTACACCGTGCCCGAGGAATATTTCGCCCTCATCAAAATGGTGCGCGATCGCGTCCCGAATTCAGACCGGGCGCGCTTCTCCGCGCATTGCCATGACGATCTCGGCATGGCGGTGGCGAACTCGCTCGCCGGCGTGCGCGCCGGCATCCGCCAAATCGAGTGCACTATCAACGGCATCGGCGAGCGCGCCGGCAACGCCTCGCTCGAAGAGCTCGTGATGGCAATGAAAGTGCGCAACGACGTGCTGCCGTATTGGACCAACATCGACAGCACGCTGCTCACCCGCGCCTCGAAGCTGGTCGCGGCCGCGACCTCGTTCCCGGTGCAGTACAACAAGGCGATCGTCGGCCGCAACGCGTTCGCGCACGAGTCCGGCATCCATCAGGACGGCATGCTCAAGCACACGCAGACGTACGAGATCATGAGGCCGGAGAGCGTGGGCGTGAAGCAGACCTCGCTGGTGATGGGTAAGCATTCCGGCCGCCATGCCTTCGTGCACAAGCTGCAAGAGATGGGCTATCAGCTCGCCGGCAATCAGCTCGAGGATGCCTTTGTCCGATTCAAGGCGCTCGCCGATCGCAAGAAGCACGTCTACGACGAGGACCTCGAGGCGTTGGTCGACGAGGAGATCGCGCACGCGCAGGACCGCGTGAAGCTGGTGACCTTGACTGTGATCGCCGGCACCATGGGGCCGCAATCGGCCACCGCGACGCTCGACATCGACGGACGCCATCACACCGTGCAGGCGACCGGCAATGGGCCGGTCGATGCGACGTTCAACGCGATCAAAGCGCTCATCCCGCACGAGGCGGTGCTCGAGCTCTATCAGGTCCACGCGGTGACGCAGGGCACCGACGCCCAGGCTGAAGTGTCGGTGCGGCTTGCCGAGAACGGCCGCGCGGTGACCGCCAAGGGCGCCGATCCGGATACGCTCGTCGCTTCGGCCAAGGCCTATCTCGGCGCGCTCAACAAGCTCATGTCGCGCCGCGGCAAAGGCAAGCCGGAACCGATGGTGGCGGAGCGGCGCGTGCACTCGACGGATGTGGGGTGAGGAAGCGGTGCTCCGTCGCGTTCCCTCCGTTCGTCCCCGCGAAAGCGGGGACCCAGCTCTTGGCTCTGGATTCCCGCTTGCGCGGGAATGAACGGAGGTGGGGCCGCGGACTGCAGAATTGCGAGATTTAGCTGCGGCGAAATAGCTCAACATGACGAAGCTGTAATGTTCGGTCGCGAAGTTGTTATCTGACCAAAGTTTAACTTGATGCGCGGCTGCCGCGGCTTTGTATTACCGTCCTCAAGCGGGGTGACTTGGAGGGCACGTATCATGTGGAAAGCCATCGTCGCGGGAACCGCAGCGCTCGCGATCGCGGGAACTTCGCTTGTCTATGCCCAGCAGCGCGGCGGGCGTGACGGCATGATGCAGGGCCGGCAATTCAGCGCCGAGGATGTGCGCGCGTTCGGCGAGGCGCGTCTCGCCGCGCTCAAAGCGGGACTGATGCTCAACGCTGATCAGGAGAAGAACTGGCCGGCCTTCGAGCAGGCGGCGCGCGACTATGCCAAGCTGCGCCAGGACCGCTTTGCCGCGCTGCGCAGCGGCCAAGCCGGCGACGACCCGGTCGAGCGCCTGCGTCAGCGCGCCACAGCCATGTCGGAGACGGGTGCGGCCTTGAAGAAATTGGCCGACGCCACAGATCCCCTGTACAAGAGCCTTGACGAGAATCAGAAACGGCGCTTTGCGATACTCAATCGCTTGGCCGGACCGGATCGGGGCGACTTCCGCCGGCGCGAGGGCATGATGCACCGCGAATGGGGCCTGCGCCGCAGCGAGAGGGGCATGATGGATATGGAACACCCTGGCGGACAACGCCTGTAGTCACCACATAACAGAGCCTAGCGCCGGCGGTCGCACTCCCAGCCCCCCGACACGATCGCCGACGTACGGGAGCCGCCGGGTCCCCACCCGGCGGCTTTCCTTTTGGTGGAACTCCGTCGCGCGGTTGTGAAATTTGGGAACTGCGGTGGGCAGCGCCAAGATCCGCCGCAGCGCTGCAGCGAACCGCGCCGCAGCACGACGCTGGCGCACAAATCTCCGCTCATTACCCGCGCAAGCGGGAATCCACGATCTTCGTGTCCCGGGCGAGCGAAGCGAGACCCTGGGACCTAGAGCCGCCAGCTCCAATCCTGGGTCCCCGCTTGAGTTTATCCCCGCGAAAGCAGAGGCGGGGACCAGCGGAGACGATCGACGGGCCTTCCCTGGACAGTGGGAACTCGCTTTGCTACAGGACGCAGCCCTCGCGGCCGGCGGTGGGCGCAATTCCGGGCGCATAGCTCAGTTGGTAGAGCAGCTGACTCTTAATCAGCGGGTCCCAGGTTCGAGTCCTGGTGCGCCCACCAACGAAATCAGTAACTTAGGCGGAAATTGCCGAGCTGATCTTCCCAAAATTCGAGGTTGGGAAGAGCATGGGAAGATGCACTCCGGCTCAGGATAATGAAGCAACGAAAACAGATAACTCTAGCGTGAGGTCTTTCCAGGCCGCACCGATGATCGAGGCTCTGCAACGTCAGAAAAGCGTGATGGCAACGGTCAGCGATATCGCGGTCGGGCAAGCGTTCACCGATAGGCAGATCGAGCTGGTCAGTACGTTTGCCGACCAGGCAGCACTCGCGATCGAGAATGTGCGGCTCTTCGATGAAATCCAGGACAAGAATCGTCAGCTGCAATTGGCAAGCGAGAATAAGTCGCAGTTCGTCTCCAGCATGAGCCACGAGCTGCGCACGCCGCTCAACGCCATCATCGGGCTCACCGAGATGATGGTCAAAAACGGGGCGCGCTTCGGCACAGAAAAGGCGCAGGAGCCGCTGCAGCGCGTGAACCGCGCCGGGACTCACCTTCTTGGTCTTCTCAACCAGGTGCTCGACCTCTCGAAGATCGAGGCGGGAAAGCTCGAACTCAACCCACAAACCGTGCAGCTAGCACCGCTGATCAACGACGTTATCAGCACCGCCGGACAGCTTGCCGAGCAGAACAAGAACCGCCTCGTCGTCGACGCCCAAGAGAACCTCGGTGCATTGACCGTGGACCCCATGCGGCTGCGGCAGATACTGCTCAATCTGTTGAGCAATGCTTTTAAGTTCACCAAGGAGGGCGAGGTCACGCTGCGGGCGCGGAGGGTCGCCAACGGTCAGGAGTGGATCGAGCTTGCCGTGGCCGACACCGGGATCGGCATGA
>Ga0126378_10000356_pt1 | contig 34569 bp, 46 predicted proteins | sample PanSoiMetPlot_23_FD_92587 | JGI IMG/M metagenome (GOLD analysis project Ga0126378, IMG submission 92587) | Tropical forest soil microbial communities from Panama - MetaG Plot_23 | ecosystem: Environmental > Terrestrial > Soil > Tropical forest > Bulk soil | place: Panama | collected 2016-02-17
CACATTCCGCCTTGGTGCTCTGGAAAGCACCGCCGGAACCCGGTTGGCGCCGATTCTATCCCGGTACCATGCCGAGTTTCCAGGCGTAGTGGTGGAACTGGTTACGGGGACAACGGGGGCTCTAATTCATCGCGTAATGAACTTCGACATCGAAGCCGCGTTTGTCTCCGAGCCGTTCACCTCGTCAGAGCTCAAATCTGCTGCGGTATTCAGGGAGGAATTGGTACTGATCACGTCGAAGCAGACGGCAAACGTTCAAAAGGCGAGAGACCTCGGGCGAAGCACGATCATTGCATTCGCCCAAGGCTGTTCGTATCGCAAACGCCTTGAAGAATGGTTGGGCAGTGAAAATGTATGGCCGGAGCGAGCGCTTGAGTTTGCGTCTTATCAAGGCATGATTGCCTGCGTAGCTGCCGGCACGGGTTTTGCCATTGTGCCCAAGTCCGTGCTGACTACGTTAAATGCAGCGGAGAAAGTCAACCAGCACACCCTGCCGCCACACGTTTCCGCGAATCGTACTCATCTGGTCTGGCGAGGTGAACCTTCGCTAGCGTTGAAAGGTCTGATTGCGCTGCTGCAAACAGTTAAAAAAGGACATATTCGTGCGCGCGGACGTTGACTCGGTGGTAGGGTGTCCTGTTAGTAAAAGCAAGCGGTCTACTACTTCGAAAATAACAGCTGGTCGAACCCACGCACCAGGCCCCGAATCCGCATGACTTCCTGTCTAGCGAGTAATATGCCTGCCACATAATGGCTGCGCCCAGAACCGGAAACATGCCGAATGGTAAGCCGCTCGTCCGGCAGGGCCAAAGATCGTCTAAACGAGATTACAAGACTCGGCAGGCGAAGTGCTGGCATCATGCCGCCGAGTGTCTACTTGATAGCATGGGTTGGTCAAGCGGCTGGATAATGTCGGCGCCTTCCGGGATATCTGGTCGGATTAGTACGGAGAAACGCCCTTATGGGAAGTTGACAAGCGGATCGCGATCACGCAACCGCTCTTCGCACTCGAAGAAGCCGGACCAAATTCAGAATGATGGCCACCCTGAATGGAGCCAAGGTGGTTATGTCGGCAACTGGGCGAGGCATTCGCCCAACTTAGCCGTCGCGTTGAACTGCGGAATGGGATCAAGCTTCTTGAATGCGCTTGTAAACGCGTTCGACAAGCTCCACATTGTTCGCGGCGAGAACTCCGGATATTGCGGCTCGAGGTAATGGCGATGGACTTCGGGCAGCAGGCCTCTTGGAGTGTCGAGCTTGCCATCGACAAATGCCGAGTAGCAGATCAGCTTCGTCTGCGCATCGCTGATCTGAGTCTGGCGCCAGGACTCGACCTGACGCTGCATCGGCTCAAAGTTCCCCTGGATGCGGTGCACTCCGTACGGAGAGCGTATCGACGAGGTTGAAGCTCTTTGTATGCTTGGCCAGTACCGGCGTGAACCCGCTGGGGACAATGTTTCCAGATTCGAGTCGCATGAATAATTAGATGTCCCCGAAGAGGACTTGATGGCCAATTGAATTTTAGCGTGCGAAAATGACTGCTTGTTCCTAATCCGCATACGCTTCCTCGGTTGCCATCAGGGGATGCCACATACGGAGAACGTGAGAGTCTCCATGAATCTACTCCGCTTCAGGCTAACAGAATGAGAGTTCTTACGGTTTGATAGTGACGGAGCCGAGGCGATCGTTTCTTGTGTCCTTCTTGAGATGCCCCTGATCCACTCTGATCGGGCACCCTGTTCCAGTTGATTGGTCCAGTTTAAATTCCCTGTTATGAATCGATGTGATCGAGGACGTGCGGTCGTTTAGTGCCCTTGAATCGGGCAAAGAGGAGTCCTTGCAAGTAGCTCAGGACCAAAAATGAAAAGAAATTCCCTGCGTGAGGATCACGGCGCTCATTGGCTCAACGCCGATGCGCTTCAACCTTGGTAAGACGTTCAAGAATGGGAGGCGGAAGATTCCACACGCCGAATTTGACCACTACCGGAGTCCGCTGATAGGGCGCATATTCCACAGTCATATAACCGCCGTTGTCCCTAATGGCTTTGATAATAGACATCGGGCTCGTGAAGAACAAAGAGTCGCTGCCCTCACCCCTACTCACGCCAAATCGCACAGGAGCCTTGTCGCCGAACTTAACACGGATGGATGACTGATCTTGCGCGATGCTTCTGCCGATGTGGATATACACCTCGCAAGTCGTCTTACAGCGAATTATCAAGCTGTCTTCTGTCCCCACCCCTTCAGTTTGATCGCTCATTGCGAGTTCCGTGACCTTACCAGAGATATCTTTTTTCTCGGAATAGTTCCATGCCGAGTTTTGCGCAAACGCCGGGACAGCGAGTCCGAGCGCAAGGGTAATGGTTAAGACGAAACGTTTCATGGTTCCTCTTTCAAATGCTGATTTGCGGCCTCTCTTTGATGCCGCCGACTTGCTGTTTGGGGGCGGCAAATACGGACCTTACCACAGTTTTTCGGCTACATTTCGATTGGTAGATTTTTCCAGGTTCGATGGTGATATGTGCGGGTACGAAATCGGCTACTACCGAAGTCCTTTGGCATCAGCGGAAGAAAGAATCCCTCCCTCTCCGCCATTGTTATCAATGGCTTACATGGCTTACATCGCTTCCTGAGGCCTCTCGCACGCCCCGCAAGGGACGATTTTTTTAACCTCTATTTCGTGCGTTCTATCCTTAATATAGCTTTTGCTACCTTGTTCTGGGCCTTGCGTCTCGCGAGCGAGGGCACCTGCGTGCAAATGTCGAGCGACCTTTGCCGTGATAGCTTCGCTGGGATTGTAGGATTGCAAAAGCCATTTCCGCTTGATATTTCGTACAATATGGTTGCCCCGTATGTCCATCTCTTCCAAACTTGCCGTCTTGTGGATAGGTGCAGCGTGTGCCGTTTGGTGCCAATCCAGTATTCAGACATCTGGTTTTGCCAAGAACGGCAATAGCAAACTTCATAGGGTGAGCGGTACTGTCGTAAATTCCGTTACAGGTGCGCCGATCCCGCGCGCTTTGGTGAAGACATCTCCGCGATATGGGGCGGTCCTCACAGGTGCTGATGGAAGTTTCGTCTTCGAGGGGGTTCCTGAAGGCACCATCACTGTTGTGGTGACTAAGCCAGGATTTTTCCAGTCCGGCGAAATGCTGTCTCAGTTTCAAGCGCCCATGCTGGAACTGACATCGGATACCGACCATTTGGTTCTGAAGCTTCTGCCGGAAGGTGTGATTACCGGGCATGTAGTGGGCGACCACCGCGAGTCAATAGAGCACGCTATAGTGGATGTGCTTGAGCAAAGGATCGTGCATGGACAACGGGAAATAAAATTAGCACCCGCGGGTGCAATAACTAATCCCGAGGGCGACTTTCGCATTGATGGGCTGGCCCCGGGCGTATATTACGTTCGCATTCGCGGCGCGCAGATCGACCGGCGAAGCCCGGAAGCGAGACAGCACAAGTCATATCCGTTGGCCAACTTGTATCCGGATGTTGACGACATTGCTTCTGCAACTCCTATCAAACTAAGTGCAGGCGAGCACCGAGAGATTTCTTTCTCTCTTAGGACAGTTCCAACCTTCAGCGTTGCGGGCAAGATCACTGGCATGGAGGGGTGGACGCTTGGAGCACCGCCTCAAGTCATGGGAGTAGAGCAATCGGTTGTACTTATGGCTGCCTATCCATTCGAGGCGCGGACGGGCGCCTTCGAGTTCCGAGAACTGCCCGCAGGCTCGTACACCCTTCGGGTTTGGGGCAAGGACTTGAACGGCAATTTCGCTGATCATGAATGGAAGTTGATCGTTGATTCGGACAAATCTGATCTCGCCCTCGCTATAAACTCCGCTATCGACCTCCCTGTAGAGGTCCAAACTAACTTTTCAAGGCGCTTAAGCGGTGGGCATTGCAGTTCGACAAGCCGTACCCCAAATGGAGAGTACCGAGCGGTGGAATCGGACTGCTCGGATTATCCAGCGGCGAGGGTCGATCTCGTCTCGCTTGATTCCGGCAAGAAGCTAAGCTCAGGCTTTGGTCCTCTAGCACCGGGAGAGGGATTGAAGGTCCACAGAGTGGTTCCAGGAAGGTATTGGGTTCACGCAATTCCATCATTCGGCGGCTATGTACAGTCCCTTCGCTGTGGCGGTCTCGATCTGTTTCGTGAACCCCTGGTGGTGCCTGAATCAGGCCAATTGCCAGCCATTGAGCTAATCCTGCAAGATGACGCTGCAAAAGTGCATCTCCGTGTCCAGATGGAGAAACCAAGACATGAATTTCAGTTGCTAGTTTTTTCCGACCCGATCAGCGATGTGGGACCTCGCTTCGAGCAGACCGCGTCTAATGAAGATCTTGATATTCCTTTGCCGCCCGGTGAGTATAAGATCTTTGCCTTCGACAGCGCCGTGGAATATTCAAACCTGGACGTCGTTAGGAGCGTCAGTGACCGTGCAACCAATATCCGAGTCGGTGCAGATGGAACGATCAGCGCCACTGTGAGCCTGATTCGTTCCACGGAATGATAACGCAAGACATGCGCACTATCAGTTTAGCGATCGTGTTGCTTCTCGGCCCATGCTTGATCCATGCGCAAACCCTTGCCCCGGCAAACTTGTCTGGAGATTACCAGATTGCCGGTCGTGCGGTGGATTCCCGCACTGGGGACCCTGTCTCTGGAGCATGGATCGAGATCTTCCGGATTGATGCGCGAAGTAAAAGGTTAGACACCTTTGCCGGCGACGACGGAGAGTTTGTTTTCGAGCATCTTGCGGCCGGTACTTACAGGCTTTGGGCTGAGCGGAAGGGTTATATCGGACAATCCCTGGATCAGCATGGTAGCTACTCCACCGCCGTCGTGACCGGGCCTGAGTTGGAATCCACCAACCTTGTGTTTCGTCTGACGGCTGAGTGCTCAATCTCGGGGACGATTACTGATGAGGCCGGAGAGCCGGTCCGAGATGCGGAGGTTTCGCTTTATGCGGCAGCCGCCGCGAATCGCGGGCAGCAAAGACAGGTCAATCAGGTCACGAACGGTGAGGGTTATTACGGCTTTTATCATCTTCGACCTGGAGAATATTCCGTCTCGGTTTTGTCCAAAGTCTGGTATGCACAACGGCCGCTGATCAGGGCTGATCTCCGTGTCGTTACAGAATCCACCGGGAATCGTTGGACTTCTGCGCAAGGCATGAACCAAGCCGGAGATTACGATGAGGAACAGGGCCTTTCTCCCCTTGACGTTGCCTATCCGGTAACTTTTTATCCGGGAACAATTGATCCACGCGCTAGAACTCTCATCACGCTCCAAGCTGGCGAGAAATTTATCGCCAACGTTCAGCTCGCACCTGTGCGGGCATTGCATTTCCACTTTGATGGTGGAGATGCTGCCACAAAAGGCATGCATGTACAGATGCAGGAGCAGATGACGAATGGTTCGAGGGCCGCTATATTCTCTGAGGCGCGAATCAGCAAGTCCGGTAGTGTTGATATTGTTGGAGTACCGCCAGGGCAATACAGGATGGAAGTGACTGGCTCAGGTGAGGATGATGTCCTTTCGCGCCAGCGGCTTGATGTTCGAGAAAGCGGGAGCGTCGCAGCGAAGGATATTCCCTCCGTCGCAGTCTCGGCAGATGTGGAGGCGCAGTACAGTCTGGACGGGTTGCAGCTTCGGCTGGTCAACGTCAAAACCCACGAACCGCTAACCGAGCCGATACCTAAAGATGGCCATATCTCCTTTAAGCAACGGGCAGTTTTAGGAGATTATGAGATTTCCCTGTTCGACAATACAGGGAGCAGCGCGCTATTTCTCAAGAACGCAAGCGCGGTAGGAACGATGGTTATAGGCCGCACTGTTTCAATCTCAGGTCTTGATCCAGTCCGGATTAGAGTAGCGGTTGGACAGGGGCAAGGCCGAGTTACTGGCCGGGTCGTTCGAAATGGACAGCCGGCTCAGGGTGCCCTGGTGTTGCTAGTGCCTGCAGATCCGATTCACAATCGGGTCTTGTTTCGCCGCGGGCAGAGCAGTAGCGATGGGGGTTTTAGTATTGCGCCAGTGGTTCCGGGCAAATACACAATCCTGGCACTTGAGAACGGCTGGAACCTGGACTTGGAGAATGATCCCGGTGTGCTTAAGCCCTACATTCAACAAGGACAGTCCTTGGATATTCGGCCCAACTCCAAACAAGACGTCCGGATCACCGTGCAGTAATCTGCCATCAGAGAGGCGCGCATGAGCCAAGCGGCCCAATCTTGTTTTGGTAAGAACTCCTGGCCCAAGAACGTACCTGCGCCTCAAGCCTGGCTGGAGTTCGATGTTGAGAGCGTCGAAAAAGCGACTGCGGTTCTCGAATCACGCGGATATCGAGTGCTTGTGATGAACAAGAAAGAACCGTGGGGACAAATCGTCAGCCGTTTCATTTCGCCACAAGGACTACTGGTGGGTATTAGCTTTACCCCACTCATGCGGGAAGGGAAGTGGGCGCACCCTGTACAAAATTAAGATCAGGGCATAGCTGAGGAGATCGGGCACTCCAACCCGTGCCGTGGCTTGCGCTAATTCTTCAACCAACGTTCGTAGAAGCTCAGTCCATGGATGAGAATAGCTCGGATGAGAATAGCATGGTCAATGTGGGTGCCGAGCGCCTCAAAGCAAAAACTGTAGCATTTCAGGGCATCGTTCCCGGCGCATCCTCAACTCCTGGGAGACTGGTCGTTGCCGACAATGTGAGTCTGACGCAAGCAACTGTTGACAGGGATCTTGAGATCACTGGCTTGCGACTTAACAGTCTTTTGGCAAGCGGTCTTACGGTCAAAGAGACAGCCTTCTTCAGCGTGGAAGCGAAAGTCGTTGATTTGTCGTTCAGCACTTTTAATACTTTGGATTGGGACTTAAGGACACGTCCGGCGACAACCGACCTCAGTGGCATCTCATTTCGAACGTTGCTTGTTCATCCGTATCCTGACTCACACCCATCCACGGCAAGCGCCCTGCATTTCCTGAAGAATTCAAACTTCTCAGCAAGTGCTTTCTCTGCATACCAAACTCAATTGAGAGATCGGGGCGAGGATATTGAGGCACAGAGGGTATACGTTGCCATGCGAGAGAAGATGAGGCATCAGGATTGGACACATTGGTTTAGTTGGCCTTTGGGCATCGTTAGCCTCTTCCAACAATATGTGTTGGGCTTTGGGCGATCCCCAGTGCCTCCGGTCCTATGGTCGTTCGCTTTTACTATTTTCGGGATGTTTGTCTTTCGTGATCCCTCTACAATGGAACCAAAGGTTGACAAGCCAGTTGATTTCTCAAGCGCATGGTACAGCGTGGAACTATTCCTTCCTATTGTTGATCTCGGTGTCGCAAAGGAGTGGCGTCCTAAATCCTCCGATAAATGGCGCGTGGGTTACGCCCGTGTTCATCAGATGGCCGGCTGGATTTTGATCCCTGTGGCCCTTGCAGCATTCACGGGAGTTGTGAAATAGCTGTGATTTTGGGCTAAGATTTGCCTTTGTTCCTAAACACGATGAACCGTTACTCCACTATCGATGGGCGCAAAAATACTAAATGAAACCTCGAGCCACACGCGCACTTCGCATCTGCCAAGCGCCCGACGCATTTGGTTTGTCCTGAGAAAACGATCGACAAAGGGGAAACGGGTTTGGTTTTAGGTTCGGTGCCTTTCCCGCACGAAGCTGGCGAGGACTGAAAACACGAAGATCGCGTAAAGCATTCCTGACGGTCAAGACTCAGGCTTCAACAGCTTTCAACACGCGAGGATTTCCCGAAGTTGAAACTAAAGGCGTCCACTAGGAGAGCCGGTTAGAGCACCTGGTCCCGAACCAGATTCAAAACCAAGTTGAGCTCTGTTGAGATTTGTTGTTCTTAATCGATTGACATTGAACCTGTTGCGCGACGCTCGTTGATAGCGGTTGAGATTTGTTGAAGTCGGCGGCTTTCGCCGCTACAAAATCGCCTACAGTTTTGAATATGATCAAGATGATGAGGGGTGAAGGAAAATCCGCGCCTTATCGCAACCCCTCGACCAAATAAAGTTGGCTCAGAGCGTTGAAGTAGGAATAGGCATAGGATTTACCGTCGGGGGTGAACGCCACATCGACTAACGCAACCCCCGCGGGGTCGGATGGCCCGATTTTCTTGAACAGCTCGCGGCGGCCAGTGACCAGATCCACGCGCATCACATCCGCCGAATGGCTACCGAGCACCGCTACCAGCACCGAACGGCCATCGTGTGAAACAGAAAGGATCGACTCGTCTGGATGAATCCCGGGAACAGGCCGCGGTGCTCCCTGACCATCCACGGGATACAGCTTTACGGAATCGGAGAAGCCAAACACGAACTTTCCGTCCGCAGTGGGGACGGATCCGCTCACTCCCTCGGGAGAAATCGGGCGTGCAGTTCGCGAATCGATGGCTTGCATGTAGATGCGCGATTTGTGACCCGGTTCCGTGCCGCTAAATACAACACTCTTGCCATCCGGGAGAAAACGAGCGTAACTCCGGTCGATTGAATCATGCGTGATCTGCTTCGTCTCCCCCGGGCCAAGGGGAATCAGGAAAAGCTGACGGGGAATGTGCAAAATCAGGGACGACAGAACCCACTTCATATCCGGTGAGAAATCGTAGCCCACGCCATCGCCAACGCGTTCAGGCGCAGCGCCATCGCTTGCGCGGATGTAAACGTCGTAATCAGGTCCGCTATTAGCCCCCTCTTCATTCAACAGCACCTGCCGGCCGTCAGGTGAAATGGCCGAACCGTCACTCCAATTTTGAATGGTCACATCTTGTTCTCGATCCGGACCAATTCTTTGTACGTAGGCGAGCATTCGAAAGATATTTTGCCCGAGAAGAACGCGCCCATCGCGGGCAATATCGTGGACGGTTGGGGTCGCCGGAATTCGTTCGACCACGCGGGTATGGCCCGAAAGATCGGCTGCCCAGAGCTGAAACTTAGTGGTTTCCTCCGCGCTGGTGAACCATACTTCCTTGCCAGAGGGGGCCCAATTAACCGCTACGATGGACGATTGCTGTGGGGACAGAGCCCGCTTGCGGCCGGAAGAGTCTACCATCACCACACTGCCGGCGCTGTCTCCCAATGTGGGATGCTCGGCGAATGCCACCCAGCCTCCCTTGGGCGAGACGCGCACGTTGGTCGGCCAGCCGGTGGTGGACTCATACAGAACGTGGCCCATGGGGTACTCAATGCGAAAGTGTCCGTCCACGTAGCGGGCGACAGCGATCTGGTTGTCGGGTCCCCAATCGGCGTCCACGACATCGCTCATCACAGGACGCGGCGTTGCGCCACTGAGCGGCGCTCTCGCCAGCAAGCCGACTTTGACATTTCTACTAAGGTCTCGTCGGTTCTGGATCAGGAGCATCTCTCCAGTGGGAGAAATGGATTCGATGTCAGCATCTTTCAGACCGAGGCTTACAGGGGCATGACTGTCAGGCGCAAGTGAGAAAAGTTCGGTCTGCAGCCCGATGTGCGCCGAGCTGTAGATGATGGTTCGCTGGTCGGGTGCGAAGCGGGCAGAAGAGATGAACTCGCGCCCAAACGTGAGCTGACGATAGCTCGGGGGCTCAGCAGGAGGGGCGTTCAGGCGAACGAAAAAGGACGCCACAGCCGCAACTAGGACTCCGATAACTCCCAGCAGCGCGGGAACGAGCCAGGACTTTCCCGGTTTTGTCGCCGCAGGCGCGCCGGAGCTCATAGCCGACGCTGCAGGCGATGAAATGGAAGACAACGCCTCCAATGCGAAGGCGACGTCGCGAGCAGACTGAAAGCGAGCGGCAGGATCTTTTTCGAGGCAATGGTGGACGATGCGCTCTAGCATCGGCGGCACATCTCGGCCTGTGGCGGACAGGTCCGGAGGCTCTTCTTTCAGAATCGCACTAATGAGATCGGCCGTGGTGTCGCCGCGAAAGGCGCGTCTGCCGCTCAGCATTTCATACAGCACCGCGCCAAAGCTAAACAGGTCAGAGCGCGCATCAACAGCGGCTCCGCGGCATTGTTCCGGAGACATGTAACCGAGCGTTCCCACCAGTACGCCGCGGCCGGTGACGGAGTCGAGCGTCGCCTCCGCCGACAAGCCGGGAGCATCCGGCTGAGGCATGGTCAACTTGGCCAGGCCGAAGTCGAGAATCTTCACATGCCCGTCGCGCGTGATGAAAATATTTTCCGGCTTGAGATCGCGATGGAAAATGCCGTGATCGTGGGCGGTCGCAAGTCCGCGAACGATTTGCAACGCATAGTCGACCGCCTTGCGTACGGGAAGCGCTCCGCCGATCAGGCGCGCCCGCAGGGTTTCGCCTTCGAGCAGTTCAGAGACGATGTAAGGAGAATTGTCCTGGCTGCCGATATCAAACAGCGCCAGAATATTCGGATGGTTAAGCGCAGCCGTGGCTCGAGCCTCCTGCTCGAAGCGGCGCAGGCGCTCTGGATCGGCGCCCGAGCCAGACGGCAAAATCTTAATGGCAACTTCGCGCCCAAGGCGTGGATCGCGGGCGCGGTAGACTTCCCCCATGCCTCCCGCGCCGAGTGCGGCGAGAATCTCGTAAGGGCCAAGCTTTGAGCCGGGGGCGAGTGGCATTTGCGGCCTAATTATAGAAGATTGCGGATGAGGCTGTACCGCCCAGCGCATTGTTTGTACTTGTTGCCGGTGTTGCACAATTCCGACGCGATGCGTTTCGCTCCGCGCGTCTCCTCGCTTGCCACCACGAGGCCTTGCGACTGCGGAGGGGTTGGAAGAATTTCGTCGACCTGCCGCTTGCAATCACCCGATTTCTGCCGACCAGGTCTGTGGGTTGCCTTGCTGATCTTTGAGGATCTCCCAGAGCTGAAAAATGGCCTACCGGAGGGTGTCCCTGCCGCCCCAGTCATTTAGGCTCCCAAGAAAGAATGCTTTTTTGTTTGCTGGGTCATTGGCTTCTGAAGCCGATCCGCTCTCGGACGAACTCGTGCTTCAAGGACAATGCGTTTATGAATGTTTGGCGATAAATGAGATAGAGCAATTGCGCTAAGGCCCTCCCTAGACCAGTTCGGCGGTGTAGCACCTTTGAGTACTCTTCCGAACGAAATCTGTCTGGAGGAGGAGACCTGTTGTGACATTATGCCAGAACTCAAGCATGAACCGATCCGCCACGCCTATTCTCGATTTAAGACGTCCTGTGCCGCTTCCGCAGGACGGGATAACGCTTGGCGGGCTTCTCAAGGCAGTACCTGCCGCTCTCGGGCTCATCGCAATCTTTGCCTTCTTAATGGTTCTGATATTTACACATGAGTCTTACCTGCCGGCATGGCTGGTTGCATTTGGCGGGTCTGTTTCCCGTGTAATGGATACAGTTTTCAATCATGGAGCACTCGTGGCCGTTGTTGTTCTACTCGGCGTGCCTTTTTTGGCTACAGTGATTCATGAAGTCGGACATGCGACCTCCGCAATAGCGCTGGGATGGCCAGTCCGGGAATTTCGCGTCGTTCCTTTCTCGATCAAAAAAGGGAAGGATGGCTGGAAGCTGAATTTCTCCTGGAGGCTCCAGCCGACAGCACTGGTTGTTGCTGAGCCGCTTCCGTTTGCAGGGTACCATGTAAAGGAAAGCGTTTTTGCCATTGGCGGTCCCGCGGCCAACCTGCTCAGTTGCGCTTTCTGCATAGTGCTTGATCCAGGACCCTCCGTGCCGTTTCTGCACGCGGTCAGCCAATTCTTTCTTGCTTGGTCAGGTTTTTTAGGCATCACTAATCTCTTGCCGTTCCAACATAAAGGACTTGAACTGGATGGTTACTCCGTTTTTGTAGTAACAAGGAGCAGGCACGCCCTGGCGGTCAGGATCGCTTCACTGCGTCTGAGTGGACAGATCTTGAGAGGAAAACCGGCAAACTGTTTGAACCGGCGCTGGCTGGCGCTGGCTGAATCCTCTAGCAAGGTGTCCCAGTACAACCGAGCGAGTCTCTGGCTGGCCTACAGCTATTGCTGCGATCAGAAGCAGTTTGATCGCGCCGCTGGCTTACTAGAAAAAATGCTGCGGGGCTGCCAAAGCCACGATGTGCTCTTCCGCGCCTTGCTCTTCGCAGAATGCGCTGTCTTCTCTTCTATGCAGGGGAACAGCGAAGCTGCGATTGTCTGGAATGCCCGCACCAATGACCTGTATCTGCCGGAATATCTTCGTCGTCGAGCGAATTCATATGTGGCATGGGTTCAGGGCGACAAGGCCGGCGCGATGAAGGAAGCACTGGCAGCCCGCGAGGCGACTGGGAAACTGGAAGCCACAAGCCGGGATGCCTTTCTATCTTCTTGGAACCGCTGGATTGACGCCACACAGGCAAGTCTTTCGTCCCAACCTGCCGATGAGAACGCAGCTACAAGCGTAAGATAGAGCAATCGTTTTCGGCCCGGTCCGCTATGCTCGCTTTATCACGGCAGACATACTGTTGGAGCTGAACCCTCCCAAAGCACCCATCCAGTGATTGCTTGTGGCACTTCCCGTTTTTGGCCCAACCTTTTCCACCCCACAACAGAGCCCCCGAAGCCCCGAATTATGTGTTGGGGCAAAGCTTATTCTGTGCCATCCCATGTCTGGATCTGCAGACGAGCTGCGCGAGTTTCTCTCCCCAGGGGCCGATCTCGCTTCCTAGCCCAATTCCCGACATAGATTTACTGCTTGCAGACGAGGCTTCATCTACAGTTGTGGTCGCGGAATTGAAATGGATCAGAAAACCGGTACGTCCAGTCGAAATGGAAAACCGAAGTAAACAAGCTTCCTCATGGAGGCATGGCGGAAGGTCTTCTCGAGCACGCTGTAAAATTCAGCTTAAATAACTGCATCGAAGTCGTTTTCTGCACGAAGAACCAGTTGAGAGCCATCCCACTCGCAACGCACGTTCCGATGCCACGGCCTATGCGTGAACCCCTCGGTGATGTCTAATGCCCCAGCCGTTCCGTCCTGTGCTCTTACGCCTTTGCAAGCAGGAGTTATGCGGTACATGACATCTCCAAAATTGCTTAATGTTATGAGGAGTGTAGGCAGGATGCAAACCCGTGCGTGGATTGTTGTTGAAAAATCGCCATTTCACTCATAACCGGATCGTGAGTGTAAACGCCTAATTACAACAGCTTGCGTCTGGGCGAAGGCGCTTTTCGGGGCTAATTTAGGGGATCCAGAGACACTTCAAGAGCCACGTGAGTTCCCGATGGAACGAGCATAGTTTTCCCGGTTCCAGCACTCTCACGCCACTCCCGGAATCCCTCCGCAGTGACATGACAGATAACATTTTTATCCGGTGGAACCTGTATTTCATCATTCCTCACATCCTGTTTGAACTCGATAGCTAGGAAGTGTGTTCGACGTTGACGCGGGACACTGAGCTTAACAGTGAACTGCAAGACTGCTGTTTTCTTTTCACCATCGCTGACGTGAATTTGCATCAAGCCGGGTTTAGGGGGCATGTTGACGCGCAGCTCCACCTGGGGATGCTTAGCCGTGACCTTGACTACTGCGGCACGAACGCCATAGAGAAACTCGTTCATCAGCGGGCTGGCATATGGGTAACCCGCTTTTTTGTCCTCAACAATGACTGTGTATCTGCCACGGCAGACATGTTCAAAACGATAATCGCCTGCCTGATCTGTCATTACTCTGGGCAGCATGGCACCCAAGTCAACGCCTAACGGCCACCCAACGACGGTTATGCCCGTCGCCCGCTGGCCTGAACGGTCAAATACGGCACCACGAATCACGCCGTCGCACGTAGGACCCTGGATAGCGCTCTGAGCGTGAACTCGCACGTCTAGAAGCAGGATCAGGACGAGAGCCAGCTTGGTCATAGCGCGTAATGATAGTCCGGACACATGTCAAATTGTAATTAAGATCGCCGTGGTGAGTAAACTGGCGTAACATCGCCATTACACTCATAACCGGATAGTGAGTGTGAACGCCTGATTTCAACAGCTATTATGTTAGACGTGGGAAGAGCTTCATAAGTGGATTGGAGCCTTTGAACAATGCCTAACCTGCAATTCTGGAAAGAGCCGTTTCCAAACGAGTCGATTGAAGAAGGTAAGCACCTATTGCACGCCCTACAATGGAATATTAAGGTCAACCAGAAAGAGGGCACCTGGACCGTCCACGCCGGTCATCAGCTCTTGCTCAAGACGGCGCGCGAAGAGGCCGTTGAAGCCCTGCTTTACGGAATGGCCTTGAGTTATTCCGTGATGCCGGAACGGGTACTAAACGAATTTAGGAAAACAGTTGATTGGGACACAGAGGGGCCGCTCACGCCGGAATAGCCTCCTCGATGCAGCCCGTTCGAGCGCCGGGAAACTGATAGCTGGGGTAACATCTCCCATTTCACTCACAATCGGATAGTGAGTGTAATCGCCTGATAGCGTCAACTGACGACTTACGCTACGGCATCGGCTCGCCTGACTTGATCATTTCCAACATCGCGTGCCCGAATTTCTCATGCGGAAATTCGCGGTGAACTCTCCAGCCTTGGCTCTGATAGAACTGCACAGCCCGAGCATTCGACTTGACCACCCGAAGTCGGAATGTGTCATGTCCACGACTGCGGATTTCACGTTCCGCCTGCGCCAGGAGCTTTGTGCCGATTCCACTCCTGCGGCTGTCGCTTCGAACCCACAAATCACTGACCCATTCTTCCCGGGTCATGGTCACGCCCACTATCTCTTCTGCCAAGATCGCTAGCCAGGCTGAGAACCAATTCGCTTCACCGATGGGTACTTGTGGGGTTGCGAACAAGTAGGCAAACGTCTCGTCTGCGATGGTCTGAACCAGCTCCTGCACCGCGCCGTTCTCGTCTGGCCTCGCTCGGCGAATGACGATTTCTGGGGGCATGGAGGCACTATAACCGAATAGCGTCCCGGTTAAATTGACGATTGTTCTGCGCACTCAGCGATCAACTGTTGCAAAATCGCCGTTACACTCATTAGCCGAGGCGAGTTGCGCAACACAGCAAGATCCAGAAACGGGTTTCCAGGAATTTACAAAAGGATCGGATCACCGGTTGGAACAACGAGGTACGTCCTGAAACAAGCCAGGCCCGTTCAGGGTAATGGTGGCCTGAACGGGTCCAATCTTGACTATGCTGGCAATTGCGAGAGGAACGCCCCCAGCTTTGCCGTTGCTTTGAACTGCGGCATTGGATCGAGCCTCTTAAAGGCGCTGGTGAAAGCGTTCGACAAGCTCCACATGGTCCTGGCCGAGAATTCCTCGTACTCCGGCTGAAAGTACAGCCGGTGGACGTCGGGGAGCAGGCTTCTTGGTGCCTCGAGTTTGCCATCGATGAACGCCGAATAGAAGATCAGGCGTGCCGCGTCGTCAGTGATCTGCGTCTTTCTCCATAACTCGACTTGGCGCTGCATCGGCTCAAAGTTCCGCTGGATGCGATCCACTCCAACGGTGAGTGTATCGACCAGGTTGAAGCTCTTGGTGTGCTTGGCAAGCACCGGGGTGAAGTCACCGCTGAACGCCATGTTTGAACACACGAAGACCCGCAGTCCCGCCGTGAGGCCGAGGCGCAGCGACTTGTCGTGCGAGTTACGGATGCCGATCGAGAACCTGCATCCCTCCATCTGGGTTTCGAGGTCCAGGACCCCGAACATCTTCATGCCATCGGGCGAGACGGCATATTCTTCGTTCACCACGCCGATGTGGCGAAAGCTGAGGGTTTCGACCAGCGCCTCGACAATTTCGTGATGAGGGACTGGCCGGTGGGTCCGTGTTGCTTCGGGAACAGGTATTTGCGCCAGTTCCGTCCGCCCGATTATGGGCAGAGGACCGGCTACAAGCGTACTGGTGCTCATGGGTTTCCATCCTTTCTATTGCTTATGTTGTTTGGTGAGAGATAGCCCCGGACTTCTAGGCCAAAGGCCGTTGAGAATTGTGGGGACTCGATCTGCGCCGAAGAGAGGCTTCAATCTCGGAGGTGAGAGACCGCGAGCGCCGACGGATGCTGCTCAAACGGCTCCGTGAGTCCGGTCCGAACGAACGGGAAAGATCTATATCAATTCGATCCGGAGGTCGCGTCCAATGGCTCGGGCTGCCCGGCACAGCGTCTGGAGACAGGCTTTTCTCAACCCAGCCCGGACCAAATCAAGAATTTGTTTAAGAAATGTCAGGACAAAAAGAAGTCGAAAAAAGGTGGAGGAGGAAACAGTCACGGTCCACTCGGAACCTTCCCCCCTGCCTTCCGATCCCGTGGGGGCCGGCGGAGGCTTGTCGGGTAATCCCCCTCAGCAGGATCCGTGTCCCAATGGTGATTGCGGGCCCGGTTCAGGCGGGGCTCCAGGTGGCCCTCCAGTTCCACTTAAGACGCGTGATTAGGGAAATATTTGATTTTGGAGAAGTAAAATAGTGCAATTAGACCCATGGAGCGCTTCGAGTATGAAGGCCCTGAATACGCCGTTGATGTTCTTGTCCGTTTTGTTGTCTTTCAATTGTGCACTGGGTGGACCGCAATCAACTACCGTTGAAGCACGTGAACAGGCCGCAACCAATTTCGCACAGCAGACTCCTGATTCGCAAACTCCCGAAGACGTGAGACAGATCATTGAGGGGCTGCCTTCTTGCAGCTTTTTGCACCAGCAGTTAATTGCGGGTATTTACGGTAAGGGGACGATGCAATCGTATATGGAGGCCATGCGCCGTGAAGGAGTGAAGAAGGCTGTATTTGTCGTGCAAGCCCACTGGGACGGTAAACAACCCAAAGAGCCCCGACTCCTGAACGGCTTGTATTTTGACAGTTATGATGGACCAAATGGCCAAATTGTCGCCGAACGGCTTGAAGGTATTCGGAAAAGTGGTCTGGAGGATGACGGCGGTCGTGGAAAAGGCCGAAGCTAGGCCAGCCAGTGTGGCTCAATCGATCCAGTATTCGGACGGGCCAAATGCGAAATAAATGGGATGAAGAAAAGGCACGGCGGCACCGCCAGGGCAACAAAGCGTCCGGTGCAATGGAACCTTCACTCGCTCCTTTGCGAGAGAAGGTACTGAGAACAGGTAATCCGATTACCTACATATCGAACCTCAACGATAGTGTTGGTAAGGTCCCGGGTGCCAATATGCTTCAGCGCAGCACTGACAGCGCTTGCTGGTCAGCTGGAGGCACATTCGGGACAATAACAATCACTCCGGCATGAAGTGGTTCATTGGCGTGAAGTCGAAGAAAATCCACGCGATTGTTGGTCACAAACGTGTATTCCTGTTGACGAATTGTGGCCATGAGCTGCCAGTCCTTGTACCCACCCAGGGCCAGATAATTGACATGATCCGCCGTGTGCCCTTCTGCGTGCGCCAGTTGAATCAAGGATGTGTGCAGGCATTCGTCGATGAGGAGCTTCATTGTCGATCCGCAAGGCTGCGGAGCTCACGGGTCACATGTACAGGTCTTCTTTTGGCCCATGGGCGGCGTGCTGGACGGCCACGGCGCGGGAAGGCTTGAACGTAGAGAGGGGCGAGTTCGACCTTCTCTCGATCCAAAGCTGGATAACCTTCCAAAATCTCGTCAATTTGGGTGCCCTGCCGGACCATATTTGCAACAAGGTCGATAGGGATGCGGGTTCCTCGATAGACGGGTGTTCCATTCATGACCTCAGGGTCGGAAGTCGCCATCTCTTCGGCCCTTTCAAGTTTCTTCAGGTCTTCATCGAGCTCCTGTCGCACTGATTTCACTTGAATTACAAGAGCAGAGCCCCCGCCAGGAACCACAATGTCTTTCCCAGGAAAAGCCTCGACTTGCTTTGCGATCGCTCTACGCGCGGATACGGGTAGGAGGCGCACACCCTCAGCCTCGAGACGTAGATAGAGCACTTGCTGCCGGTTTAGCATTCTTAAAATAGAACGTCCCGCCCGCCGGCGCCTCGGTCGAATGAGGCGGCGCTCGATGATTTTGTGGACGGCTGGAAGGGGGAGATTTGCCAATACCGAAGCTTGCGCCGGGGTGTATTCTCGGATTTCCATAATTAATTATACCCTGTACGGGACAGAGTTATGTAGAACGTTAACGAAGTTCTGAGAGTGGAGCCTTGCATGATCGCGGCATAGGCCCCGACGACTATGAAATTCGCTTGGCTGTCGACAAGGGACTTGAGAAGTTCTCAATTCCACTCACGGCGTAGACCTATCAATATTACGGCGAATCCGCCGCACGAACGAGGTCTCCGCCGCGGCCCGGCGAAATCGTTCTGCCGGGCTTACCTTGAGATTCTCGAGGATGGCATAGAGATCGACACCAAATTCCTTTGCCTTGGCGAGGGCACTGCCCCGAGGAGGGTGGTCGATCAGCTTGCGTAATCTGTTTTCAGCGGCTCGGGTCGTCTTGGTCCTTTGCTTCTGCTTCTATGATGCTGTGAACAAGGCTCGAAATTCAAGCGTATGAATGCTTCGCACCATCAGGAGGATGGGAGCTTAAGTAATTGAATTATAGCTATTTTCGGCCTTGGCGAAGCATCGGTATTGGTTGTCCGGCGCCGCGGGATAGGGGCGGCAACAGTTCGGTCGGAGGAGACGAGTACGTTTACGCTGCGGTCCATTGCGGGAAGGGATTGCGAGTTGAAGTACGAAACGCCTGGATTAAGTCGCGGATGATGGAACGGCGCTGATCGAGGGTCTCGACCAGCCGATGGAGGCCTTCGGCATCGCCCCCATACCATTCTTCAGGGATCTCGCGAGCAATCTGCCAGATGTAGTCAATATCCATCAGTTCAGCCCGTGTGAGCGCGGGTTCAAATGATTCCCAGCCGGTTACGCTCTGGTAGACACAGTTACGGGCATAGACTCCCCGCAACGGCGAATCTGGGAACGTCCACTCTCCGGCGTTGAAGCAATAGCCCTGATCGATGAACGTCGCGGTATACCGCCGTTCCTCCGATCGCTTACTGAAAACGGCCTGGCGCCCGTCGCAGTTAGCGGTCCATTTGTCCAGCACCAGAACACGCGCGAAGTCTGCAACGTTTCTTACCTTTCCGAACATGCTTTCAGGAAGGTAGTCGAAGATAACATCTTCCAGGGGATCGCATGGATACCGGGAGCCAAGCTGGGGGCCGCTGCTGCACTTGGCCCTCAGCCCGGCGCTGTCAATGCACAGGTCAGGCGTGTTCTCGATGAGCCAATCGGAAACATCGATGACAGCCGCTTCAGGCATCGGCAAGCCAAGCCACCGGCCTAAACGAGATGCCATCATCTCGTTGGCCAGTACTCGGATGTGTTGGGGGTTGTTGGAGAACTTGGTGACATAAAAGCCTCCATCGGAGGCCTGGAGAAGGTGCGATTGCGATCCTCCTCGCATTCTCCTAATGTGCTGTACTGCATCAAGCGGAAATGACATAGACGTGCTGCCAACGCGCTGGGCGCGGTGTGGGTTTGGTTGTGCGGGGTGAAGATTTTGACCGGTGGAAGAGAACCAAGAAATTGGAGATTGGGTCCCGGTCGTTGATGGCGCATGCCACGTACCATCGCGGAGCCAAACCAGGAGGAGGAAATCAAAGCCAAGACCATGTGTCTCCCTTATCACGTTCTGGGACAACAACCCGCAGGTCCGAACACCGTGCCGATGATCAAGGTCATTGATGAACCAGTGATCGTCACGCGCCCATTGCGCCACTCCAGGCCCGTGCTGTGGTCATACATCTCAGTATTGGCGGGTTGCCATTGCTGCAACGGCTTGCCGTTTCTAAGCAAACGAAACTCAACCGGAGGAATTACGAACTGGAAACAATCCATTTCGACGCGATCGCGAACTGCTTCCGAAGATCAAGGCTGATAGTGCTAGCGCAAGGCGCACGTAGTGAGAGCATCATGATAGGCCTTCAGCAATCCTCGGGGAACATGATGGTGAAACCGTCACCGTCTGCATCAGTCCACAGTGAATGCGCCTGGGCGTCGATGATGGCCTGAAATTCGGCAGGGAAATCGCCTTCTTTGATCCTCTACTCTTGAGGCTCCGCAGTTTGAGGTATGCCATCCAGAGAACATCGTGAAGCCGGCCACCATGATCCTGGCCCAGGCTCTCTTTGGGAATGTCTTCCAATGTGTGGTGCAGGTGATCGGTTATAACGGCCGGAAGAGCAGCCCGGTTTCTTTTGCTTGTTCAGTTACGTCGACCAGGACACCGTCTTCAATGGCCTGAGCGCGCGTGTAGCGGAAATGATCGGGTTGTCTTCATTTATATGTTGCAAAATCGGTTAATCTACGGAAGGGGAGCGCCGGGGAAAAAACTCAGTGGCGGCAAATATCGGGGTTAGCTTGGGCTGGTAGCGCCGGATTCTCATTTAGACGCTAGAGCACGAGTACATTTACCCCTCGCGATTTCAAGGCTTGGTCAAAAGTGACGAGCTTCAGGCCTGCGCATGAAGCAAATGCCAGGAGGTAAGCGTCAGCCCAAACTTTGGGAGAACGACTTGAGAGCCTCGAACAAGAGCGAAATTCCTTTTCGATATCTTCTGGCTCTGGAAGAAACTGGACACGATCGTCGGCCCAGATGCGATCCCACAAACTCCAGGCTTCTGTCATCGACGTTGTGTCGTTGCCCATAATTTTTTCGGTCGTAAGCAGCCTGAGAACAGTAATTTGGGTGAAACGACAAAAAAGAAATCGTCCTTCGCCGGCTCGCTCGAACCCAGGCTCTGGCTTTTTCCGAGTGCACATGCCGGTTCCACAAAAGGGCCAGCCAGACGTTCGCATCAAGGAAATTCAACATGTTCATAGATTTGGTCGTTGGTGAGACTTACCTTCGGACCTTCAGAGGATATGAGCGGGAACTTCACACGCCTCGGACGGGGCCGCTGTCCATGCAGCAACACTCTTCTAACGCCGGCGAGAACAAGCTCCCGCACGGAAGAACCCCGGGCTGCAGCTTGTTCTTTCAATCTTCGATACAAGGGCGCGGGAATATCAACGGTGGTGCGGACCGATTCCTCTTTCATATGCCAATTATCCCATGTGTGCCATAAATAGGTAGTGGCTCAGTGTGAGCCACTACCCCCCTATGAGGCGGTTCGGCGAGGACCCAAACCATATCCTCGGCGAGTTCTGCTTACGGCCACTTGACCATGGATGTCTTGCTGTGGAGTGCTGGCCAGCGTTTGATGCCTTTCCAATTGCCGGTTTTCCAGTCCGCAAGCTCGGGGAATACAGTCAAGCGGGGCTCAAGATCGAAACTCAGCGCGGTCCGATCCTTGAACAGAATGACGACCGCCTGGACGTCGGGATCGACCTCGACAGATTCCACGATTTTGCCTTTGACTTCAAGAAAACGAGCGAAATTGCGTCTGCGTCTTTTTCGGGAATGGGTACGCTCAGAATCTGCCATGGGTCGCCTTTCTCGGGAGGGGATGTGATGGGTTGGGGCCGTACCAACGGCCGGCTCTTATCCTTGGAGTCCTGACTCACTCCGATCTCAGTTTCTCCTCTACCGCGAGAGTCGGGGTAACCAGTAGGATCTTTCCTTGCTTTCATTTCGTCTTGCAGACACACGTCTCCCCTCCGATCCTGTGAACCAAAAGATCGGTGGGGAAGGACGCAGGTGGTTGTTAGAAAAACGATCGCAAGGAGGCAAATACTCAATGGGCTATGAGGTCAGGGAGAACAAACGCTGAGATGGGGAGTTGAAGAAAGTTATTACTGAGAGGTCGAGGCGGTTCTTGCTTCGAGCGCCAGCACGATTTTGTGTAGAGTGTCCAGGCTCTCAACTCTGTCGAGGGAGTTCAGGTTGAACGAGCGCAGAATAGTAGCCAAAGGCTCAGGGCCTGTTGTGTCCAGAGCGGCTTCGAGTCTCTTCAGCCCACGCTCCGCCGCCTGCATGTGGGTGAACACTCTTTCGAGTACCCCAATATCCGCGATATCGCTGGGCTTCCAGGCTATTGCTATTGTCTTAAGCAGGCCGCGATAAAGACCCTTCCCAAGCAGGTCTGCCATTTCCTCGATGCTTTGAATGAGTTCGCGCCGCCTCCCCTGGGTGCCGCCGCTCTGATTGGTCGGGCTGCCGTTGTTCTTGCTCGATCTCGAGGGCTGCGAGTCCGACGTTTGACCCGGGCGCAAGCCCTCGCGCCAGCCTTCCGGAGTGGCCCAGCCGGCCAATTTCGGAATGGTTTTAGGCCGTTTGCGATCATCTAAATCAACCCAGGTCCCGGTGAAGTAGTAGAGGTACCGGCCCAGACCAAAACAGGCGCAGCTTCGCTTAAAGGCTTGAGCTTCCGCCGCGGTTCCCGCATTTTCGTCATCGGCCCACTCTTCGCCAGTGGCTGAATGGCAACCAATACCAAAGATCGTAAGATCGCAGGTGACAAACACTTTTGCTGTAGTCTTTTGGTCCTTGGTCCCCTGGAAGTTTGCGCTGGTGTGGACCGTGTACTTACGCGTCCAACCTGCCGGACTGAAAAGCGCATTGAGACGGTCGGTGTACGCCCGCTGATCGGCGTATGGGATTACCTGTCCCCTGATGGAACCGTTCCCTTTATTGGTGTTGGTGACTCGCCATTCGATCACAGGGGGATCGAACGGTACTTCCAACAGGTTCACGAATTCTTTGATCTGGGCCTGGGTGTACAGGGCGACGGCACTCACGCCCGATGCGCGAGGGGATGGTGCAGGGTACTGAAGCTGATCCTTACCTTCCATCCCGCCATTTACGGGTGCGTTTGGTGGACGCATAGGCTCTTCTCCAAAATGGGAGGAATTGTGGGTGAACTTGATGGGGAACGAGACGCTTAGGAACGCAAGGGTTCTATTAAGGCTCCCTTTAATAGCCAAGAACGTTATTTAAAGATATGGCATTATCCTTTAATAAGCAATCTTCAGCTTTTTAGCATATTGGCTGAAAATGTCGGATTCGGATACTGCTAACGAAGGTATTTACGCCGCGGCGGTTTGGTGGCGTTTGCTCGGTAAGGTAATGGATCAATGGCCGCGGCGAGCACTGAAGAAGGGCTTATTGCGGCCTGGATCCATACAGTCCGGGATTTCTGACGATAAATGGGAAGTCATGGATGAATGACCAGCAATCCGAGATGTGCCTCAAATGGATCGTAATCCTGATCGCGGTGAAGCAGAGAGTGCCCGCTATCCAAACAGAAGGTTGCGATGAGGCAATCAATCGTCTTGCGAATCGTGATCCCGCGCTTCCGCAGGTATCGGTAGTTCTGCGCCGAGGCCACTGCCAAGTCGACCCCGCCTGGGCTGAACACCTGGAATCTCAGGAGATCGTGATGCACTTGCGTGAACACTGCGTCGTCCCGAATTCCCTGCAAAACTTCGCAAAGGATCAGGTCGGTCAACCCCAGGCGCTGCCGCGTTAATTCTCGATTCAGCCAGGAGGTGTGGGAATTGGCAGTGCCGCCCAAATAGTCAATCCAAACCGTCGTATCTACGATGACCATATGCCGCTTAGCTACGATTCTCGAATTCGTCCCAGGCGGGATTGTCTCAGATTCCCCTCCCAACGCACTTTACCCTGCAGCTTGCGAATCGCACTCTGCGAGAACGTCTGAACCAGCAACCGGAGGCCGGCCTCTACCGCAGCCTTCTTGGTCGCGGCGCCGCTCGTGCGCATGGCTTCTCGCATCAAGCCATCATCGATATCAATGTTTGTCCGCACAGGTTTCTTACCTCCTATGTGTAAGAATCTCATATTTTTGTGTATTCCTCAAGGAAGCATTTTATCGATTGTTACGATTGCGGGCCTCCGTCTCATGAACATCCGCTCGTGGTACCGCAAGTCAAGCAGCGATGGCATGAGCCGCTGCGCACCATCAGCGAGCCAGTGGGGCATGGCGGACCATCTCCGATCTCCGCGATCCCGGCCAGGGCCTGGACAGGATCGTCTTTTGTCATTTCGCGACCGGCGGCGGGGCGAACACTTCTTAGTTCGCCCTGGAACCCCTGTTCCGCTGGCTGGACCTGCGGTTTCTTGAAATAAGCGAGATTTGGCCAGACGGACCGGGATTGATTCAGATTGCCCTCCCAACGCACCTTGCGTTGCAGCCTGCGAATTGCACTCTGCGAGAACGCCTGAACGAGGAACCGGAGGCCAGCCTCTACCGCTGCGGTCGTGGCGCCACTCTCGCGCATGGCTTCGCGCATCACTGTTTGCCAAGCATTTGTGATTGAGCTCCGAAGTTGCTATGTTCAACTATGCTCTCGATCCTCGGTGCAGTGGTCTTATTGCTTGCGCTGCAGCTCAACCCCGCTCTTACGCCACAAAAAGCTCCCAAGCCAGCTTTGCCAAAAATTGATAGGAATGCTTGTCCGTTCGAGGGGTGCCAGTTCGGAACATGGAGGGCCCGTAAAAGTGTGCAGCTCTTCTCGACTTGGAAATCGCAACGTAGCCCACTCGCCCGAATCGCAAACGGCGACACCGTCACAGCCATTACCGGTATTCACATCACGTTTGCACCAGCTGAAATCCTGGTCACAGCATCGATGGCGGAATATGGTCTCAAGTCAGGCGACAAAGTTTTCGGCTACATGAACTACGGCGAGGGTTATTTTAGCGCTTGGTTCAAAGGTTATTGGGTGGAGCAATTCGACGGCAGCGGCATTGAATACCCGAACGGATCGGGATGCACCCGCAAATGCACAGCAAAGCTGCTGAAGGAGGGACGGACAGAATGGTGGATCCAGATTAAGACTAAAGATGGAACGATCGGCTGGACAAAAGACTCCAGTTTCGACGGCATGGATTCATTGGCTGGTTCCGGTGAGGCGCATCGATAGGCGAGCGTATATTCTGGTTTGCTCTAGTTCATTAGACTGCCACCGCCTTCTTCAGACGGTAATTTCACTGCGTCAGTGCGGAGCCTTCGTTCTGCGCCATCGATATTCTGCTTGACTGGCATTGCAATGATGCGGACGCAGAACCTATCTGCTTCGGTTCAATCTGGAAGAATTTCGCGCCTCTCTGGCGGACAACTTGACTACTTTGCCTTTGCGCCAGACGTAAACCGGGATCCCAAGACGGACGTTTTCGTCGATCGCTTTTGCAACAGCAATTTTAAAGGCGATTTCGGCTCGCTCTTCAATTGGTAACCGAAGGATATCCTTTGAGGGCTTTTTCATGAACGACCGTACTGTCTCGATAAGCGGGTATAACTGTTCTCGTCTATTATACGGAGGGCCTTGTCTTTTTCCAACGCCAGTATTCTGGGGAGGTCATCCGAGTTGTCAAACAGGACCCACACGTCAGCCAACGAGCGATAGTGAAGGAAGAAATTTCTTGTTGACCGCTCGAAGCGACGGCGGACGACGGGTTCCGGCACATCGTGGCCACCTTTCGAAACTCGCTCTTAGATTCTCGACAGCGCCAGATCCGCGCTGCGGAGCCACAAAAAGAAAATGTGGATTTGGTAACCGCGGGCCCTCATTCGGCGAAGAAGGCTCAGGTAGCTTCGTCCAGAGAGCGTGGCTTCAAATGCAAAAGATTCACCTCTCCGCGCAAAGGATCCGATCTCGCTAAGCATCAGCCTTCCCGCACGAAGGGCGGCGGCCTCGGGTGAAAAAGGCGCCATGCCTTGCGCAATGAGGTCAGCATTCACGAAGTTTTTGCAGTTGGCGTAAGCAGGAAGAAATTCTCGCGCGAAAGTAGTCTTGCCGGCGCCATTCGGTCCTGAAATAATGTAAAGGTCCATTCAATCTGCTTATTGTCTCGACTTTGAAAGCATAGCGCATGACAGTGCTGGCTCGGAAATAGAGACTGCCTTGCGCCTAACCCTTTGGCCGTTTTATGGGACAGCCGAGAGCGGCGCGAATCTCTTCTTTCCGGCAACCTGCCCAGCAGCGATACTTTCGCGGATCGGCGATGCATATTGCCAAGTTGTCGCCACTCTTATCCCGTCCCTGTCGGGCGCACGATGGACAGCGAGTGAAGTAGTTACGGCCAAGCTTCCGCTTCTTCCCGCTTACGCGCTCCAGAATCGAGAACTCCTTCCGATTGTTGCCCCTCGCCGTGGGAAGCCTGATTCTCGGCTTGCGCGCTGGTGGAGTGTCCGCGGGAACTTCAATCCTGGATACAAACCGATGCATCTCGTCTTGCGTGATGCGTTTTACTCGTGTGAGATACGCCATCTGGGCTGCAAGTGTGTAGTCCGCACCGTAGAACCAAAACCGTTTGGCCACGCCGCGGTGAACTCCAAGCGGCCCACGAATAGCGTTGCCAAATTCATCGGCAGGTACTTCATCTTGTTTTGGAAAAACCTCAATCCCGTCTGCCAAGGCAGCAGATGAGGAAAGTAGGACTGGTCGAGTGCCCTTTACCGGCACCTTCAGGCGACGGGCCAGGCTGTGAATGTATAACCTGCAATCGCGCGCTAGCAGGGGCTCAGCAGCAAAAATCCAGAGATGCCCGCCACGGCGGGACTTTTCCAAGGCGGCCTCTACACCGTCCTGTTGCAATTCCCATTGCAGCTTCAACAGGTCTTCCAGGGCTTCCGGATAGTCGGCGTCAATCGCGACCCACTTGCACCGTTGCGTAGCAGGATTGATAGCGTAAAGACCAACGGTGACTTGTCCTTCCAGATGCTTCCGGATCGTTTCCCGTGATACTGAAATCCGTCCCTTCGGGCGGAAGTAGTAAAAACGCCCGCTTTCCGAATCCGGGGAGGAAGACTGGAGGGTGTAGGCGCCGCGATTGACGAAAAGCTCAAAATAGCGAGCTACGGTCTCATCGGAAGCCAACATTCTGGATTGCATGATTCACCTTCCAAGGTCTTCGTACCCCGGTTTCAAAACTCGGTCAAATTTCTTTTGGTTTTGGCAAAACAGGGCGACTACGCGGAACCGGATGCCTGGAATGGGACTTGCAAAAGGGCCGGCTTTTCTGCATACCGGATAAGGTTGTATTCCGGCAAGAGATGCGAGAACTCATCTATGGTGAGGTTATCTTCTGCGCCTTCGAACGACAATAAGAAGAACTCCTGGCGCTGCCGGTCGTATACGTAAATTGCCCCGGAAGCGGGATTCTCGGGGGCCATTTGGAGCAGCAGAATTGCCTTGGGCATCTGGATCCAACGGGCGGCAACGGCATCGCCGATGTGGAGAAATTCGTTGATCACACGTTCGACATGGGGCTCTGGATTGCCAACTGCCATGTCTTTCACAGTGAACAAGCGGTGTGGGGTAATGCTTCCTCTGCTGAGTGTCATGGGTCTCCTTTCTTCAGTCAGAACGGGAAATTTCGAGTCGAAGGGGCAGAGCAAATGCAAATTGCTCCGTCCCGAACGTTCTCCGGTTTGGGTACTCGCTGAGCTTAGTCTTTGCTGGCTTGAGCAGGTGGCAAATGAGGCTTGTGATCCTTTTGTGGCTATGGGTGGCGACGGCGGTTCTCCTGTTTGGCGTTTCCCAGCATTGCCTTCACCTTTGTAACTGTTGTCAAAATCGCGATTTCAACAGCAATCCGGTTAGGAGGTAATCGGCTGTTTATCAACAGTTATGTTATTAGGCATGACTGTGTCCGTGGAAGCTCAACCTCTGATTGCTGTACGCGACGTTCGGGCGAGTAGCCGGTGGTACGGGACATTGTTGGCGGCAGACTCGCTGCCTGAGCATAAACACCGTGATTTCTATGATCGGGTGTTCTCGTCGGGGCGCTTGATTCTTCAACTCCACGCCTGGGACGAACAGCAGCATCCAAACCTAATCAACGCGAAGGCCGCCCGTTGCGGGCACGGAGTATTGCTTTGGTTCCAGGTTGAGGACTTTGACTCGACGGCGAATCGAGCGCGAGAATTAAGGGCTGAAGTGATTCAAGAGGCTCACGTCAACCCGGCACCCCAACACAGAGAAATGTGGCTCCGCGATCCTGACGGGTATGTGGTGGTAATCGCCAGCCCAGATGGCGAGATGAGTTTGTAAGGATGCTTCCTGTCCTGAGCTGGTGATAATCGCCGTTTGACCCACGGCCAGATTGTGAGTGTAAACATCTGATACGCCAACGAATCGCGTAGAATCGCTGCATGGGGCTTCTAAGCGGCTCACCTGAGCGACCATCATGGCTTGATCGAAACCTTGGATTTTGGCGGCGTCCGCCGTTATGGAGCTTGATTATTGTTCTTCCCTGGCTCCTTGGGGCCACAGTTTTTATTTGGCAATCGTATGTTTATTCAAGAGCTGCTGCGCGCCAAGCTACGACGTTCGGTGAAGTGACTGAAGTGGCGCAAGGCAATCGCGTGCATTACAGCTTCGCCATCGGGGATCATGCATATGAAAGCTGGGAGATTCCGCTCTACAACAGACGGGTTCCATTGCCTGGTGAAAGGGTCTTGGTCTACTACGATTCAGAGACACCGATGGTCAATGGCATCACCGACTTGCACCAGAGGAGCCTTGATGCGCTTGGCCCTGCTCCTCCGCTCTCGCGCTGAGCTTGGGTGGAGTGCTGATAGTTGTTGTCCTTCGTCGCAAGCATTCGGGCCATGAAGTCGTCTCTTGATTGCTGCTGAAAAATCGCCATTTCACCAACAATCCGATTGTGAGTGTAATCGCCTGATTACAACAATTATTCTGGTACGCATCTCGGTTTCGGCGTAAGATGCTGTTGTTGCAATGCAGCCGAACGAGTTCATCCCCGGTTTTGTGTTACTAGCCACCCTGTACGGCGGATGGAGACTGATTCGCTTCGCACGTTCGCGTTCTAAGCCATCCAAGATCGCTGGCTATATATTTGGCGCGGGAATCCTTGCCCTCAGCGGATGTCTGGTTCTCTTATATGGCTGCGCGATTGCCTACAGATATAGGTCGGCTCCAAGTTATTCGCCGGATGGCAAGCACATTGCGCAAATTACCGAACTGGATTCCGGCGCTATGGACAGATTTCACACCACCGTCGAAGTTCGCTCCCGCTGGCAGATTTATCCGGAGACAGTTTTTGCCTCTAACGGTGCCCCAAGGGAAGTTGAAGCAAAGTGGCTTAGCAATTCCGAACTTGTCATTCGCTATGCGTCGGGCTTTCCGCCAAACCGTGACCACCCGCTGTTGTGTTCGCAGCAGTATAAACAGCTGCGAATAACGTGCGAGCCTGTTGACGGATACAGCCTTCGCCCGAAATAGTTGTTGAAACATCGCCATTACACTCACAACCGGATCGTGAGTGTAATCGCCTGATTTCAATAGTTACTCGCTCAGCGCAGTGAACCACCAAAATATGAATATTCCGGCAGCGCACGCCGGAGCGAGCCATCGCAGTGGACTCCGACGCCAGCAACCGATCAATCCAAGCACGATCCCACCAAGGGACAATAACAAGCCCCATCGGTAAATCCGCATCAGGCGTGGATCGTAGAACGGGAAGCCGCCGATTGCGTGTGCATAGATGCGTGTTCCGAGGGCGAGCAGTGCAGAGCAGGTGGCGAGACCAAGTGCGAGTGACGACAAGATAGAGAATGTCGTAGCTGGACCCTGGCGCTTTGCCCAACGGAACCAACCCGCGATGATTGCGGCGGGAAGCGCAACGTAGAAGCCAAGGACGTATATGAACAGAAGCACTAATTCTGGGGCGCTTTTCATGTTCCAGGCGCAATGTAACATTGTTACTGTTGAAAAATCGCCGTTACTCTCATAGCCGGATTGTGAGTGTAATCGCCTGATTACGCCAGTTATGATTTGATCGTGAAGAGGGAGTCTGGCATTCAGCATGATGAGAATCAAACCGCAGTATTGGATCGCACTCATCGGCGTGGCTGCCGTCCTGTCTCCTTTACTGGGAGATAGTCACTAAGCCTCACTTCCTTGTCGTCCACAATAAGAAATTCATTTGCGCAGTGATGACACTGGCAGCGCGCCATCGTAATTTTCTCCGGCGAGAGCGTGTTCGGATGAGCGTTATCACCGCAGTGCGGACACACAAAGGTCCGAATTGGAATCCATGCGCTCACGTAGCCGGTGAGAGTCTCGACATTGTCTTCGTCGCGCCAGCCCTCGCCGTCGTAACAGCCGAACGCCTGCTCTGTCCTGCCGTCCTCTTGGATCTCTAGACCGACAACTTGTCCGACCTTGGGCAGGCGTTCGAATATGGAAAACCAATGCAATTTGCTCATAGCGCATCAGCGTTAGCAAGATAGCTCAACATACGATGAAGTATATGATTTGAAATAGTAGACGGGCAAGGTGATTGACGTAACATCGCCGTTACACTCACAATCCGATTGGGAGTGTAATCGCTGATTGCGCCAATCAGGTCGTAGCCGCAGCATACTGCTGGTGTAAAGTCGTTTATATCCGAATGCGGTTCGCCGTAAAACTCGCAGGTCACATCGTTGGGTTCTCCGAACTTGAGCAAGGGGATGCCCCTATGGGTGTAGCGTTTGGCAAATTCATTCCGACCGCAGCCTATGGCGCGATTCAACCATATTGCCTCGTTAAGCAAGGCGAATACTCGGGAGTCACGGGTCTCACCGCAGAGATGGAAGGGGGAGAGCAAATCGAATGCAGCGGCGGAGTTCATATCATGGATTTCAGCGCTGAGCTTGGTGAACCCGCGATTGAGGTGACCGTCAATGGTATTCCCTATCCTCGGTACGGCGAAATATTTCCCCAACACGTAAACGCCTACAACAAGCTTTTTCCTCCGACTTCAGGTGACGAGTGAAATCGCCTGTTATCGTCAACGATTTGTCCGAAGCCCTACAATGAAGGAAGTATGCCTCTCAGCCGAGTTGTCCTTGCACTGTCCCTGTTCGCGGCGCCCGCAGCACTTTCCCAGCAGCAAATTACTGTAAAAGCACTTGATGCACGTAACGGTCATCCCTTGAAAAACGTGACGATCGATATCTGGTTTGAACACGCGAGGGGCGTCCCACGGCAGTCCACGACGGGAGCGGATGGGACGGCAGTGTTTACTGTTCCCGAAGGCGAGAGAACGTTCCTCGCTGCTGGCGAATTCATAGCAGATTGTCGAGGCGGGAACGTGGCGGGAAAAGACTACATCCATAGAAACGTCTATTCAGTTGATGAAGTGTTAATGGCAGGTACTGTTGGCACAAACCAGTGCGGAAAAGCAACCGCACAACCCATTCGGGGCACCTTCACTCTCTTCCTTAGGCCGCTGCACTGGTGGGAAAAATTGCACGATTGATGGCTGCTACGGTGCATTCTGGTGGCGTGACATCGCCATTACACTCATTAACCTTGGCCGGCGGCGAACAGACTGCGCATGCTTGTGCAATCGCCTGATTTCGTCAACAATCCGTAATAAACTCAGGACATGCGCATTGTCGCCCCTGCGATTCTCGTTGGTTTGGGTGCGTTGGTCGCTTGGATTACTGTTTTCAACGTTCGCGGACGTGAGCGGGAACGTTTGATTCGGAATGAACGGGGTGTTCAGTCTGCTTCCGGTTTCGCAGCACTCTTCAACACACCAACGCAGAAGTTTATCGCCGAGAAGCTTTTTACGTATCTGCAATTGGGTACGTTCACAAGAGAGTTTGCCTTCTCCAAAGACGATAGGCTATGGTCTGCTCCGCTGGCGTTTGTGCAGGATGATCTTGAAGATAATCTGCGTCAGGGCTTCTGGGATGACATAGGCTTCGGAGTGACAGCAGAGGATCATGGGTTTTCGAGAGGCGTCCTCTCAGTGGAAACCGTCGGAGACCTTGTGGAACGCATAAGCGCCATCTACGAGGAACGTTACGGCACTGTTGAGAATCGCTCCTTCTAGTTGGCGTAACATCGCCATTACGCTCACAATCGGATAGGGAGTGAAATCGCCTGTTAACATCAGCGAGGGGGTTAGTGTCGCATCCGTCACAGCCTGTTGCATAAAAATGTGGGAAGTCTGCTCACCATTTTTCACGATAGGAGTCTGGAGCTCAGGGAGCCGTATGAACAAGAAAGACGCCCGGAATGCGCCGGATCCCGGTCAACCTCCCAACCGAAGATTCATTTGGACTCTCTTTGCTGTCATGAGCATACTGGGGGCCAGTTCGGTGTTGCTGCGCAGTTACACGACCCCGTCAGCGGATCTTCAGCTCACACCGCAACAGTGGCGCGAAGACCTCAGATTCCTGGCGCGGGAACTGCCGAAGAAACACAAGAACGCATTTCACTTTATTTCCCGGGAGCGCTTTGATGCCGAGGTCGCAGATCTGGACGGCAAGTTGGAAAAGCTGGATGCCGACCAGATTCTCGTCGGGATGCAAAGAATAGCAGCGTCGATTGGTGATGGCCACACGGGCGTCGATCTGCCCGACACGTTCACTTTCCCGCTAATCATTGCCGAGGTCGAGGGAGAATTCCGCGTGGTTCGGGTTGCGCCCGGTCTGGAGAAGGCCCTTGGTACGCGGGTATTGAGGATTCAGGATACTGCCATCGCTCAGGTCAAAGACATTCTATGTCTGCTGACGCCGCAAGATGAGGGACCAACCTTGTACCGCAGATACCTCGGTTCCTTTTTGATCACCGGAAATGTCCTTCACGGCGCCGGAATCACACCCGCGCCGGGCACGGCACGCTATACGCTCGCCGACGATAGCGGGCGAGAGTTTACGATCCAGGTGCAGGGCCTGCCCGCAACCGAGTGGAGCAAGATCAATTGGATCTACGTCGCTCAAGAACATCCTCTTTCATCACAAAAGCCCCAAGAGAAGTTCTGGTGCACTTATCTGAGTGACAGCCGCACCGAATATTGCAACGTGCGCAGGATGCGCGATCTAAGCGGACCGGCCAAGGAAATGTTGGACATGGTTGCCCGGGAGGAGCCGGACAAACTTGTGATCGATCTGCGCCAGAATCCCGGCGGTGATTACAAGGAGGGCTTGAAACACCTGGTCCATCCCATCGCGGAAAACAACACCATTAACCGCAAAGGGCATCTGTTCGTGCTCATTGGCCCCGCCACATTCTCGGCGGCGATGTCCAATGCAACTCATTTCCGCGATCAAACGGCCGCGATCCTGGTTGGCCAGCCCATCGGCGAGAAACCAAACAGTTATCAGGAGAATAGGTCCATGCAGCTGCCCAATTCTCATCTCACCGTCAGCTATTCGACAGAGTACTACGAGTTTGTCAACAAGGGTGAGAATTTGGTCCGACCAGACCAGGAAATCAAGATCTCCTGGGAGGATTTCAAAGCCGGCCGGGACCCGGCTTTGGACTGGATCCTGAAGTATAACACCGCTGAAAAAACCAGCGGCGTAAGCGCCAAGTAGGAGACGGAGCCTGGAAGCTAGATATTGCTGGACGCTGTTGGCGTAACATCGCGATTACACTCATGGCCGTATTGTGAGTGTAATCGCCTGTTTACGACAGCTAATCTTCGATTGGGCTAAGCATCGAAGTAATCGAGCTTCCTAGTAAACCGGCAGATCACCTCAAATGACGCAGGGAATGGCTCCGTTTTCCAGGTCTGATTGAGGTCCACCTCCGTTCGCTCGATCCAGTTTCCCTTTTCGTCATAGCGGTACGAATTTGTCGCCCTGCTTTGAAGAGTCCCGTCCGATGCCGTTGTAGTCACCTCGATTAAGTTTCCATTCAAGTCGTACTCGTATTTGGTGACATTGTCGGTTCCCCTCGAAGACAGGAATCCAGCAGGCGTAAATTGGCTGCTTTGGAGATCACGTCCACATGAATCGAACGTGCTGATTCTTAAATCGCCTGCACCAAAAGAGAATCGCTCCTCCCGGAGCACTCCCCGTTCATCAAACACCTTTTTCTCTTTGAGAGAGCCATTTGGCCAATACCCCACTTGCTCTCGAAGCCTGCCATCGTCGTCACGGATGAATACTGTGCGATGCACGAAGGGAGTAGCTGCCGGAGCTGAATTTGTGTGCAACGGGGCATAATACGAGACTCCTGGAAGAGCTATATATGGAGGGTGCGGCTCATCCTGCGGGAGTAGAAGCTGCTCCGTTACGTTTCCCTCACGCGAATATTGATATCTCAAATTTTCTAGTAGTTCAGGAGTGCCATCTTCTCTGAACCCAGTCGAACGAACGCGATTTTCGTGCTCGTCGAACTCCGACCGTCCGAACAGACGGCCCGTGGGAGACCAACCTGCCTCAGATATCTTCTTTCCGTCTGCGTTATACGCATAGTGCCACGTATTTTGGACACGGTTGTCTTCGTCATAATCCACGATCTCGGCCAGTCGGCCGAAACCGTCGTATGTGTATAGCCGCCTGTACGACTCCTGATCGATCAAGGGGCGATCAACGTCGATGTCTTCGATGACTCTGCCCTGCTCATCGAAGCGTTCGAGCGAAGACAGCGAGGGAGATGACACTGCAGCCGTGGCAGGGTCTCCAAAATCCTGCAGAAGCTCACGATTTCCACCGGCAAGCAGTCGGTATGATCTCGTGGATATAGGGACGCAATAAGTCTTAACCGAACGAACCTTGCCTTTCAGGTTCAGCTCCGCTGCGGTTCGCATTTAAGAAGTCTAGTTTAGGGATTGGATTGCTGTCGAAAAAAATCGCAATTTCATTCACAAACGGCATTGTGAGTGTAATCGCCTGATTTCACCATTCAACGTTGGTCAACTGGATAGGGCTTTGCTGGACGTAGTTTGTCGGCACCGAGAAAGCGGAGTACCTCTTTCATTACACGATCTCCCTGCTCGGTCTGGAACAAAA
>Ga0126378_10000357_pt1 | contig 34522 bp, 34 predicted proteins | sample PanSoiMetPlot_23_FD_92587 | JGI IMG/M metagenome (GOLD analysis project Ga0126378, IMG submission 92587) | Tropical forest soil microbial communities from Panama - MetaG Plot_23 | ecosystem: Environmental > Terrestrial > Soil > Tropical forest > Bulk soil | place: Panama | collected 2016-02-17
CAGCGGCAGATCGCCGAAGGCAAAGCAAGCTAGTGTGCCGTTCCGCAAATACAGAGGAAATGTGCTGTAGGCGCTTGTATTGAATCTGCGTGCTTTAGCGAGCGCGGCTTAATGAATGTCTTTCCGGTATGAAAACGCGTCACGGCGAGGCCGCCAGGCCATTTTGGAGCGCAGTTGCAAGGGGCGTACACTAGGGGTTACACGCAAGGGAGGTACAAATGGCAAATCTGATGCGAACTTCCAATCCAGCGCTCAATGAGAAGGCCTTCCAAGGACGGGCGGCCTTGGGCGAGGCGATGACGCTTCAGGGCACTGTGAACAAGACGGGCGTACTGCTGCTTTGCGTCGTGGTGGCCGCCGCATGGACTTGGGGCTTGTCACATTCCGAAACGCCGCAAGCGGCAATTCCCTGGATGATTGGGGGGATTTTCGGTGGCTTCGTCGTGGCGCTGGTCACCGTTTTCAAAAAAGAGTGGTCTCCTGTGACTTCGCTGATTTACTCGCTTCTGCAAGGCCTGGCGCTCGGGGGCATTTCCGCGATGTTTGAACAAAGATACCCGGGCATTGCCATTCAGGCGGTGGGACTAACGTTTGGCACGCTGTTTGCGATGCTTCTTGCGTACAAAACCGGGGTCATCCGCGCGACGGAGAAATTCAAGATCGGGGTGTTCGCCGCAACGGGCGGCATCATGCTGCTCTATCTTGTGGACATCGTCTTGCGTTTTTTCAGTCGGCCGGTTTCTTTTATTCATGAAGGCACGCCCATTGGCATTGCGTTTAGCCTCTTCGTGGTGATTATTGCGGCGCTCAATCTTGTGCTCGATTTTGACTTGATTGAGACAGGCGTGAGCAATGGTGCGCCAAAATACATGGAGTGGTATGGCGCTTTTGGCTTGATGGTCACTTTGATTTGGCTCTATCTCGAAATCTTGCGATTGTTGGGGAAAGCGCGCCGCCGGTAAACGACGTCCTTGGATGGAGACCAACAGAGAAAGGGCCCCCGGTTGTCAGCCGCCGGTTCATCGACGCGCTGGGGTATGCGGCGCAAATTCGCAAACGAACCGAGCGCCCCTATATTGGCCACCTTCTTGGCGTGACTTCCATCGTCATCGAATACGGAGGCGACGAACAGACGGCAATCGCTGCACTGCTTCACGACGCGGTCGAAGACCAGGACGGTTTGCCGCGGTTGCGCGAGATTCGCCGGAAATTCGGAGAGCGGGTTGCGCGAATCGTTGACGGATGTACGGATTCTTATACCGACCCCAAGCCTCCCTGGCGCGAGCGCAAGCTGGCCTACATTCAGCGCGTCGCCGGAGAGGCGAACGATGTGCGGTTAGCTTCCGCCGCAGACAAGCTGGCGAATGTGCGCGAAACGATTCACGACTTTCGCGCCCATGGTGATTTCGTCTTCGAGAAATTCCAGGGAAAAAAGGAAGGGACGCTCTGGTATTACCGCGCGCTGGTGGACGTTTTTCGAAGAGCTGGCACCAATGCGTTGATTCAGGAGCTCGACCGGGCAGTTGGCGAACTTGAAGCGCTTGCTCGCCTGTCACGCTGAGCGACGCGATGGATTTGAGTGAACCAGCTGTTTCAGGTTCCGGCAGGGTGAGATTCTCCGCGCAAACACCGAGAAGAAGTTCTTCGGTCATCCTCGTCCTTCGCTACGCGCAGGACAAGTCGGATGCCCGCAGAATGACGCCGTTTGGTGATATTGGCGGCCTTTCAAAGACTCTGATGCGATAAATGTCGGCTGGGCTAGAACGTCAAGCGCAGGCGGGCGGAGACACTGCGGGGCGGGGCGACGGCGGTACCGGAAAAAAGGCTGGCGAAATTGATGACGTTGACGCGGTCGCCGAGATTCGAAATTTGGATTTGAAACATGCCGCTGCGCTGCTCTTTCCTGTAGAGTTCCGCTCCACCGCCGACGTCCAGGGACAGGTTTGGACGCACGCGGCCGCGCGCCAAGTTCACCTGACTTAGAATCTCCGGCCCGTATTGGGCCAGCAGGAAATTTGGATCGGCGCTACCCGTATCTGCGGGCAGGCCGCTCCCGTATTGCGTGCCCAGCGCGAGCCAGACACGCGCGGGCGCCTGGAAACGAACGTAGGTGCGGAGCGTGTTGCGCTGGTCCTGCGTGACGGCAAATTTGCTTGTATCCGTTAGCTGGTTCGCCACTTCGCTTCCGAGAAAGAGGCCGCCAGTAATCGGACCCTGACCGATTCCGGCTTGATTGGCGTAGCTCAAGTAGCCGGAAAATCTTCCCCAATGCGGCACTTCGAGCCGCAGTTCCTCGCCACAGACCCGCGCCTTTGCGAAACTGATCGGGAAACTGATGCCGGTGTCGAGCAGCACCTCATCATCGGGATAGTCGTGAAAGTCGCGACGAAAAATGTTCGCGTCCAGCCGCAATTTGCCGAAAAGGGCCCTGGTGAAACCGCCTTCATAATAATTCGCGTGCGCGGGGCGAACCGGAAGGCGCACCACGATCGGAGCGATCGATTTGAGCTGCGGCGAACTGGCGAGGAGAAGATTTTCCATTGCCGGCGTTTGGAAGACGCGATCGTAGGAAGCGTGCAGCAGGAGATTCAGCGACGGTACGTAACGGGAAATGCCGATGCGCGGGCTCCAGCCTGATTGGCGCGCGACAAATCCATAATGATCGAAGCGCAGACCGGCTCCTACGTTCCAGTTGTTCCGGTGCCACTGGTCCTGCAGGTAGGCCGCCGGCTCGATATCCCAATGACGGTACGCAAATTGAAAAGGCGTCTGCGTTCCCGGATCAAATTGGCTGGGATCCGTAATCGCGTATCGCAGGGCCTCGTGAACGGGACTAAGGAGGCTATCCACACCAGCTTTCCAGTCGTGATGGCCGCGATGGCCGGCGAGGTCGGCGCGAAGATAGCCTTCGCGGTAGTCGCGTTCTTGCGAAACAATCACCGGCGTCGCGGCGGTATTCGAACGCAAAGTAGCGTCGGCGTCGCGCACGCTTCCGGAGAGACTCAGAAACAGGTCCTGCGAGATGGGATCTTGAAAAAAGATCTGGCCGCTGGTTTCCGTGTCGGCGATGTCCTGTCGCTGACCCGCATTTTGTTGCACGAGTTCATTGGGAACGAGGAAACGGACGGCGTTGTGCGTCACGGTGATGCGCAGGCGGTCTCCACCGGAGAAATCCCGTTCGTAGGAGCCCGAGAAGCCGGCGGCGTTTCCACGATTGGTGAAGTTCTGCAAGAGCGGCGGATCGAGATAGCGATCGGTATGAAATCCGTCGGCGGTGGCGGAAAAGCGATTCTTGCCGTGAACCAAGGAGATTCCCGCGGCGCCATCCGCGGTGGAGAAACTTCCGCCGCTTGCGTCGAGCTGGCCGTGGAGGCCGAGGGGGACGTCTTTCTGAGTGGTGAGCTCGACAACGCCACCGAGTTTCCGGCCATACTCCGCCGGATAATTCGCGGTGATGACACGAAGCGATTCGACCTCGTCGGCGTCGAAGGAGGCAGCGAAAGCAGGCGAGCGATTTTGCGTCAACGGCAGACCGTCAACAACGTACTGCACGTCGTATTCCGAGCCGCGGGGATGAAGAACGCCGTTGGCTTCGAGCAGCCATCCTGGTTGATCGGCGACCAAGTCCAATAAATCGCGGCCCGGCTGAGCGGTGGCCTGTTCGCTGATGGTCTGACGGCCGACGGTGTAAAGCGTTCCCGTGCGAGACGGGTCCACGAGCGTTGCCGGGTCGCTGACCTGCACTTGCGCGGTCACCGGCGCAACGCCCATGATCACCGTGAGGTGGACTGGAACTTCGGAACGGATCTCCACCAGATCGCTCCATGGAGCGAAACCTTTGGAATGCAGGCTGAGACGATAAGTGCCGAAGAGCAAGTCCTGCGCCATGTAATGCCCGTCCGCGCCAACCGCGAAGGTTCGCTGGAATTGATTGGCTTCGCTCGAGAGTTCTCCGGAGGGCGCGAGGGCGGCGCCTTGGGCGTCGTGCACTTCGAGGTGCAACTCGCCCCGCACGCGCTGAGCTGGTGTTCTTGGCGCGCAAAGAAAAAGGAACGCGAGGGCTCCACCGAACGTTAAGATATTTCTTGGGAGCATCCGTAAACTAAATCTGGCGAATAGTGGCCGACTATCACGGTAACACGGCGTCCTTCCTGCCGATCAACCCGGCAAGTCACAGGTGGCAAAGCGCCAACACCTTGTCTTTACACGACGCTAAGCGAGCCTTTCTGCTGTGGTTTGGGAGCAGACGTTTTGATGGTGAGGCGGCTTGGCAGTTCTCGCCCCCTGAGTGGAAAATAGGAATCTTGCTCTCGATGCGATGTCGTCAGCGAGGGAATGAAGGAAGGCCGATGGAAGTCCGAGGGGCTGGACGGAAGGAGAACGACTCGAGTGAGCAGGCGCACGCCTGCATTGTTTCATCGGGATTTCTGACAGGTTCGCGAACGGTTCCATCCGAGGAAGTGGACCGCGCGTTTGGCATGCCCGTGGGCAAGCTGCGCAACCGCGCGGGGATGGAGTCGCTGGCGTACGCGACGGATTGCGAAAGCGAATTGACGCTGGGAGCAAAGGCCGCGGAAGCGGCGCTGCGCGCCGCGTCTTGCGGAGCGCAGGAGCTGGATTGGATCATCGCCGCGAGCGAGACGTATCACGACTATCCGGCGCTTGCGGCGCAATTGCACTCGCGGCTGCTCGCGCGAGAAAACTGTGGCGCGCTGGATGTCGGCGGGGCGTGCCTCGGGTTGCTCAACGCGCTTGCGGTTGCGCAATCATTGATTGGTTCAGGCGCAGCGCGAACGGTTGCGGTGGTCACGGCGGACGTGCATACCCGGGTGCTGACACCGGAGCGCGTCGCCGGGGAATTTGGCGGATTGTTCGGGGACGGCGCCAGCGCATTTTTGTTGCGTCGCGAAGGGGAATCGTCGGCGGACACGAGCTACAGGCTTGGCGATTTTCTCTTTGGTTGCGCTGGTCAGTATGCAGCGGCGATTCAGGTTGCTGCAAGAATCGGCGGCGGCCTCGACGTGCAGTTTGACGGCGAAGCCCTTTCGCGCGCGGCGATTACGCGGCTCGAAAAGGTCATCGCGGCCGTGGAAAACCGCAGCGGGATTTCGCGTACTTCGGTCGGAGGCTTTGCGACGCACCAGCCGAATCCCCGGCTGTTGACGCTGCTCGCAAAGCAGTGCGGTGTTTCGGTTGATGTGTTTCCTCCGATTTGCCGGATCGCGGGCAATCTGGGGTCCTCGATGTGCGGAGCGGCGCTTCATGCTGCGCTGCAAAATGCGGCAAGAGTGGAAGCTGGCCAGCGCAAGCCCATCTTTCTGGCGTCGCTTGGACCTGGCTTGTTGTTTGGAGGAGGGTGGCTTACGCCTGCATGAGGCAAGGCGAATGCTTCGTTTCATTTCCGTCTTCGCCCTGCCAGGACACTAACTGGCTATTACGTTGACTTCCCGCGTTCTCCCGCGAATAATCCTGCGCATGGCTCGCCCGGATGCCGTTCGCCGCGTCAAGAGCTACTCCGCCGCCGACGGCTTCGTGTATCAGTATTACTTCTTTGAGGGGAACCGCGGGCAACGCGAGGGAAACCCGGGGGGCGAGTTTACTTACTTTGTCTCCATCGACCGGCAATCGGCGTTTCCTTTCAAAATTTTTGTCCACCAATCCGCGCTCGACGACTGGGCCGCACAAAACGGCCGCGTTCTATCCAGCTCAGAGGAATATGCCGTGGCCAAGATGCGCCTGTTCAACGCCTTCGATGAAGGCCTGGTCAAGGCCAGCCCGCAGGGCGAGCGGCCTCGCGAAGTCATGGTCAACGAAGCGAATCTTGAAGAACTCCTCGGCCAACTGGGTATTTAGCGCGCCTTGTACCAAGGTGACTCTGCCAGCTTGGGCCTTCGCAGTGAACCAAACCCGCCACCACGACGTCTGGTAGTTGTACGGGGGGATGAGGCCCCTTACTTCCTCCGGGCGGCCGGGTGTGGCGAGCATTTAGAAGGGATCCTATGCAGGAGCTGGTTCTGAACCAACCAGTTAGCACGGCAAGGAGCGAGTTGGTGCGCGAAGCTCAGGCGGACGCCCGGCGGGAATTCGAAGAGCGCCTTGCCGAATGCGGCCCGCTAGCTTTTCGTGTTGCGCGCGGAGTACTGCGCAACACTGCGGATGCCGAAGACGTTGCGCAAGAGGCGCTGCTCCGCGCTTACAAGGGTTTCGACCGGCTCCGCGACCACAATCGCTTCCGCGGCTGGCTGGTGCGTATCTCGTTTCGGCTCGCGCTCGACCGGTTGCGCTCCGCGAAACGACGTGAGCAGCGCGATCAGTTGTGGGCTAAACCGGTCCATCAGCAGCCTCCCATGAGCGCGGAGGATGTTGCTGCTTCGAACCAGTTTCAGGCTCACTTGGATCGAGCGCTCGAAGAGTTGCCCGAAAAATTGCGCCTGGTGCTTCTGCTCTCGGCGATGGACGGTTGCACGATGGAAGAAATCGCGGCCACGGTGGGCGTGCCTCTCGGAACCGTGAAGTCGCGGATTTTCGTCGCCCGAAAGAAATTAGCGGAGAAGTTGCGATGCCATGCGAACACTATAAAAATGCGCTGATCGATGCTGCTGTCACCGGCAGGGATTTGACGGGCGCCGCCGCTTTGACTGCGGAGCTGCGGGACTTGCGGGCACATCTCGCGGAATGTGTTGCCTGCCGCGCGGCTTTGGCCGAAGAACAGTCCTTACTTGCGGCAATGGATTCCGGCCTTCGCGTCGCAGCAAATGCCGAAGTCCCGCCTTCTCTTCTTCCTCGTGTTCGCGCCAGCCTTGACGAGGCCGCTACCGCACGTCCGCGCTGGAGTTCGCAGTGGCTCGCCTTGGCGGTTGCCTCAACTGCGGTCGCCATGTTGTTTTTGCCTGTGAAATTCCGCCGCAACAACGCCGACGCTCTGTCAATAAATTCGGTTTCGAATCTGCCCACTGTTCCTGAGGTGACTCCAACGACGCAAACCCCATCCCTTTCAAATCCGGGCGGGCGAGGAAAATTGCCACAGAAGCCCTTAGCGTCCACCGCAAGAAATGCTCCGCTGCGAGACGAGTCGGCAAGTCGGAGGCGCTCTCCAGAGATTCTTGTGTCCCGCGACCAGGAAGCCCTCCTGGCAAGCTACGCGAAGCAATGGAGTTCTCGTGTGCGCGCGCCCCTGGTGTCGAGCGAGCTTGTTGAAGCAAAGCTGGAACCTCTGAGAGTTCCACCGATCCAGATCGCGAACCTTGACGTCAAGCCTTTAGCGGAAGAAGGCTCTCAGTGATTTCCGCGAATGCTGATAAAGACAACACACAGTCAGATTCTTTGGAGGAACGGAATGAAAAAACTTATTTACCTCTGCTTGTTCGGTGTCCTGGGTCTGATGCTGCAGCCTTTGAGGGCGCAGGACAAGGCCCAGGAGAAGACCCGGTCCGAGGAGCGGGCCAAGGAACTCATCCCTGTTAAACTGCAGATCGTTTTTGCAGAATTTGACGGAGAAAAAAAGGTTTCCAGCATGCCCTATACCTTTATGATGCTCACCGATGAAAAATCGAGCGGTCACGGCGCCAGCCTCCGTACAGGTATTCGAATTCCAATCGAGGTTGACGGGAAGGATCAAAAGACTACCTACATCGATGTCGGATCAAACATGGACTGCAATGTCACGGGGCAAGACGACGGCCGCTTCTTGGTCCGTTTAATCTTTGATCGCTCGGCACTTTTTCCAAACAAGTCCTCGGAGGGGGAGAGGCTTGTGTCTCAGCCGAATGGGCAACCCATCGTCCACGCATTCAGAACCAACGAAAGCTTGCTTCTTAGAGATGGGCAAACGTTAGAAAGCACGGTGTCCACAGATCCACTCAACGGCCATACAATCCGTGTCACTCTTACTCTGAACGTTCTAAAGTAAAGAAGTTCTCGGGTTCTATTCCAACACGGACGTAAGGGCGGAATGCAGTTCTGGATGCAAAAACGAGTGGCCAAATTGCTGAAGCTTCTGTGGTTGGACGCGCTGGCTGGATAACAGCAGCGCGTCTGCCATTTCGCCTAGAGTCAGGCGCAAGGCGAAAGTAGGTGCTGGTAAGGGCGCGGCGCGGTGTAGTGCCTGTGCAAGTGCTTTTGTGAACTCTGCATTTTGCACGGGTTGCGGCGCAACAACGTTAACCGCTCCTCGCACGCCGTTGTTCCCGATTGCGAATCGAATCATCCCAACGACGTCCAGCAGCGTGACCCATGACATCCATTGCTTGCCCGAACCGAGCCTGCCTCCCGCCCCAAGCCTGAACGGCAAAAGCATCTTGGCCAGCGCGCCACCATGACGCGCCAGAATGATCCCGAAGCGCGCAAGCACCACGCGAATCCCCAACACTTCTGCTTTCAATGCTTCCGCTTCCCACTCTTGCGCCAAGCCCGCCAAAAAGTCGGTCCCCGGCTTGCTTTCTTCGGTCAGAACCTCATCACCCCGGTCACCATAAATTCCAATCGCCGATGCCGACACCAGGACTCTCGGCCGCACATTCATCTTCGCTAAGGCCCTTACCAGCGCTTGTGTGGTGTCAATCCGGCTCGTGCGCAGCAGGACCTTTCGGCCTTTCGTCCAACGCCCTCCTGCGATCGAAGCTCCCGCCAAGTTGACGACGGCATCCGGTCCAACGCCCGCGCCGCCCAATTCGCCCGTTGCGGGATTCCACACCACATTGAATCCGTCTTTGGCGCCAGACGTTGTTTTGCTCCCTGGCCTCATCAATCGACAGAGGGTGTGGCCATCGCTCGCCAGCGCCTTGACCAGAGCGGTTCCCACCAGGCCGGTCGAACCCGTTACCAAAATTTTCATCAGATCCTCCGCTGCCTATATCATAGGAAGTTAGCGAGGCGCGCTTACTCGCACCGTACGCAACCCGCGCTTTGCGGTCAAGTCATCGAACGTTTCGAAGAGTTCTTTTGCGCTGAAAGCTTCAAGCTTGCCGCACGGGGCCTTTATCACCGGTCTCATCACCAGCCAAAGCCGCCCGAAGCTCACCCTCCGAGGGGATCTAGCCCCGATGCCTCGCTCCACTTGGGATGACAGGTTGTGGACTTTTGGAAGCCCATAGCTGACTGTTCGGCTGGCTGCTTCCCGTCGCTCGCGCTACAATTCTCCTGTGCCTCCTGTTTCGCAAACGGTTCGCGTCAAGGTGCTGTTCTTCGGCGGCCTGAAGGACGTTGTCGGCCATTGCGAGGAGTCTCTTGACCTCAACGAGGCAGCCAGCATCGAGGAGCTCTTTGCGCTTTATTCGCAGCGTATTCCCGAATTGGCTAGGTACCGCTCTTCCGTCGTGGCGTCGCGTAATCAGGAATTTGCTGCCTGGGACACTCTTCTCCGTTCTGGCGACGAAATCGCTTTCCTCCCGCCCGTCAGCGGCGGCTAGGTTCTGACCTTGACTCCGCCACTCGTTCACGAAGACATTATCGAGCTTGTTCGCGAGCCGATTGATCCTCTTCCCCTGATCCATCATGTGCGCGCGCCCGAAGAAGGCGCGATTGTTACTTTCGACGGATTTGTGCGCAACCAATCCCACAACCGTCCCACGCTCTATCTCGACTATGAAGCCTACGAATCCATGGCGCTTGCCAAGATGCGTGAGATCGCGGCGGACCTCCACGATAAATACACTATTCATCGCATTGCGGTAGTCCACCGCTTGGGCCGTCTGGAGATCGGCGAAACCAGCGTGTTCATCGCTGTCAGTGCCCCGCACCGTGCGGCCGCGTTTGACGCCTGCCGCTTCGCCATTGACACGCTCAAGCGTATGGTGCCCATCTGGAAGAAAGAGTATTTCGAAGATGGCGCCGTCTGGGCCGACGGCGAACTGCCTCCCGCACCGGTGGCGACACCGCGAGCAAAACCTGCATCTTAATTCCCCATGCTCATGCCGACACCCCACGCGTGCCGCGTTGTCTTCCTGGCCGTTGCTGTTTTCCTGGCAAGTGGAATTGCCTTCACGCAGGACAATCCCAACCGTCCTCCCTGGGCACAGAAGTCAAAAGCCAAGGCTAATTCTTCGAGCACCACTTCTGGCACGAACACTTCTTCGCCGTCCTCCTCCCCAGTTGGCGAGCCTGGCAAGATCGTTCAGCCCACACCGCCGCCTCCCAAGGAAGAATCTTCGCAGCCAGCTGTCCAGGGCAACCGGATCAGGGTCAACGTCAATCTCGTTACTGTGCTAGTGAGCGTTCTTGACGAGCACCATCGTCCCGCGCCTGACCTGCCCCGCGAAGCGTTTCGGCTCTTCGATGAGGGCAACGAGCAGAAAATCGACATCTTCGAGCCGGAAACATCTCTGCCGCTCGATCTGGCGCTGATGATTGACGCGAGCATGAGCGCGCACAAAGAAATCACGTTTGAGCAAGAGGCGGCCGCTCATTTCATCCGGCAGGTTGTCCGGCCGGGCGATCGCTTGGCGGTCTTCTCCTTCGATGAGGATGTGACGCAGCGTCCGCCCGGGTTTTCCGACAACGTCGCCGCTCTACAGGAGGCGGTCCGCAAGATTCCGCCCGGAGCCGGCACGTCCATCTATGATGCCGTGCTTTTGGCCTCGCGAGCGCTAGCGCATCGCGGCGACGACCGCCGCCGCGTCATCGTTCTCGTCACCGACGCCGGAGAAACGACAAGCCGCTCCGATTTCGACGCCGCCCGAAGAGAGGCCGTCAGCGCCAACGTGCTGCTCTACACCATCGTTATCCGTCCCGTGAAAAACGAAAACGGGCGCAACACTGCCGGCGAGCACGCCCTCGAAACCATGACCGACACTACCGGCGGGGCCATGTTTTACCCGGACACGGCCCCGGAACTCACTGCCATTTTCGACCGCATCGACCGCGAGCTTCGCACCCAATACCGCCTCGCTTACTATCCGAATCCTCGCGGCACTGCGAACACCTACCGTTCCATCGACGTCAAAGTAACGACTGGCAATTACCAGGTTCGGCACCGCAAGACCTATCTCACCGCCCCGTAATAGAAGCAGCCTTCCCCAGGCGACCTTCTTCGCCTCGCATCGAGTAATGCCGCTTTAGTCAACGCAGTACTCTTTGCCTATGGCTGCTTTACATTTCGAGAAGCGAACATGACCGCTAGGGCCTTGCGTTCCCTGCATTCCGAGGACCGTTCGGAGACCATCATGCCCAACACATTCCGGCCAATAGGAGTCGTGGCGAGTCTCCTTTGGCTCGCTCTTCTTGCCACACCTGGCCACGCCCAAGATCAATCTCAAGATCCAGCTCAACCTCAACCGCAGCCGTCTTTAGCGGATGTGGCGCGCCAGGCCCGCAAGGACCGGGAAAAGAACACCGCCAAGCCCAAGACGGTAATCACCGACGAAAACATGCCTTCGAGCAAAGGTTTAACCGGGCTGGCTGGCGACTTCGGCGGCTCGCAGGGCGGAGTGGATAGCGCCGCAATGGCCAAAGCTTTGGCCAAAGTCCAAGAAGCTGAAACGGGGCTCAGACAATTGGCGTCGCTCGATCGGGCGACGCTCGCGAAAGCTATCCTGCTCGACAACGACGTGGGCTTTCCCACCCGGCGCGCGTGGGAAGATAAGCTTTATGACGCCAAAGAACATTACGTCACTCGAGAGGGCCAGCTGATTGGGGAATTGAAGCAGATTCTCGCGCAAGTGCAGTCTTGGCAGACCCAGGGCAGGTTGGATCCTAACGATCCTCGAGCGCGGCAAATGAAGTCGCGGCTGGTGGAGATCGTGCAGGATGCCGTCCGCACGGAGCAGGACTATCGCTCGGTCGTGATGGAAGGCTGGGATCTCGCCAAGCAGGCAAAGCGTTAGGCGAATCTGGTTAACTTAGAAGTGGGTTCGCATGGCAACACCAAACGTTCTAGATAATCGGAATAAGGCCGTGGTGGCCTTTCTCGATGGCCGTCGTTTGAAAGGATACGTTTACAATTTCTCCGCTCAGAAAGACCGCTTCCGCCTTTTTCTAGAAAAAGAGACTCTCCAGCGCGAAGGAACCGACGTGCTAATGAAGGAGTTGAAGGCCATCTTCTTTGCCAAGGATTTCATCGGCAATAGCGAGTATACGGAGTCTCAAGTCCTGACTTCCCAGAATGGCTGCCGAAAAGCCGAAGTCACTTTTCACGATGGCGAAAAAATAGCCGGCACGACGGACGCCTACAATCCCCAAGAGATCGGGTTCTTCCTCGTGCCAGCAGATCCCCGCTCCAACAACCTTCGCGTCTTCGTCATCACCAAAACGCCACTCAAATTCGCTGGATCTAGCCGCTCCCGTCCCTAGCGCCGCCCTTGTTGGTCTCGGCCCAAGGCGATTCGGGTCCTCACCTTAAGGTGTTAGGGTCTTCACCGTAGAAGTGATTCAAGTATCACCCGAATTGCTCCAATTCCAGTCCATCCCTACACTTTGCCAAGCTGTGACAGCGCAAGTATAAAGAGTCATGAGTAAAGGAGACCAGCCCCTGTTCCCATCTGCCGCAGTCAGGGGTTGTCGGTCAGTATGCAGCCTAGGGTGTTAATCATTTGCGAGCGCACCACGGAGCGAGACACGATTCGTGTTCTCGTCGGGACGATGGGTTGTCAGTGGGTTCTTGCCTCAGGAATCGACGAGGCTTTGACGCTGCTTGGCCGAGAACGAACTTCCGCGGCCTTGCTGGAACTGCCGGGCGCCGCTTCCGACCCGGCCAAATTAGAACGAGGTGTAAGGGAACTTCTCGTGCGGTTTCCGGGGCGGGTCATCGTTTTCACAGACGGAGCACCCGGGTCTCTGACCAATGAGTTGGTCTCCAAATACTCCATTCCTACCGTGCAACGCGATCGCTTGGCCGTGGATCTCTGGCCACGTCTCGAGTCCATGGTGTACCCACAACTCGGCAGCCGCAGCATCACCAGAGTGGCCCGCCTCCTCTTGGACACCTTCTTGCAACCCTTGCCCGTCGGCATGCGATCCCTCCCATGTGATACCCGCCAGTTAGTCTACGAGGCCCCGGCACTGACCGCTGACATTTCCTTCGAACGCTCTCCCAATTCCCCACGTATAACTCTGCTGGGACAAGTCCTAAGGACCAAAGAAGCGCAGATTCCTCTGAACGGTGTTTCGGTCGTGCTGAAGAGCCGGAACGGCCCCCTCGATGTGAAGATGACCAACGAAGTCGGTGAGTTTTCCTTTGATTTCCAGGATGAACGAACCGTATCTCTCGAAATTGAAGTCAGCCCCAATGAATGGGTATTGCTGATCATTCCTCCCTTGGAGTGGACCACGAAGGTTAAGGGCCAGATGGCTAGCTAACCGAACAGCACAAACAATGTTATTGGTTATTGCTGGCGACGCAAAGCTTGCTCGAAAAAAGGTAAGGCAATATGAGATGGCGATGGCTGTGGGTCGCGTTGTTTGCTTTTGGGCTGTCGAGTAGTCCCGCGAGGGCGGACAATCGCATCATTGTACGGACGACCCTTGATTTGCAGGGCCTCCAAGCGTTTTGCAATGGCCTTCCGTTATTGCAAAACTGCACGGTGGTTACGGGCTTGGACGGTGCACTCGGCCAACTCTTCCTCGTTACCACTCCTGTAGATCTGACCACCTTCCTGAACCTGCTAGGCAACACCGTAGGAATCGTAGATGCCGAAGCAGACCAATTGCTGAGTTTGGTGGGCGGGCTGAATCAAGTAATCACGCCATATCCAGCAAGTTTATCCGATACTACGCCGGTCACCTACTCCGGTTCTACCGTGTGGGACGGCTACGTAAACCAGCCGGCGGCAAGCATTGTCCGAGTGTCCGCGGCTCAAACCACTTTTAATGTTATGGGCAGGGGAATCGTCGCGGACATCGACACGGGTGTGGACCCCAATCACCCTGCGTTGAAACCAGTGCTGTTGCCGGGCTATGACTTCACGCGGAATCAGCCCGGCGGTTCGGAGATGACCGACTACAGCGGTCTTCCTCCCTCGGGCAGCACCTCGAACATCGCGCGGGTGAATCAATCGACGGCAGCAGTGCTTGACCAATCGACAGCCGCGGTGCTGGATACCGGGCAATACGCCGCGTTTGGTCATGGAACCATGGTGGTGGGAATCATTCACCTCGTGGCACCGCAGGCGCAGTTGCTTCCTCTCAAAGCCTTCAGTTCCGACGGAACAGGCTACTTGTCCAACATCTTGCATGCCGTTTATTACGGTGTGCAGAGTGGCACGAACGTCATCAACATGAGCTTCGACATGAAGTCGAATTCGCTCGAGTTTTCCAAGGCCATCCATTACTCCAACCAGAACAATGTGATCTGCGCTTCCTCTGCGGGCAACGATGGCATGCAGGAAATTGTTTATCCCGCGGCTTACCAAAGCGACGTCATGGGAGTTGCCTCCACCAGCAACACAGATACGCGCTCCTCTTTCTCCAATTATGGCAGCGCTATCGTATGGGTCGCTGCGCCCGGCGAGGGTGTTGTTTCAACATATCCCTTTAGCACGTACGCTGCGGGATGGGGCACCTCGTTCAGCGCTCCCTTTGTTTCCGGCGCGGGCGCCCTGTTGCTCAATCTCGACCCAACCACCAACGAGTTGAAAGCGGCCACCGCCGTGGCGCACGCCGTTCCAGTTGGCTCCGGCATGGGCAATGGGCGCCTGGACCTAGTGCAAGCCTTGCAGTCCGTGTCTCCGCCTGCCGGAAATACCGCAGACTTCAGCACCTCGGTCAGTCCAACCGGAGAACTGTCAGTGCAGGACAGTCTGCCAACTTCACGGTCACGATCACCCCAAGCGGCGGGTTCAACACAGTTGTGATGTTTAGCTGCGCGGAAATGCCTACAGGAGCTTCCTGCACCGTGGCGCCTTCTTCGGCTACCTTGGACGGAACCAATCCTTCGATGCCAAACTCGTGGTGGTGACCACACAACGTTCTGGTTTCCTCGCCTGGCCGCGGTTGAGAATCCAACCGAGAGTCGGCCCTTGGGGAGGTGTTGCTCTTCTCGCTTGCATTCTCCTTGGGGTCGGCTTGATCAAGTTGCACAGGATCCAGGTTCGCGGCTGGCGGGTACTTCTGTCTTCCTCCGCGTTGGTTCTCGCCATGCTTTGTTGCTCTTGTGGCGGAGGATACGTCACGCCTACTCCCGGCAAAGGTCCACCGGGGGGACTCCGGCCGGTACCTACACCATCGTTGTCACAGCGACCTCAGGGAATGTAAGTCACGCCGCTTCTGCCCAGCTCATGGTGAACCAAATCGTACTTAAGCCGAGTGGCGCTTTTTTGGTGACTCTTGGCGCTCTGTCGTTAGCTTGTCAGCAGATGCGCGGCGTCTTTTAGTTCTGCCGCAGCGCGGGCATCGGGAAGGGAACGTTGTAGGTCTTGGCGCCCACGCCGACTCCGCCCTGGCAGGTGTTTGGCGGTGTGGTGCAGATCGAATGCGTGCCCTGGCACTCCGCCGCCCAGAACATATACCCGAGTAAGCCCGGTGTTGTTCCCGCGCCCATGGGTGCGACGGTTTGCACGAAGGTCCCCGTAGAGTTTTCCAGCGAACTGCTGAACGTGGTGCATTCCGGGGCCGGATTCTTCCCGGTCACGACATACAGGCTTGCCGTCATTTTTGCCGGCGCAAGCGGCGGCACGGGAGGAGTGATTCTCGGGTATCCACTAATATGTTGCTGCCAATTCGATTCTGCTGCGGAAGCGCTCGTCGGCTGCTTGTTTGGCACCATGGCATTCGCGTAGTCAAGGACCGGCGAACTAGCGTTCAGCCAATCCGTCGTGGCTTTGGCGGCAATGGCCACCAGGTATTGATCTCCCGCCGCCAAATCGATGGTCAGCCTCGCGGCAGGATTTGCGCCCGTTGCGTCATATGGCAAGATCGCTCGGTACGCGCTGATGAAAGACTGCAGCGCCGTCAAGTTCGGACTGGTGTTATTTTCGTAGTCGATCTCGATTCCCACCCCAAGCCGCTGCGCCGCCTGCGCGGCGTAGGTCCCAAGCTGCGTTGGATTTGTGTTCAAGGCTGTGTCCCAGTCATTCGTATAGGTAATTCCGCCAATCGACAACATCACTCGGATATTGTGGCTGGTGAAGTAGCTCACGATCGCGGAGTTCATTCCGATAGGTACGCCGTTCGCGGTTTGTGAATCGTTTGTCTGGTTCAACAGCTTCAGCGGATTCACGAAGCTTAGGATGACCAGATTTACCGAAGGCGACCCGTCCCCCCGTTCAATCATCCAGTGGTTGTTGGTATCGAAGTTGCTCATGTCCCGCACGGTGCCCCAGGTGCAGAAGTCGTTGCCGCAATGCCACGCGCCATAAACCTCAATTTGCGTGGCTTTTGCTTTGCCGGTGGCCAGCAGCAGACCTAACCCGAGGATCACGCACACTCCGACCTTTCCTAACATGGTCTTCTCCTTGCAGCCTCCGTTGCCGGGCTCCCGCTGGTATATTCCTCGGAGTTTTTGTCCTCAACAAGAAAGAAGGGTTGCATCGATTATGACCCGGGCGAATCTTTTCGAGAGGTTGACGCGAGAGGCTTCTTTGGCGCATTCCCAAAGACACCACCTGCGCCGAATTCCGCTGCGCCTCGCCACGGACGGTTGAGCACCGACTACTGGTCTTTCTGGATATTCTGGTCTTTCTTGATGTCCGAGCTGGCTTGCTCGATGCTTCCTTTGAGAAGCTCGGTCTTCACTTCCTGCTTCTGCCCCGCCAGGAGTGAGACTTCGGTTTCGAATGTCTGGTATCCCGGTAGCGCCACTCGGATGCGATGCTTTCCGGGACTGATTAGCAAAGAATGGCGGGCGCCTCCAAACTCGCTGGCGTGGCCCGCATAATTGTCGTCCACAAAAACGGCGGCGCGCCCGGGATCCACCGTCAGCTTTAGCTCGGCTGTGATGGAAGGTGGGCGTGCTCCCCTGAGCAAGGGCATGGCCACGCGAATTTTCTGCACCTGTCCGGGCTCGACGACAACATCTCTAACGAAGTCGCTGTAGCCCGATTGCCGCACAGCGATTTGATGTTTGCCCGGCAAGAGCAGCACCTTCTTATCGCCCTTGAGTTCCTTTACGTAGCCAACATAGGTGCCGTCTATCCAAACACCCGCATCCTTTTCGATGCCGCTGGCGCCTCTAAACTTCAGCTCGCCCATGACTTTGCTGTCCTGCGCGGCCAAACGTGGAGCCGCAAGCAAGGCGCAGAATAGAAGGAGAAGAAGAGCCCCGGAAGGAAACCGCAAGCTTCTGTGCATGTAGCCCCCTTATTTCTGGGCGGGGCATCTATGTTAACCCAGAAAAGGCTCAATCTGTCTGCTAAAACTACTTCCGCTCGGATATTCTCGAAGTCTCTCTCGATAGAATCAGCTTACTTTCCCTCTGCCAGACTCAAACAGGCCTCTCGCGTGTGCACTACGCACGTTTCTTCCGCTTCATGGGAGTCCGTGCGCACCGACTTCAGCTTCAGCAGTCCTCCTGTCGTCAGTCCCTTGAGAACTTGCGCCTCCAGCGTTGCGTCCCGCAGGTTTCCGCCGGAATAAATCGCCAGCGGCGTCACCAGTTGCGCTGTATACTTTCCGTTCGAGCGCGTGATTGTGGTCATCACGCCCTGGCCGATCGTGGCGTTCATCGCCATCGTAAACGGCACCGCCAGCCGCCCACCTTCGCGTAGACGCTCCAGCCATTTCGGCTGTGGATGTGTCACCCCGCAATTTACGAGCATCGCGTCACACTCGCTGGGATCAAACTCTGCTCCGTCTCCGGCTTCTACCGTCACGTTCGCGTAGCCAAGGAGGTTCTCCTTGGCTCGCGCCGCCAAGTCCGGTTGCAACTCCAGGCCAATCACACTTCCACCCGGCCCCACCACCTCCGCCATGATCGCCGTGTAATATCCCACGCCACAGCCCAGGTGATAGACGCGCTCTCCTGCCTGCAGCGCCAGGGCGTCAATCCAGCGGGCCAGCGAGCCCGGCTGCCCATTATTGATGTCCTTGGCGCGATCCAGCGAAATCACTACGTTGTGATACACGTCTCGCGGATCTTCCACGATGACGTATGACAATTGGCCCAAACCGGCCAAGGACGCGGCTCGTCCCTCTGCCGAGCCGATCTGCCACGGTCCCGGACCCAGGAACTTCTCTCGAGGCACCTTCGCGAATGCCTCCACCAGCCCGGGCGTCGCGAGGCTTGCGACAAGCTGCACCTCTCGCGCATAGAATTCCCGGCAATCCTCAATCGACATCATGATTCCGCCCCTGGTCCCATTTGCTCCTACGTTACACCAACTTGTAGGGTGCGCTCAGGAAAGTTCATGCGATAATGGCGGCGTGAAGCCCGCTGTCCGCATCGTTTTCTCGGCGCTGATTGCATTTTGTTGTTTCCCCGCCTTTCTCTTTCCCCACGTTCCACCGACGTCGCAGGCTCCCGCGCAACGCCAGCCGCCGGAGTTCATCAAGCAAGGCCAGCAGTTGATGCGCGACGGAAAGCTGGAAGAAGCTCTGGCGCTGTATCGTCAGACTTTGCAGGGCTCACCCCTGTCGTTTCAGGCCAATATCGCCGCCGGAAACGTACTCGATTTATTGGGAAGGAGCGAAGAAGCTCGCAACTATTTTCAGAAGGCTATCGACTTGGCCGAGAAGCCCGAGCAGAAAGCCGCGGCGAATCGCGCAATGGCCATGTCTTACGCTTTTGAAGGCAGTTGCAAGAAAACCGTCGAGTACGAGCAGAAGGTTCTCGACTACTTTGCCTCCACGAAGGATTTCTTCCAACAAGGCGAAATCGCCGACGAAGCCGCCCGCGTTTGTATTGACGATGGCGACCTGGATACCGCTTTCCGCTGGTACAAGGAGGGCCATGGTCTCGGGCTGAAAGAGCCAGACATCAAGCCCGCTCGCGTGGATCTGTGGAACTTTCGCTGGGAGCACGCGGAGGCCCGCCTCGCCGCGCGCCGTGGAAATCTGGCCGAAGCACAGGATCACGTAACAGCCGCCAAAGCCATCCTCGACAAAGGCACAAATCCAGAACAGGCGCAGTTCTTCCCCTATCTCCGCGGCTACGTCGCCTTTTATGGCCAGCAGTACAAGGCCGCGCTGGAGGAATTGACAAAAGCAAATCAGAACGATCCCTTCATTCAATGTTTGCTTGGCCAGACTTACGAGAAGCTTGGTGACAAGGACAAAGCCCTTGAGTCTTATCGCAAAGCCGGTGCCGCCACCGCTCACAATCCTCCCACCGCCTATGCCGTCCCCTTCGCCAAGAAACGCCTCGCCTCTTTAGGCGGGATAGCCTCCGCATTTTGAATTGCAGAGCGATTGAAATTTCGCTTGGATTGGGGCTGTTTGTCTGGGTGTTCTTGCGAGCGGCGAAGCAGGCGAAGACTTCACCCGATTAACCTGTCGGCCTGTCTCGTTTTCATGCCAAACGAACTAAAGATGTTGAAACGCCCGTGCGCAAGTGCGGGCGGTTTTCTTTTTACCCGACAAAATAATTCTCGCATCACAAAAACAACTCAAAGGAGACACTACGATGACGCCTACACGTCCGCCCGGCCGGATCGAGACGCTCGACGGCCAGCAACTCTAGTTTGAAGTTCATGGATCCGATGAGCCGCCGCTCTTGTTGCTGTGTGGCTTTTCCCGTTCCAGCCAGGATTGGATTCCTTCCCTCGCGCAATGGGGAACAAGATTTCAGTTGATTTTGCCTGACCTGCGTGGCCACGGTCGCTCCGGCATCCTCTCAAAGCCCTTCCGCCACGAGGATGCCGCCAAAGACATGTTTGCGCTGCTCGATCAACTTGGAATCCGCGCCTGCAAAGGCGTTGGCATCAGCACTGGTGGCAACGTTCCGCTTCATATGGCCACGAAGCAACTGGAACGCGTCACGGCGATGGTCCTCGTCAGCGCCACTCCTTACTTTCCCGCCAAGCTCGGGCCATCATGAGCCGGTATGGGAAATCCTCCGTCGTCGTCATCCCGGTGGAGACGCGCAAATCAAAGCCGTCCTCGCCAGCACCAAATGCCTCGCCACCAGCTACGACGCCTTAAACTTCACGCCTCCTCTTCTGTCCACCATTCAGGCCCGGACGTTGATCATCCAGGGCGATGGCGATCCTCTTTATCCCCGTCGAACTCTCCGTCGAAAGGGCCAAAGCCATTCCGCACTCTCGCCTCTGGATCGTCCCCAACGCGGGCCACGGCCCGGTCATCGGTCCCCGCTGGCCCGAGTTCCTCCGAACGGCCTCGGCCTTCCTGCGGGAATAGATTTCTCTCCATGTAGGGACGGGCTTTAGCCGGGCATCTTTGGGTGCAGTGCGGGTGTCTTCCGGCCACGGGTATGCCGGTCAGGACGAGCAAGGCGCATGCTGCAAGCGCTTTCAGCGCCGCAATTTGTGTGTATAATTTGGCTGCGCTTTTCGCGGAAAAAAGATTCCGAGTCTTCGTTTTTTCCGGATGCGGAACCAGATGACCAATGGTTACGACCGCCGAGACATTTTGAAAGGCGTGGGTGCTATTTGTGTCACGCGCTTCCTTTGGCCGGCCAGCAATGATGCCTCGCCGCAAAATCTTCAAATCGCTGGGCGCGACTTGGAAATACAGATTGCGTCTGTGAGCCAGCACACGTTTCGCTTCAGCTTTCTCCCCGTCGAACGCGGCCAGCGGCAGACAGTCAAAGGCAACGGGTCGCTCGTGCAAGCGTCTTGGGGACCTCCACTGGCCAAATTCGGTGGCCAAGAACGCGAACGCACCGTCAAGACTGGCGAAGTGAGTGTCAAGCTCGCTGCGAATCCGCTTCAGGCTTTCGTCCAAAACACCAAAGGTGACATCGTGCAGCAGCTCACCATCGATTCCGAAACCGGAGCAGTCTCTTTCACCATCGGTGATTCAGTGCTTTTCGGCCTCGGCGAAGGTGGTCCCCAATTCGATCGACGCGGTTCCCAAGACACAATGCACAGCGGTCAAGGCGGCTACGAACTCGGCACGCACGGCGGACGCGTTCCCATTCCCTGGCTTATCGGAACAGCAGGCTGGGCCCTTTACTTCCACCAGCCCTTCGGCACTTTTGATTTCACTGGCACCGAGGGCAAGTTCCTTCCGAAAGATCCGGCCAGCGCATTGCCGCTGGACATTTTCATCGTGGTTTCTCAAGAGCCAAAAGTGCTGATGGCCGAATACGCCAGGCTCACCGGCCATCCCGAGCTGCCTCCGCTCTGGTCTTTCGGCTATCAGCAATCACATCGCACTCTCGCGAATCACGATGAAGTTCTCGCCGAAGCCAAAACTTTCCGGGAAAAGAAACTTCCTTGCGACGCGCTCATCTATCTCGGCACCGGTTTTTGCCCCTCCGGTTGGAACACACAGAACGGTTCCTTCTCCTGGAACAAGCGCGTGTTCCCCGATCCCAAACAATCCATCGACGAACTCCACAAGGAAAACTTTCGCGTCGTTTTGCACTCCGTGATTCTCGAGAACGACTTGCGCGGAACGGTTCAAGATCCCTGCGGTGTCGCCCGCTACGACAAAGAACAGGTCAGTTGCACATGGGACGCTCACCGCAAAACTTTCGCGCTAAGCGTGGACGGCTGGTGGCCCGACGAGGGCGATCCCCTCGGTATCGAAGCGCGCCTCGCCCGCAATCGCATGTACTGGGAGGGGCCGCAGCTCGATCGCCCCAACGAACGCCCGTACGCACTGCATCGCAACGGCTTCGCGGGAATGCAACGCTATGCTTCTTTTCTTTGGTCCGGCGACGTGTACTCGACCTGGGAAACTCTGAAGACTCATGTTCCCATCGCAATCAATACAGGACTCAGCGGCATTCCTTATTGGGGCACGGACATCGGCGGATTTGTTCCAACGAAAGAATTCACCGCAGAACTTTACTTGCGCTGGTTCCAATTCGGCGCGTTTTGCACGCTCTTTCGTTGCCACGGCCGCGCGTGGAAGCTCCGCCTGCCCTGGGGTTGGAACACCGGCGAAATCGGCCCCACAGAGATCAGTGGCTATGGTGGTTCCGCGCTCCCCGATCCCAGCGAACTACACAATGCGCAGGTCGAGCCGATTTGCCGCAAGTATTTGGAGCTGCGCTATCGTTTGCTGCCGTATTTGTACAGCGCCGTCCGCGAAGCCACTCTCACCGGAATGCCCTTGATGCGCTGCCTTTGGCTTCACTATCCCGATGATCCGCAAGCCGTCGAGCGCGGCGATGAATATCTCTGGGGCCGCGACATTCTCGTTGCGCCGGTGGTTGAGAAAGGCGCGACATCGCGCCGCCTTTATCTTCCGCGTGGGCGCTGGTTTGATTTCTGGAGTGGCGAACGGTGCGAGGGTAGCCGCGAAATCGAACGCGCCGTCGATCTGGAAACTCTTCCGCTCTTCGTCCGCGAAGGCGCAATTCTTCCGCTCGGCCCCGTCAAACAATACGTCTATGAAAAAGTCGAAGGCCCACTCACCGTTAACATTTATCCCGGCGGAGATGGCGCGTTTCTCCTTTATGAAGACGACGGCATCTCTTTCAATTACCGGAAGGGCGCTTGGATGGGCATTCAGCTCAAATGGAATGATGCCGAGCGCACGTTGGCGATGCACTTGGCCCCGGGTTCTCTCATGCGCCCGCCCGTGCGCAGGAACATCGAAGTAAAACTCGGCAACTCTATAAAGAATGTCGTGTTTGACGGCCGCCCTCTCGACTTGCGGTTTTCTTAGGTGCATGCTTCTTCCCAGTTTCCAATTCTCCATTCCCGATTTGCTACACTTCCCCATGCCATGTCCTTCCATCTGCGACGTAATGCAGGTTTGCTCTTCGTCACTCTATCCCTCGGCCTTTCCACGCTCTTGCTAGCACGCCCCGCTTCCGATTGGAAAAGCATCGGCTCCGGGATGGACCTTCGGTACGTCGCCGCGAAGAAGCCGAGTTCCGTGGGAGACTCGCGCATCGTCATTCTCCGCATGGATCCGCGCCAGTGGCAGTTGGAAGCTGTGGGCATCACGCAAACAGGCGAATCGGCGGGTCACACCGCGCGCGACTGGTCGCAGAGCCGCAATTTCTCCGCCGCCATTAATGCGGGAATGTTCGACAAAGATTACAAAACGCACATCGGCTACATGGGTTTCCCAAGCCATATCAACAACAGCCATCGCAACGCCTATCAATCCGTCGCCGCGTTCGAGCCGCGCGACTCGCAATCCCTTCCTCGCTTCCGCATTTTTGACCTGGACACCCCCGGAATTCATTTCGAGGACATTCTGAGGGACTACACTTCCGTTCTGCAGAATTTGCGATTGGTCAAGCGCTCCGGCTTGAATCAATGGAGCCCGCAGGAACGCAAATGGAGCGAGGCGGCTTTGGGGGAAGACGATGCCGGCCGCATACTATTTATTTACTCCCGTTCGCCCTTCTCGATGCACGACCTTAACAATGAACTCCTGGCTGCCGGCGTTGGCCTCGTCGCTGCTCAGCATCTTGAGGGCGGTCCGGAAGCGCAGCTTTACGTGCATGTGGGAGCCATGGAGATGGAATTGTACGGCAGCTACGAAACCTCTTTTACCGAGAATGACAAGAATTCCGCTGCCTGGCCGGTTCCTAATATCCTCGGCGTTCGGCCGCGCCTATCTGCTACTCATTAATTCGCTCCGGTGTGCTCCGCGCCATTTGTAGAGCCTGTGCTTAACCCAGACATTCGATTTTTCCCCGATTTCCTGTACAGTCTAACGCCTGCGAATGGAAGGCGCGTTGTAGAATACCTCCGGCGAGGGGAACCAATGCGGAAGCGTGTGCCTTCTCAAGATAGAAAGCCAGCGAAATTCCTAGTGTTATTGTTAACGCTCTTTTTCTTCTTTGGTCTCTGGAACTCCGCTGCGCGCTCGCAATCCGCCGCGCAAGACTCCGTTGCCAAAGATCCCGCGGTCGAGCGCGGCCGCAAACAGTTCTTGGAATCCTGCGGATTCTGCCACGGCGCGGACGCCACTGGCGCCCGCGGACCGGATCTGGTTCGCTCGCCGCTCGTCGCGCATGACGTCAAGGGCGATCAAATTGGCGAGGTGATTCGCCGCGGGCGCCCAGACAAAGGCATGCCGGCGCTGGCGAACATGACCGATGAACAGATAACCGACATCGCCGCGTTCTTGCATGGGCGTGCCAAGGAAGGGATCGAGTCCTCCGGCATTCCAGGAGCGTACCCCATCGAGAAATTGCTGACAGGGCGCGCTGACGCTGGAAAGGCCTTCTTCAACGGTCCAGGAGGCTGCAATGGCTGTCATTCGCCCACCGGCGACCTCGCCGGCATCGCAGGCAAATACTCCTCCATCGAGCTCGAAGCGCACATGCTTTATCCCGGCCACCGTAAGGATGGCCCTCGGAGCACCGCCATCGTGACGCTTCCCTCGGGCGAGCAAATCAAAGGTCAACTTGTGCGCGCCGACGATTTTGTCGTCGGCTTGCGCGATGCCTCCGGCTGGTACCGTTCCTTTTCGCGCGATCGGGTGAAGGTCGAAATCCAGGATCCGCTCGCCGCCCATCGCGATTTGCTCAACAAGCTCACCCAAACGGATGTTCACAATCTTTTCGCATATTTGGCGAGCCTCAAATAGGGATCAGCAGCCATGAGTCAAAAAAGAGGAGCCGCAATGTTTTTTCACCTACGAATCGCGACTGTCGTGTTGTTCTTTGCTCTCGGTTTGAGTACGTTCGCGTCCGCGCAAGGCCTTGATCCCGCGGCCCTTCTGAAGCCCGCCACGAACACCTGGCCCACCTACAACGGCGACTACTCCGGTCGCCGTTTCAGCACGCTCGACCAGATCAACGCCACCAACATCCACTCCCTTACGCTCGCCTGGATCTACTCTGCGCGCCAGGAACTCAAATCAACGCCCCTCGAAGTGAACGGCATTCTCTACTTCACCTCCCCAGACAACGTTTGGGCCGTGGACGCTCGCTTCGGCCGCGAGATTTGGCACTACTACCGAAAATCTGAGGGCGACCACATCGGCCACCGCGGTCTGGGCATGTACAAGAATTGGCTCTACTTCACCACCCCTGACGCCCACATGATTTGCCTCGATGCCAAAGACGGAACCGTTCGTTGGAACGTCGAACTCGCCGACCCCAAGCTCGGCTACTTCGCCACCATGGCTCCGCTGGTTGTTCGCAATCACCTCATCGCGGGCATCTCGGGTGATGTTACAGACGTTCGCGGCTACCTCGAGTCTCTGGACCCAGAAACCGGAGCCGTCCAGTGGCGCTGGTACACCGAGCCCGATCCCGGCCAGCCCGGTTCCGAAACTTGGCCCAAGGACAGCGACGCCATCCTCCACGGTGGCGGCATGACCTGGATGACCGGAACGTACGATCCCGATCTCAACTTGCTCTATTGGGGCACCGGCAATCCCAATCCCGTGCTCGCGGGTGCCGCACGGCCTGGCGACAATCTTTACACTTGCTCCATCGTCGCCCTGAATCCAGACACTGGAAAACTCGTCTGGGCTTTTCAACCCTCACCGCATGACGTCCACGACTGGGACGCCGTCGAGACGCCCGTTCTGTTCAACGCCGAATTCAGAGGCAAGCCCCGCAAGCTTCTCGCGCAGGCCAGTCGTAATTCTTTCTTCTTTGTCCTCGACCGCACCAATGGCGAGCATCTGGTCACCGCTCCCTTCATCGATCAGACCTGGGCTTCCGGCGTGGACTCGCGCGGCCGCCCCATCGCCAAGCCGGATTCAGCTCCCAGTCCGGATGGCGCGCTCGTCGAACCCACCTCGGACGGCGGCACGAATTGGATGGCGCCGAGTTTTGATCCGCAAACCGGTCTCTTTTATGTCAACGCGCGCCGTTGCTTTAGCGTCTACTACCTTACCACCAGTGGAAAGGCAGAAGGCTGGGCGGGCCGCGACCGCATTTTGTGGGCAAATTCCACGCTGCGCGCGCTCGACTACAAGACCGGCAAAGTCGTGTGGAATCACGAACTCGGCAACGGCGAAACCATTGCCGGGATCCTGACCACTGCCGGACATCTCCTTTTCACCGCAGACAATTCCGGCAATCTGCTGGCTCTCGACCCGGCCACCGGCAAAATCCTCTGGCACCTCAGCGTAGGCGGAGAACTCGTCGCCTCGCCGATGACCTACGAACTCGACGGCCGCCAATATCTCATCGTTCCAATTCAGGAGAATCTCTACGCCTTCGCTCTGCCCCAGAACGCTCGAGCTCCACGTGTTGGCCCCTAGCTTCGCTCACCTCGCCTTCCTAGGGCGTGACATCGCGGATTCCGGGCGGCAACCGGGCCTTCGCGGGCCGTCCTGTTCGGGATCCGCGTTCTAGTACTTGCAATCTTCCCCCTCGCCTCCTAGCGAACTAAGGTCAATTCCCCAAATCGATTCGAGCTAATACCCCATTTTGGGGGCCTCATCATTCGGCTAGCAGGATTCGGGATTGAGGGCCTAAGCAATGGACGCTGGACGAACACCGAACAGCGCAAGCCGGGAGAACCCCGCATGGCCAAGACGCTTTAAGATTGGATTGAAAACGACGTTCAGCCGTATCGCCATAAATCCGTCGGTTGGCTCTCACAGTTCCATTTTTTTCGCGATCCCATCCGCCCAACCTATTCCGATCTGAGCGACTTTTTTTCACCCGCAGACGGAATCATTCTCTATCAACGCAACCTTCATGCCGATGAATGCATGGTGGAGATCAAGGGCAGGTCGTACTCCTTGCGCGACCCAGCCTACGAAGCGGAAAGCCTGGTCATCGGTATTTTCATGTCCTTCTTTGACGTGCACACCAACCGTATCCCTTACCCGGGTTCCATCTCTTACAGGGAACTCGAGCCGCTCGACACCTATAACCACCCCATGCTCGACGTCGAAAAAGCATCCTTCAAGACCTTCGCATCTCCGAGGACTCGCTCGACTATCTTCATCACAACCAGCGAGTAGTCAACCGCATCTATTCGCCACACCTGGGTCAAGAGGATTACCTCCTGCAAATCGCGGACTATGACGTCGACTGCATCGTTGCTTACAAGCTCAAACAGAATGAAGCCGTGGCGCAAGGACAGCGCTTTTCCCAGGTCCGTTACGGTTCTCAAGTCGACCTGATTGTTCCACTCTCTTCGCGATTCGATTTCCAGCCGGTCCAGGATAACGGCGACCACGTCGAAGCGGGCATCGATCCTGTGGTTCGTGTCACAGAAAAACCTGTATGTCCCCTTCGACAATGAATCGCTGGCAGTCCGCGACGGAAAGGTTCCCCGCGCATTCCCAGCCCGGGCCCGTCCAGCTCAAGAACGAAAAACCCACTCTCCGAGGAGAACTCCCATGAGCACCACTCTGAACTTATCCCTGGCAAGTTCGGTGAACGTTGCAGCCGGGCCGCAGACACTCTCGCCTTGGCGTAACCCGACGCAGCTGGAACACCCATCCTTCCTGCTGTGTTTCCCTTTTTCCTATTCCACGGAGGTGCCGAACAATCCTTGGATGACGGTCGACGACAATCGCAGGCAACCGAACCACAAGCGCGCCGCGATTCAGTTCCTTGAGCTCTACCGTTATTTAGCGTCTGAAGCTTTGGTTGATATCCTGCCCACGCCGCGCGAAGCCAATCTCCAGGACCAGCTTTACACCGCGAACTTGGGGATAGTTCTCGAACACATGGAAGACAAGAACACTGTGGTCATTTCCAATTTCACTTCGGATCCGCGCCGAGGGAAGCGCAAGTTGGCTTCGAGTTTTTCCGGCAGATGGGCTACAAGATATGGGTTCCCCCAACGAAGTTCGAAGGCGAAGCGGAACTCAAGCACCTTCACGAAAACGTCTACGCCGGCGGTTACGGTATTCGCTCTGAAAAAGAGACCTACCAGTGGATGGAGGAGAATTTCGATTGCACGTCGTCAAGCTTCGCCTGACTGACCCCTATCTCTACCACCTCGGTTGCCTCGTTTTTCCCATCAACCGTGAAAGCACTCTGGTTTGCACCGGGTTGCTTAGCCCTGAGGAAGTCGCCGAGCTCGAAAAAGTCACGAACATCATCGATGTCTCCGTTGACGAAGCCTATTCCAGCATTTGCAACTCGGTCCGCCTGCCCAAGGTGGTGTTGAACTCCTCGCATCTCCACGAACTGAAAAAGGGTTCGGAGGACTATCAGCACGAACTCCAGAAAAACCGCAAGCTCGAAGACATCGCGGCGGACCTTGCTCTCGAGGTCAGCTACTTCAATCTCAGTGAGTTCCACAAGAGCGGCGCGCTTTTGTCTTGCATGGTGATGCACCTCAACCGGCGCGCCTATCAGATTGCTCTCACCGACTGACCCCCGGATTCGCTCGCGGGCGCGGGCCCAGAAGTCCAGAGCGTCGTCAGCCTCATGAGCATGAGCCATCTTTCTCGCGTCGTGTGGAAGGTCTCGCTGCCCATCGTCCTCGCGGCAGCCAGCGAGACCCTTCTGCATGTCATTGACACGCTTCTTCTTGCCCGCGTCGGGGTCGCCGAACTCGGCGCCATCGCCATCGCGGACTCGGTTCTCCTCTTGTCGCTGGTCATCCCTCTCAGTTTTGTAGAAGCGCTGCAAATTCTCGCCTCCCGCCACGCCGGTCAGCGCCGTCCAGCGGCAGCAGGAGCTGTCTTCAACGCGGGTTTCCTTACGGTTTTTGTGATTTCCGTCGTCACGTCGGTTGCGCTGAAATTTCTCTGGCCCTTGCTGGGAAACTGGTTTGTGGGGCCAGGCGGCGTGGGCACCGCCATCGGCGATTACCTGCAAATCGCTGCCTACGGCATTTTCTTGGTCGCTGCGAGCTTCGCCTATAGCGCCTTGCTAGTGGCTTCCGGCAAGACGCGCGCGCTCATTCCCGCGACCATCCTCCTGGCTGCCACCAGCATTCCCCTCAGCTACGCGCTGATCTTTGGCAAATTCGGCTTTCCCCGCATGGGCATGCGAGGCGCCGCTCTCGGCTCCCTCGCAGCGGAAGCCGTCACCTTCCTTTTCCTTACCATCTGTGTCGTGCGTACGTTTGATTCTGCCCGCTACCGGCTTTTTCGTTTTCACATCGCGGACTGGCGCTCGCTTCGCCTCCTTACTCGGCTGTCCGCTTCCATTGCCGCCCAGCGCTCTCTTGAAGTCATTTGCTGGTTTGTGTTTTTCTTGATTCTCGAACGTGTGAGCTTGGAAGCACTGGCCATCGCAAAATACCGTTTACACCTGCCACCTCGTCTTCTGGATTCCCACCGAAGGTTTCGCGGAGACTTCGTATTCCCTCGTGAGCCGCTTCATTGGCAGGAACGGAACGCATCGGAAATCTGCTGCGAGAGGCCATCGGTGGCGCCCTTCTTGTCACCGCCCCGTTTCTCTTGCTGGCCCTGTGCGTTCCCCGATGGTTCTTTGGTGTGTTCGCTTCGGAATGGGGGCTTCTCGGCAACGGCGGCGCGAGCCTGCGCGTGGTTGCTTTGGCAATGCTGGTCGCCATTCCAGGTGAAATGTGGTTCGGCGCGGTCTTGGGAACCGGCGACACGCTCGCGGCGCTCGGCATCGAAATTGTTCTCACCGCGACGATGCTGGGTATTGCCTACTTAACGGCCATTCCTCTGGGCTGGCCAGTCGAGTGGGTGTGGCTCTCGGTGCCCATCGCGTCGGCCGTTAGCCTTTTCATTTCCTATTGGTGGATGAAATCCCGAATCTGGCAACGCCTCGAAATTTGACTCGCGCTATCTCCGTGGACGTGACCGAACCTCACTCGTACCGCAGAGCCTCCATCGGATCAATCGACGAGGCTCGCCGTGCCGGCACAAACGCCGCCAAGGCAGCCGCCAGGATCAGCAAAAGCATGGCGGCAATAAAGAGAATAGGGCTCTGCGCGCTGCCTTCCGCCCAGCGCGAAAGGAATTTGCTCAACGCCAGACTCAGCACCGCGCCTCCCGCAAGTCCGCCGATAACGCTCGTTGCCGTAGACACAAACACAAGCCGCAACACTTGGACTCCACTCGCCCCTAGGGCCATGCGAATCCCAAATTCATTTGTCCGCTGTGCCACGCTGTAAGAAACCACGCTGAATAGTCCTGTAGCAGCCAGCGCCAACGCCAAAATCGAAAACCCGCCGAACATTCCCGAAACAAGGCGGCCATAAGAATACTCCGGCATGCGCTGAATCCACTCCTCCAAGTTGCGTGTGCGCCCAAACACCTGTTGGTCCGGATCCACGGTTTTGACCGCGGCGCGAACGCGGTTCAAAGCCGCCAACGGCTCGGCATGGGTGCGCACAAGAATCTGGGTCCAGACGCGCACCGCGAGGGAGAACGGCACAAAAACCGCAGGCTTGACCGGGTTGCGCAAGCCATCGTCGCGCGCATCCGCAACCACGCCGATGACCTGCAGCCAATTATTGCTATCCGGTACGGCCTGAAAGTACGGCGGCTCGCTCTTCAAATCAGGGAAGCGCAACTGCTTGCCGACGGGGTTTTCTTGCGGCCAATACTGCCTTGCAAGAGTCTGATTAACCACGCACATGCGCGCCCCGCGCATCAATTCGGGATGGTCCCACAACCGGCCGGCCTCCAGCGGAATATGCAAAACCGAAAAATATTCTGAATCCACGAAATTCAAGCGGGCGCCTTGCTGCTGATCCGAGGGCCGTCCGAAGATTTCAAACGTCGTCTCGTTGCCATTCCAGGGAGGCGTGGCATTCGTCGAAATACCTGCCGAAACGACTTCCGGCAAGGCCGCGATGTGCTCACGGAGCTGCTCGAAATAATTGGTGCGGTCCTCCCACGGGACGTGCGCGTTCTGGTGGACGGGAATCCCCACGGACATCACATTATGCGGATCGTAGCCGAGATTCGCGCGCACAATGCGGACAAAGCCGTTGATCGCCGCCGCCGCGGAAGTCAGCAGAAGCAAGGTAAGCGCGATTTGTCCCATCACCAGCATGCTGTGCGCTCGTTTGCCGTGAACACCGCTTGTGGTGCGCCGCGAAGCCGATTGCATAAGTTGTGAGACATTAGGCTTCGAGAATTGGAACGCAGGCGAAATTCCCGCCAATGCACCGGTGAGAATCGCGGCAAGAATGCTGAAACCCAGTACTGGCAAATTAATCCGGATCACGATCTCATGCGGAAACGAATACTCTGGCAGCCACCGTACCAGCAAGGCGAGCAAACCGTAGGCCAGCGCGACGCCCCCAAGCGCGCCGGCCAGAGAAAGTACCAAAGCTTCCGTCAAGAGTTGCCGCTGAATCCTCCAGCGGCTCGCCCCAATCGCCGATCGCACCGCGAGTTCCTGTTGCCGCGCGGTGCCGCGGGCAAGCAGCAGGATGGAAACGTTCGCGCATCCGATGACCAGTAGCAGCCCTACTGCCCCAAATAGCAGAAACAAGGAATGACCGAGATGCTCAACGAATTGGTCGTTGAGACCCTTCACATGTACTCGAAACTTTTTAGGGAAGTGGGTCGGGGTTTCCTTGGCAAACTCCTCCATCAGCGGCTGCAACTCGGAATTGGCCGCTTCCTGCGTAAATCCCGGCCTCAGCCGGATGGTAGGATCATAAACGTCGTTCGGCCCGCCCGGCAGCTTCAGGGGGAGGTAGACATCGGCATCTTGCCACGTGAACCGAGAAGGCATCACTCCCACGATCGTGTAGGTTTTGTGAACCAACTGAATCTTGCGGCTGACCACTCCAGGATCGCCATTGAAATGCCGTTGCCAAAACGAATAACTCAGAACTGCCACGGGCTCCGGGTCCTGCCCTTCGGGCGCATCCGAAGGCAGGAGCGTGCGACCTAACAGTGCCGGAACGCCAAAATGAACGCCCGCGTTGGCGGTCATGTTGACCGAGGGCACATCCTCCGGAAGCTCCTCATCCGTGGTGGTGAGATTCCACGTCCCGAACGTCGCCGCCGCGCTTTCCACGCACTTCGCCTGGCTCACCAACTTGAGCTGTGGCGCGGTGAGTCCTACCCACCAGTCCTCTCCCTTTTCGTTGAGAACTACGAGATGGACCATGCGGTCGGCAGCCTTGTAGGGGTACGGATTCACCAGCAAAGCGTAAATCACGCTGAAAACCGCCGTAGTCGCCCCAATCCCAAGGGCCAGCGAAAGAATGGCCGTCAGCGCCAGCCCGGGCCGCTTGCTCCACTCACGATAGGAAAACCGCAAATCTTGGAAGAGAGTTCGCATTGAACGCTCCTTGCGTTATAAGCCCTGCAGTTTCGGCCAACGACCATTAGACGAAGCAAGGTGCATGTCAGTCAGGCGCATCGTTCCGGGGCTTAAGTGTTTTATCGCCTTTAATTTGCGTCTTGTGCTGGAATCCAGGTCATCCCGCCCGCTTGCACACTACTTGCAAAACCTCCCTGGCCCCGGGAGTTGAATCCAAGCCGTACGCGTCTCTTCTTAGCTAACAACGGAATAAACCTCCAAGAGTTCCTTCACCAACGGAAGTTAGGTTCATCTCTGGTGGCTGATGGCTCACTGATGCCGATACCCAAGCCCCCGGCGCAAGCAACTCTTATCGCTGGTGGCCCTCCAGGACCTCTTCTTCGCCACCAAAACCTCCTGAAATGCACTATTTGTAAGCGCTGTGTTTTGAAAGCATATAAAGTAGCGGCGTGTCGGGGATAGTGCGCTGCAAATCTTCGAACTCTTTGGCCCAGCAATCTTCCAGCATCTTTCGACCGTAGCCGAACGCCCTTTATCTCCTCTAGAATCCTTGCCATGTCCAAAAACTATCTCGAAGCCGCCGTTGAGATCGCTCAGGAAGCCGGCAAAATCCTCATGGAGGGATTTTCCCGCCCGCTCGATATTCGCTACAAAGGCGACGAGGTTGACATTGTCACCCAAGCCGACAAGCGCTCCGAACAATTCATCGTTGCCCGCATCAACGAGTATTTTCCGGGCCATGCCATCACCGCCGAAGAAGGAACCAGGCAGGACACCGCTTCCGAGTTTCGCTGGCACGTCGATCCCCTCGACGGCACCACAAATTTCGCCCATCACTATCCTTGTTTCTGCGTCTCCATCGCGCTGGCCCAGGGCGACGCGCTACTGGCCGCTGTGGTGTTCAATCCTTACTACAACGAGCTGTACACCGCGGCGCGAGGCGAAGGCGCTAGTTTCAACGGCAAGAAAATCGCCGTCTCGAAAGCCGCAACTCTTTCCACAAGCCTGCTTTGCACCGGGTTTCCCACGCGCAATCGCAAGCTGAGCCCGAATCTCCAGTATTACGGCGAATTCACGCAGCGTTCGCACGGCGTCCGCCGCGATGGCTCCGCGGCGCTTGATCTTGCCTGCGTCGCTTCGGGCCGCTTCGACGGCTTCTGGGAATTTGGCCTCAACAAGTGGGACGTCGCCGCGGGCATTCTGCTCATCGAAGAATCTGGCGGCAAAGTCAGCGATTTCGAGGGCCAGCCGTATCACCTTGGCGGACCGCTCATTCTCGCGACTAACGGCCTTATCCACGAAGAAATGCGCAAGGTCGCGCTGGATATTTCCACCCGCGCCAAGCCTCTTGCTTAGAACCCCTGGCGGCCAGCAGATTGGCGCCACCGCCGAAAAAGGGAAAGAAAGGCGAGACCCGACTGATGCGGAACATTCTATTTGGCTGGCTAAAGGCTGGGGAGCCCGGTTCGTAAGTCACAAATTTAGCAGGGTCTATTCGGAGGATGCCGCTAACCACAACTTTATGAGGCGCTTATGATTTCCTTACGCCGCGCAAGCTAGCATCTCTTGGCAACGAAGAATTCCTCGAAGAGCCGCCGAGTTGTGGATGACAACTCGCATCCTTCGTTGTCTGCCGTTTATCTAAGTTCCAGAGATGTTGAGGAGAGTGAGAATGCGCTCGCTGCCCCGCGAGAAAAGAATGCTGTGTAAGTTTTGTGCCGCTTTGCTTTGCATCGTCGCTGTACCGAATGCTCTGCTCGCCGCTGATGACAGCGCTGCTGACAAAAAGCCATCTCCATCGGAAGAGGAGCCGGCAAAGTCCGCCGCTCCAAAGTCCGCAGGCAAGAAGATTGATGCGCCGCAGCCCGGATTGACGGAGCGCGAGCGCTGGCTGCTCGATCGCGTCGAGCAACTCGAGAAGCGCGTTGCCGAACTCGAGGCCAAGAGCAATCCAAATGCGGCGGCCCCTGCCGAAGGTTTGGCCGCACACGCGATTACTGCGCAACCTGTCTCAGCGGAGCTCGCGGCCACGCCGACGGCAAAGGTTTCAAGTGTGGGCCTAGCCGCCAGTAGGGGACCGGTCTCGGCGGTGCCAGGAGCAAGCGGGGAAACTGCCGTCGACGTTGCGACTGTGAATTCACCTGCAACTCTTTCGACCAAGCAGGATCAGGCTGCGGCCAAGCCAGTTAAAGCAGAGCCTTTCGCATTCGCAGATTTCACGTGGCTGAACGGCAACGCGCGAACGAAAGAACCGGCAATGGATACGAAATTCTTTACGCCGGAGATTCGAGCCGATGTGGACTACACCTACAGCTTTAATCATCCCAAAGACGACACCATTAGCGGTTCGAGTGAGGTGTTTCGACACGGCGAAGTACAAGTTACGCAACTCGGCGTCGGCGGCGATTTTCACTATGACAATGTCCGCGC
>Ga0126378_10000358_pt1 | contig 34450 bp, 24 predicted proteins | sample PanSoiMetPlot_23_FD_92587 | JGI IMG/M metagenome (GOLD analysis project Ga0126378, IMG submission 92587) | Tropical forest soil microbial communities from Panama - MetaG Plot_23 | ecosystem: Environmental > Terrestrial > Soil > Tropical forest > Bulk soil | place: Panama | collected 2016-02-17
GAACACCTGGTCGTAGGTGCGGTTTTCCTTGATGATGTAAATGGCGTGCTTGATCGGGCTCTGGCCGCGAAAAAGCGCCGCCGGAGCAAAGTCCATCAGCCCATCGTTCTGCATGGTTTGCTGCGTGTAACGCGCCAGAGCTGGCTCGTCGGGAATCGCGACCACCGTGATGTTCCCAGAAACGATCGAGCCGCTGTATTGTCCTCCTTGTCCGTTTTTTTTCTTATTTGCCGGAAACGCCGCGTTTGGCGGGTTCGGTGTGCGGCCGCTGTTGTTGACGCGCATCGATGATGGTTCGAATCCCGTTCCTTTGCCGTTTCCTATGAACAGCTTTCCATCGGCCACAGCAACGGCAGAAGGATACTGCCCCGTGGGAATGAACCCCAGAATTTTCGACTTTGCCGCTTCGCTATTTTTCCCTTTGGGTCTTTCTCCGCGCGCGTTCTCTGACAACGCAACAACCGCGACCGCATTGCTGTGCGCGTTCGCGACGTAAAGCGTTTTTTCATTTTCGCTAAGCGCAAGGCCTTCAGGGCTCGACCCGGGCAGCGCATTTTCAGCCAGCCGCACGTCAATCCGCTCGATCTCTTGATCCGTGCCGGTATCGATAACCGAGACGCTGTCGCCATTCGAATTGGCCACAAAAAGCCGCGTGCCCTTCGCGTTAATCAACATCGCTGTGGGATGCCGGTCCACGCTGATGTATTTCTGCACCACCGCCTTGCCGTTGAGGGAAATTACCGCCACCGAGGAATCATTCCAGCAGGAAACATACGCACGCGCTTTTTTGCCAGCTTCCAGGACGACTACTCCATAGGGATAAATGTTTTCGTTTGGCTTGTCCGGATGATGCAAATCCAGCCGTTGCGTTTTCCGCGCGCCACTGAGATCGCGGACGACGGTCACGCTGTCGCCTAAATCGTTTGCTGTGGCCAGCGTCGCGCCATCATGCGAGACCGCCAAACCTGTCGGATAAACCGCCGCTTTTCCTCTGTTGTAATCTTTCAGCGAGACTTCTCCAGGACCGCTGATGGTGAAAGATGGCGCCGTGACCTTTGTATCCGGTCCGGGAGAAGCAGGCTGAATCGGCGCAGCCCCTTTGGGGTCAAACCGGAAGATCCAAACTTTGTTTTCGAATCCTCCGGAAACGTACAGCGCAAACACCCCGTCTGCGCTTGCAGTCGTCGAAAACGCTAGTCCCACATTGGCGCTCTGTGGCGTTGGAAAATAGACGTTTTGAATCACCACAGGTTCCGGACTGGCATTTAGGTCAATGACCGCGACGGATTGCTGCGCTTCATTGGTTTCCGCGCGGAACTGCACGCCGTAGCCGCTGTTCACCACCAGGAGAAAGCGGCCTCTTCCGCCGCGGCCCAAATTATCCGGGCTGCGCGACATCGTCATAGGCATTGCTCCAACCGCAGGGAGGTGCGTCGCAGCATCCATCACCAGCGTTCCTGCCGGGCTGATGGGACGGCCTTCTGCGGCGGGCTCCTGCTGTGCCCTCGCGACTCCGCAAAAATACAACGCCGTCGGCAAAAAACGGGCCAGGAATCGCCATTTCATGAATTCACCCTCGTCAACCCCGAGATTATTCCTTGCATCGTAACTGTGGGAACGATTCTAACTGTACCTGTGAGCAAGCCTAGGCGAAAATTGTTTCGTAACCGTAAATTTAGCCGGGCGGTCCACCCAACCTGCAGGTCCGCGCATTGACCGGAGGCGTCCCAACTCTTAGGATGAATGCTTTCGTGGTCCTCAGCCGCCAACTACTGCCAATGGACTGCCAATGAGAACCAAACTAGGTTTCACCATTTTGCTGTGTCTTTTACCTCTGACGCTGGCCGCCCAGACTGTCGACGAGGTCATCAAGAAGGCAATAGAATCCCGCGGCGGGGTCGACAAGATCAAGGCCGTTCAGTCCGAAAGAATTACTGGCCGCGTGATTTTCCCACAGGGCGTCGAGGGGACACTGATCCTTGAGCTGAAGCGACCGCACAAGCTCTATTCGGAAGTCACCGTCGAGGGACAGAAAATGCTGCGTGCTTATGACGGCAAGTTGGCGGGCTGGACAATCAACCCGTTCTCAGAAAACAAAGAGGTCCAACCAATGGCCGAGGACGAGCTCAAAGGAATGCCCGATGAGACGGACCAGGACGGTCCGCTGGTGGATTACAAGGCCAAGGGCTCGCAAATACAGCTGGTTGCCAAAGAAGATTTGGACGGCAAGGCGGTCTATCATTTGAAAATAACGGACAAGAATGGAGAAGCGCGCGCATATTTCTTGGACGCTTCTACCTTCCTGACCGTGAAATGGACCGGCATTCGCAAAATCGATAACCAGCTGCTGCCGTGGGAGTGCACGCTTTCAGACTATCGTGACGTTGGTGGCCTGAAATTCCCTTTCAAGATTGACCAGGGCAGCCCGGACACGGAATTCCGTCAGTCGCTGACGATCGATAAAGTCGAGCTGAATCCGAAAATCGAGGAGTCCCACTTCGCAAAGCCTGCTCCCCCTCCGGCGCCCGCAGCCACCGCCCCTTCCGCGCCTCCGCGTTCTTAGGAAAAGCAGCGGGAAGCGTGGATAAGGTTCGCGACTGACGGGTTGCTGTTCTCGTGCCTGCCTTATTGTTAACAGGCCGTAACAAACGGAATCCCTGTTGCGCCTGTCGGCCTGGTTCACTACGATAAACGGAACAATGGAATTAGCCCTAAATTTGGTTTGGGTTTGCGTGGCGATTGCCGGTGTTCTTGCGCTCGTCGCCACTCTCGCGCCCGCCGACGCAGCGCTCGAAAGATCCGCGAGTTACACGCGCAAGATCATCGCCATGGGCTGCGCTTTGGTGATCCTTTTTTTTGTCATTTCCATGACCGACGATCTGCACGGTCAGGAAGTCCTGGTCGAAGAACGAAAAGTCTCACTCGTTGCCCACGGGACGCAAGCTATAGCCCACCCCGATTCGCCCCGCTTCATCCCGGTTGATTTTCTCTTGTTTTTCCCGCCTTCCTCTTTCTCGCCGAGTTTGACTTCCGCGCGGAGAGGGCTGGATTCCTCAGAGTTTCTGTTCGCGGCCGCCTTCGAGCAGGAAACGCTCTGCAGTAGAGCACCCCCCTCGCTCTCCTAATACTCTTCTTACTTGTTCATTAACATCATTCGTCCAGGAGATCCAGGAAACCGGGTGCCCTGCCTGGCCATATTCCATTTAGGCGATGCGCGAACGGGCGGCGGCTCTTTAACGACGGGGCTCCCGAGAAATTTGAGGAAGAGAGAAACGAAATGAGGGCCATAGGAAAAAACCTTTGCCTTGGATTCTTGCTAAGCGCGGTTCTGACGGCAAGCTCGTTCGCCCAGCAAGCGCTCACCTGGCAGGACGTCCGCGACCGGTTCGAGAAGTCCAATCCGACTTTGCGAGCAGGGCAAATCGGAATCGATGAGTCGCGGGCTTCGGAAATTACCGCTCATCTGCGTCCAAACCCAAATCTCGCCCTAACCGTGGACGGGATTCAGGCCGCGCCGTATCAGGGAGTCTGGCAGCCGCTTAAGGGCGCAACGATTTCGCCGAACGCCAGCTACCTGCACGAACGGCGGCACAAGCGGGAGTTGCGCCTCGAGAGCGCGCAGAAAGCGACGGCAATTGCGGTTTCCACGCAAGACGATCTGCATCGAACTTTGATTTCCAATTTGCGCGCCGCTTTTGTTCAGGTGCTTCAAGAAAAAGCCATTCTTGCGCTGGCAAAGGACAACCTCTCGTACTACGACCACGTGCTCGACGTGAACCGCGAGCGCTACAAGGCTGGGGCGATTGCACAGGTGGATTTGGACCGCCTGGAACTGCAGCGCGTGACCTACGAAGCGGATTTGCAGAATGCCGAGGAGAGTCTCGAAACGGCCAAGATTGAGCTGCTCACCTTTTTAAATGACCGCACGCCCATTGACCAGTTCGACGTCACCGGTCCTTACGATTTTTCTTCGGAGATGCCGCCTCTCGATGACGTGCGCCAAGCGGCTCTCGCTACACGCCCGGACCTGAAGGCGGCTGTGCAGTCCATCGACAAAGCCAAGACCGATCATTTCTTGGCAATTGCTAATGGCTCAACCGATCCCACCTTTGCAGGGTGGTGGACTTACAACCCATCTTTCAACAACCCGTTTGATAACCAGACCATCGGCGCCAGCGTGAGCGTCCCGCTGCGCATCTTTGACCGCAATCAGGGGGAAAAGCTGCGCACCAAGCTCGATATCGACCGCAACGACAAGCTGGCGCAGGCTGCGCGAGCGCAAGTCTTCAGCGATGTGGATTCCTCCTACGCCACTTTAGAGAGCACGCTCACTCTTCTGAAGCCTTATAAAGACAAGTATTTGCAGCAGGCGGTGCGAGTCCGGGACACCATTGCATTCTCGTTCGAGCACGGGGCCGCGTCTCTGCTCGACTTCCTGAATGCCCAAGCTGAATATCGGACCGTGGAGATCAATTACTTGAATTTGGTGGCCTCTTACCTGGATGCGGTCAACCAATTGAATCTGGCGGTTGGCCGCGAGGTGATCCAATGAGACGCGCGGGGTTCGCAACTGGCTCCCTCTTGCTTTGCCTGAGCCTGCTGCTCGCCGGTTGCGGCGATACCAAGGGCGATCCGAAGGCGGAAGCGCCCCCGGCTGCTAAGGTAGAGCACGAGCAAGAAGCCAACCTCATCCAGGTGGACCACGCCGAGCAGTTTCCCCTCGTCGCCGCGGTCGAGCACGATTCCGCGTCACAGCTGACCGTAACCGGAACTGTCACTCCGGATGTGTCCCGCAATGTGCCGGTCATTTCCATTGCTACTGGCCGCGTGGTGGAGATTAAAGCTCGGCTGGGAGATACGGTGCAAAAAGGCCAAGTGCTTCTTCGCGTGCAAAGCGCGGACATGTCGGGCGCGTTTTCCGACTATCGCAAAGCCATAGCCGACGCAAAACTGGCTCGGGTGCAATTCGAACGCGCCAAGCTGCTCTACGACAAAGGCGCCATCTCTTTGAACGATTATCAAACTGCCGAGGACGTCGAGAACAAAGCCCAAGTCGATGTCGAAAACACCCGGGAACGGCTTCACGTCCTGGGCGGTGACCCGAATAATCCTGCGCCCATCGTGGACATTCGCGCGCCTGTTTCTGGCGTGATCACCGATCAGCAAGTCACAAACGCCGCGGGAGTGGCGGGCCTCGGCTCGCCAAATCCTTTCACGATCTCCGACCTGAGCCACGTGTGGATACTTTGCGATGTTTATGAAAATGATCTGGCGAATTTGCATCTCGGCGAAACCGCGGAAATCCGTTTAAATGCTTTCCCCGACAAAGCATTCACCGGACGCATCAGCAACATCAGTCCGGTTCTCGATCCGACGCTTCGCTCCGCCAAGGTGCGCATCGAGGTTGCCAATCCGGGATTGATGAAGGTAGGCATGTTCGTGACGGCTACGTTCCACGGGGAGAAAAAAGAGGCCCATTGCGCGGTTCCTGCGACAGCCATTTTGCATTTGCACGACCGCGATTGGGTGTACCTGCCGGCCGGTGGGAAGAATTTCCGGCGCTTGGAAGTGACCACCGGAAGCATGCTCCCTGGAAATATGCAGGAAGTCGTCTCGGGCATCAAGCCGGGCGACAAAATCGTTAAAGATGCGCTGGTGTTCCAGACCACCGTGGAGCAGTAGATAGATGATTCAGAAACTGGTCGATTTTTCACTCGAAAACCGCTTCCTGGTCCTCGCCGCAGCCATCATGCTGTTCATCTGGGGCGCCATTTCGTTCCACCAGCTTCCCGTGGAAGCGTATCCCGATGTTGCCAACAATTACGTTGAGATTATCACGCAGTGGCCGGGAATTTCCGCAGAACAGATCGAGCAGCAAGTCACCATTCCGCTGGAAATCGTGATGAACGGTATTCCCCACGTCGTTCATTTGCGGTCATTTTCGCTTTTCGGACTATCCGACTTGAAACTGATTTTCGACGACGAAGAGGACAACGCCTGGAATCGCGAAAGAGTCCTGGAGCGGCTTGCGCAAGTCACGTTACCTCCCGGCGTCGTGCCCCAAATGGGCACGGACTGGAGTCCCGTCGGCCAAATTTATTTCTTCACTTTGAAAAGCACGAATCCCAATTACGACGTGATGGAGCTCAAGTCCATCGAAGATTGGGTGATCGAGAAGAATTTCAAGGCCGTGCCGAATGTCGTCGATGTGGCTAGCTTCGGAGGGCCAACGCGCGAGTATCAGGTTCGCGTGGACCCCAATAAGCTGGTCTCCTACGGACTCAGCCTCGCTCAGGTCGAGGCGCAGCTCACCACCAACAACGCCAACGCGGGCGGCAGTTTCATCGAAGCCGGCTTGCAACAGATCAACGTTCGAGAAGTCGGACTCGTTAGAAACGTCCGCGACATCGAAAACACCGTCATTATGACCAAGAGCGGCACGCCGCTTCGCATCAAGGACATTGCAGTTGTCGCGCAAGGCCCGAAGATTCGGCTTGGCCAGTTTGCGCGCGCGATTCACCGCGAAGACGGCGTGATTGTCGACAACGACGATGTCTGCTCCGGCATCGTGTTGCTGCGCAAAGGCGCCAGTGCCGACCAAGTCCTCAAAGATATACATGCAAAAGTAAAGGAACTGAACGAGCAAATCTTGCCTCCCGGCGTGAAAGTCGTTCCGTTCATCGACCGCAGCGATTTGGTGCACTACACCACGCACACTGTGCTTCACAACTTGACCGAAGGCATCATTCTGGTTGTCATCATTCTTTTTCTGTTTCTGGGGAACGCCCGCGGAGCGCTCATTGTTGCGCTGACGATTCCCTTTTCCCTTTTGTTTGCTGCGACATGTCTCAAGCTGAAAGGCATCCCCGCAAACTTGCTGTCGCTCGGGGCCCTCGATTTCGGAATGGTGGTGGACGGCGCGGTGGTCATGGTCGAAAACATCGTGCGGCATCTCGGCCACGCCGAGCGCTCCTATAAGACACCGCTAGAGCGCATCCGCGAGGCCGCTCACGAGGTGCAGCGTCCGGTTTTTTATGCCATCGCCATCATCGTCACTGCGTATCTCCCGATTTTCACTTTGCAGCGCGTCGAGGGGCGATTGTTTCATCCCATGGCCTGGACCGTGGCGTTTGCGCTGTTGGGCGCGCTGGTTTTCTCGATGCTGATTGCTCCCGTGCTTTCCAGTCTGCTGTTCAGCGAAGTCGTCCGCGAATGGCGCAACCCGGTGATGGACTATCTGAAGCAGGCCTATCGTCGCAACGTGAAGTGGGCCATCGAACATCGGTACGTGACGATCGGCGTGGCGGGTATTGTGTTGCTTCTTGCTATTTATCTTATGCTCGGTGGAGTCATCGGCTCGGAGTTTCTCCCCCATTTGGATGAAGGCACAATGTGGGTACGGGGCACTCTTGCTCCCAGTGTTGGTCCCAGCGAAGGCACTCGCATCGCAAACCAGGCGCGCATCCTCCTTTGCTCGTTTCCCGAAGTTCCGCAATGCACCAGCCAGGTCGGGCGTCCCGATGATGGAACCGACGCAACCGGCTTCTTCAATACGGAGTATTTCGTCGACTTAAAGCCCAAAGAGCAGTGGCGGCCGATATTTCGCCAGGACAAAGAACGAGTGATTGCGGCTATGCAACGCGAACTCGACAAGATTCCCGGTGTTGTCTGGAATTTCTCACAGCCCATCTCGGACAACATGGAAGAGGCCGTAAGCGGCGTCAAAGGAGAGCTTGCAACAAAGATTTATGGAGATGATTTGAAGGTGTTGGAGGAAAAAGCGGATCAAATCGTCGCCGTGATGCGGCAGATCAAGGGAATCGAGGATCTTGGTGTCTTTCGCGTGCTGGGGCAGCCTAACCTCGAAGTCTCTGTGGACCGCCAGCAGGCTGCGCGCCATCAAATCAACGTTGCCGACGTTCAGGATGCCATCCAAACCGCCGTCGGCGGAAACGCCCTCACTCAAGTGCTGCAAGGTGAGCAAAGATACGACCTGGTGATGCGCTACCTTCCGGAGTACCGCAGCACGAAGGAAGCGATCGAGAGTATTCGCTTGCTGGCGCCTTCGGGCGAACGCGTTTCTCTCGCCCAGCTTTGCAAAATTCAAGTTCGCGACGGCGCTTCCGAAATTTACAGAGAAGCGAATCAACGGTATATCGCAATCAAATACAGCGTGCGAGGCAGAGACTTGGGCGGCGCCGTCGAGGAATCCATTGCGAAGGTAAACGCGCAAGTACAACTTCCGCGCGGCTACCACATCGACTGGGAAGGCGAATACGAGAGCGAAAAACGCGCCGAAGCGCGGCTCCTCATCATCGTGCCGCTGACCGTCCTGCTGATCTTCGGCTTGCTCTACACCATGTTCCGATCCTTCAAATGGGCGCTGCTGATTCTCGCTAACGTCATCCTCGCCCCGGTCGGCGGTTTGCTTGCACTTCTCTTCACTGGTACACACTTCAGCGTGTCATCCGGCGTCGGCTTCCTTGCGCTTTTCGGGGTTTCGGTGCAAGTCGGCGTGATTATGCTGGAATACATCAATCAGCTCCGCGCCCGCGGTCACACGATTGAAGACTCGGCAATCGAAGGGGCGGTTCTGCGGCTTCGCCCAATTATGATGACCATGCTCGTGGCGACCCTGGGTTTGCTTCCGGCCGCGCTGTCGCATGGTATTGGTTCCGACTCGCAGCGGCCTTTTGCCATCGTCATCGTCGGTGGACTTGTTTCCGCACTGGTGATGAGCATATTCCTTTTGCCGACCCTCTACGTCTGGATTGCCCGCGACGGGGACAAACTACCCACCCCTGAAGCCGATTTTGCGGAGGGCTCCTAGACCATCCAGGCTGCATCGGTTACTATTCGCATCCGTCGTTTGACATCGGGACATTGAATAGAGGATTGAAGCGGTGAACAGGGAAGAGATTCGCGCACGGATCGAGGAAATTGGTATCGTTCCCGCTGTCCGCGTTGGTTCGGCGGAGCACGCCCGGTATGCAGGGGAAACCGTTTGCCGCTCGGGAATCCCGATTGCGGAAATCACTATGACCGTCCCCGGCGCCCTCGAAGTGATTTCCGACTTGGTCAAGAACGTTCCCCAAATGATTGTGGGAGCCGGAACTGTCCTGGACGTGGAAACAGCGCAGCGGTGCGTGGACGCTGGCGCGCAGTTTCTCACTAGCACCGGCTTCGTTAAAGAAGTGGTGGAATTTGCGCGAAACCGGGGAATGCTCGTAATTACCGGCGCACTGACGCCAACCGAATTAATTCATGCTTGGAAGGCCGGTTCCGACATGATCAAAATATTCCCCTGCGCACAGGTTGGCGGTCCTAGCTACATCCATACACTCAAGGTGCCCTTTCCCCATGTTCCGCTGATTGCTGCAGGCGGTGTCAATCAGCAAACTGCGCTGGATTACATGTTCGCGGGAGCGACCGCTCTAGGCATCGGGGGCGAACTCATTCCAAAAGAAGCGCTGCAACGAAAGCAGGACCACCGCATTCGCGAACTTGCCAAACGCTACTTGGGCATGGTTAAAGAAGCCCGAAGAAGAATGGCCGCGAGCTAATGCTTTGGAGTGCCCGCCTTCTGAGGCGCGTTTTTTGCGCCCTGGCACTGTAGAGGAGCGGACGCCTCGCCATCCCTACAGTGCGCCGCAACAGGCGTTTGACCCGCCCTTCTGCTTACTCCGACTCCTGCTGCGAAGGCCGGCCGTAAGGCACTCCATCGCTGTTATTCTTGCTTCGTGGCCAAATCTTCCAAAGCAAATACGAAAATTGAAAACACCGGTCTGTGCAGCGACTGTATCCATGCGCGCCCTGTCCAATCCGATCGCGGTTCCACGTTCCTGCTCTGCGAACTTTCTTCCCGCGATCCCCGTTATCCGAAATATCCCCGGCTCCCGGTCGTTAGCTGTGGAGGCTACAAGAGGATCCCACCGGCAATCAGTCCTCCTGATCCCTGATCTCCGATCTCTGGCCTCAATCCAACGCAGTACTTCCCATTTATAGTAGCTTTGTGATAATAACTGGTGCAGGGTCCATCCTCTGGTGAGGCTTTCCTATGCCTTCCCGTTCAAAGTGGGTTTTGTGCGCGCAGTTTCTTCTGCTCGCCTGTCCGGCACTCGTATTCGCGGAAAAACTGCGAATCACGAGCAACCCATCGGGGGAGGCCGTGGAGATCGACGGTGTTGCGGTCGGCACCACGCCCTTCGAGAAAGACTATCCGGGCGGCTACTTCCACAAAACGCGAACGGTTCTCGGCGCGCGCCTTGAACATCCGATGGTGGCGCGCATCAGCCTAGCAGGTTACACCACAAAAGAGCTGCCCCTGACCGAAGGTCCCATGGATTGGATTTCAATCTCCGGCCGAAATCGCGGCGAATATTGGCTCCTGAAATCTAATCATTTTCAAGTGGACTTACACCCTGTTTCAGACACTTTCACGGGGGAAGTCTCCGCACCCCTATCCGGCGGTAGCATCACGCTGAAGCCCGAACTTTCTCGCGAAGAGCTCATCGGGCGCGCCAAGCCCGCCGTTGTTTGTTTGAGAGGCCGCGACAGATCCGGTTCGGGGTTCTTTGTTACTACCACTGGCGTAATTGCGACCAACGCTCACGTGGCCCGCGGCGAGGAATCTTTGCTTGTGATCCTGCCTAACGGCCAACAGCTCCAGGCCAAAGTCGTCTATATCGATGACGACCTTGACATCGCGCTAGCCAAGGTCAGTGCTTCCAGCACGAGCGCAGAGTTTCCTCACCTCACGCTGGCCGACGTAGCCACCGTTCACCAAGGCGAAAGTGTCATCGCCATTGGCAACCCGGGTGAAGGCATGCTCTTCAGCGTCACCAAAGGGATTGTCAGCGCAGTTGGAAAGTCCGAAAAAAACGGCCCTGGCACCTGGATTCAAACAGACGCGATCGTCAATCCTGGCAATAGCGGGGGCCCGCTGATCAACTCACGCGGCGAAGTTGTCGGCATCAACACGCTCAAGGTAATCAAGCAAGGATTCCACGGCATCGCTTTTGCGCTCAGCTCTTCCGACCTTCTGGAAGTGCTGCACCGCTTTTATCCCGAGCTTTCTGCTTCCAGTCGAGAAAGCAATTCAACGCCGAGTAAGGCGGTACCCAACAAAACCGCAGCAGTCGAAGAGACTTCCGCCGACGAATCATCCAGTATTTCTTCACCCGCTGCCCCATTGGTGGAAGGCGTCGGCACGGTCTATATCATCTCCGAGCCGGACGGTGCAGAAATCTTCGTCGACGACAAATTCCACGGCAACACACCTGCCACTTTGAAGCTTCCTTCCGGCAGCCATGCGATTGTGCTGAAGTTTCCCGGGCGCACGGATTGGAAACGCACACTCGAAGTCCCCAAGTCTAGCAAGCTCACGCTGCGAGCCAGTCTCGGGCCAGCGTCCTGAGGTCTGGCGCTGGTTTTCGCACGTTCCAGACTTCTTCATCGTGCGCACAAAAAAGCAGGACGTCAGTTCGACGTCCTGCTTGGAGAAGCCAGAGAGGATGATGGGCTCTACAGTTCGGGTTGCGGCTGAGGCGGTTCCGGCTGCGGAGGTTGCGGCTGCTGGACCGGTGGCTGCTGCGTTGGCGGCTGTTGTTGTTCTTGCGGTTTCGGAGTCTGCGGATTCTGATCTTGCGTTTGCGGCTGCTGCGGATGCGCGGCCACCGGAGTCACTGTGCTGGTGCCGTTGGCAGTCGCCAGCTCAGACGCTCTGTACTTCGGCGCACTGATGTAGCCGTGAACGAAATTCTTGGTGATCTTGTTCACTACCACTTGCACCGGCTGCCCTTCGCTCTCCGTGTGGATCCAGATGGGCTCGTAGAGATTTACTCTCTTCTTGTTCATCTGATTGTCGTCCACCACCATCGCCAGGTCGTAGTTCATGTGCTTCGTGTCGGTGTGGCGCAAAGAAACCGTCATCGGCCCGACGCGTTGAAACTGCTTCGATTTACTAAGGTCAAATTCGAAATAGTTCCGTTCGCCGCGCTTCTGCAGAACCACCAACTCTTCATGCGTCTTGGCGATTGAGCCGTTGAGTTCGTCCTTCGTTGAGCTCAAGCTGGTCTCGAGGTCTGTGCGGTTCTTCGAAACGAGGTCCTGCGTATCCTTTAACTGCTTCTGTTGGTCGTCAAGCTGCGCTCTCAGCTGCTTGTAGCGCGTGTCCGTCCCGCCCCGCTTCCCGGATTTCGTAGCGGCGGCCTTTTCCTGCTCAGCCTGCTGCTGCGCGGCCTGCTGCGCCGCAACCATGTCATTCAACTTAGTCTGAACCGTGCCGAGCTGGCCTTGCAGTTGATTGATAGTATCGTTGGCCATAGACTGCTGCGCGGAGAGATGCCCCACCGCCGCTTGCTGCCGGTAGCCGTAGCCAAATGCAATTCCCGCCACCACTAGAAGTGCAACGGCGGCAATCACCAGGATCCGGTTTATCGGTGCTCCTTCTGTTCCCCATTTTTCGTTTAGATTCTCGTTCTCGTCCATCCTCGTCCTCCTGAATCTCTTTGCCGTGCGCTCCTTCGGCAGAGTTTCCAAAGTCACGGGCCTAGGCCCCCAAAGCATTCAGCCGCGCGATCTTGTTTGATTAAGCGCTAAGGTCCAGCTTGGTTATTGCAAGAGCGTGGCCCAACGATGGAAATTTTACCCGTTGCTAAACCTTGCGCTGCCAACAAGTCACAAACGAGAGAGAGGGAGGCATTGGTTGTCGCCCGGTACTAGTCCCTGCAATTTTGACTCGCCTCGTGTTCGACTTTCCACGGTTCCTCATGGAGAAGTGCCTCCCGCCTCAATAGTAGGCCGCACCTTCCGAAACGGTCCGGCTGGGCAGCCAAGCGCATTGCGCTGATCGCTCTTTTGACTTCATGGCAACGTCACGAGGGCAACTTGAGAAGATCCCGCCCGCTGTGGCTTCTGCGTGACTCCGGCATTCTGCCTCCCGTGCATTGCTCCGCGCCTACCCCTGTGCTAGCATCCGCGGAGTAAGGAGAGCGGTCCAGGAATTTTTTCGATTCTCCTTCGCCTCCATCCGCTTGGAGACCCAGGGACCCTCGGACACCGACGGAAAAGCCGCAAGGCGTTCGGAGGGTACAAAGTGCCGCTCTTCCTCCTTAGTTGAAGCAACGCGCATGCATAGCTCGAACTGGCAAAGCCAGTGACGGGCGTTTTGTCGCGCTGGCCCGCATCACCAAAGGGAGGCCTTCATGAAGAGCTATCTCACCAAGGACATTCGCAACGTGGGGATTGTAGGTCACGGCGGCACCGGCAAGACGCAACTGGTGTCGTCGTTGTTGTACACCGCGGGCATGACGCCGCGGTGGGGAAAAGTTGCGGAAGGCACCACCACCACAGATTGGGACGAGGAAGAAGTAGCGCGGAAAATCTCCATTCAAACCGGCCTGGCGTTCGCCGAATGGCCCGCGACACCCACCGGCCCTTCGGGTTCGTCCGACAAGGTCAAAATTAATTTCATCGACTTGCCCGGCTATTCCACGTTCATCACCGAAGCGAAAGCTTCGCTGATTGCCGCCGACGCCGCGCTGATCGCCGTTGACGCGCACGTCGGTGTGCAAGTCACTACGGAAAAGGTCTGGGATTACTGCACGGAATACGATATCCCGCGCGCCTTTGTCCTGACTTGGATGGACCGCGAACTCTCCAGTTTCGAGCGCTCGATGGAATCGCTCACCGAAGTTTTCGGCCGCAACGTTGTCGCCTTGCAGTTGCCGATTGGCTCGGAAAAAGGATTTCGCGGCGTGATCGACCTGGTGGCCATGAAAGCGCACACCTATAAGCCGGATGGCGATGGCAAGCCGACCATCGAAGAAATTCCCGCCGCGCTCGCCGACGAAGCCAAAGAGGATCACGAAAAGCTCGTGGAAATGATCGCCGAAGGCGACGACGAAATGATGGAGGAATTTTTCCGCGAGGGCACAATTCCCATTCATGATTTGATTCCCGCGGTTCGCAAAGCCATCGTCGCCGAAAAGATTTTTCCCGTTCTCATGACTTCCGCGCTGCACAACGTCGGCACAGCCAGCCTGCTCACGTTTCTTGGGGATGCGTTTCCCCATCCCGATGAGCACGCGCAGGTTGGCTACAAAGACCCCAGCGGAAAGAGCGACCGCGTCGAGCGCAAATACGACGACGGCCAGCCCGTCTCACTTTTTGTGTTCAAAACGCTCGCCGATCCTTTTGCCGGCCGCATCAACTATTTCAAGGTGAAAAGCGGCGTGCTCAAAAATGACGCTAGTCTCCAGAACTACAGCCGTAATGTTTCCGAGCGCCTTCAGCACACACAAGTCGTGCAGGGCAAGCAGCTTACTGAAGTCGGCGACCTGCATGCCGGCGACATCGGGGCAATCGCCAAGCTGAAAGAGACCACCACCGGAGACACGCTGGGCGACAAGGCCGCACCTATTTTTTACACGCCGGCGCGTTTGCCGGAACCCTCCATCACCTTCGCCATCGAGCCTAAATCCCGCGCCGATGAAGACAAGATTGGCGTGGGGGTTCACAAAATTCTGGAAGAGGACTGTGCGCTTCGTTATTCGCGCGATCCGCAGACAAAAGAGTTTTTGCTTGCCGGTTCCGGACAGCAGCATATCGAAGTCATCGTCGCCAAGCTCCAGAAGCGCTACAACGTGAATCTCACGCTAAAGCCTCCCAAAGTACCCTACCGCGAAACCATTCGCGGTAAGGCCGATGCCGAAGGCAAGCACAAGAAACAGTCCGGCGGACACGGGCAGTTCGGCGTGTGCCGCGTCAAGTTCGAGCCGATCGAGCGCAGCAAGGGCATCGAGTTCGTCGACGATATCTTCGGCGGCTCCATACCGAAAAACTGGATTCCGTCGGTGGAGAAGGGCATTCGCGACTCCGCTGCGCGCGGGTATCTCGCTGGATTTCCCGTGACGGATTTTCGCGCCATTTTGTACGACGGGAAATATCACGACGTCGATTCGTCGGACATCGCGTTCAAGATTGCCGGTTCGTTGGCGTTCAAGGAAGCCATGAAGCAGGCGCGTCCGGCGCTCCTCGAGCCAATCATGAACGTGGAAGTCTACGCGCCGGATCAATATTCCGGCGATCTGATGGGAGATCTTAGTTCACGCCGCGGACGCATCTCCGGCAGCGAAACGCGCGGCCACAACGTCATTATCAAAGCCCAGGTGCCGCTCGCCGAAATGCTGAGCTATGCCACCGACCTCACTTCCAAAACGCAAGGCCGCGCCAGCTATTCGATGGAAGCTTCGCACTACGACTACGTACCCAACGAACTCGCCGAAAAAGTGATTGCGGCGCACAAAGCCGCCCACGGCGAAGCCCTGGTCGAAGAAGAAGCCTAGACTCACTCCATTGAGATCGCTAAGACAGTGACGAGTAGCAGCTTCAAATCCGCAATCTTGTGCATACTTTTCTGTTCAGTAGCGCTTTGCTCTTTTTCCGCTACAGCTACCGGCCAGAACAACGCGCCCGGGCCCGGCGCATGGTCCGGGGTCATCGTTTATAGCAGCTGCAATGCCGACGAAGCCTTCAATGAGTCTCCTGAGTGCTTTCGGAGCGCTCCGGGCGCAAAGCTCGCACTCTACGACGATACCAACCGAGTGATGTACGGGCTGGAGCCGCAGGCGCTCATTGGTGGGCACCTGGGGGACGAGGTGACGGTCCGGGGGACCCTCGATGGCGACGCGGTTCGCGTGACGTCCATCGAATTGATGTCCATTGGTCTCGCAGTCGGCCAGGAAGCTCCCGCGTTTTCGCTGCATGACCAGACGGGCCGGACGCAAACTCTCGACTCTCTGAAAGGACCAAACGGCACGGTCCTGCTCTTCTTCCGTTCTGCGGATTGGTGACCGTTTTGCAAAGGGCAACTGGTCCAGTTGCAAAGCGCGATTCCCAGATTTGAGAAGCAAGGTCTGAAGTTTGCCGCCATCAGCTACGACTCGGAAGAAATCCTCAAGTTTTTCGCTGGCCGCGTCAAAGTCACCTATCCGCTGCTTGCCGACCCGGATTCGAGAATCATCCGCGCTTACAACGTCCTGAACGCGGAAGCGACCGGCATGCAAAAAGGCTTCGCGCGCCCGGGATATTTTTTCATTGATACCAGCGGCGTAATCCGCGAAAAATTCTTCGAGGCAAAATACCGCGAACGCCTCACCGGTAATGGCCTTATCGCCAAGCTGTTTCCTGAATTGGGTCAGGAAGTCGTGGACACCGTCGAAGCCCCGCATCTTCAACTGGCTTTGGCGCAATCCGATCGCACCGGCGTCCCCGGCACCCGCATCACTCTGGCCGCGGAAGTCCGACTCCCTCAGGACGTACATGTATACGCGCCTGGAACGCAAGGCTACAAACCCATCAAGCTCACGCTTGATCCGATGCGCGAGTTGGAACTCAAGCCGACGATTTACCCGCAGTCGAAGATTCTTTATTTGCCCGCAATCAAAGAGAAGGTGCCGGTTTTCGAGGGGACGTTCCGTATCAGCCAGGACCTGAAAGTCAGCTCCACATCGGAGTTCTGGGGCTCGTTGGGCAAAGATGGAAAGACTTTAACCATCGTGGGGAAACTGGAATATCAGGCTTGTGACAAAACGATCTGTTATTTGCCCGCGTCCGTCCCGGTGAAATGGGAACTCCACGTTTTCCCACTCGACCGCACCCGCGCGCCAGTGGAGATTCGCCACAAATAGAAAGGCCGCTTGGCGCACACTATGACTCGCGAACCAGCCCAAATTGTCCAGAGCCCTTCCAATTTGGAACGTAGTTTTCTCACAGGCCTGAGCGCAGACTGATAGCCATGAAAACACCAAACCAGTCCAAGCTCGGTCCCCAGACGAAGGCCATTCATTGTGGGGAGCCGCCTCGCCATGGCGTCAACGGCCCTATCGTTACGGAAATCATTCGCACCTCCAGCTTCACCTTTTCCTCGACCGAGGAAATGAAGGAATGGGCGGAAGGCAAGGGCAAGAGCTACATCTACACGCGCTATGGCAACCCGACGCTGACCGTCGCGGAGAAGAAGATCGCGGCGCTCGAAGGAGCCGAAGCTGCGGTCGTCACGGCATCCGGCATGGCGGCTATTTCTTCCTCGCTTTTATCAGTGCTGAAAACCGGGGACGAGTTGATCTCCACGGCACAGCTTTATGGCGGCACCTATCGGCTAATGCGCGACGTTTTTCCCAACATGGGTATTACGGTGCACCACGTCCAGCCCGACCTCGGCGGCGTCGAGAGCTTCGTCACGCCGCGCACTCGAGCTCTGTACGTCGAGACACCCACGAATCCCACGCTGCGCCTCGTGGACATTCAAAAGGCCGTGGCATTCGCGAAAAAACACAAACTCGTGTCGCTCATCGACAACACATTTGCAACGCCCGTGTTGCAGAACCCCATTGCGCTCGGCTACGACATGGTGCTGCACAGCGCGACAAAAGCGCTCGCCGGCCATTCGGACATCATTGCGGGCGTTTCCGTCGGCAGCGAGGAGTGGATGAAGCGCGTCCGCAAACTGATCATCGATCTTGGCGGCTCGATGGATCCGGGCGCAGCATACTTGCTCATTCGCGGTGTCAAGACGCTGGGTGTGCGCGTCGAGCGCCAATGCGAAAACGCCATGGCCGTCGCGGCATTTTTGGAAAAGCATCCGAAAGTGGAGCGCGTGCACTATCCAGGCCTGAAATCCCATCCCGATCACGCGCTGGCAAAAAAGCAGATGCGCGGTTTCGGTTCTATGCTTGCTTTTGACATGAAAGGCGGCTTGCCCGCGGCCCGGCGCTTCTGCGATCGGGTAGAGCTCTTTCTGCTGGCCGCGAGCTTGGGTGGCGTTGAATCGCTCGTCATCCTGCCAATCTACAGCTCGCACTACAACATGAGCGACGAAGAGCTGCGCCGCGCCGGCGTGAGCCCCGGAACCGTGCGAGTATCCATGGGCCTGGAAGATAAAGAGGATTTAATCGAAGACCTGAAGCAAGCTTTGGAGTGAAGTGTTTTGTGCGAAAAGAGAATCTACTTCGTAGTCGCGGGAACCGGGGCGTCCCACTCTTCCTGCTCAGGAAGCAGCGACTTCACGATATCTTCAAGTTCGTGGGCGCTGTGGACGTGCTCTGGATAATTGTGCACCGTGATGTCGAAGACCTTGCCGTACTTTGCCCGGACGTTCTGTAACTCTTCTTGCAGACGAGCGGCGATGCGCTTCGCGTTCAGCACATCCGTTTCGGGCAGGACTAGCGCAAAAATGTCCGGGGCCAGCCGGTAAATCGAATCCGAAGGACGCAGCTTGCGCGACATTCCTTTGGCCGCGTCGCTCCAAGCGGCGTCGTTGTCCTGGTTCGGTTTCGCCGTTCCAGAAGGTGCCTTGGCTTTCACCAGTAGCAGCGAGAGCGTCTTTTCCATGGTCATCGCCCGTCGGTATTCCATCGTCAGGCGGTCCCAGAAATGATTCCGGTCGGGCATGGACTGGAGCAGGTCAACGCTGGCCTGGTGCTGGAGAGTCACGTTGCGCTCCAGTTCCGCCAGAAGATGTTGCTTGAGCTGCCGCACGGTGCGCTGACGCTCCAGCAGATACCCGACAAAGAGCAAGGTCAGTCCGCAAAAGCCGAAAAACGCCACGCGGAGAGTCCACTTGTTGCCCACAGGATGCAGGAAGACCAGCGGATACATGAACGTCGCGAGCCCGCCGGCCAGCACTAAGACGAACACCACCGCCAGGATGGTGTGTTGCAGCTCGCGCCTTTCGAGCCGATCCAATTCTGCGCGATTTAGAGATAGCGTGCCCATTTGCTTTTTCCTGCCGGGGGATCGGCGAAATCCGCGAAAGGGACTTGGTCCCGTCTTTCCATGTTCCCGCTGAGCTTTCGCCGCTTCAATGGGACCACCGGAGTTCTGTGACGGAAATGCTACTGTTCCTCGGTCCAGCGAATCCTGTGATTTGACGCACACTGCAGAATAGGTGTCTGTCGGATGGAAGGTAATTACAGAATGGGGACGGGGGGCCGCAACGTTATCGAATGATTTGAACCTTGATATCTTTGCCCTCGGCGTAGTCTGTGAGTAGCGCAGACATACGCTGCGTCCAGCCGCCCAGGTTCTCTGGCCCCGCAAAAGAAACGATGATGGCAAGCACATCTTTCGTTTTTTCGGTGACCATGGTGCGTTCGGAATCGCTCGTCGCGCTGCCGTGCGGGCCCACGGTGTCAACGAAGACAGGCATGCCTTCCAGATTCAGATCGTATTTTCCGATGCCCTTGTAAGTTTCGCCGGAACGCCCCGGACGAAAGAGGATGTCTCCAACGACATGCGCCAAGTCGTAGAGCCCCACAGGCAAGCGGCTCTCGACCGAGACGAGATTGATGATATCCACGACCGCGTTGATTTGGGGAAAGCCCTTGCCCGCCACGATTCTCCGAAGGAGGGCTTCCGCAGATCCGCGATATCTCGCTGGATCCTTCCCCAAGGCCTTGTAGGCTTTGCGAGTTGCTTCCACCTGAGGGGATTCCAGCACGCCTCGCGGAAAGGGCAGTTCCTGGATTTCTAGTTCTCTCTGATTCATCTCCCCGAGCAGGGCCACCGGAGAAGCACTCGGTTCGACTCGTGCGGTCACGCATCCCAGTGCGGTGCGTGGACATTTCTTCTTCAACGCGGGGTCAATGGTTGTGTTCATCGGGAATTAAGAGGGAAGCGGTTTGAGCCGCGCCGTGAAGTGCCGCAAGAATTTCGCTTGTTGAAGTATTTCATAGCCTCGAATGCGCTCGCGCCGGCGCCAAACTTCCAAAATAACCTCCACAACGTACTCGATATGGCTCTCTGTGTAAACCCGGCGCGGAATCGCGAGCCTGACCAAATCCATGGTTGCGTGTTCGCCGAACATGAGCGTGCCGATCTCCACAGAGCGGATCCCGCCTTCCAGATACAGCTCGTTTGCCAGTGCCACGCCGGGGAAATGAGCGGTCGGAATATGGGGCAGAAAGGCTCTGGCATCCAAATAGATCGCGTGACCGCCAGGCGGCTGCACGATGGGAACGCCTTCCTTGGCGATATGGTTCCCAAGAAACGCCGTCGAAGCGATGCGGTATTTCAGATACTCCTCTTCGAGGGCTTCCTTCAATCCGACTGCGATGGCTTCGAGATCACGGCCCGCGAGGCCCCCGTAGGTGGGGAAACCCTCCGCCAGGATCAGCAGATCCTTCTCTTGCTGGGCCAGTGTATCGTCGTTGGTGCAGAGAAATCCGCCAATGTTGGCCATGCCATCTTTTTTCGCGGACATAGTGCAGCCATCGGAGTGCGAAAACATTTCGCGCGCAATTTCCAGAGGCGATTTGTTCGCATAGCCCGACTCACGCAACTTGATGAAGTAGGCATTTTCCGCGAAGCGGCAGGCGTCGATGTACAGGGGGATTCCGTGCTTCCGACAGACTTCTTTTGACCGAACGAATGTTCTCCATCGAGACGGGCTGACCTCCGCCGGAGTTATTAGTGATAGTCAGCATCACCAGCGGAATTTTCTTGGCGCCGTGACGCGCGATGATTTCCGCGAGGCGCGCAACGTCCATGTTTCCTTTGAAGGGGTGTGCGCGCGAAGGCTCTTTCGCTTCGGAGATAGGCAGGTCCAGGGCTTCCGCCCCGGCAAATTCGCAGTTAGCCCTGGTTGTGTCGAAGTGCGTGTTGTTCGGAACGAAGTCGCCCTTCTTGCACATCACGTTGAAGAGGATGCGCTCGGCGGCGTGGCCCTGGTGCGTTGGAATGACGTGGCGAAAACCGAAGATGCTTGCACGGAATCCCGAAATCGCATGAAGCTTGGCGAGCCCGCGTAAGATTCGTCCCCGCGCATCATCGCCGCCCATTGCTCCGTAGACATCGCTGCGGTGCCTGAATCTGTGAGCAAGTCGATCAGGATGGCGTCGGAGGAGACCAGAAACAGATTGTAGCCCGCGGCTTCCAGGAGCTTTTGACGCTCCGTGCGCAGCACGCCATAGATCGGTTCGATGCTCTTGATGCGAAACGGCTCGATGATCGTTCGAATGGCCATGGAGTTTCCGCCCTCCTTGTGAGCAACAGGATAGCAGCGACGCTCGTAACAGCGTTCAGGGGAATTTCCAACAGAACGCGAGGTCAAGAGTTCACTGCTCTTGTTTTTCGGGCGACGCCTCTGCAAGAGGAGATGATTCCGCTATTTGCTCTTCTTTGCTCGCCGGCTCCGTAAGTCCCGCTCGCTCGAGCGCGCGCAGATAGGCCGGCCTCGAATGACGGTAATGGTCTGCGGGAATTTTTCCATCGAGCCAAGCGGTATCCATCGGGTACACCAGCGGATCAAAGATCACCATGTAAAAGTGCCAGAGCAAGATCGAGAAGGTTGCGAGCAGCGCCTCGTACCAATGGACGGCGGTGGCGGCGTCGGTGATCCACTTCGGAAAATAGCGCAAAGCAAAGTTGTTGAACCACAGGAGGAAACCTGACAAGGCCATCACGACCGTGCCCCACAAGAACGCCCAGTATTCCAACTTCTCGGCATAATTAAACTTGCCGAACTGGGGCTCTTTTTCGCGCAGGTGCAGGTTGTACCGCACGACATCAATCAGGTCCGTGACGTCCTTCCACTTCGGAAGCATAGCTCCGAGAAGCCTCTGGTCGCGCCGGTTCACGGCCAGATGCACGATGTGGTAAAGGGTCGCGGCGATCAGAACGACGGCGGCAGTACGGTGAAGCGTGCCGCGGAATGCTTCGTGTCTTCCCCAAAGCAGAAACGGGGCCGACCACCAGCTATCGGGATACTTCAGGGCAAATCCGGTGAAGACGAGGGTTGGGAAACTTAGCATCACGCCCCAGTGGGCGATGCGAAACCACAGGTTCATGCGTTCGACGCGCTGTCCGGAAGCACTCCTGAACCGGCCGCGCTTCATCTTCGCAAACAAGTCCAGAAGGTTGTGAAATACCATGAAACCGAGCGTAAGCGGGATAAGGATCCAATAAATACCGCGGATCCACTGAACGACCGGATGCGCAGCCGTACCTTTTGAGATTTGCACATGCACTGGGCCGATCGCCAGCTTCTCACCGATTCCCTGGTGGCATTGGCCGCAGGTCTTCCGCAAGTTTGCGGCGTTGACTGTCGAGCGAGAATCGCTCGAGCGAAGGATAGCGTGCACGCCATGGCAGGATGCGCAGTTGGCTGCTGTCAAGGTGCCTTCCCGCACCGCCAGGCCGTGATAGCTGTCGGCATAAGAGGGCACGCGATCGGCAGGGAGATCGTACATGCGCGCCAACCGGGTATCGGCGTGGCATCGGCCGCATGTTTGCGCGGAGATGTTGGCGGCGTTGAGAGCGGAGGTGGGATTGCTTGGCTCCAGGATCAAATGCTCGCCGTGGCACACGGTGCACTCCGGCGCATCGCGCACGCCGGCTTTCAGCGCTTCACCGTGAACGCTTTCGTTGAATTGCCTGGCGATTTCCTTGTGGCACTGCGAGCAGGTTTGGGCCACGTTCCAGTGACTGACGCTCGATTCATCGTCCCGCGCCGGCAGGATTTTGTGGCTGCTGTGGCAATCTGAGCAAACGGCGGCGTTCTTACCTTGTAACACGGCTCGGCCGTGCACGCTCTGCAAATACTGTTCGACCGGATGAAGAACCGGGATTTTGTGGCGCGACAAAAAGCCGGGATCCGCGTGACATTGCGCACAGGCGGCGGGCTGATTTTTTTTGGCGACTCGCGAAGCTGGATCGCTGGAAGCCTGTATCCGATGGACCTGACCGTGACACGAGAAACAGTTTGGCGCGTCAGGGTCTCCGGACTTTACTGCGCGCCCGTGAATACTTCCCGCAAACTCCTTAAGTTCTTGCACGTGACATTCCGCGCACTTCCCCGAAAGCAACTTTGCTTCGGCGCTCACTTCATGGACGTTGCCGTGACAGGAAGAACAAGCCGCCTCGCCCAGGACCGCGTGGATACTTTTGCTGGCGTCCGCGGTCTCTTCCGCGTGACACGATTCGCACCTCACTTTCGCAATTTTCGCCGGGTGCGGGAACTCCTTGATCGACGTGTGGCAATCAGTGCAGCCCAGAATTCCATGCGCGCTTGCAGCATGCTTCCCGGGGCTGATGGAAATGTCTTTTCCTTTTTCGGATTTCATCCCTGGCTGGCCATGGCAGGCGAGGCAGGATTCATCCTGTTTCAGCGGCTGCGCCGTCTTTTCCTGCTTGCGTGCCCAGACAGGAAAAATGACGAACGCGAGTAACAACAATGCAGAAGCAACTCTCCAGCGCATCGAGGGATTCGAGTGTTGGTGATTCATCGCCCACACGACACGGGCCTCTTTGAAAACGCCCATTCAGGCCCGACGCACTAACAACCGTGAATCTATTTCAATCCGAGGTCCGCAAGGACCTTGGGATTTTGCTCATCCACCGCAAGCAAGTTGTGGCAGGCCGAGCAGTCATTCGCGATGGTCTGGCCATCAGCGCTGGCATGACTCCCGTCGTGACAACGGAAGCAGCCCGGAAAATCGTTGTGCCCGAGGTTGTTCGGGTGCACGCCCCAAGTCATTTTCATCGCCGGAAAAATGTTTCGCAGGTAGATGTTGGCCACATTTTCCGCGGACTGTTCGACGAGAGCACGGCGAGAGTTGTAGACGTCGGGATAGTTCAAACGATAGAAGGTCTTCAGTTCTACCACGATGCGCCGTTGTGCCGTATCGCGATCGGGATAATCGGCTTTCAAGAGTTCCACAGCCTTCTTGCGGATGAACGGCAATTCCCGGCTGATGAATCCAGCATCCATCTGTTTATTGACGGCCCCTTCGGGTAGATCGAAAGCGTGCGTCGGCCGGTTGTGGCAATCCACGCAGTCCATGGAGCGGTGTTCTCCAGCGTCCAGTTCCTGCTTGGTGGCCTTTATGTCGCTCGAAACGTATTCGACGGTCTTGCCCCGGTCATTTGTGTAGTACACGACGGGGATGACCTGGCGCTGGTCGTCGACGGAAATGTAGCGGATGCGCGCTCCTTCATCCAAGTGGCGCCCGTGAATTCCGACGGAACCTTGCCAAGTGCGTCCGCCAATTTTGAGCAGCAGGGCAGTGGTTTGGGGCGTATTTTTTTCATCGTCCTTGAACGTGGTCTTAACGACGAACTTGTCGCTGGTAAACTTCTGTGGCCAATGACATTGCTCGCAGGTTTCGCGCGCCGGACGGAGATACTTCACGGGTGCGTGGATGGGACGCGAATAGGTGTGAAAGGTAACGGCGAAAACTTGCCGGACGCCGGAGAGTTTGGACCGGACAAACCATCCGGCTCCCGGACCGATATGGCATTCGACGCAATTGACGTGTGCATGAGGTGATCCCTGGTAGGCCGTGAATTCAGGCATCATGACCGTGTGGCAGGTCTGTCCGCAAAATTGGGTGGAGTCCATGTACGCCACGCCGCGGTAAGAGGCCGTGCCGAAAATGAGGACGTTAACGAATGTCGCGGCAGCAACGAAGAAAAGCGCATTGCGCACCATTGGCTGGTGCAGGCTGACTGCCGGGTAGACATCCTGAAGTTCTCCTTGGGCTTTGAGCCGGCGGCGGCGCAGCAAGATCCCAGTGGGGATGAGCAACAAACCGACGAGGAACACTCCCGGCAAAACGAGGAAGAGCAGAATCCCGATGTAGGGATGGGGCGGACCAGGCAGGAGAAAATCGTAAACCCAAAAGGCGATCAGCGTGACCGCGCCACTGGTAGTGAGCACCGCGCCTGCAAGGCTAGCGGGGTTTTGACCCAGAAAGTAGAGGAGCCGCATCCAGCTCCGGATGGTTTGCCGAATGGTCATGTAGTGGGGTTTTCGCTCCTCTCCCTTCGCAAGAGGAGGATGGCCTCCTTAAGGTGCAAATCTCTCGCGCCATGGCGCTGGGATTCGTGCGGCGTCAGACTTGTCATACCGCAACGTCTACTTCAGAGTGGCCAGAAAAGCGGCGATATCCTTCACTTGGTCAGCCGTAAGGCTTTTCAAGCCGGCGTGCCTCGGCGAAGTCGAGAGCACTTTCTGGATGTCCTCGGCAGTTTTGCCCTTAATCGACGGCGACTTCATCACCGATTTGCCGGCGGCGTCCGCGCCGTGGCAGGCGGCGCACTTGGCTTTGAAAGTCTTCTCACCGTTGGCAGCATCCTGAGCGCGGGACATCGAGCCTGCCAGGCACAGCATTGCAACGAATGCAATCCCCCACAAAATCTTCCTCATTATTTCCTCCTTGATCGCTCCGGCTGCACGAAGCGCGTCTGCAGGTCGCTTTCCTGCAAGAAAACCGGCCGACATCGAGTGCCGTTAGCTACTTCTTGAGCGACCGAATGAACGCGACCATATCCTTGACCTGATCCGCGGTCATTGCCTTGTAAGCCGGCATCTTGCCCTTGCCATTGGTGATGATGCCGCTAATCTCCTCATCGCTTTGCTTCTGGACTTCGGTGGAGCTCAGATCGCGCGTCTTCATAGCTTCTTTCCCCTTGCCGTCCGCCCCATGGCACATCGCGCATTTCTGCTTGTAGGCTGCTTCCGCAGCAGCCTTGTCGGCTCTGGCAGGCGCGGCGAAGCAGGCGATCATTGCCAGCACCAAAGCTCCCTTGGTAATTCCCGCGATCCACTTTCCCGTACTGTTCATGGTTCCTCCCCGCTAAGGATCGGCGCCATCGGTTAGAACGCCGCGCGCCGTCAGATTCTGTCGGTGTATCATGCCGGAACCTACGAGCGCATTGTGACACCAGGCGCAATGCGAGACAGTGACCTCAATCACAAGACGAAGTGACGGCCCGGCGTCGAGTGCCTTTCGTTGGGGCAGGCGTGCTAAACTGAAATGCGCTGTAGGCCCGTAGCTCAGTTGGTTAGAGCGCTTCCTTGACACGGAAGAGGTCAGAGGTTCGAGTCCTCCCGGGCCTACCATTTCTTTGAATCACTTAGCACGCTTACTGAAATTTCCGCGCAATTTTCTACCTGTGATTGTGGATTCTTCAGTCCAAGAGCCGCGAACCAAAGCGCTTACCCACTACGTGTGGCTGGCGGCGCGACCGCCAGTCTCTCTCCTCGGAGAAAGAGCGACTATGATTTCTGGTTTTCTATGGCCACTGCCGCAACGCAAGAGAGTTTATAGACACGCTTCCTCTGAATGATACAGTTTCGTAGGACAATCCAAACCTGCGCTGTCGGAGGACACTATGGGCAGGGGGGCGAAGATGTTGAAGAGTGGCCTGCGCTTATGAAAACCGTGCACCAGGTGGCCTACGAACTGCTCCGCACACACGGAATGACCACCGTGTTCGGGAATCCCGGTTCGAACGAACTACCTTTCCTCAGTCAATTCCCGAGTGACTTTCGATACATCCTTGGATTGCATGAAGGCGTCGTGTTGGGCATGGCTGATGGCTACGCACAAGCGACCGGGCGCCCCGTGCTTGTCAGTGTGCATTCGGCTGCCGGCCTTGGCAACGCTATGGGCGTGTTGGTCAACGCCACCGTCTCACATACACCTCTCGTCATTATGGCAGGACAGCAAACTCGGGCGATGATCGCGCTGGAGGCCCAGCTCACCAATGTGGATGCCACGCAGCTTCCGCGACCGCTCGTGAAGTGGAGTTTCGAACCTCCGCGCCCGCAAGACGTGCCGGCGGCACTGGCGCGGGCCATTCATACGGCCATGCTCCCGCCACGCGGCCCTGTCTTCGTTTCGGTGCCCTTTGATGACTGGGCCGCCCCCACCGAAGACTCTGCAGACCACTTGATGGCACGGCACGTCACCTCGGTCGGCGCGGTGACGGACACGATCATAGAGAACCTAGCGGCGCGTCTCGCTACAGCGCGGAACCCAGTCCTCGTCATCGGCGCTGAAGTCGACGAACCCGGCTCGTTTGAGGCCGCCGTGCAACTGGCGGAGACGAGCCGCATGCCCGTGTGGATCGCGCCGTCGCCCTCGCGCTGTCCTTTCCCGACTACCCATCCGCTTTTCCAGGGAGTCTTGCCCTTCGCGATCAGCCGGCTTAGCGCGAAGCTCACCGGCCATGACCTGATCCTGGTCTTTGGTGCGCCAGTCTTTCGCTACCATGAATACCTGCCTGGCGCCTACCTGCCCGAGAGTGCGCATCTCGTGGCCGTCACGAGCGATCCCGCTGAGGCCGCACGGGCCCCAGTTGGGGAGGCCATTGTCGCCGACCCACAGCTCGTGCTGTGCCAGTTGGCTCGTGCCGTCGCGCCTTCGGAGCGGCAGCTGCCCCAGCCACGGCCTCGACCCGAGCCAGCGACCGACAGGAGCGCGCCACTCAACCCCGAGACTGTGTTCGACGTGCTGAACGAAGTCAAACCGAGCGATGCGGTCATCGTCAACGAATCGACATCCAACACCGAGTTCTTTTGGCAGCACATGGGGTTCGACCACGCGCGAAGCTTCTACTTTCCCGCTGCAGGCGCCCTCGGCTTCGGCATTCCCGCCGCCGTGGGGGTGCAACTCGCCGAGCCAACCCGACCAGTCATCGGCGTGATTGGCGACGGATCAGCCAATTACGGAATCACCGGTCTGTGGTCGGCGGCGTACCATCGCGTGCCGGCCACTTTCCTGATCCTCCGCAACGACGAGTACGGCGTTCTGAAATGGTTCGCCGGCGTCCTGAAGGCCACTGGCTTGCCTGGCTTGGACTTGCCGGGCATTGACTACTGCGCCATTGCGCAGGGGTATGGTGTACCGGCCGTTCGCATTGCAACCCGCGACGAACTCGCCGCCGCCTTGGTGCGCTCCATTGCCGCGGATTCCCCTTCATTGATCGAAGTGCCTATCCGCTCCGTAGGCTAGGCAGGACCCGGCACTGCCACCCTGGTGATTGGACTACCTGCATTTCCTACCTGTGATCTCTACCTGTGAAACGGGTAAAACTCTAGTGGAGAGGACGTTCGACACGATCTAAGTTGTTGTCTTTCGGTACCTTGGTAGGTTGACACGAAAGAGGTCAGAGGTTCGAGTCCTCCCGGGCCTACCATCGTTTTCAATCACCTAGCATCCTCTGCGAAATTCCAGCTCAGTTTTCCACCCGTGGTTCCTACTTGTGGTCACGTTTCTTTTAGCGCACGAGCGAAGAATCGTTGAAGTACCGACGCGTAGCAAATCCGGGCTTCTCGTGCCGAAAGGATTAGCCGTGATTTCTGATGTCCGCCGCCCGTACCGCTCCTCCCCTCCTCTCGTTGACTTGACTCCCTTCGGCACATAAGATGACCCCCACCAAAGCGGACCCCGTCGGAGATAAGTAGTGAATCGACGAGAATTTATCAACAAGAGCTTGGCAGCAGCGATCTATGCACGAGGGTCTGAACTTAAAACCCCGGACCAGCTTTCAACACTGACTCAATGGATGAACGCCACCCCTGCGGAACGAGAGCGCGGCGTACAGGAGTGTCTGCATCGGATCAAAGCGATGGATCCGTCGATTCAAGCCTGGGTGCAAGTCTCCCCGCAGAAACCGACCGGAAACGGACCGCTTTCGGGAATTCCATTTGGTGTTAAGGACATCATCGAAACCAAAGGTCTGCTTACAGAGTTCGGCTCGCCAATTTACAAAGGGAGAATCGGCACGGCAGATGCGGCAATTGTGCGAGAGATGCGCAGCCGCGGGGGGATTCTGCTGGGCAAGACACAATGCACGTCTTTCGCGTACAAGACTCCTCCTCCCACCCGCAACCCGCGCGACCTTGCGCATACTCCGGGCGGGAGCTCCAGCGGCTCGGCCGCAGCCGTAGCTGCTGGAATGGTGCCGATCGCAATCGGGACGCAAACGCGCGGCTCGGTATTGCGGCCGGCTTCGTTCTGCGGCGTGACTGGATTTAAGCCGAGCTACGGGTGGTTTTCCATGGATGGGGTGCTACCACTGGCAAAAACGCAGGACACGCTTGGATTTTTTGCTCATTCGGCTTCGGACATGCTCCTGTTGTGGAAAGCTCTTGGTCATGACACTGGCAAGGAAGAGAGTTCTCGGCTAGGTGTTCCTGATCCGTTGCAGGAGGTCGAGCCAGAAATGGCGAACGCGCTCGCAAAGACGCTGGCTGTGTTGAGAGGAAAAGGGGTCTCGATTGAGCCGGTGAAGATGGGCGACATGCTCGACAAACTGGCCAGGGAAAACGAGCTCATCATGTTTTACGAAGGCGCACAGGTTCACAAGCAAAGGTACGAACAGTACGGCTCGCGTCTGGAGGATATGGCCAAGTTAGTTGAAGACGGGCTGAAGATTCCGCAGGAGAGATATGACGAGGCGATGCACTTTGTTGCAGGGTGCAAGCCGCAAGTTTCGGAAATGATGAAAGCGACGCCAGTAATTTTGACGCCTGCCGCGCCAGGCGCAGCGCTTCTTGGGCTGTCATCGACCGGGGATGCCAAAATGAACGCGCCGTGGACTGCCCTGGGGACTCCGGCAATTTCCATTCCCATGCCGGTTCCGAACGGTTTGCCGCTTGGTTTGCAAATCACGGCGGACCGAGGCCAGGAGGCCAGGGTGCTTCGTACTGCTATGCTCCTCCAAAGCATACTCGGCACCTGACAGAGAAAGCTTTTTCTTAGGATCGTTTGTGGTAACTTGGCCTCGCGGGCTTCGGACTTCGTCACCGGCACCACCATTCGCGTCGATGGCGGTTATGCTATCCGATGATATGCCATGCAGCTTCGCGGTTTCAGGAGAAGCCAGGTATGCGCAATTCTAGCCTAGAATAACGTTTATCTAGGATCTTGACATGCTCGGGCGAATTGCATCAGACTGCGCCGTCTGGCGCCGCGCTTCCGTATGTATTTGGAGCGGGCTCAGAGTGTCATCAACATGGACCGAAGAGTCTTTTTGAAGAACACCGCGCTTGTCGCCACCATGGCTGGTAGTGGCACCTCGCGTCTGCCCGGCCCAGAGGAAGACATTACCGCTCGACACATCCCGCGGTGGCGCGGCTTCAATTTGCAAGGCCGCTTTTACCTTCCCAACCATCCTTACTCAGGCCCGGCTTTCGACGAATTCGACTTCGCCACGATGAAAGAGTGGGGCTTTGATTTCGCCCGCTTGCCATTGTCCTACTGGGCTTGGGGTAGCCGCGACGATTGGTCAGTGATCCGCGAAGAACCGTTGAAGGAAATTGACAAGGCCGTCGAGCTCGGCAAGCAATATGGCCTTCACATAAACATCAATTTTCACCGCATCCCCGGCTATTGCATCAATGAACGCGAACTCGAACCCGCTGATCTCTTTTCCGGGACTGCCGCGCAGCGCGACAAAGCGCTGAAAGCTGCCGTTTTTCATTGGCAAGCCTTTGCGCGGCGGTACAAAGGCATTTCAAACCGGCGGCTCAGTTTTGACCTGATCAATGAGCCGCCCAAAATGCGCTCGTATGAAGGTTACTTGGAAGAGCGCTACGTGGAAATTGTCAAAGCGCTGGTCGCCGCTATCCGCGAAATCGATCTCAACCGGCTTATTTTCGCGGACGGAATCAACATCGGACAATTGCCGGTCGTGGGCATCGCAGATTTGAACCTGGTGCAAAGCACGCGAGGCTACAAGCCAAAAGCTGTGAGCCATTACACCGCAACCTGGGTTCCGCTCGACGAATTCGAGACCATGAAGCCCCCAACCTGGCCGCTGAAGGACGACGCCGGACAAATCTGGGACCGCGCACGGCTCAAGCACGAGTACATCGACTTATACAAAGTCATTACCGATCGTGGTGTGCAGGTGCACGTCGGCGAGTGGGGTTGCTACAACAAAACGCCGCATGCGGTGGCGCTCGCCTGGATGGAGGATTGCCTCTCGCTCTGGCACGATGCCAGCTGGGGCTTCTCAATGTGGAATTTGCGGGGCGACTTTGGAGTGCTAGACAGCGGTCGCCAGGACGTTACCTACGAAGATTTCAAGGGCCATAAGCTGGACAGGAAAATGCTCGAACTCGTGCGGCGGTATTAGCGGAAAGCTTGGCGCAGGTCGAAGACTCTTTTCCGCGGGCCGGCGCTCAACTTCAACCAGGAATGTTGCAGAAGTGAAGCGACGTACTTTTCCCCTTGGCCACATTCAAGTGTTTCTTCGCGGAGCTGCGTTTGCAATGATTAGCTTCGCGCTCGCAAGCGGCGCGACTCCACAGCATCCGGCGCAATCGGCCGAACCGCCAAAGCCTAAGCCGATGAATTACCTCGCGCCAACGCCACAAAACTACGCCAAACTTGCAGACGAAACCGAAGCGGTGTTGCGCAAGGACGTTCTTGGCGTGTGGTTTCCGCGGACCATCGACAAAGAAAATGGCGGCTTCCGTTCCAATTTTGCGCGCGACTGGAAGCCTGTAGCAAGCAGCGACGGAAAATTCTCGGTATTTCAGGGGCGCATGACGTGGATTTCCTCGCAAGTGGTGATGCGCAGGCCGGAATTGAAGCAGCAATTTGAGCCTGTCGCCAAACATGGTGTGGATTACCTCAAGAATGTGCTGTGGGACAAGCAGCACGGCAGGTTCTATTGGGGCCTGACCGACAAGGGCGAAATTTCGCCTTTCTACACCGATGGCAAGCATCTCTACGGAATGAGTTTTTGCGTGTACGGGCTTGCGGCGGCTTATCAAGCCACCAAGGATCCCAGCGCGCTGGAGCTTGCACAGCGAGCTTTTCGCTGGATTGACGAGCACGCGCATGACGCCCAGAACGGCGGCTATTTCGAGTGGCTCACGCGCGAAGGCAAGCCAGTTGCGGCGCATCCGGACACGGGCAAGGTCGAATTTCTACCTGTGGCCGGCTTTCCCATCGGCTACAAGTCGATGAACACGCACATTCATTTACTGGAGGCATTTTCGCAGCTCTACGAAGTCTGGAAAGACGATCTGCTGCGGAAGCGTTTGGAGGAACTGCTCGCCATCATTCGCGACAGGATTTGCGTCGAGCCTGGTGCGATGAACCTTTATTTCACGAATCGCTGGGAGGCGATTCCTGGACACGATTCTTATGGGCACGATGTTGAGACTGCGTATTTGATGCTGGAAGCGGAAGATGCCCTTACTCTTGGCAGCGGCTCGGCGCATGACCCAAATATTCACTCTAATCATGCTCATGATCTGCGCACAGAACGCATGGCCAGGATGCTTGTCGATCACGCGTTTGCCTACGGATGGGATGAGAATCTTGGCGGCTTCTTTCAGGAAGGCGGGGCCTTTGGCAAACCCGGGAGCCTGCTTAAAGAGTGGTGGGTGCAAGTCGAAGGCCTGAACGCGCTACTCTTGATGCACGAAAAGTACGGTGCGCAGAACGACGCGTATTTCAAGGCGTACCAACGCCAATGGCAATTCATTAAGGACTATCAGATTGATCCCGAGTACGGCGGACTTTATCCGTTGGTTGGCGAGGATGGCAAGCCTACAGTTTCGGCCAAAGGCAGCATCTGGAAAGCTGCCTACCACGACGGCCGCGCGCTCCTGAATGTAACCGACCGCCTCCGCCGCCTACGCTAAATTACTTACTCGATGTAGCTTCCGCCGCATTACATTCCGGCGAGGACAATCCCACATAATCACCCACCTATGAGACCACAAAGAAATGTCTCCTATCGATCGTTTTATGAAATTCCGTACGAATCTTTTAAAAACAGCAGCCAACTTCCCGATTTATCTTCTCTTTAGACTCTCTTTAGGTGCCCAACGTTTTGATAACTTGGCAGTTAAATTTTTATAGCAAAGTGGGCAAAGTGGCCAGGGAGATGCATTGTTTACTCGCCAGTTAGGGTCGGTTTCGACGGGGGTCAGTTCGGCTTCAAATCAACAATGTGTTGCAATTTCAAAATTTTAGAGTTTAGCGGTATGGGATATCTGAAGGAGGCATACGCAAACATGCGAAAAGCGCTAAGCTATTTTGTAGTCATCGCAATCCTGTTTCTGTTAGCAACATCCAACTTGTGCGCGCAGGCGCAATACGGCTCCGTTCGTGGAACGGTAAAGGATCCTCAGGGCTCAGCGGTGCCAGATGCAAAGGTGGTTCTGACCAACATCGCAACAAACGTTAAGCAGCAATCTACGACGAACGGGGAAGGTCTTTTCGTTTTCCCCTACACTGCGCCCACGGACTACGAAGTGGCGGTGTCGAAAGATGGTTTTCGCACTACCACTGCCCGCGCAACTGTCGAAGTTGCTCAACAGGTCAGCCTTGTCTTAACCCTTGAAGTCGGTTCTGTGTCGCAAACTGTGGAAGTATCGGCCACCGCATTGGACATCAACACGACCAACGGTGAGATCGGGCATGAAGTGACTGGCAGGCAGCTCCATGAGCTTCCGCTGTTGAACCAAAACACTTACAGCCTAATGTTGCTTACGCCGGGTGCCGCGGATACAGGTAGCGTCACGGGCGACACGCGCGGCGGGAGCGCCATGTTCGGCGGCGGGGGAGTTGCAGTCGGAGGCGCAAGAACCTCCTCGGTGAACTTTATGCTCGACGGCACGGAAAACAACGACACTTTTATCGCTGGTGTCGCGCAGGACGTGCCACTTGACACCGTGCAAGAATTCAAGATGCAGACCAACGGGGCTTCCGCGGAATATGGCCGGAATCTGGTCACCGCTAACGTAGTGACGAAAAGCGGAACAAACAAATTCCATGGGGATGCCTACGAGTTTTATCGGGGGGCTGCTCTTTCCACGGAAGCGTTTGACGATAAGGCTAGTGGCACACCAAAGAGCAACTTCGTTCGCAACCAGTTCGGAGGGTCTGTGGGAGGACCCATCCGTAGAGATAAACTGTTCTTCTTCGGGTCGCTGGAGGGGGTGCGCGTTCGAAGCGCGGGTTCTGACCGATTCTACGTACCAACCTCGACCTTTGCCAGCGATTCAGCTTCTGTGGTGAGTAGTTATTTGGGCGGCTTTGGAAGCCTACCGACGAGCGACTGTTCCGCTTCCAATTCTCCGATGACGGCACAATACATTTGGGAGACCACGGAAAATAACGGCGCGGGCACATACGGCACAGCGTTTTCGGCGACCAATCCGAATATCCAGGGCCTTTACGTGGGGGGCGCTGCGCCTAACGCGACGGGCACCGGATTGATTCCGGCTGGCGCTCAACTCTTATGCCGAGTCGCGCTCCGCGCGCCTGTTGACGCCGGCGGGGGACTTCCCCAGAACACCTGGTTAAGCAACAACCGGGTTGATTACCAGTACAGCGACAAGACATACCTGTATTTCCGATTCGCCTATACGAAGTCGGACCAGCCGGTCGGCGCGGGAGCCGTCAGCCCTTGGCCGGACTTCAGTGTCCCAACAACTTCCCGCACCCAGAACAGTGTCGCTGCAATAACTCATAGCTTCTCTTCGGCCTTATATGGCGAGTTGCGCGCTTCTTACAATCGAGTCCATCCGGAATTGCCCTTGGGTAAAGCACCCGGCTCGTCTCCCTGTTGGCAATACAATAGTGCCTTCCACTCGCTCACACCGACCGGCGACACGATCGTCATGCCTGGTTAC
>Ga0126378_10000359_pt1 | contig 34430 bp, 36 predicted proteins | sample PanSoiMetPlot_23_FD_92587 | JGI IMG/M metagenome (GOLD analysis project Ga0126378, IMG submission 92587) | Tropical forest soil microbial communities from Panama - MetaG Plot_23 | ecosystem: Environmental > Terrestrial > Soil > Tropical forest > Bulk soil | place: Panama | collected 2016-02-17
AACCTGCGCCCGGAGCCAGGTTGGCTCCGTGATCACCACGGGTGATCTCACACAGGTGCTGGGGATCGGTTACAACGGCAACGCCCGCGGCCTGCCCAACGCCTGTGACAGTGCCGAACCGGGGCGGTGTGGCTGCCTTCACTCGGAGACGAACGCCTTGATCAAGGCCGGGGCACACGTCGCGGACAAGATCATGTTCATCACGACATCGCCCTGTGTCATGTGCGCCAAGATGATCGTCAACTCAAATGTCCGGCGCGTGTACTACCGGACTGCGTACCGCGAACCGGCCGGCGTGGAGGTACTGCGACAGGCTGGCGTCGAGGCCTGCCTCTACGACCGGTGGCGCGATCTCTGGCGCTGAGCCAGACGACGCGTCCAGAGGAAACGCCAGTCGATTCGCCTCTAAGCCCCTCTAACTCTAAGCCCACATCCGCGGCGCGCCAGCGCTGGTCGGCGACCCGCAAGCTCACGCGGTTCGGTCCTCAACGACCTCGAAGCTGCCGTCCGGCCGGCGCTGCAGTCGTGCCAGCACCGGTGGCGACTCCGGCCGCCGCCGCAGCCGGGCCATCAGCCGTGAAACATCGGCCTCGGCGGCCACCGACTCCAGGATGCAGCGTGTCGCATGCACGAGCCGCAGCCCGTCAACCGCCAGCGCTGCGGCCGGACTCGTCCAGGTCCAGCTCACGACCTCGCCTGGTTGAGGGTGAACCGTCTGGCCGGCGGGCCGCCTGGCGATGTAGAACCTCGTGTCGAACCTGCGAGCCACCGCTTCGGGGGTTATCCATCGGGCCAGGAACACCAGCCGGTCGGTGGCGGGCGTCAGCCGCAGCCCACGCAGGCCATCGATCCAGCCGACGCCTGCCGTGAGCTTGTCGCGGAGGCGGCTGCACTCGCGGTCACGCGCAAAGCGGCCGTCGCTGCGGCGTGCGAGGAGGATGCCCACCTCCTCAAACAGCTCACGCACCGCGGCAGCGCGTGATTCGTCACCAAGCTCAGCGTCCTCGGCGTGCACCGAGCCCCCAGGGAACACGTAGGCGCCGGGCGCGAAGTCGGCGCCCCCGGGCCGTCGCATCATCAGAACCTGCCAGGGCTGCTGGGTGGGGTCGACCAGCAGCACCGTGGCGGCCGGCCGGGGAATGACAGGCGCCCCCTCGTTGAGCATGCCGGACAGGCCGGCGGGGATCGAGGAGCGTTGGGTCACGGAGTGGCAGTTTATGGCGCATTCGTGCAATCGCGTAAGTTCCAGCCCCGATCCTTGGGGGATCCGCCAGAGGTCCGCATTCGTGCACACGCGGAGTGCCAGCGGTGCGCCGACGGGCGGACAGCCGTTCGAGATCGGTCGAGGCCCGTTCAGCGGCCTCTAGGATTGCATGCGATGGACTTGGGCATTCAGGGTCTGACGGCCCTGGTCACCGGTGCCACCAGGGGCATCGGTCTGGCCATCGCCCGAGAACTGGCCGCCGAGGGCGCCCGGGTGGCCGTGGCCGCACGCACCGAAGCGGACGTGCGGCGCGTGGCGACCGAGATCGGCGGGGTGGCCGCCGCCGCGGACCTTACCACGGAGGAGGGTTGCCGGGCGGCTCTGACCGCCGCTGGGGAGGTCCTCATCCTGGTCAACAACCTCGGCCTTCGCGCAGGCAGCAGCTGGGTCGACACAGGAGTCGGCGAGATGGAGCTGGCGATGGCCGGCAACCTGTACCCGGCCGTCCGGCTCAGCCAGATGGCGCTGCCGGCCATGCGGCGGGCCGGCTGGGGCCGGGTCGTAATCATCTCGTCCCTGTACGGTCGGGAGTCGGGCGGCCCGCCTGCCTACAACGCCGCCAAGGCCGCCGAGATCAGCTTCGTCACCTCGCTCGCCCGCGAGGTGGCCGCCGCCGGCGTGACGGTCAACTGCGTTGCCCCAGGCTCGATCCTGTTCCAGGGTGGTTCCTGGCACCGCCGGCAGCAGGCCGATCCGGAAGGCATCTCCGCCTTCGTTCGTCGCGAGCTGCCACTGGGCCGCTTCGGCACCCCGGAAGAAGCCGCAAAGGTCGTGGCGTTCCTCTGTTCGCGGCCGGCGAGCCTGGTAAACGGCGCCTGCTGGGCCGTCGACGGCGGCCAGTCGAGAAGCAACATATGACGATCGAGGGAGGCGGATATTGAGCGCATTCACCACGCGTCCTGAGCTCAAGGGCACCTTCGGCATGGTCGCGTCGACGCACTGGCTGGCGAGCGCGGCCGGCATGGCGGTGCTGGAGCGAGGTGGCAATGCCTTCGACGCAGCGGCAGCGGCCGGATTCACGCTGCAGGTGGTCGAGCCGCACCTCAACGGCCCCGGCGGCGACATGCCGGCGATCGTCTACAGCGCTGACGGTGACCGGACCCAGGTCGTTTGCGGCCAGGGGCCGGCACCGGGGACGGCGACGATCGAGCGGTTCCGCCAGCTCGGCCTGGCCATGGTGCCCGGCACCGGCCTACTCGCCCCATGCGTCCCCGGCGCCATGGGTGGCTGGCTGCTGATGCTGCGTGAGCTCGGCACCTGGTGCCTCCGAGACGTGTTCGGATTCGCCATCGGCTACGCCGAGGGCGGCTTCCCGATCGTGCCGCGCATCAGCAATGCGATTGCGGGTGTCGAGCGCATGTTCCGCGAAGAGTGGACCGAGTCGGCCCGCATCTGGCTCGCCGGCGGCGGCGTGCCGGCGCCGGGAACGCGCTTTCACAACCCCAGCCTGGCGGCGACGTACCGCCGGCTGGTTGCTGAGGCCGAGGCCGCCAGCAATGACCGCGAGGAGCAGATCGAGGCCGCGCGACAGGCGTGGTACGAGGGCTTCGTCGCCGAGGCGATCGACTCCTATCTACGGGCGGCTGAGGTGCTCGACATCACCGGGCGCCGCCAGGCTGGGCTGCTTCGCGGCGACGACATGGCGGCCTGGAGTGCGACGCTGGAGGATCCCGTCAGCTTCGACTATGGGGAGTGGAGGGTCTTCAAGACGGGTCCCTGGGGTCAGGGCCCCGTCTTCCTGCAGCAGCTCGCCCTGTTGCAGGGCTTCGACCTGCGCGGGGTTGGGCCCGGCAGCCCGGATTTCATCCACGTGATCGTGGAGTGCGCCAAGCTGGCGTACGCAGATCGCGAAGCCTGGTACGGCGACCCCGCCTTCGCGCCCGACCTGACCAGCGAGCTGCTCGCCCCTGCCTACAATGACCAGCGCCGGCGGCTGGTCGGCGACACGGCCTCATGGGACCTGTGCCCAGGCTCGCCCGGCGGCAGAAAACCACAAATCCCGCCGCCGGGCGAGCCGCCTTCAGACGAGGACCGCGACGGGCTGGGTGATCCCACCGTCGGCGCGCACGGCGCTGTGAGAGGAGACACCTGTCACCTGGACGTGGTCGACCGCTGGGGCAACATGGTCTCTGCGACGCCGAGCGGAGGCTGGCTGCAGAGCTCGCCGGCCATTCCTGGTCTCGGCTTCTGCCTCGGCACGCGGGCCCAGATCTTCACTTTGGAGGAGGGTCACCCCAATGCGCTCGCGCCCGGCAAGCGACCACGGACGACGCTCAGCCCGAGCCTGGCCTTTCATGGCGGCCAGCCACACCTGGCGTTCGGCACACCCGGTGCGGACCAGCAGGATCAGTGGTCGCTCACTTTTTTCGTGACCGTGGCCAACGGCAACTGGGATCTCCAGCGCGCGATCGACGCGCCGACGTTCCACACCGACCATTTCCCGCGTTCGTTCTATCCACACCACGCCCACCCGGGGAGACTGGTCGTCGAGGAGCGCCTGAACTCGGAGACGATCGGCGAGCTGCGTAGACGGGGCCACGACGTCCAGCTCGTGCCCGGCTGGTCGCTTGGGCGCCTGTCGGCGGTGGCGAGAGATCGTCGAGCGGGGTGGCTGCGGGCGGCGGCCAATCCACGCTTCATGCAAGGCTATGCAGTCGGACGTTGACCGGCCCTCAGGGGTTCATGGCCGGCCGTACCGGCTTGACCACAAGGCTGCCTCCCGAGCAAACGGTCAGCTGCCCGGGGCCGACGCCGGGCATGGTAGCCGCGATGGTGATTGACTCGTAGGAGTCGGGGGGCGTCAGCTTGAGCTGGCTGGCCATCTCGCATGGAGGCTGGACGTCGTCCCAGCTGATCGCAATATATGCATGCCCGGGAACCGGCTGGCTGGCTGTGATGGGGCCGGTGTCTGGCGGCAGCGCTACAGTCGACAAGGGCGTGTCGGGCGGGAAGAATGATCTTGTCGTCCACCGTACCGTCGTGGGCAGAGGCCGGCCCTCAGAGTCGAGAAGCTGGATGCCGGCGTAGCCGTACAGACCGCAGTCCGTCCCCGAGCGGTTGCGAAGCTCGACGATCCCTTCTAGGTTGCCCGCGGCTGCCCCGATCCGGATCAGCTGCCCCTCCAGCTGGGCAACATCGCACCGGCGGAAGGTACCTTGCGGCGTCGGGATGACCAGCGGAGGCGGCATCGGCGGCGCCGGGGTGGAAGCGGCCGACGCCATTGCCGCGGTGTGCGCGACAGTAGCCTGCGGGGTGGTGCTCTCCGAACAGCCGGCGGCGATCGCAACCATGCTGCCGAGCAGAACGACCGCTGGGGGCCGCAGAAGCATCACCAGTACTACGCTGCCACCTGCCCTGAAGGGTCCATACTGGCGGGCCCGGCCCTCAATTGGAGGCGGGTCAGACGATGGGCCCGGGCCTCCGACGTTCGCCTCATCGCTCGAGCTCACTCAGCCGGCCGCGCAGCTCGGCCCACCGCACTCGGCGCGACGCATCTGCCGTGCGCCCCCGGAAGTCGACACCCTCATGCTCCAGCCGCTTCCGCCTCCGCCTGGCGTTCTCTTCGCCTCCTGCGCCATGCACCACCACGCCGCCACTTCCGAGCACCCGGTGGGCGTTGGCAAAGTCGGGGTGCCAAGCAGCGAGGTGGGCTGCCTGCCGTGCCGCATTGCCGCCCCCGGTTGCCGCCGCGCCCAGGTCGCCGTACGTCGTCCACTCGCCGAAGTAGATCAGGCGGCTTGCCTGCAGGATCCGGCTGGTGACACCCTTCGAGTCAGCCGTGGATCAGCGCCCGGCGATCACGGGCGAAGCGCCGACGAACCCGGCGCCCAGTACGACAGCCGGCAGGATACCCAGCGCCACAGACAGCAGGGCGGACACGCCGACCGCAATCAGCGGTCCTGGGGCCCGGTCGACGAGGCGCGCCTCGACCTGCGGCGTCCACACGTGGTAGACGACCCGCAGGTAGTAGGCGACCGACATCACGCTTGTCAGGACTGCGATGATCACCAGCCACGTCCACCCGGTGAACACCCCGGCAGTGAACAGGAACAGTTTGCCGAAGAAGCCGACGAGCGGTGGGAAGCCAGCAAGTGAGAGCATGAAGATGCTCATCATGACGCCGAGCACCGGATAGCTATCGGCCAATCCGTGAAGGTCGTCCAGCCTGTCGTGCTCGCCCTCTGAGGTGACCAGCACCGTCAGCATCGCGAAAGCGCCGAAGTTCATGAACAGATACGCGAACAGGTAGAAGAGCACCGCACCAATTCCACGCTGGCCGCCCGCGAGCACGCCGATCAGCATGTAGCCGCCCTGCGCGATGCCCGAGTACGCCAGCAGCCGCTTGACGCTGGTCTGCACGATCGCCAGCAGATTGCCGACGATCATGCTTGCCGCGGCCACGAAGGCCAGCAGCGCCTGCCACTCGGCGCCCAGGCTGGGCAACGCATAGTCGAAAACCCGGATGATCATCGCGAACGCCGCGGCCTTCGTCCCCACAGACATGAACGCCGTCACAGGCAGCGGCGCGCCCTGGTAGACGTCAGGCGTCCACTGGTGGAAGGGAACACCCGAGATCTTGAACGCGAAGCCGACGCCGAGGAGCAGAACGCCGAGCAGCAGGAGGGGGTTGGTGGCGTCGTTCGGGCCGATGCGCTGCGCGATGTCCGTGAGGCGTGTGCTGCCGGCGCCGCCGTAGACCAGCGCCATCCCATAGAGGACGAATGCACTGGCGAAGCCGCCGATCAGCAGATACTTCGCCGCCGCTTCTTGCGAAGTGGTGTCACGGCGGGCGAAACCGCACGCCACATACAGCGCGATCGAGAGCAATTCAAGGCCGAGAAAGATCGTGACCAGCGAAGTCGCCGCGCCGAGCACCATCATCCCGGCAACAGCGGCAAGCGTCAGCACCTGGAACTCTGCTTCCAGGAAATCTCGCCGCCGCACATAGGCGTGGGAGACGATCACCGTAAGGATGCCAAGGACGCTGAACAGCATCTCGAAGAACAGAGCCAGGTTGTCACCGGTCGCAAAGCCGAAATAGGCGCTGTGGCCGCCACCCTGCAGCCACAACAGTCCGGCCAGGCCCAGAGCCACCAGGAGCCCGACAACTGAGATGATCGCCACGACAGGGCCTCGGCGGCGCGCCGGCAGCACCAGGTCGACCAGCATCGCGACGAGCAGCGTTACCGTTACCGCCGCGATTGGCGAGATCTGGCGCAGGTCGCTTCCTCCCTGCTCGAGCGTATAGGTGATCGCCTGCTGAGCAACCTCGTAAGTCGTCATCGCCAGGGCACCGGAAGCGGGAAGCCCAGTGACGTCATAGCCTGCGTGAGCAGGTAAGGGTAGAGACCGAGCAGGAACATCAGCACGAGCAGTGGGACCAGCAGCACGAGCTCGCGGCTTGCGATGTCGGTGCGGGCGACCGCAGCCTCTCCACCGTGAGGCATAGGGGCTGGCAGCTGTTCGCCCGGCCCCGCGTACATCAACCCCTGGAAGAGCCGCAGCATGTAGACGGGAGCGAGCACCAGACCGAGGCAGGCGGCCACCGCCAGCCACGGCGCGTATTGCCATGCCCCGAGCAGCGTCATGAACTCGCCCACAAAGCTGTTGAGGATCGGCAGCCCCAGCGCGGCCAGCGTGACCACCAGGAAAGCCCCGGCCGTGACCGGCATGCGTGGCGCGAGGTCCTTCATCAACGCCCGGTCACGGGTGCCGGTCTGGGCAGACACCCAGCCGACCAGCAAGAACAGAGCCGCGATGATGATCCCGTGGTTCACCATCTGCAGGACAGCCCCCTGCTGACCCTGCTGATTGAAGGCGAAGATGCCGAGCACGATGAAGCCCATGTGGCTGACGCTTGAGTAGGCGACCAGCAGCTTCACGTCCCTCTGGGCCAGCGCCATCAGCGCGCCCCAGGCAATGCCCAGCACTGCCAGCGCCGGCATCACGGCGTTCCAGTCCCACCAGAGTGTGGGGTGGGGTAGGAGGGGGATCAGGATGCGCAGCATGGCGTAGGCACCGGTCTTTCCCATCACCCCGGCGAACGTGACCAGCAGCGGGATGGGGGCCACGGCATAGGCATCGGGCAGCCAGCCGTGGAATGGGAACAGCGGCACCTTGATCGCGAACGCGAGCGCGAAGAGAAAGAAGAGGCCGAACTGGATCGCGTCGGAAGGCGGGTGCGCGGCCAGCGTGCGCAGGTCGAAGGTGTGGGCTCCGCCCCCGCCATAGACGTACTCACCGATCACACCGACCAGAGCGAGCAGTGAGCCGACCAGCGTGTAAAGAAGGAACTTGGTCGCCGCCGCGTTGGCGGTGTAGCCCTCCCCTCGTGGCTCACCCCACTGCCAGAGGAGGAAGTAGGCGGGGATCAGCTGGGCCTCCCAGAAGACGTAGAAGAGCAGCAGGTCGGCGGCCAGAAAGACGCCGGCCATGCCGCCCTCGAGCATGAGAATGAGGGCGATGAAGCCACGGGGGCGGCCGCCGCGGTCCCCGGCCGCCAGAATCGCGATGACGGTGAGCAGGGCATTGAGGAGCACCAACCAGAGGCCTATGCCGTCGATGCCCATGTGGTAGGCGATCGAGTAGTCGCGGATCCAGGGCACGTACTCCTCGAACTGGTAGCCGCTGTGGCCCCTCTGGAAGAGGACAGCTACAGCCAGGGCCAGAGCCAGCCCGACTCCCAACGTCAGCAGGCCGACCGGGCGTGTCCAGCGGCGCGGCAGCAGACCCACGAGCACGCCACCGGCGACTGGAACCAGCCAGAGGGCTGTAAGCATCAGCTCAATGCCCTGACGAGCAGCAGCACGACCGCCGCGACCGCGGCCCCCGCAAGGAACACCAGCGCATAGGTCCGGAAGTAGCCGGTCTGGGTCAGCGACAGGCTGGCCGCACTGGACTGGGCCGCGATCCCGACACCGCTCGGCGTGCTGTCGATGATCGGCTCCTCTACGAACCGGTCGCCGCCCTCGGCAACAGCATCCATCGGGTGGACGAACAGAGCGTCGTAGGCTTCGTCGAAGTAGTACTTGTGCTCGAGCAGGCGCTGCAGCCGGGGCACGGCGGCCGTCCAGGGCTTCCACACGCGCCGCACGTAGAAGTTGTAGGCGACCATGAACGCGACCCCGCCCAGCAGCAGCGTCGCGGCGGTCCAGAAATATTCGATGTCGCGCGCTTCCCAGGAGAGGTGGCCGACGGTGGGCGCGAGGAAGTCTTCGACCAGCTTCCAGCCCTGATGGAAGCCGGCATTGATCTGGATGAAACCGCCGATCGTGCTCAGCAGGGTCAGGATCGCGACGGGTATCAGCATTACCGGCTGAGCTTCGTGTGGATGCTCGACCGGCCGGTCCGGCGAGGGCTTGCCCGCGAAGGCCATCCACCACATGCGGCCGGTGTAGAACCCGGTCAGGATCGCTGTGAGAAAGCCGACCAGCCAGAGCCACTGGGCCAGCTCCCAGCCGCCGGGTTTGCTGAAGGCATCGCCAAGGATCACCTCCTTGGACCAGAAACCGACGAAGGGGATGACGCCGACCAGGGACAGCGAGCCGATGAGAAAACACACCGAGGTCGCTCGCATCTGGTCCCACAGGCCACCGAACTTGCGCATGTCCTGCTCGTCGTTCATGGCGTGGATCACGTTGCCGGCACCCAGGAAGAGCAGGGCCTTGAAGAAGGCGTGGGCCAGCAGGTGGAAGAATCCAGCCGCGTAGGCTCCGATGCCGACCGCCAGGAACATGTAGCCGATCTGGCTCATCGTGGAGTAGGCGAGCACTCGTTTGATGTCGGTCTGGACCACCGCGATGGTGGCCGCGAAGAGCGCGGTCAGCGCGCCGATCGTGGCAGCGGTGCCGTGTGCCCAGACCGCGACGTCGAAGATCGGGTGCATACGACCGATGAGGTAGACGCCGGCGGTGACCATGGTCGCCGCGTGGATCAATGCGGAGACCGGGGTGGGGCCCTCCATGGCGTCCGGCAGCCACGTGTGCAGGGGGAGCTGCGCCGACTTGGCGATGCCGCCCGCCAGCAGCAGGAATGCGATCAGCTCGACCCACCCGTTGTCGTTCTTCGGGAGGGCCGCGAAGACGCCTGGAAATGTCATCGATCTGTAGTTCACGAAGATGGCCAAGGCGGCGAGGATCATGCCGATGTCGCCGATGACGTTCATGACGAACGCCTTGCGCGCCGCCACGACAGCGGTGTGACGCCAGTAGAAGAAGCCGATCAGAAGGTAGGAGCTGAGGCCGACCAGGGCCCAGCCCATGATCAGGAAGACGAAGTTGCCGGCCAGGACCAGGAGCAGCATCGAGAAGATGAAAAGGTCCATGTAGCAGAAGAAGCGGGCGTAGCTGGGGTCGGTCTCGTGCTCCATGTAGCCGACCGCGTAGGTGATGATCAGACCGCCGACGCCGGTCACGACCAGGCACATGAAGACGGACAGACGGTCAACCAGCAGGTTGGCGGGCACGTTGAAGGCGCCGCTCTGGATCCAGGTCCAGTACGTGTACTCGTGTGCTTTGCCGTACTGAAGGGAGTCGGCGAAAAGGATCAGGGCGCAGATGAATGCCAGCCAGACGACGCCGGGTCCGATGGCCCACACCGCCCAGCGCGGGATGCGCAGAGCGGTGACGGCGAGCGCGAACGCGCCGGCCAGCGGGACCAGCAGGATGGCCAGGGCTGTCGCCTGGAGCGCCACGGGTCAGGTGCCTCTCAGCGGGGAGGTGCTGGTGGTGCGGCTCGCCCGTCTGGGGGGCTGCGCCCCCCCGAAACGACACCCGTCAAGGCACGCGGCGCTTACGCGTCGCTCTTCGGCCTTGACGGCTGTCGGGTGTTGTGGCTTAGCCACAACACGCCCCCCACGGCGCCTTAGGAGAGGCGCCGGCTCTGTCTGGGGGGCGCGCCCCCCCGAAACGACGGCCGTCAAGGCACGCGGAGCCTGCGGCGTCGCTCTTCGGCCTTGACGGCCGTCGGGTGTTGTGGCATTTGCCACAACATGCCCCCGACGGCGCCTGAGGAGAGGCGCCGTCCCGACTTCGTGGGGCCCCTGAGGCCCCTTTGTGCGCTGCTGATCGGTCCGCACTAGCCTTTCAGCTCGCTTAGCTCATCCACGTCGTCGACGTCTCGGACCCGGAAGATGTCAACCAGGATGGCCAGGCCGACCACCGCTTCAGCAGCCGCTACGGTCATCGTCATCAGCGCGAAGAGCTGGCCTTCGATGTTGCGGAGCTGGGCCGCGAACGTGATCAGCGTCAGGTTGACCGCGTTCAGCATCAGCTCGATGCAGACCAGGATCACAAGTGGGTTGCGCCGGATCAGGACGCCGATGGTGCCGAGGATGAAGAGCGCGGCCCCCAGGCCCAGCACGAGCCTGGCGTCCAGGCTGCCGGCGCCGACCTGGATCTGCCCGAAGTCAGGCACGCCGGTCCTCCTCTTCGCGGTGGATCTCGCTTGCCGTCCGTCCGCCGCGGCTCAGGTAGATGGCGCCTACTGCCGCCACGAGGAGGAGGAGTGAGGTCAGCTCGAACGGATAGAGATAGGTCGTGAACAGGCCCGCGCCGATTTGCTGGACAGTGCCGAAGAATGACATGTCGACCTTGTCAGGCGCCCGAAACCGGAGGCCGTTCAGCATGCTGTAGAGAAAGCCTCCGAAGACCAGGGCGACCAGGGTGCCCAGCCACCACGGAAAACGCAGCCGGCCGGTCGCGCGCTCACGTATCGGGCCCAGGAGCGCCACGACGAAGAGGAACAGGACCATGACGGCCCCCGCGTAGACGATCACCTGGACCGCAAACACGAACTGGGCCGAGAGCTCCAGGAAGATGACCGAGAGCGCGAGCATCACGGCGACCAGGCTCAGGACGCTGCGGACCGGCTGCCGCGACGCAATGACGCCGATCCCGCCCAGAACCGCGATCACGGCCATTATCCAGAAGACGATCTGGGGCACGATCATCGGCCGTCCCCGCCGCCTTCGCGGTCCCTCGGCTGGGCGGAGGGCACCAGGATCGGGTCCTGTTGATTCGGGTTGGGCTCCAGCAGCATGTCTTTGGTGTAGATGAAGCGCTCGCGGCTCGTGTCGGACAGCTCGTACTCGGGCCCCAGCACGATCGCCTGTACCGGGCATGCCTCCTCGCAGTAGCCGCAGAAAATGCACCTCAGCATGTTGATCTCGTAGACCTTGGCGTATCGCTCACCAGGACTGACGCGGTTCTGTTCGCTGTTCTCGGCCGCGATCACAAGGATGCAGCCCACCGGGCAGGCGGCGGAGCAAAGCTCGCAGCCGATGCACCTCTCGAGGCCGTTCTCGTACCGGCGCAGATAATGGCGGCCGCGGTAGCGCACTGACCGCGGCGTTTTCTGTTCCGGATACATCGTCGTGACGACGGGCTTGAAGGCCTCGGTCAGCGTGGTCTTCATGCCGGTCGCCAGGGCCGCGATGTCCTTGATGACGTTCTGCTGCTTCTTCTTCATTGCACCGCAACCAGAACAGTGGCTGTGAGGACCACGTTGGCCAGTGCCAGAGGCAGCAGGACCTTCCAGCCCAGCCGCATCAGCTGGTCATAGCGGAGGCGCGGCAACGTGTTCCGCAGCCAGATGTACACGAACAGAAAGAACACGACTTTGACCAGATAGGACAGGAAGGCCGGCCCTCCGAATGTCGGATGCCAGCCCGCGAAGAAGATCAGCGAAGCCAGCGCCGCCACCGTGATCATGTTCACGTACTCCCCAAGGTAGAAGCAGAGGAACTTCAGCCCTGAGTACTCGGTCAGGTACCCGCCGACCAGCTCCTGCTCGGCTTCGGGCAGGTCGAACGGCGTGCGGTTTGTCTCGGCCACCGCGGAGATCAGGTAGATGACAAAGCTGAGAGGGGCAAGGATCACCAGCGGCATCGGGCCGCTGTATGGACCCCAGTGGACCGAGTAGTTGGCGATGTCCTGCAGCCGCAGTGAGCCGACGATCATAAAGATCGGCACCAGAGACAGTCCCAGCGACACCTCGTAGCTGATCAGCTGGGCTGCTGCCCGTAGGCCGCCGAGGAGCGAGTACTTGGAGTTGGATGACCAGCCTCCGAGCAGGAGCGCATACGCGTTCATCGAGCTGACTGCGAAGATCAGGAGGACGCCGATGTTCAGGTTGGCGATCCAAAATGAGAAGCCCTGCCAGATCCCGAATGGAATCACTGCCCAGGCGAGGAATGCCGCCGTGACGATGATGGCCGGCGCGATCACATAGATGATCCTGTCGACCTCTCGCGGAGCGAAGCTCTCCTTGAAGATCATCTTCACCCCATCGGCAGCCAGCTGCATCAGCCCGTAGGGCCCAACCCGGTTGGGCCCAGGGCGCCGCTGCAAACGGCCCAGGCCCACGCGCTCGAACCAGACCGTGTAGGCCGCGGCGGTCAGGATGACGAAGAAGACCAGGAGCATCCCCACGACCACGATCACCCAGTGGGAGATGGAGCCGGTGTAGAGGCCGAACGGGTCCGGAGGGGTCAGTCTGATCATGGTCGTGCAGGACCGTACAGCACCGGCGTGGGCTGCCGCTCGGGCGGGGGCGGGTTGGCCAGGGCGGCGAACCGGGGGATCGCTCGCGCAGCCTCGCGCTGAATCTGAAAGATGCCGAGGAAGTCCATGGCGCCGACGCCAAGGCGCTGGCCCAGATCGGAGAAGACCTCCCAGCTCTCGCGCATTGGCGGTTCTACCGGCAGAATCGGGCGCAGGAACTGCACCTGACCCTCCAGGTTCGTGTAGCTGCCCTGCGTTTCGGCAAAGCTGACCGCGGGCAGGACCACGTCCGGGTCGCCGTGCTCGGGCCTCAGCACCGTGTCCCAGACCGCGACGAACATGGCGCTGGTGGGGATGCGGCCGGGCGCCGGCGGCCCGAAGCAGACAACTGCCTGGCAACCCTCCAGGTCGTCGTCCGTCGCAGTCAGACCGGCAGCCAGCGAGCCGCGCTCGTTCGTGGCCCGGTAGAGCGGCATCGCGCGGCCGTCGACCTTCGACGCAAGCTCGGCCACAGCGCTGGCGAGCTCCTTGGTGTCCTCGCTGCCGCGACCGTCACCCCAGAGAACTGCGACCGGCCCTTCCGACAGCAGCTCATTGCTTGCCAGCTTGAGCAGCTCCTCCGCAGCCTTGCCGGGTTCGTTGCGGACGTGGACAGCGTGGGGCCAACGGTCCAGGTCGAGGTCATTGGGATGGACGATCAGCAGCCTGGCTCCGCGCTTGCTGACCGCCTTCTTGATGCGCAGGTTGACTATCGGGACATCGTCGGCGGTGTCCGAGGCGACGACAACGATCGCTTTGCAATCGTCGAGGTCTTTGATGCGAAGCGTCTCACCGCTCGGGACGGGAATCCGTGTTCGGCGCTCCAGCGCCACCCGGGCGCCCCTCCAGGGACCCGCCAGCAGCCGCGTGATGAGAAAGAGCTCCTCGTTGGTGACGTCCTGGCGGAGCGAGACCCCGAGCGTCTTGCCCTTCAGGCCGTCAACCAGCGCGACCATGGCCTCGTCCCATGTAGAGTCACGGCCGCCCAGACGCGGCGTCCGCAGGCGCTCCGGCGAGTTGACTTCGGCGTAGTCGAAGCGGCCGCGGTCGCAGATCCAGCCCTCGTCTATGTCATTGTTCTCGTGGGACGTCACCCGCACCAGCTGATTGCGGCGCTGCCAGAGGGTGACGCTGCAGCCGACAGCGCACTTCGCGCAGACGGACGCCGTGTGGTCCATGTCCCAGGGCCGCGACTCGAAACGCCACAGCCTGCTGGTCAGTGCGCCAACCGGGCAGAGGTCGATGATGTTGCCGCTGAAGATCGACTGAAGCGGCTGGTCGAACTGACTCGCGATGTAGGTGTCGACTCCACGCTGCTCGGCTGTCAGCTCCTGCTGCCATGCGATCTCGTCGTAGTACCGGGTGCAGCGGTAGCAGAGGACGCACCGCTCGCGATCGAGCGCGATCTTGTCTGAGAGCGGGACCGGCTTCTGGAAGTGCCGCCGCGGAGCATCGATGCGGCTGGTCGGGTAGCCGTGGCGGAAGGTGTAGTCCTGGAGCGGACACTCGCCGCCCTTGTCGCAGATGGGGCAGTCCAACGGGTGGTTGACCAGCTCGTACTCCAGGATGTCGGCACGAGCGCCGACGGCCAGGGCCGAGTTGGTTCTGACCACCATCCCTTCGGCGACGGGGGTCGTGCAGCCGGTCTGCGGCTTGGGCGGACCGGGGCTGATCTCGACCAGGCAGAGCCGGCAAGCTCCCACCGGATCCAGCTTGTGGTGGTAGCAGAAGACCGGGATCTCGACGCTCACCTTCTTGGCGGCCTCGACGATCAGCGTGCCCCTGGGCACAGTCACGGTCTGGCCGTCGATCGTCAGGGTGACGAGGTTGTCGGCGTCAGGCATGAAGCACCTTTATGAGGCCCCCTTCTGCTGAGGGTGAGGCTCGGTGCGAGGTGTCCGATCGAGGCGGCGGGGGACCTCAGCGGAGCATTCGTTGCGCAGGGCGTGCTCCTCGTACTCGTCGCGGAAGTGCTGCATGGTGGATGCGATCACCTGGCCGGCCGAGTCGCCGAGGGCGCAAAGGCAGCGGCCGTACTGGACGCTCTCCTGGATGCGGTCGAGGATCTCGAGGTCGACCGCGCTGCCTTCGGCAGACAGGATGCGCTCGTACGTGCGGACAGCCCAGTCGCCGCCGGTGCGGCAAGGCGTGCACTTGCCGCAGGACTCGTGCGCGTAGAACCGGAGCAGCCGGTGGGCGGCCTTGACCACGCAGTGGGCGTCGTCCATGACGATCACCCCGCCGGACCCGGCCATGGAGCCGGCACGTGCGATCTCGTCCAGGTCGGTTGACAGGTCCAGCATGGGCTCCGGCAGGACCTGGGCGGATGAGCCGCCCGGCCAGAAGACCTTCACTCGTCGCCCGGGTGGTGGGCCCCCGGCCAGTTCCATGATCACGTGGCGGAAGCTGACCCCAAGCTCGATCTCGTAGACCCCTGGCCTCTCCACATTGCCACTCACTGAGAGGAGGCGCGTACCGCGTGAGCGCTCTCTCCCGAACCTGGCGTACTCGGCGCCGCCGTGCTCGATGATCCAGGCCAGGTTGGCCAGCGTCTCCACGTTATTCAATAGGGTCGGCCGCCCCCACGCCCCCTTGACGGCGGGAAACGGAGGTCGGGAGCGCGGCTGGGCACGCTTACCCTCCAGTGACTCGAGGAGCGCGGTCTCCTCACCGCAGATGTAAGCGCCGTGACCGCGGTACATCTGAATGTCGAGTGGATAGTCCTTGCCAAACGGCTTGGGCCCGAGTATGCCTTCGGTGCGCAGCTCGCCGATCGCGTCGGTGAGCAATCGGTGCGGCCGGTCGTACTCGCCGCGGATGTAGATCCAGGCCTGGTGAGCCCCCACCGCATAGGCGGCAATGCACGCGCCCTCCAGCACCAAGTGGGGGGAGTTCTCCATCAGATAACGGTCCTTTGAAGTCCCAGGCTCCGACTCGTCTGCGTTGACGACGACGTAGCGTGGGCCGGGCACGTCTTTGGGCACAAAGCCCCATTTCGTGCCGGTGGGGAAGCCGGCGCCGCCGCGCCCGCGGAGGCCGGAGGCCTTGACCTCGGCGTGCACCTCCTCGGGGGCCATTTCCTTGAGCGCCTTCTCCAGCGAGCGGTAGCCGCCGCAGCGACGGTAGACGTCCAGCCTGTGCAGGTCGGGCGTGCCGAAATCTGCGGTCAGCAGGTGGTGCCGCTCGAGGCCATGGGATCCACGCAGCGCAGCGCCGGCGTCAGCCATGAGCCTCGCGATCCTCAGAGGACGATACCTCCCGGCGCGCGGCGTCGATCAGTGTGTCGACCTTGTCCGGCGTCAGGTCGTAGTGGAAGCTCTGCTGGTAGCGCATCATCGGTGCGTACTCGCAGGCGCCCAGGCACTCGACTTCCTCCACACTGAAGAGGCCGTCGGCACTGACCTCCTTGAACTCCTCGACACCGATCCGCTGTTTGATGTGGTCGCAGATCTCCACCGCGCCCCGCAGTGTGCACGAGAGGTTGGTGCAGACGTAGAAGTGATGCCTTCCCGTGGGCGTCAGGTGAAAGAGTGAGTAGAAGGTCGCTACGCCTTCCACATAGCCGGCATCCAGGTTGAGCAGCTCGGCCACCTCGCTCATTGCGTCCGCGGTCAGATATCCAAGCTCTTCCTGCGCGATGTCCAGCGCCGGCATCACGGCACTCCGCAACTCCGGAAAGCGGGCTGGAAGCGCCTTGATCTCGTCCACGGCATGTGGCGAAAGGGCCATCAGCGGTCGGCATCTCCTATGCAGGGGGAACCAGGGTTCCCCCTCCTGACCCCCTCCCTGGGGACCGTGCCTGGGAGGTGCGGAAAACAACTCAGACGGCCCGGCCAAGCCGGGCCTACCCGCAACGCCCTGGTTTGATTCCTCCGGAGGTGGGTCATCAACGGTCGGCATCTCCTATGCAGGGGGAACCAGGGTTCCCCCTCCAGACCCCCTCCCTACGGGCCATGCCTGGGAGGCAGGGAAAACAACTCAGACGGCCCGGCCAAGCCGGGCCTACTCGCAACGCCCTGGTTTGATTCCTCCGGAGGTGGGTCATCAGCGGTCGGCATCTCCGATGCAGGGAGAACCAGGGTTCCCCCTCCTGACCCCCTCCTCCGGGGCCGTGCCTGGGAGGTGCGGCAAACAACTCATACGGCCCGGCCAAGCCGGGCCTACCCGCAACGCCCTGGTTTGATTCCTCCGGAGGTGGGTCATCAGCGGTCGGCATCTCCTCTGCAGGGGGGAACCAGGGTTCCCCCTCCAGACCCCCTCCCTACGGGCCATGCCTGGGAGGCAGGGAAAACAACTCATACGGCCCGGCCAAGCCGGGCCTACCCGCAACGCCACGGTCGTTCCCCCCTGAGACCCGTCATCAGCGGTCGGCATCTCCGAGGACGGTGTCCGCTGTTCCGATGATCGCGATCATGTCCGCAATCATGTGGCCCAGCGCCATGTGCTCGACCGCCTGCAGGTTCACAAATGAAGCGGCGCGGAACTTCACCCGGCGCGGCTTGTGGGTGCCGTCCGACACGATATAGCAGCCGTTCTCTCCACGCCCCGACTCCACAGCAACGTAGACGTCACCAGGCGGCGGCGAGTAGCCCTCTGTGAAGAGCTTGAAGTGGTGGATGAGCGCTTCCATCGACGTGTCGAGCTCCTCACGGGGCGGCGGCAGCACCTTGCGATCGTCCACGTTCACCGGCCCGCCGGGCAGACGGTCAAGCGCCTGACGCAGGATCTTGGTCGACTCCCTCATCTCCTTGATGCGCACGAGGTAGCGGGCGTAGCAGTCGCCGGCCGGCTCGACCGCGACCTCCCAGTCGTACGTCTCGAAGCTGCAGTAGGGCCGGTCTTTGCGCAGGTCCCAGGGAACGCCGGAGCCGCGGATCATGGGCCCCGTGGCGCCCAGCCGGATCGCGTCCTCTGCCGAAAGGTAGCCGATGCCCTGAGTTCGCTCGATCCAGATCGGGTTGTGCGTCAGCAGGTCCTCGTACTCCTGGATGTTTGCCGGCATCTCCTTGATGAAGGCGTCGAGCATCTCCAGGAAGCGGGGAGTGGCGTCCGCCGTCACACCGCCCGGGCGTATGTATGAGGTGTGCATCCGGAAGCCGGAGATCTCTTCGTTCAGATCCAGGACCTTCTCCCGGTCGCGCAGGCAATACATAAAAATGCCCATCGCGCCCAGCTCGATCCCGCTGCTGCCCAGCCAGATCAGGTGCGATGCGATGCGAGTCAGCTCCGACATGATCACCCGCAGCGCCTGCGCTCGCGGCGGCGCCTCGACACCCATGAGCTGCTCGACCGCGAGGGCATAAGCCAGGTTGTTGATGGGAGGCGAGAGGTAGTCGTGGCGATCCGTCACCACAACGCCCTGCTGCCAGCGCAACGCCTCCATCTGCTTCTCGATACCGGTGTGGAGGTAGCCGATCACCGGCTTCACACGGCGAATGACTTCACCGTCCAGGTCGACGATCAGACGCAGCACGCCGTGGGTGCTGGGATGCTGCGGGCCGAAGTTCACCGTCAGGATGTCGCCGCCTACCTCACGCTCGCGCGTGATCGTCACCCCTGGCGCCAGGGTCTGCTCGGACCTCGTGTCAGGCATGCGTTCAGGCCTCCGGAGGTGCCGTCTGCCAGACCTCGTGGTCTTCGGAGAAGTCGACCGGTTCGCCGCCGACAGGATAGTCGCGGCGCAATGGGTGGCCCACCCAGTCGTCCGGCATCAGGATCCGGGTCAGGTCAGGATGGCCCGCGAAGTGGATGCCGAACATGTCCCACGTCTCACGCTCATCCCAGTTGGCGGGAGTGTAGATGTCGTGCGCGCTGTGCACCCTGGGATCGTCTTCGGGCACGAAGACGCGGACGCGCAGCTCCCGGTGCGTCTTCATGTTCCGGAGCTCGTACACAAGCTCGAAGCGCTCCGGCGGCTTCTCGACGGTTGGGGTGGCCAGGTGATCGACACACGTCATAAAGACGTAGCTCTCGTAGCCCTGCGACTTGAGTTCGGTCAGCGTCTCGCGAAGGCGCTCGCGGGGCACACTGACCCATTCGGCGCCCGCGATGACGCCGTGGGCGAGAATGCCCTGAGTCAGCTTGAGCGCCGTCATAAGCGGGGCTTGATCCCCTGGGCCTTGATCTTCTCCTGCAGGATCATCAGCGCGTTCAGCACGTCTTCTGGCCGTGGCGGACAGCCTGGAATGTACACGTCTACCGGCACGATCTTGTCGACGCCCTGAAGGATGGCGTAATTGTTGAACACCCCGCCGGTCGATGCGCACGCGCCCATCGAGATCACCCACTTGGGCTCAGGCATCTGATCGTAGATCTGGCGCAGCACCGGAGCCATCTTCTGCGAGACCCGACCCGTCACGATCATCAGGTCAGCCTGGCGTGGTGACGCGCGCATCGCCTCTGATCCGAAGCGTGCGATGTCGAAGCCGGGCCCGGCTGTGTGCATCAGCCCCTCGATTGCGCAGCACGCGAGTCCGAATTGTGCGGGCCAGACCGAGTTGGCGCGGCCCCAGCCGACCACCTTGCCGATCGTGGTGGTCAGCACGTTCTCGCCCAACCCCTCGGCGGGCCGCTCTACTCCCATTCGAAGCCCCCCTTCCGCCAGATGTGGGCCAGGGCGACGGCCAGAATTGCGATGAACACGAACATCTCGATGACGCCGTACCAGCGGAGCTGGTGCAGGATCACGGCCCAGGGATAAAAGAAGATGGCCTCCACGTCGAAGATGATGAACAGCATCGCCGTGAGATAGAAGCGCACCGACATGCGCTGCCTGGCCGGCACCTTGGGAACGATGCCGGACTCGTACGGGAGGAGCTTGCTCCTGTATGGCTTGCTCGGTCCCATGATGTACGACAGAGTGATCAGCAAGCCGACCACGGCCACCACGATGACCGCATAGATCAGGAGAGGGACGTAGTCTCTGAGCAATCGAACTCCATGCTAGGTGGCAGATCCGGGAACGGGCCCCATTTTAGTAGGGGCCCGTAAACGACCAAACACGGCACTGCAGGCGCCGCAAGTCAGTCCCCGAGCGGACCCCGCGCAACCCGGCGGAGGGCGTCCTCCGCAGAGCATGGCGCAACCCATTCCACCCACCAGGTCGCCCCCGCCGCCGCCATCGCTCGCAGGTGCTCCAGCTCGGCCTCCTCGTTCGCACCGCGCTCGCGACCGCCCATCACGAACTCGTAGTCGTCCAGGGACCCGCGCTGCCGCCGCACCTCCTCGACCAGTGCGCGCAAGTCCTCGGGCTGCATCTCCACGTCCTTGCCCTCCTGTCCCACCTTCCAACCGAGCATGGCCCCATCCCAGCGGGCGGCACGCCGGATAGGGCCGCGCCGTGGCCACACCCCGCCGACCCAGATCGGCACCCGGGGACGCTGAACAGGCGTGGGCTGGAAGAGGATTTCGCTCACAGTGAAGTGGCGGCCGGAGAACGTAAACGGCTCCCCGGTCCAGAGACCGGTGACGATCCTCAGCGCTTCGTCCAGCAGCTCGGCGCGGCTGCGCAGCTCCGTCTCCTCGCCGAACGCCGTGAAGCTCAGCTCGGCATCGCCTACGCCCACCCCGAGAATGGCGCGGCCGCCGCTCAGGCGGTCGACGGTGGTCACCTCGCGCGCCACGTGCCACGGTCGCCTGCGAGCAAGAGGGGTGACCGCCGTCCCAAGGCGAATGCGTGTGGTCATGACCGCCGCAGCAGCGAGTACGGTCCAGGAATCCGCGGTCGGTATGCCGTCGATCGACTGATAGACGATGTAATCCTCCAGGAGCACCGCGTCCCAGCCGGATCGCTCGGCAGCCACCACGAGCTCGATCAGCGTCCGCGGGTCCGCATAGGCGCCCCCGGTTGCGAGGTTGAGGCAGTGTCGCACCAGCGCTCAACTTTATGGCCCTGGAGCGATGGCCCCCCTCCCCCGGCTTGGCCGGGTACTCCCCCGGCTTGGCGGCCGGCTTGGCGGGGGAGAGACGCCCCTCCCCCGGCTTCGCCGGGTACTCACCCGACTTGGCGGCCGACTTGGCGGGGGAGAGACGCCCCCTCCCCCGGCTTGGCCGGGTACTCCCCCGACTGGGCGGACCGACTGGGCGGGGGAGAGTATGCAGTGGAGCTAGGCGTCGACCCGTAGGTGGCTGATCTGGGTGCCGTGGGTTAGCGTGGCGTCGACGGGGCAGTAGCGGTTGCAGGCCAGGTCGAGCGCCTTGTCTACCAGTTCGGCGTCCGGGCTGAAACCGGGCTCCCAGCCGATGACGAAGCGAATCTCAATGCTGGTGAAGGCATGAGGCCAGTCGTTCTGCTGCTGACCCTCCACCTCCACATCGAGCGAGCGGTAGGACTGCTTGAACTTCTTCAGAAGCAGCACAGCGTTGATGCCTGTGCAGGCACCCAGGGCCCCGAGGACCATCTCGGTCGGCCGCATCCCATCGTCCTCGCCCAACACCGGCGGCTCGTCGCTGACAGCGCCGTGGCCCGAGCCCGACTCGATCGTGAATTTCACCTTTCGCCCGGCCCAGCGGGCTGTCGCCTTCTGCATCTCGCGACGAATAGTAGGCTTGCGCGGGTGACAGCCCGTGCGCTTCGGGCCGGCGACATCGTGCTGCTGCACGACCGGGCCGGCCGCCGCTACCGCCTGACTCTCGCGCCTGGAGCCAGCTACTCGACGCACGCGGGCGCCCTTGCGCACGACTCGTTGATCGGCCAGCCCGAAGGAACGGTCGTGGCGACGAACGCGGGTCGCCGCCTGCTGGCGCTGCGGCCGACGTTCGCCGAGCAGGTGGTCGAGCGCAAGCGACGGGCCCAACCGATCTACCCCAAGGACCTCGGCGCGATACTCTTGCGAGCCGACGTATCGCCTGGGGACTTCGTGGTCGAGGCCGGCACCGGGACAGCGGCGCTGACGCTCGCGGTCTGGCGTGCCGTCGGACCCTCCGGGCGCGTCGTCTCGTACGAGGTACGCGAGGACTTCCACACCGCCGCCCGCGCCATCGTGGCGGAGGTGGCCGGTGAGGTGCCGACCAACCTGGAGCTCAAGCTTGGCGACGTCTATGAGGGCATCAGCGAACAAGATGCCGACCGGCTGATGCTCGACCTCCCCGAGCCGTGGCGCGTCCTGCCCGGCGCTGCCAGCACCCTGCGGCCCGGTGGCGTGCTCTTCGCCCACTGCCCCAACGCCAGTCAGGTGCAGCGCCTCTGCGACGCACTGCGGGAGGCCGGCGGCTTCGGCCTGATCGAAACGGTCGAGGTGCTGGAGCGGGCCTGGACCGTTCGCGGCCGCAGCCTTCGGCCGGCTCATCGGATGGTGGCGCACACCGGCTTTCTCACCTTTGCTCGCCGCCTGGCGGGCACGGAGGTCTTCGAAGCCGAAGGCGAAGGTTTCTGAAAGGATCAACTGTTTGGACATGCGAGGAGAGTTGGAATGGCCCGTTACAAGGTGACCGTCGTCGGCGCAGGGATGGTGGGCGGCACGCTCGCCCAGCGACTGGCCGAGCGCGACTACGCCGACGTCGTGCTCGTGGACATCGTCGAGGGCATGCCCCAGGGCAAGGCCCTGGACATCACCGAAGCGGGGCCGGTCTACGGCTACGACTCGATCGTGACGGGCAGCAACGGCTACGAGGAGACAGCCGGCTCTGACCTCGTCGTCATCACTTCGGGCATGGCTCGCAAGCCGAACATGAGCCGGGACGACCTGCTCAAGATCAACGCCGGGATCGTGCGCGAGGTGACCGAGAAGGTTAAGGCCGCGTCCCCCGACTCGATCTTGATCGTCGTCTCCAACCCGCTGGACGCCATGGTCACCCTCGCTCACCGGGTAAGCAGGTTCCCAAAGCGGCGGGTGATCGGGATGGCGGGCGTACTGGACACCGCCCGCTATCGCACGTTCATCGCAATGGAACTGAGCGTGTCCGTGGAGGATGTACACGGGTTCGTCCTGGGGGGTCACGGCGACACGATGGTTCCGCTCCCGCGGTATACCACCGTGGCGGGCATCCCGATCACCCAGCTGCTGCCCGCTGATCGCATAGAGGCCATCATCGAGCGGGCCCGCAACGGCGGCGCCGAAATCGTGAACCTGCTTAAGACCGGGAGCGCCTATTACGCGCCATCGGCGTCGGTGGTCGACATGGTGGACTCGATCCTGCTCGACAAGAAGCGGGTGCTGCCTTGCGCCGCCCTGCTGGAGGGTGAGTACGGGATCAACGGCATCTTCGTGGGCGTGCCCTGCGTCCTGGGCGCGGCTGGCCTGGAGAAGGTGCTGGAGATCCAGCTGGACGACCAGGAGCGGGCGGCGCTGCATCGTTCCGCGGAGGCGGTCCGAGAGCTTTGGGAGGCCACGCAGGCGGCGCAGATTGGGTAACCGGCCCACGGTCTGGAACCGTGTTGCCAGCCGCACGCGCACGCTGTTCACAGAAGGTCTGCGCGCCGCGGGAACCCCGCTCAGCCCGAACTTCTACGACGAGCTGGTCGAGATTCTGGTCGCCGGCGACCTGGGCCCGACGCTGGCCAGCCGGGTGGCCGAGGGCGTCCGCAAGCGGCGCCCGAACTCGGTCGAGGACGCCCGACCCGCCCTGGCCGAGGAGCTGACCGCCGCGATGTCGCCCAAGCCACGCAGCCTCTTCATCGACGCCCGACCATCGTGTGTGCTCCTCTACGGCATCAACGGCTCGGGGAAGACGACGACAGCCGGTAAGCTCGCCTACCTGCTCAAGCAGGACGGCTTCAATCCGCTCGTAATTGCGGCGGACACCTACCGTGCCGCTGCGATCGAGCAGATGCAGCTCTGGGCCGAGCGGGCCGGCGTCCCCTGCTTCTCAGGCGAGCCAGGTGGCGACCCGGCGGCGGTCGTGTTCGACGGCCTCCAGTCGGCCGTGCGCCGAGGTCACGGCGTCGTGCTGGTCGACACTGCGGGGCGTCTGCAGACGCAGACCAACCTGCTCAAAGAGCTGGCCAAAGTTGGCCGTGTCGCGGGCAAGGCGCTGCCCGGTGCGCCCCAGGAGTCGCTGCTCGTTCTGGACGGCAATCTCGGTCAGTCCAACCTGGCGCAGGCCAGAGGTTTCAACAAGGCACTTCAGATCAGCGGCCTCGTCCTGACCAAGATGGACGGCACGGCGAAAGGCGGCGCGGTCGTCGCCATTGAGGCAGAGCTGAGCGTGCCCACCAAGATCATCGGCGTCGGTGAGGGAGTTGCTGACCTGGCGCCCTTCGACGTGAACCTCTTCGCTCAGTCGCTTTTCGAATGAGCCTGGCGGACCCGCACTGCCACACCACTGCCTCGGACGGCATGGTCGGGCCCGCCGAGCTGGTCGCCGCTGCAGCTGAGCGGGAGCTAACTCTCATCGCTGTCTGCGACCACGACACGATGGCCAGCGCGGCCGAGGTGCAGGCGCGCGGTGAAGAGGCGGGTCTCGCTGTCGTCTGCGGCCAGGAGGTCACCACCCGCTGGCCGGCGCAGACTCACGTCGTCGGCTGGTTCCTCGAACGCCCGGTGCAGAGCGGCATGAGGCTGGAGGACACCGTCGAGGCCATCCACGCGCAGGGCGGGCTGGCCGTCATTCCGCACCCGTTCATGCCGACCTACTTCGCCAGCTGTCAGCCTGGCATGCTGGCGCGCCTGATCGAGAAGCACCCTGTCGACGGAATCGAGCTCTTGCACAGCTCTCCGACGTCCGCAGCCCGGCAGCAGCGCCTGGCCGGCTTCTACAACGCCAACCGCGAACGCCTTGGCGCAGCCATCGGAGCGAGCGACAGCCACTTCGGTCGGTACGACCTGGGGCAGGTCCTGACCGAGTTCCAGGGGACGTCGGCTGAGGACTTTCGGGCGGCGGTGCTGGGGCGGCGCACCACACCCAGGCGCGGCCGGCCGGCCTCGGTGCCTCGCGGCGTGGCTCTACGACAGCAGTGGCGTGGCCTCGTCGTGCTGCCCGTGCGGAGGATCCGAGGCCGGCTCTAGGAGTACTTGTGACTCCCTCGGGAGGCTCACTCCTCGAACGGCCGTCGCGCGGCGAGCTCCAGCAGCACCTCGTGTATGGCCGGCGGCGCCGCCAGAATGTCGCCGCTCTCCAGCCAGCCATCGCCGCCCGACCAATCGCTGACTCGGCCCCCAAGCTCGAGCACCAGGGCCGCTCCTGCTGCAACGTCCCACGTGCCCAGGCCCAGCTCGAAGAATCCGTCGAAGGTGCCACAGGCGGTCCAGGCGAGGTCGAGCGAGGCGGCACCGGCGCGCCGCAGGTCTTCAAAGCGAGACAGAGCACCGCGTAGGACGGGCATGTAGCGTCCGATCCGATCCTTGCGGCGAAAAGGGAAACCGGTGGCCACGATCGCGCTGGTCGGGTCGCCCGGCCCTAGCGGCGGCAGCCGCTGACCATTGAGCGTCGCGCCGCGGCCGCGCTGGACCGCGAACTCGATATTCAGCCACGGCCCGATCACCACGCCGACCACTGGCCGCCCGCCGTCGAGCAGCGCCACCGATACGCCGACCACGGGCAGCGCTCGAGTGAAGTTCCTGGTCCCGTCGAGGGGGTCGACTGCCCACCGCGTACCGGACACTGCGCCGCCACGCTCCTCGGCGAGGACCGGGATCTCCGGCGCGCGCCGGAGGAGAACTTCAACGATGGCATCTTCACTGGCGCGATCGGCATCGGTGACATAGTCACCTGAGGCCTGCTTCAGCTCGGCCGGACCGTGAGCGAGGCCGGTCCGCCGCAGGACCGCCGCCCCGGCGCGAGCGGCCTCGAGCGCGATGTCTAGTGGCAGGAGCCCTAGCCTCGTTCGGCCTCGAGGCCAAGGCCGAACATGGCCTCCAGATCGTGCTGCGAGAACTGCTGGAAGGCGACCATGGTTTGCGTCCGTTCGATTCCGTCCAGCCGAGTCAGCTCCCTGGTTACGACCGTCGCCAGCTCGTCGTGCTCTCGGACGCGGATGATCGCGACAAAGTCCCACTCACCGGTCACGGTGTAGACCTCGGCCACGCCGGCAGTCTCGGCCAGCTTCGGCCCCAGCGACGCAAGCCCAGCCCGCGTGGCCTTAACGAGCACGATCGCGGTCAGCACTCTGCCGAGTCTATCGTCCTGGGTGTGCGTCGGATGGTTCGCGACGATCCGGAGCATCCCGACCCAGCCTTCGTGGAGCTCTATGGATCCATCCCAGACGCGGTCGACCTCGAGCCCTGGCTCGGGTGGTGCCGGCGAGCCTCGGGTACCGTGCTCTACCTGGGCGTGGGCGCCGGCCGCCTCGCCGTCCCGCTGGCTGCAGCAGGTATCGAGCTGGTCGGCGTGGACGCCCACCCGGGCATGCTCGAGCGCCTCCAGGCACGGATGCCCGGTGTCGAGTTGGTGCAGACGCGGATCGAGGACCTGGATCTCGATCGTCGCTTCCCACTCGTGATTGGCCCCTCGAGCATTCTAGAAAGCGCCGAGTGCCTGGCGATTGCGGCCAGACATTGCAGCCACCGAGTCGCGATGGAACTGATGAACCCGCACTGGTTGCTCGACGCAGAGCACCCCACGGTTCGAGTCCTCACTGCGACAGCCCAGAACGCCGAGATCGAGGTCGACTATCCGGGCGGCTGGACGCAGTCCGCCGCCATCCTGTTGCGCTGGCCCGAGGACATCGAAAGCTTTCTTGGCGTCGCCGGCCTCCGGCTGGAGGTTATGCGCGGCCGGGACGCTGATGGGGACCTGTCGGAGAGCTCGACCTACTACGTGCTTGCTCGAACACTGGTGTGAATCATTCGTACGGTGTCGACGGTGTCCGCCTCCTCCACCCGCTTGTCGGGCCTGTACCGGACCACTCGAGCGAAACGCAGCGCCATCCCGCCTGCATAGCGCGGACTGGTCTGGATCCCGTCAAAGGCCACCTCCACGACCAGCTCAGGCCGCAGGTAGACCGTCCAGCGGTCTCGGGTCGCCTCCAACCGGAGGAATTCTCTGGTCTGCCACTCGAGCATGGCGTCGGTGAGCCCCTTGAACGTCTTACCGAGCATCACGAAACCGCCGTTCGCCGGATCTCGAGCCCCAAGGTGCAGATTTGACAGCCAGCCCTGCCGGCGGCCGTGCCCCCACTCGGCGGCCAGCACGACCAAATCAAGCGTGTGGTGCGGCTTGACCTTGACCCAACCTGCGCCGCGGCGTCCCGCCTCGTAGTGGGAGTCCAGCGCCTTGACGACGACGCCTTCATGCCCACGGGCGATGGCGTCATCGAAAAACGCCCTCGCCTCGTCCACATCCCTTGTGACCAGCCGCGGCACCCACAGAGCTGCGGGCAGCACCGGCTCGACCCTTGCGTAGCGTTCAGAACCGGGCAGGTCGATCAGGTCGGCTCCGTCCAGGTGCAGGACGTCAAAGAAGAAGGGCGTCAGAGGAGCAGCACGTCGCAGCTGAGCGACGCCCTCCCGGCTGGCAGCTCGGCTTGCAGTCTCCTGGAAGGGCCGCGGGCGCCCGTCGGGGCGCAGCGCGATGACCTCTCCGTCGAGAACCACTGTACTCACGGGGAGACCCAGCACCGCCTCGACGACCTCCGGCACACGGTCGGTGATCGGATCGAGCGTCCTTGTGTAGACGGCGACCTCGCTGTCGTCGCGATGGACCTGAACCCGGACTCCGTCCAGCTTCCACTCCACCGCAGCCGGTCCGACCTGTTCGAATGCAGCTTCAAGCGAGGGCGCGGTCTGGGCCAGCATCGGTTGCACGGGACGTCCGACCCGCAGCTGAAACCGAGCGAGGCCGCTGGCGCCCGAGCCCAATGCCGCCTCGGCAACCGCCGCCAGGTCGCCTGCGAGCATGGCCGCTCTTCGTACTACCGGGACATCGACCGCGGCGGCTCTGGCGACGGCGTCCGTCATGATCCCAGCCAGAGCACCCTGCCGGAGGTCGCCACCCACCAGCTTGATCAGGAACTGCTGCTCGCCAGCGGTCGCCCGGCTGAACAGCACCCTGAGCTCGTCACGCCTCAGCGCAACGGACCCGGCCCCGGTGGCTGCCTCGGCCCGCCCGAACGCCTCATCGACCTCTACGAGCTGCAGAGTTGGCTCGGTGGCGGGAGCCGGCAGCTGTCGAACCGAGGCCCAGCCGACGCCAGGGCGCCGCTGCCGCAGCTCGCCGGAGAGGTAGCTCACCGCCACTGCGACTTCGGCCGGCCCCGCTTGGCGGAGGCACGCGGCAATCGCCTCCACTTTGGCCAGCCGAGACCGGGTCGACGCAACCACATTCGACGTCGAGGCCAGATCAGCAAGCAGCATGGTCAGCCAATTCTCGGTTAGCGCCGGACGTGGTGGGCGCCCACGATTGTGGAAGCGGCCCTCGATGCAGGCTCCCAGCGTCACGGGTCTGCTCAGACCTGGTATCCTGTCAAGCGTTGAGCCTTGACAGTCTCGAATCACGCCAGCGTCAGGTCGAGCTGTTCGAGCGCTACGCGACGCTTCTGACAGAACAGCAGCGCGAGGTGCTCGAGCTGTACCTGCGCAGCGACTGGTCGCTTTCCGAGATCGCGCGCAGCCGCGACACGTCGCGTGCCGCGGTGCACGACCTCGTGCGGCGCGCGGGGCAGTCGATGGAGGCCTACGAGGGCCGCCTCAGCCTTCTGGCGGCGGAACGCCGGCGCCGTGAGGCAAGGGCAGACCTGGCCCGGGACCTGGCTGACATCCGGCGCCGGCTGACCCGCGTCGAGCAGGAGGTCGTTCGGCTCTGATGTTCGAGAACCTCAGCGACCGCCTGGGATCGGTCCTGAAGCGACTGACAGGCCGGGGTGTGTTGCGCCCAGATGACGTGGACGCGGCCCTGCGCGAGGTCCGAATGGCGCTGCTCGAAGCAGACGTGAACTACAAGGTCGTCAAAGAGTTCGGCGAACGTGTCCGCTCACAGCTCGTCGGTGTCGAAGTCAGCCAGAATCTCACCGCGCCGCAGCAGGTCGTCAAGGTGGTCCACGAGGAACTGGTAGCTCTTCTGGGCGGCAACGACCGCGGCCTTACCTATACCGACCGGCCGCCCACGGTGGTGTTGCTCACCGGGCTCCAGGGCTCTGGCAAGACCACAGCCGCTGTCAAGCTGGCGCTTCAAGCCCGCCGAGATGGCCATCGGTCGATGGTGGTCGGTCTCGATCTGCGCCGGCCCGCAGCGGTCGAACAGCTGAGAGTCCTGGCACAGCGCGAGAAGGTCGACTTCCACACGGGCCAGGGCGAGGTGGAGGACATCGCGCGCCAGGCGCTCGAGGCGGCGGGGCGGGCAAACGCCGACGTTGTCATCCTGGATACCGGGGGTCGGCAGGCGATCGACCAGGAGCTCATGCACGAGCTGCGTCAGATCCGCTCGGCGGTGCCGGTCACAGAGTCCCTGCTGGTGGCCGACGCCATGACCGGCCAGGAAGCGGTGACCGTGGGCAAGGCATTCCACGAGGCGGTCGGGATTGACGGCGTATTCCTGACCAAGCTGGATGGCGACGCACGTGGTGGCGCCGCGCTCTCGCTCAAACACGCCACTGGGCAGACGGTGCGCTTTGCCGGAGTGGGTGAGAAGCCCGCCGACCTGGAGGTCTTCCACGCCGATCGGATGGCCTCGCGGATCCTCGGCATGGGCGACATGCTCAGCCTGATCGAGAAGGCAGAACGGACAGTCGATCGGGAAGAGGCTGCGAAGGTGGAACGCAACCTGCGCGCGGGCCATCTCACCTTCGACGACTTCCTCGTCCAGGTCCGCCAGCTCCGCAGCCTGGGCTCGATCGCGAGCGTGATCGATATGATGCCTGGGGCCGGTCAGCTCAGGGGCCAGCTGGCGGACCAGGACCCTGAGGCCGAGGTGAAGAAGATGGAGGCAATCATCCTGTCGATGACGGCCAAGGAGCGGGCCGGTCGCGACAGCATCGACGGGTCTCGGCGGCGTCGGATCGCGGCCGGGAGTGGAACACAGGTCACTGACGTCAACCGGCTGCTCAAGGCCCGCGAGCAGATGCAGCAGCTTGTCAGGCAGTTTGGCCTCGCGGGGCCCGGCGGTCGCCGCCGGCGGGGACGCGTGGATGGCGGATTGGGCCGCCTATTCGGCGGTTGAACGTGCAGGAGGTGCTGGCACTTTGGTAAAGATCAGGCTCAGGCGGATGGGCGCCAAGCGGCGTCCGTTCTACCGCCTGGTGGTGGCGGACGCACGTTCGCCACGCGACGGCCGGTTCATCGAGCAGGTTGGCTATTACAACCCACTGACCGAACCGGCCACGGTGAAGATCGATGAAGAGAAGGTCGTGCGCTGGCTGACCCAGGGCGCCCAGCCCTCGGACGCAGCCCGGACACTTCTCAAGAGGGAGGGCATCCTTGAACGGTATGCAGCGTCGCGAAAGTCCGGATCGACCGCCCTTTAGGCGAGCTTTCGGCGGGCCGGAGCGAGGGTTTCGCGGAGGCAGGGATGGCGGCTTCCGCCGACCATTCGGGAGCGGACCGGGTGGACCGGCCGGGCCAGCCATCGACTACAAGGGGCTCGTCGAATACGTCGCGAGGTCGGTAGCCGACAGGCCGGCTGAGGTCGAGGTCATCGCCATCGATCGCGGCCGGGGCACCCTCGCGATCAAGGTCAAGATGGCTGACGAGGACATGGGCCGCCTGATCGGTAAGTCCGGCCGCAACATCGAGGCACTTCGAACGCTGGTGCGCGTCGCTTCGCTGCGCGAGCGGAAGCGCGTTTTTGTGGACCTGGCGACGGGGCGTTAGCGGTGATCAGAGTCGGTCAGGTGGTTGGCGCGTTCGGGATCGAAGGGGCCGTCAAGGTTCTGTCCTTGACGGACTTCCCGGAACGCTTCGCACCCGCCTCCGAGCTCTTTCTGGACGGACTCAAGCGTCACGTCGAGTGGAGCCGGCACCAGCCGACCGGGCTGGTGGTCAAGCTCAGCGGCGTGGACACGAGGTCCCTTGCCCAGGCTCAACGCGGCCGATATCTCGAGGTGCCGGAGTCTGACCTTCGGCAGCTGCCGGAGGGCCGCTGGTACCACCATCAGCTGGTCGGCATGGCCGTGACCACCGAGGGTGGGCGGCACCTTGGCACCCTGGTCGACGTGGTCTCGCGACCGGCCAACGATGTCTGGGTGGCGAAGGCTGAGGACACCGAACACCTCATACCCGCCACCGAGAACGCTGTCCTCGAGGTGAACCTGGAGGCCGGCAGGATCACGGTGGCCGACTGGCTAGTCGAGGTCGAGGACGCCTAGCAGTGCGATTCGACGTGCTGAGCATCTTCCCCGACGTCTTCGAGCCGGCCTTCCGGCAGGGCGTCATCGGGCGCGGCATCCAGCGAGGCGTGCTCTCGCTTCACGCACACGATCTTCGCGAGCACAGCAGCGACCGCCACCGGCAGGTGGACGATGCGCCCTTCGGCGGTGGAGCGGGAATGGTCTTGATGCCTGAGCCGATCTTCGCCGCGGTAGAAGCGGTCAGGCCCCAGAACGCCGGGCCGGTGCTGCTGATGGAGCCGTGGGGAGAGCCGCTGACTCAGGCGCTGGCCCAGGAGCTGGCGGCTGAGCCGGGGCTGATCATCGTGTGCGGCCGTTACGAGGGCATTGACGACCGGGTTCGGCAGCTCATCGGCGACCGGGAGATCTCGATCGGCGACTACGTGCTCAGCGGGGGTGAGCTGCCGGCCATGGTGCTGATCGATGCAGTCGCTCGCCTCGTCCCAGGCGTGCTTGGCGACGAGGCATCGTTGGCTCAAGATGCCTTCGCCGAAGGCGCTGGCGGTGGATATCCACAGTTCACAAGGCCCGCCCAGTGGCGGGGTCTGAAGGTCCCCGAGGTCCTGCTCTCTGGCAACCACGCGGCCATCGAGCGCTGGCGCCGGACGCACGCCAGGACCGGACGTCGAGCGCGAGGCGGCGCCTCGCCCCTACAGAGGTTGTCATGAACGTCATTGACCAGATCGAGAAGGAGCAGCAGAAAGAAGCACCGCCCGACCTGCGCCCTGGCGACACGGTGAAGGTGCATGCCAAGGTCGTCGAGGGCACGCGCGAACGCATCCAGGTCTTCGAGGGCCTCGTGATCCGCGTCACGGGCGGAGGGTTGCGCAGCAACGTGACCGTCCGGCGGGTCACTCACGGGGTCGGTGTCGAGCGCACCTTCCTGGTTCACTCGCCGCGCGTGGACAAGATCGAGGTGCTGAGGCACGGCCAGGTGCGCCAGGCGCGGCTCTACTACCTCCGCGGCCTCGTAGGCAAGGCTGCCCGCATCAGGGAGCGCCGCGATGAGGGCATGGGCTCGAAGGCGGAGGCGCTGCGGGTCCGTGCGGCGCGCGGCCGAGGCAGGCCGACGGAGGAAGCCGAAGAGTAGCGCTCTTTACGACCGGGCTTGCTACCCGCGAGCCGGGGCTCCTAGGCTCAACGCCATGAAGACGCGGCGCCGCACTCGGCGGCCCCGGCTCTGGGCGCTGGAGAGAACGGTCCACGGCATGGGTTACGAGCTCATCGCCGGCGTTGACGAGGTTGGACTGGGACCGCTGGCCGGCCCGGCCGTGGCGGCTGCAGTTGTGCTGCCGGCCGGCGTACGGCTGCCAGGGCTGAACGACTCGAAGAAGCTGAAATCCGAGCAGCGGGAGGCGCTGGACCGGCTCATCAGGCGGCGCGCCATCGCCCTCAGCGTCGACACGGTCGCTCCGGAACTCATCGACCAGCAAGGCCTGATACGCGCCAGGCAGCTCGCGATGAAGCGAGCGGTCGAGGGACTACCGATGGCAGCCGAGTACCTTCTGATCGACGCCTGGGACGTTCCTGAGGTGGCGGTGCCACAGATGTGTGTCATCAAGGGCGACGCCATGTGCGCCTCGATCATGGCTGCCAGCGTCGTGGCGAAGGTCTATCGCGACCGGCTGATGATCCAGTACGACCAGGAGTACCCCGGCTACGGCTTTGCCCTGCATAAGGGCTACGCCACCGCGGCTCACAAGCGAGCTCTACTGGAACTGGGGCCCAGTCCGATCCACCGCATGTCATGGGCGCCGATCCGAGCCGTGCTGGCCGCCACATAGCACTGGAGCTCGGCAGGAGGGGAGAGCGAGTCGCCGCCGAGTTTCTGAGCCAGCGCGGCTTCACAGTTATCGGCGCCGGCTTTCTTGCACGCCGCGGTGAAGTCGACCTGGTCTGCCGCCGGGGTGAGCGGCTGGTGCTGGTCGAAGTCAAGACCCGAAGCTCCGACGCTTTCGGGGCGCCGGCCGAAGCTGTGGGAGGGCGCAAGCGACGGGCTCTGCAAGCGGCAGCCGCCGAGTACCGAGCGCTGGCGGACTGGCGGGGCCCGATCGACTTCGCGGTTGTCGCCATCCGGGACGGATCTGAGCCAGAGTTGATCGAGGACCCGTTTTAGTGGACCGTAACAGCCGAATGCGGAGCATCCGACGTCCCAGACGGCCGGGCGCCCTTCGGGCGCTGATGGCTGCGTCTGGGGCCCGGCGCGCCTCGTCACCCATCCACAAATGGGCTCCTCGTTGCGCCACCCCATCCTTGCCACCGGCCGCCTGGGACGCCGGCCTGCGGGCCTTCGGCCTGCTCCACCTTCGACCGTTACAGTCCACCTAGCTCGACGGTCCACGGCCTCGCGAGGTCGTTTGGGTCGCACCTCCCGGCGTCAGAACGGGAAGCGCGTCAGGTCGTGGACGGCAGTGCCGGGCTGGATGCGGCCGGAAAGCACCACCCTCGGCCGGTGCCGGATGCACTCAGTAGGGTGCACCTCTGGCCGCAGGCTGTTGAAAATCGGAAAGCGCAGCGTGCCGTCGGGAGCCCACTCGGAATAGCGGACGCTGATCACAAGCTCTGGCCGGTACCAGTCGACCGGCGCAGTCATGACCGGCGCCGGCACCATCGGGCACTCGTCCACCCGCAGGTCAATGAGGCGCTGAGCGATCGTGGAGGACACGTCGTCGTCGTAGCCTCCGCCGACGGCCCCGCAGGGGACCAACCGTCCCATCTCGAAGTACGCAACCAGCAGCGCTCCAAATGGCTCGCCGCGGTGGCTCGGAGCAGAGCCGATGACCACGAAGTCGTCGCTCTTGACCGCCTTGACCTTCAGCCAGAACGGGCTGCGCTGGCCAGGGACATACGTGGAGTCACGATGCTTGGCCATCACACCCTCGAGCCCACGATCCAGGCAGGCTTCATAGAGCTCAACGCCCTGTTTTTCTATGTGGTACGGCACGAACAGACGGCCGCCCGGGGTGACAGTGCGCTGGAGCCGGGCCCGGCGCCGGTGCAATGGCTGCCGGAGCAGCGACCGGCCGTTCAGTTGCAGCGCGTCGAACGCAAGGTAGGCCAGCGGGACGGTGTGTGCCAGTGCCGCGCCCCCCTGCAGCCGCCGGCGCAGTGCCTGGCAATCGGGACGACCTTGCTCGTCCGTGACGACAAGCTCGCCGTCGAGTACTGCCCCAAGCGGTACTTGGCGGGCCAGGTCGTGAAGCTCGGGGAGGACTTCGGTGATGTCGCTGAGCCCACGGTCCTGCAGTCGAACCCGACCGTCCCAGTCCACGAATAGCAGGCAGCGGAGGCCATCCCACTTGACCTCGAACAGGTACTCGTCTGAGCTGAAGGGCGCCTCGGCTGACACCGCCTGCATCGGCCGGATAACGGTCGGGAACCCGTCCAGCTCGATCGCGAGCTGGTCGGTCATGGCCCGAATAATCTAGGC
>Ga0126378_10000361_pt1 | contig 34339 bp, 28 predicted proteins | sample PanSoiMetPlot_23_FD_92587 | JGI IMG/M metagenome (GOLD analysis project Ga0126378, IMG submission 92587) | Tropical forest soil microbial communities from Panama - MetaG Plot_23 | ecosystem: Environmental > Terrestrial > Soil > Tropical forest > Bulk soil | place: Panama | collected 2016-02-17
AGGGGCGGTGACCTCGAAAGTCATCTTGGGCGTACTTCTAGTGAAATGGTTCATCTGGGCGGTGTCGCTCGGCTCGGGCACATCGGGCGGCGTGCTGGCTCCGTTGCTGATGATGGGCGGCGCGCTTGGCGGGCTTGAAGCGATGTTCCTTCCCAACCAAGGCGCGGGCTTCTGGGCGCTTATCAGCATGGGTGCGACGCTGGGCGGTACGATGCGCGCCCCGTTTACAAGCATTATCTTTGCTTTTGAGCTTACCCATGACGCCAACATTTTTCTTCCTCTGCTGATCGCGAGCGCCGTCTCGTACACGTTCATGGTGCTGACCTTGAAGCGCTCGATTCTGACTGAGAAAGTAGCGCGGCGGGGCTACCATCTGAGCAGCGAATATGGCGTCGATCCGTTGGAAATTTTGTTTGTGCGGGAAGTGATGCGTCCGGAGGTGGTGGTGCTGCCCTCGGAAAAGCCGATGCGGGAGTTCCAGCAGGCTTTGGCGTCGGAAGACACGCAAGGCCAGCGGCTGCTGCCGGTGATTAACGGCGAAGGCCAGTTGGCCGGGGTACTAACGCGAGGCGATATTCACAAGCGGGTGAAAGAAAAAGGAGAAGGCGTGTGGCAGCGGCCGGTCGGCGAATTCGTGCGCAAGGAGTTTATAGAGACATTCCCGAATGAAACTCTTCGCGCGGTAGTCTATGTGATGGCGGAGAAGGCTATTACGCGCATGCCGGTGGTCGAACGCGACACGCGAAAATTCCTGGGACTCCTCGCGCTGGATGATCTGTTGAAAGCTCGAGCGCGCCACCTCGAAGAAGAGCGCCGCCGACAACAGGTGTTGAATCTGCTGTCTTTCCTTCCCGGAGCCAAGGCGGAAGAGCGTGACGAAAGGCCGGGAGCGACCGAAACGCTGGAAAACGAGACGCGGATTTCCCCTTAGAGCTTTCTGTTTTTTTGCAACGTTCATCAGACCCTACACAATACGGCAGGAAGCGAAACTCGTGATTATAAGACACGGTGGAGCCGCAAGAGGTTGGTGGAAGGCTTCGTCGGAACAATGGCGGGGAATCCTGCGCAACCGCGAAGAGCAAGTGTTTCTGCTCTCGACAATTGTGATTGGCGCGTTAGTGGGACTTGCCGTGGTGGCGTTCATCGTTCTGACGGAGCGATTTGGCACCAGGTTGTATCCCCCGGGCGGCATGGGACTGCGCCGTCTGTTCGTGCCTATTGTTGGATCGCTGGGAATGGGCTACCTGCTGTACCGCTATTTTCCCGATGCGCGCGGCAGCGGCGTTCCGCAAACGAAAGCTGCCTTGTATGCGCGGGAGGGGAAGATCACGCTCGGAACGGTGATCGGAAAATTCTTTTGCACTTCGGCGACGCTGGCGAGTGGCATTCCGCTTGGACGCGAAGGCCCGGCGGTGCAGGTAGGAGCGGGGATTGCTTCGGTGCTGGGCCGCTGGCTTGGACTTCGTCCTGAAAGAGTGAAAGCGCTGCTGTCGGTGGGGGCGACGGCGGCAATCGCGGCGGCCTTCAACACGCCGCTTGCGGCGGTGTTGTTTGCGCTGGAAGAGGTTGTCGGCGATCTGCACGCGCCGGTGCTGGGATCCGTGGTGCTGGCATCGGCGACTTCGTGGGCCATGCTGCGGTTGCTGCTTGGAAACAATCCTCTCTTTCAGGTGCCTCAATATCAGCTGGTGAACCCGGTGGAATTCGGGATTTACGCGGTCCTGGGCGTAGCGGGCGGGTTGGTTTCCGTGGGGTTTACGAAATTGCTGCTGGGAATGCGCGCGCGCTTCCTGAAATTCCCGAGAAAGACGCTCTGGTTCCAACCTGCCGCAGGCGGCGTAATGGTCGGAATCATGGGCTGGTTCGTTCCGCAACTGCTGGGAGTGGGCTACAAGCACGTCGGGGAAGCTCTGAACGGCGGGATGGCGCTAAAGCTGATGGCGCTGCTGCTGGTGCTGAAGCTGGTGGCCGTCGCGACATGCTATGGGTCGGGAAATGCTGGCGGAATCTTTGGGCCGAGTTTGTTCCTTGGCGCGATGCTCGGCGGCGTGGTAGGAAACCTGGCGAATCACTTTTTTCCGAACACGGTAGGAACGTCAGGCGCATACGCGCTGGTTGGGATGGGGACGGCTTTTGCTGGCATCGTGCGCGCGCCCATGACCTCCGTGGTAATGATTTTCGAGATGACGCGCGATTATGCGGTGATCGTGCCGCTGATGATTTCCAATCTCGTAAGTTTTTTCATTTCGGCGAAACTGCAGCCCAAGCCGATTTATGAAGAACTAGCGAGTCAAGACGGGATTCACCTGCCAACGGCGGAGGCACGGAAGCAGGAGACACAGCGAGTCGTGAATCAGGTCCTGCGTGAAGCGACGGAAACTTTGAACGGCGAGTCGACGGTTCAGGAAGCTTTGAAAAAAGCGGAGCATAGTCAATTCCGGTCGTGGCCGGTTTGCGATGGACGCGGCGTGATTGGAGTGGTGAGTCTGGAGCGACTGCGACAAGCAGCCAGCGAAGACTCTGCGGACAAACGGCTCGTCGAAATGGTGGATGCGGATGACTTCCCCCACGCTCATATCGATCATCCACTGCACGTGGCGCTGGAGCGCATGGGAGCGAGCCAGTTGGACGTTTTGCCCGTGGTCAGCCGGGCCCATGTGCACCAGCTGAGAGGCGTAGTGACACTTCAGGACGCGCTGGCCCAGTACGGAGTGGTGGCGGCAAGGGAGACCGAGAGTCGACGGGGCCAATGAATCTCCCTCAGTGTTCCGCAGAGCAGGACTTCATTCGCTGTGGGAGGGGGCCGTCCTCTCACTCATCCTCGCGACCGTGCTCATCGCGATCCGCTCACCGCGCCTACGCGATTCCTGGATTCGGTTACCGCCCACAGCTGGACCCCGAGCCTCGCCACCATCGCACCGTGGCTTGCGCCTTTCTGGGTTACAGGAGTCTGTCTTTTCTGCTTGTGGTATTCAGCCAGCCGGACTTCCGCGCAGAGAATGTGTAGGCGCGGTGTGTGTTGCCCCTCGGACCACTGGCAAACGGAGCTTTCTCGCCTCGGGCACGCCCGGCTGGCAGACCGACCGCGGGCACATGCTCATCGTCTACGGTCCGCCGGACGAAATTGATTCCCGCGCCAAGAGTCCCAGAAGCCTTTCGGCATCGAAACCTGGTTGTACCGCCGCATTGAGGGCCTGGGCGACAACGAGGTCATTACTTTCATTGACTGGACCGGGCGTGGTGACTTTCGCTTGGCTCCCGGAAACCCGAGATGAGCGATTCGCGAACCGTTCAGGGCTCTGACAGGAGCGAATTTTGAGGGTGCTTATGGTTTCTGGCCGATGCCGAACTGATCGCCTGCGTGAACGGGACGGCCGTTGGCAAAATCAACCTCCAATAACTTTTCGCTTTGCACGTCGCGTCCGGTCTCATCTTCGAGCGTAGCCACAATGCGTTTGGTGCTGGTGTCGATGACCTCGCCGGTGGAGGGATAAGCGCGCGTGCCATCGATGCTGAAGGTGATCCACCCGGGCTGGTCGCGCAGCTTGATGCTCATCTTTTGTTTTGCAGGCATCACGGTTGCATCGAAGACGTGAATCCTGCTGTTGGCGCTATCGGCAAGCCACAGCTCTTTTTCGTCGGGCGTCAGCGCGATGCCATGGCTCGGGCAGCCGTGCCGCTTGGTGGGGCCTTTCTCGTAGCCGGCGACTTCGACGCGATGCAGCATTTTTCCGGTTTTGCAGTCGCCCACTTCAAAGCCGAGCAGTTCGTTGACGTTGACGAAGCAAAGCGTCTGGCTGCCGTTGATGGTGAAGGGGCGAACGACATTGCTGAACGGGCCGATCTGCTCTACAACAGCGCGCGTTTTGGCGTCCGCGACGAAAAGAATCGGAGAGCGCAGGCCCGCAAGGTAGACGCGGGAACCATCGGGGCCGTAAATCGTATTGTGCGCGCCGGAATCGAGCTTGATCTTAGCGATGACCTCTCCGGTCTCAGCATCAACGACGCTCCAGTGAGGACCTTCGAGAGAAGGAATATAGAGAACCTTGCCGTCCGGCGAGATAGCTAGCCGGTCGGCTCCGCCCTCGTAGGTTTTTTCCCAGACTTTCTTTTCGGTTATGAGATCAAAACACGCCACGCGCTTGATGGTGCTGACGTACAGCTTCCCCGTCTTTGCGCTTGCGGCGATGCCCTTTACGTTCTCGGCTTCCTGGCCGGGAGGCAGGTCCCAGGTGGGGATGCGCTTGATGAATTTATGGCCCGCGTCCACGTCGAAGACCAAGATGCCTATACCGCCGTATTGCAGGTCGTTACGAATGCCGGGAACCGCGACGTAGAGCCGGTGTTGTTCGTGTTCCAGCTTTGGCGCCGCGCGGAGTTGCAAGAGAAATGCGGAAACAAGCAGTAACAAGACCCAGATTAACCGCCTGCGGGGATTCATCGGCACTTCTCCTATCGGCGACGTTAGGGCAGGCTTAGAACGCCTGCCGATTGTTCTCGAACAGGTCCGCCTTCGAACTGCAAATCATTGTTGAGAGGCGATCCTCTTCGAGGTCGGCCTGAGTTTTTCCGCTTCTGCGAAAGCCTGTCGAGCTTCGGATGCATGACCTCCTCGTTGCAAGGCGAGGCCGAGATTCGTGTGAAGGTCTGGGTTGTTGGGAGCAAGCGCGATGGCCGCGCGAAAGGCGGCAGCGGCATCGTCGTAACGTTTGGCCGCTAGCAAAGTACCCGCGAGATTGGCTTGGGCTTTCCGGTTCTTCGGATTTAGAGTGAGCACGGACTGAAATTCCGTGATGGCTTCGGTCGTGTGATTTTGGCGGGCAAGAATCACTGCGTGGTTGGTCAGGGCATCCGGAAAGTTGGGCCGGAGAGCCAACGCTTTTTCAAATTCCGCCTGTGCTTCCGGGAAGCGCGATTGTGCCGCAAGAAGCAGGCCGAGGGAATTGTGCAAGTCAGGACTGTTTGGATGTGTGGCAAGAGCAACCCTGGCCATCTCGAGTCCCTTCGGAATCTGATCGAAGTCAATCTGCAGAGAGGCCAGGGATGCGCTGGCTTCTGGGAAATCAGGCCGGGCACCCAAGGCTTGCTGCAAAAGCGGCAAAGCTTCCTTACTGCGGCCTTGGCTCTCGAGTGAATCCGCGCGCAGAAGGAAATAGGCGGGATCTCCCAACGAAGTCCCGCCTGCTCCTTGCAACACCGTAGAAGCTTCGTCGTACCGTCCCAATTCCGCAAAGAGCGTTGCCAAGCCAAGCGTCATATCGGAATCCGCTGGCGCAAGCTCGTGAGCTCTTGAGGAAGCTTTCATGGCCTCGGCGTATTGGCCCTGCGAGCGCAAAGCCAAACTGAGACCGTAAAGCGTTCCAGGGTCGTCGGGGCGGACACGCAGGCTTTTTTGAAAAGCGCCTTCCGCGTCGGCAAATCGCTCCTTGGCGTAGAAGGCATTGCCGAAAGAAGTCAATAAGTCAGCGTCTCCGGGATTGAATCCGAGAGCCTGTTGCAGGACTGTTAGTGCAGCGTCGATTTGCCCAGTTTTTTGCAGGGCTTCGCTGAAATTGTGGCTGATGTTCGCAGACTTGGGAGAAAGCCCCGTGGCCATGCGGTAGGAGAAGATGGCATCATCCAGCTTTCCTTTAGCTTCCTGCGCCATACCTTGCGTGTTCCAGCAATTGGAGAGCTTGGGGTTCGTCTGGACAGCCCGCTGGGCGGTCTTGAGTGCGTCATCGTAGCGGTTCAATTGATAGTAGGCGAGGGCAAGATTATTCAGGGCTGCAGCCAAGGGCAGAGGGTCGGGACGGGGAGCTTGCGTCGAACCTGGAAGCGGGGCCTTTGGTCTTTCCAGCACTCCGACGGCAATCTCCAAAGCAGCTGCCGATTCTTTGTAGCTTCCCTTGTCCAATAATGCTGAGCCCAGGCCCGCGTATGCTGTCCCGCTTTGAGCACTTAGCTTCACCGCCTGCTGATAAAGGCTGATGGCGGCATCCAAATCTCCGGCTTGGTAGCGTTGATCCGCCAACAACGTTACGCGCGCGAATTCTGAGCCGGAAGACTGGGCCCGTGCCGAGGGCGTAAATAGTGGGCCCAGGAGGAGCGGAAGAGCGCAATGGATTGCTGCAAGGAGTTTTCGGAGGCCGGATGGTCTCATTCCGATTCGCTCGAGAGGGCGGTCTTTGGACCGAGACATTATAAGCGAATGCAGGCAGTCAAGGGGCTGGTATCGTTCCGGTTTTGTCTATCCTTGCGGAGCCTGCCAGCGGCAGGCAGATTGCCAGGAGCTTCCCTCGCCACGTTGTACAAGACGCAGAGCGCGGCGGTATCTACCTCGTTGAAGTGGAAGTTGACGTGGGATCCGCGCGGATGCTGGATTTCCATAACGATACCGGGCTGCTAGCCCAAAGGGAGCCGTCCGCCCCCGCCGCGTGTCCGAAGAACGGCTGCGAGATGTCTATCTCTCTATTGCCAAGGCCCTGTATCTTCCCGCTTTTCTCAAACAAGACACTAACCTTTCCGTCGCAAATCCTCAGTATATTCCCGTGTGACCGCATGGGAACAAGACCGACGGGGGCGAGGACACACTCGGGGTTCCCTGGTCGGCGACAACCGCCGTTACCGGGTCGCAGTCCTCGTTCTTGAGTTGCCCTTACCGCTCCATTGACGCACTTTCCTCCGCTGTGTTACCCATTATTGCGTTCAAAATGTGGCTTTCCAGGGAAGCCACATCGCGAAAAATGGCCTCGGACGACAAACATCTCGAAATCACGCTGGAGACGCAAGTGGAGAGCGTCAATCTAGCCGAGGAAATGTGTCTCCGCGTGGCGGAAGCGGCGGGCTTCGGCGAGGATGACTGTTACCGCATCGGGATGAGCGTGCGCGAAGGTGTGATCAACGCGTTTCACTACGGCAACCAGGAGCGCCCGGAGAAGAAAATTCATCTGGCCCTGGACATTACGCCGGAAAAGCTGATTATTCACGTGCTGGACGAGGGGACGGGGTTCACGCTGGCTGATGTGCCGGATCCGCTTGCGGAGGAAAATCTGTTGAGCACTTCGGGGCGAGGGATTTTTTTGATGCGCGCGTTCATGGATGAATTCGATGTGGTGAAAGGGCGGAACGGCGGCGCGGAAATCGTGATGTCAAAGAAACTGCCCGTGCCCGTCGGCAACTCAGAGAACGGCAAGGACGGGAAGTAACGGGAAGCAGGAACGGCAAAAGGGCCGGCAGCAGCGAATTCGAGTGAGGAAAACAAGATGTCACTACAAGCGACGCATCGCGACGCCGGGCCGGTTACGGTTGTGGATTTGAGCGGGCGCATTACCTTGGGTGACGGCAGCGCGCTTCTGCGCAAGACGATTCGCGGGCTCCTTGCCGACGAACGAAAGAAAATCCTGCTGAACCTTGCGGATGTGGATTACATTGACAGCTCGGGAATCGGCGAACTGGTCAGTGGTTTTACCGCGGTAAAAAATCAGGGCGGCGACTTGAAGCTGCTCCAGCTAACCAAGAAAGTTCGCGACCTGCTGCAAATCACAAAACTCTATACCGTGTTTGACGTTTATTCCGACGAAAACTCGGCCCTTGGAAGCTTTCGTTAGAGTCCAACGTCCCCTTTCCTCGCTTGATCCTGGAAACAGCAGCCCTGACGGGGCGGATTATTTCTCACGCAGGTGAGGCTCGCCTCGAAAGCCCCGCTGCGGCACAATCTTTGGGGTGAGGCAAATGGCCAACACAAGTTGGATTGTGGGGCAGGCGAAAGCGGCCGGTTTCGACCTGTGCGGCGTGGTGCGCGCAGAAGCATTTCCTGAGCTGGCGAAGACCTCGGAGTGGCTGGCGCGCGGTTACGCCGGAGAAATGCAGTACCTCCACGATCCTCGCCGTGAAGATCCGCGCGCGGCAATGCCGGGAATCCGCAGCGTCATCGTTTGTCTCCTCAACTACAACACGAAGTTTCCTCTTTCGACAGAAGCCGGCCTTGCCGGCCGAAATGGCGAGCCGAAAGGCTGGGTTTCGCGCTACGGTTGGGGAGACGATTATCACCAGGTGCTTCTGGAGCGGCTGGAGGCGTTGATCGCGCGGCTGCGGGAAAGGTTCCCCGAACCATTTGAGGCGCGCGCCTATGTGGATACCGGTCCTATCCAGGAGCGTGTGGCTGCGAAGTACGCGGGTTTGGGGTGGCTGGGCAAGAATACGCTGCTGCTAACTCAAACGATTGGCTCTTATTTTTTTCTTGGCGTAATTCTTACGAATCTGGAGGTTGAGCCTACGCTCCGCGCCGGAGAAATGCCTGCTCCGGATTTGTGCGGGAGCTGCACGCGCTGCCTCGAAGCCTGTCCCACGCAAGCCTTCGTCGAGCCGTACGTCATGGACGCGCGCAAGTGCATTTCTTATCTAACCATCGAGTTGCGCGGCAGCATTCCTGAGGAATTGCGACAGCCAATGGGCAATCATGTGTTTGGCTGTGATATCTGCCAGGATGTTTGCCCCTGGAACCGCCACGCTCCCGTTTCCGCGCTTGCGCAGTTTCTGCCAAAGACCCTGCTTTCGCGCGAAGAAAACGAAAGAAATGAATCCGACGCGCCTGCAGACGGGAACTCACTGCTTCACCCACGATTGGAATCACTCTTATCGCTAAACGAGGAGGACTTTCGCGAAATGTTTCGTGGGAGCCCGGTGAAACGTACGAAGTGGCGCGGGCTGATACGAAACGCCTGCATCGCGGCGGGAAACTCCAAAGTTGCCCACGCGAGCCCGAGCTACGAACGCATTTGCGAACGCCTAAAAAAGCTGGCGGCCTGCAGCGATTCCGTGGTTGCTGAATCTGCCCAATGGGCGCTCTCCCGCATCCAATGAAGGCGCGTTGGAAAGACCGATAATTTAAGGAATCGCAAGCGCTAGCGCACAGTGCATGTTTCCCGCCAGCGTTGAGGCTGCATTACCATCTTGGCCGCGCCAGGGGTATAATCCCACCCGCTGGCCAGCTAGCCCTCCGCGCTACCGAGGTTGCATGAATCGCCGCAAATTCTTGTTCAATACGAGCTTCGTTGGCGCAGGATTGCTCGGGACAGGAAAAGCTGCACCGGATTTTCTGCGCGCCGGCTGCGTGACAGCTTCGGATTCAAATTTTACACTGGAGGAAAAACCCGTGGCATTTAGCGTGCCCCCGCTCTCATATCCATTCGACGCACTCGAACCCTACATTGACGCCAAGACGATGGAAATCCATCACGACAAACACCATGGCGCCTATGTTACCAATTTGAACAAGGCTGTGGATGGCCAGCCCGCGCTACAGGCGAAGTCCATCGACGACCTGCTGAAAGGACTCGATTCTGTCCCCGAAAATATCCGCACGGCGGTGCGCAACAACGGCGGCGGGCACTGGAATCACACACTGTTTTGGACCCTGATGAAAAAGGGCGGCGGAGGCGAGCCCAAGGGAGACCTCGCGGCGGCGATCAACTCGTCATTCGGTTCGTTCGCGGGTTTCCAGGAAAAGTTCGCGGCTGCCGGGCTGGGGCGATTTGGCTCTGGCTGGGCGTGGCTGGTTGTGAAAGATGGGAAACTGGCGATTGATTCGACTCCCAATCAAGATACGCCGCATCTGCTTGGCGGAAACGCTAAAGCGGTTCTCGGACTGGACGTTTGGGAGCACGCGTATTATCTGAAATACCAGAACGTGCGCGGCGATTACATCAAGGCGTGGTGGAATGTGGTGAATTGGGACCGCGCTGCGGAGCTTTTCGCGGCGGCGAAGTAGCAATCGTTCGCAGAATTTCGAATCCAAGGAAAAGCCCTCGGTCCAACCGGGGGCTTTTTTGTTGTGTGCCGATTCCGGTATTCGTGTGTTAAGCCATCAACTGGCGTTTTGCCAAGGGAACGACGCTGACGGCTCGCCTTGGCGCCGGGTAATTCTTTATGGCAGGCGCAAAAGAACGAGGTTCGTGAGAGGCAACCGGCAGCGGTTGTGAAACTGCACCCACTGTGTGACGCGCGGCTTCGCGAACCAGTTCCATGCGGCCGCGAACCTGGAATTTTGCCAGCAGCGAAGAGACATGGAATTTTACGGTGCGTTCTGAAAGGTTGAGATTGGAGGCAATTTCCTTGTTCGAGAGACTATCCGAAACGCCGGCAAGAACTTCTTCTTCGCGGCGCGTGAGCCGCACTTGGCCGTGGACGGACTTGCCGGCCTCAAGTAATTGGTCGGCCTTTTGAATCAGGTTCTCCAGGACTTCGTTTTCCGCCTGAACTAAAACGGCGTAATCGCTGGGACTTTGCCCCCGGACAAGGCAGTGCATCGCGAGCAGCCCGGCTGCCTGATCCACAGGAAGACGCCCATCGGGGCCGGCCTGTACATGAAAATGAGCAACTCCAGAATTCTTTTCATAAAAGAAGAAGGTATTGCGGTGGGATACCGGACGAGCGGCCAACAATTGATGCGCATGGGCACTTCTGCGAATCACCTTCACGTGCACCCCCTGAGAATGCAGCCTCGTGACGGACCGAAGCCATTGAATTTTTAGTTCTATGCCCCTCGACGAGGCAGGACCCCCATTAGGTAAGTCGCCCGAAGGTGAACGCAGGTGGCTAGCAAACGGGTGCTTGTTACCCAATGAACGGCAAGGAAACAGGGTTGGGCACGGACCCCTGAAGTCCGTCAAGTGGACGGATTGCCGAACAGAATCTGACTTGCAACCGTTATGCCGAGCAAGAGAATATGCAAATCACTCAAAAGTATGGGCTTAGGGGGTTTATTTCATAGTACTGTAACTGCAGTACTGGTAGGATTTTCACGGCCCGCGAATTTTTTCCACGAAAATTCGGCCGAAAATGAATTTTGTGAATGGTTTCCAGACCGAATCGAGCCACGCGATGATTGCTCAAGGTGCTGTGGAAAACTCTGTGGAATCTATGGAAATCTTCAATTACGGATGATTTTGGTTTGCTGTGGGCTAATGAGTTCGTACACCGCGCCGCGCCACCGGATTTTGCGTGTGACCAAAGAATGAACAAAGTTCACCAGGTATAGGAATGGAACGAAAAGGGTTAGTAGGACGTAAATCCACGCCTGCGCCATGATTTGTGCGCGCACGGTTGGAAGGGCCTCCGCCACACCCGTTAAGCGCAACACTCCACGGATGGACGCCAGCAGCAACGGCAGGAACGTCAGCAAAACGAGATGGAAAACGGGCCTTCCCGCGAATAGCGTGGTGAGGATCAAGTAGAAACCCAGAAATAATGTGAAACAGTACAACAAATGCGTGAGTGCCGCCGCTTTCCATATTTTGCTCGAGTAGACCCGCGTAATCAGGATCTGCCGGCTGGTGAATTCGAGCAAGCCTTCGAAGTTCGTCTCCGCATAGGAGAGGGTCAGCGATTCGGGAACGAACAAGACGGACCGGCCGCTCTGTTCGAGCGCTCGCGTCAGAGAATAATCATCGCTTACTGAACTTTTCCATTCGTCTAACGCGCCACACTGCTCAAACGTACTCCGGCGAATTGCGGTGCCTCCGCCCCAGCAAAAATTTCTAGATTTTTCACCCAACATCGTGACAATCGGAGCATTCCACGCCGCGAGAAGCAGAGTTGGCAGGTTGCTGACATTCGGGACCAGCCACCGCATCGTCGTAGTCGCTCCGACCCGCGAGTCCGCCAGTGGCGCAACGAGATGGTGCAGCCAGTGCTTTCCGGGACGGCCGTCGGAATCCGCAAACACCATCACTTCAAATTCTTCAGGCAGCTGCTCAATCGCCGCTCGCAGATTGCTCACCTTCTCGCCGCAATTGATCGGGTGTCCTGCGACCACGATATTGGCCTTGACGCGGGAACTTTGCGCTACCCTTTCGATGATGCTTCTTGCGGGATCTTTCGCGGAAGCCAGGATGAAAAAAATTTCGTAGTTCTGCCGCTCGAATTCCGTCAAAGCAACGAGGTTTCGCTCGAGTCCGGGCTCTATTCCTTTGCAGGGACACAGCAGGGCAACGCGCGGTGCGTAAAACCCCGGATCGGAATGGAGCCTCCGGCGAACATAGCCTAGCCACTGAACACCATGCCAAACGAGATACGTTCCGAGGAGGATCTGGATGGTGGTCAGCAAGTAAAAGAGCGTATCCATTTTCCAGAGAATAACAGAGGAAGATTCTCCCCGGAGCGGTGCTGGAACAGTTAGAATCGCACCGGTTAATGGGGTCAAATCGGGGGTTATCTGGCGGGACGTTCCATCGTATTTGTTTTAGGGGTTTGCTTCTTGCCTTGTTCGTTCTCTTAAGGAGAGAGCTATGCCAAGAGTCGACGCGGGAATGGTTACCTCGGCGGTCGAACTGCCGGGATACAGGATTGTGAGGAATTTCGGGATTGTGCGCGGGATCGTTGTGCGCTCGCGCAGCATTCTTGGAAATTTGGGCGCCGCGCTACAAACCATCGTGGGGGGCAACATCACTCTGCTTACGAATCTGTGCGAGAAAACACGCGAAGACGCTTTCGAACTGCTCTTGCAGCACGCGGGCGAGCACGGGGCCAACGCCGTCATTGCCATGCGCTACGACGCCACCGAAGTGATGCAGGGCGTAACGGAAGTGCTCGCCTACGGCACGGCCGTGCAGGTCGAGCGCATTTCTTGAGTTAAGGGATCCACGTTCGCCCTGCGCTGCGAACCAGTGCTAGAATCTCAACCCTCTCATGTTTTGCCCAACGTGCGGCGCAAAGTCTTCTGCAACGGCGAAGTTCTGCTCGTCTTGCGGCCGGGCGATGGATTCGGACACCGGAGCCACGCTCATGGATCATGGCGGCGGCTTCGAAGGCGAAACTATTGCTCCTCCGTCCACGCCGCGCAAACCGCCTTCGGCGCCCCCGTCTTCGCGGTCCATGTCCGCTCCTAATCCGTTGACCAGTTCGGACGCCATCAGCGGCGGCAGGTTCACGCCCGGCCAAATCCTCGCCGAGCGCTACCGCATCGTGGCAATGGCAGGCCGCGGGGGCATGGGCGAGGTGTTTCGCGCGGAAGACTTGACGCTCGGCCAAATCGTGGCGATGAAGTTTCTCCCCGAGAGGCTCTCCCAGGACGAAGCGGCCCTCTCGCGCTTCCACGCCGAGGTTCGCAACGCGCGCCAGGTCTCTCATCCCAACGTTTGCCGGGTGTTTGACATCGGCGAAGCGGAGGGGACTCTTTTCCTAACCATGGAATACGTGGACGGCGAAGATCTTGCTTCGGTCGTTCGCCGCATCGGCCGCCTGTCGCCGGACAAGGCCACGGAGATTGCCCGTCAAATCTGCGCCGGGCTAGCCGCAGCGCACGAGCGCGGCGTCATTCATCGCGATCTGAAGCCTGCCAATGTGATGCTCGACGGCGCTGGAAAAATCCGCATCACCGATTTCGGACTCGCGGGCCTCGCTGCCAGCATGCAAGGCGAAGACGTCCGCGCGGGAACGCCCGCCTATATGGCGCCGGAGCAGCTCGCCGGCAAGGAAGTCACGACCAAGAGCGACATCTACTCTCTTGGGCTCATCCTCTACGAAATCCTCACCGGCAAGCGGGCATTCGAGGCCTCGACGCTTCAGGAGTTGGTGAGGCTGCGCGAATCGAGCACCATCACCAACCCTTCGACGCTGGTACGCGATCTAGATCCCCTAATCGAGCGCGTGATTCTGCGCTGCCTCGAAGCTGATCCCGACAAACGGCCTTCTTCCGCGCTCCAAGTCGCGGCAGCTCTGCCAGGCGGCGATCCTTTGGCCGCCGCCTTGGCAGCGGGCGAGACTCCGTCGCCTCAAATGGTCGCTGCGGCGGGTAGTACCGAAGGCATCAAGCCATGGCTGGGGCTCGGGCTGGTTGGAACGGTGCTGCTCGGCCTCGTCGCACTCATGATGCTGGCCGACCGCTATCGAGTGCAAAATCTGACGCCACTGGAAAAATCATCCGACGTGCTTCTAGCGCGTTCGCAGGAAATCATTCAACAGCTTGGATTCACGGAAACCCCGGCGGACACCGCCCATGGGTTCTTTACCGACACTGACTATCTCAGCTACATTCAGGAGCACGACAAATCGCAGACGCGTTGGCAGCGGCTGTCGTCAGATCGTCCAGCAACGCTTCTTTTCTGGTACCGCCAGAGTCCGCGGGAGATGCAGTCCGACAATTTCTTCAACAATGTCGGGTCAGGCGTCATCACGTCATGGGAGCCGCCGTCCAATGTAACGGGCATGATCAGCGTATTTCTGGATACCCAAGGGCGCCTCCTGTATTTCAAACGCATTCCGCCGGAGCACGATCCGCCGAGCGGTGTCTCCCCTCCGCCGGATTGGTCCCCGCTTTTCTCTGCAGCCGGTCTCGATCTCTCCAAGCTCACCCCCGCTTTCCCCGAGTGGTCAGACCTTTTTTATTCCGATACGCGCGCGGCATGGACTCGCGAGATCACCACGCCGATTCGCGTAACAGAACGCGTTGAGGCCGCAGCTTATCGAGGGAAGCCGGTTTATTTCCGCGTCTTATTCCCCTGGGCCATCCCCTACCGTGATTATTCCCGTCAGCCATCAACGCACCAAAAACTCGCCAGCATCATTGGAATCGTCGTGTTCATGGGGGTGCTTTTCGGGAGCATATTTATCGTCAAAAGAAACGTCCGGCAAAAGCGAGGAGACGAAGCGGGTTCGTGGCGTTTGGCGAATTTTCTTTACTTTGTGTATCTTGCGATGTGGGCGCTGCAGGCGCACCACCTTGCTTCCATGAATGAATTCGGGACGGTCGTGTTGGCCCTGGCTTGGGCTTTCCTCGTCTCCACCTTCGCGCGGATGCTCTATTTCGGACTGGAGCCGTTTGTCCGCCGCCGCGATCCGCATACGTTGATCGGCTGGGTGCGCTTGATTGGCGGAAGGATTCGTGATCCTCTTGTCGGCCGCGACGTTTTGATCGGCATGACCTACGGCGTTTTGCTCGGAGTGTTCGAGTCCGGGGACAACGTTCTCCTTCCGCTCATGGGACGCCTGCCGCCTCGGCCCGGTACTCCGTCGATGGATTCTCTGCTCGGTGTGCGCCTGGCACTTGGTTCGATTCTTGCCTATACCTGGATATGGGTACTTTGGTCGCTGGGGATTTTCTTCCTTCTTTTCTTAGTGCGGCTTTTGGTAAAAAAGGACTGGATCGCGGCCATCGTGATCGTTTTCCTGGGTGCTGGTGCGTTTACAAGCACTGGGGACGATTACTTCTGGCTTTCATTCCTGGCTGGAGCCGTTATCTGGTTATCCATCTATCTGGTTCTCCGGCGTTTCGGATTGCTGGCCCTAGCAGTCGGAATGACCGTTCAGAACACGCTCGTTACCTTCCCGATGACGACTCATTTGAGCCGCTGGTATGCCTCCGGGGCGATCGCGGGAATGCTGGTCATCATTGCAATTTCTCTGTTCGCCTTCCACAGTGCTTTGGCTGGTCAGCAACTCTTTAGCGCCAAGGTTTTAGACGACTAATTCTCCCACGCCGGTTTGTTGTCGGCCTTCTCCAGATCGCACACCTGCGCGGCGAGGTTTTCCAACTCCATTAGCGCCCGGCTCGCCGCTACGCGGGCTTGCTCCAGGAACGAGGAGTCCAGCAGAAACGCGCAGCGGTCCACGTACGGATGATTGGCTGCTTCGAACGGCTTGCGGCTGCGCCTCGTTTGCGGCACTCTGGCGAGCAGGTCTTCGTACAGCTGAAAATCCCGCTGAAAATCGAGCGCTTCGCCCACGCTCCAGCCCTGTTGCCGCACCAGCGCAGCCAGGAACTTCTTTCGAAACAAGGCGGCTTCGCGCCGGGGCATAGGCCGGGGTTTGGCCCGGCCCTGCGCTCGCGGCTCATCACAGATGATTTCGAGAGCCCGCACGCTCAACTCCAGCAGTGCCTCACGTTGCAAAAGGGCAAGCAAGTCGCGATACATTACGGCATGAACTTGCAGGGCCTGGCGGCTGTTCTCCAGGACATAGGTATCCACAAAGCGCGGCACGATGCGTTCCCGCAGCAGCGCCTCGTGGAGTTGCCGCGCAACTTCTGCCGCTGCATTACCTTTCGATTGCCTTCCTGGTGCCATGCTTTTGGCGTACATGGTAACAGGAGTTTGCAGCGGCCTTGCGCGATGCCGCTCCAAAAAAGAACGCCCGGCAACTCCCTGCCGGGCTTTTCGATGTTTTCTGCGGAACCGCTTATGAATTAACCACCAAGTGCCTTATCAGACGTTCCCCTCTCACCTTTAGTGAATTGCCCTTGGACTCTCCGGTCCGAGCCGCTTCTCTTTCGGCTCCGGTTCGGGAGCCAGTGGCGCGGCCACCGGCTCCTTTTGCAGCGCGTGTTCGAGCACTTCGTCGAGGGTGCGAACGTAGGTGATCTTGATGTCGCCCAGAACTTCAGGTGACAGGTCGGCCACCACGTTCGGTTCGTTGTCCGCGGGCAACAGAACCTCTTTGATGCCCGCGCGCTTGGCGCCAAGAACCTTTTCTTTGACCCCGCCGATCGGCAGCACCACACCGGACAACGTCATCTCACCGGTCATTGCCAAGCGGTCCTTCACCGGCCGCCCGCTGAGCAGGCTGACCAGCGCCGTCACCATCGCCGCGCCTGCCGACGGGCCGTCCTTGGGCACCGCGCCCGACGGCACGTGGATGTGGATGTCCTGCTTGCGGAAGAAGTCCGGGTCAATGCCGTAACGGTCCGCGTTGGCGCGCGTCCACGTCAGCGCCGCGGTCATGGACTCTTGCATCACTTCGCCGAGATGCCCGGTCATGGTGAACTGCTTGCCGCCACGCATCCGCGTCGCTTCGATGAAGATGATGTCGCCGCCCACCGGCGTCCATACCAGCCCCACCGCAACGCCCGGCCGCTTGACACGCTCCTCAACTTCCTTTTCCGTGCGGAACTTCGGCACGCCCAGAAATTCGCGCACCACTTCGGGCGTGACGACCATCTTTTCCGTTTTGCCTTCGGCGATTCGGCGCGCTTGCTTGCGCGTGATCGTCGCAATTTCGCGTTCGAGATTGCGGACTCCGGCCTCCCGCGTGTAGCTGTGAACAATCTCTTGCAGTCCCTCGTCGGTGAATTGGATCTGTTCGTCCACTTTCAAGCCGTGCTCGGAGGCCTGCTTCGGGATCAGATATTTGTGCGCGATATGAAGTTTCTCTTCGCCGGTGTAGCCAGGCAGCTCGATGATTTCCATGCGATCGCGCAAGGGCTCCGGAATGGGATCCATCCAGTTGGCGGTGGCGATGAATAGCACCTTCGACAAGTCGAACGGCACATCGAGATAGTGATCGCGGAACGCGTTGTTCTGTTCCGGGTCCAGCACTTCCATCAGCGCCGATGAAGGATCGCCCCGGAAGTCACGTCCCAGTTTGTCGACTTCGTCCAGCATCATGACCGGATCGTTGGTCTCCGCGCGCTTCAGGCCCTGAATGATTTGTCCTGGCAGCGCTCCAATGTATGTTCGGCGGTGGCCGCGAATTTCCGCTTCATCGTGCATGCCGCCCAGGGCGATGCGCACGAATTTACGCCCCAGCGAACGCGCAATCGATTTGCCAAGCGAGGTTTTGCCCACGCCCGGAGGCCCGACAAAGCACAAAATGGGCCCCTTCATCCCCGGCTGCAGTTTTTTCACTGCCAGGTAATCCAGGATGCGCTCTTTCACCTTCTGCAAATCGTAGTGATCTTCCTCGAGAATCGCGTGCGCCTTGGGAATGTCGATCTCCGTTGCGCCGGAAGACTTGCTCCAGGGAAGGGAAGTCATCCACTCCAGGTAGGTGCGCGAGACCATGTACTCCGCCGAAGCCGGCGTCATTTTCGCCAGCCGCTTCAGCTCGCGCTCGCATTCCTTCTTGGCTTCAGCCGGCATTCCGGCTTCTTCCACCTTTTTGCGGAGTTCATCGATTTCCTGCGTCGAATCGTCCGATTCGCCCAGTTCCTTCTGGATCGCCTTCATTTGCTCGCGCAGAAGGTACTCGCGTTGATTCTGGCTGACCTGCTCCTGCACTTGCTCGTGGATTTTCGAGCGCAGCTCCAGAACTTCCAATTCCTTCGAGAGTTCGCGGATCAGGATTTCCAGGCGCTTGCGCACGCTTGGCGTCTCGATCAATTCCTGGCGCAAAAGCGTGGAAAGCGAAGGCAGCATCCCAGCAATGAAGTCCGACAGCTCACCCGGATCCTCGATGCTCATGGCTTTGGATTGCAGGTCGTCCGAGAGTTGCGGCGAGTGGCTCACGACTTCCCGGAACAAGTCCTGAGCGTTGCGTTGCAGCGCCTCCAGTTCCGCATCCACCTCACCAATGATGTCTGGCTCCGGCTTCACCTGAGCTTTCAAGAACGGGCGCAGGTTGACAAGCTCGACGATCTGAATCCGCTGCAAGCCCTCGAGGAAGACCACCACGTTGCCGTTGGGCATTTTTACGGTCTTATGCACCCGCGCTATCGTACCCACCTTGTGCAGGTCGGCGGCAGCGGGATCCTCAATTCTCGGATCGAGCTGGGCGACCACGCCCAGCAGCTTGTCCTCGCCTTGCAAAGAGCCAACGAGCGCCAGAGAGCTTTCCCGTCCTACGGTCAGCGGAAGCATGGCGCCCGGAAAGAGCACCGTGTCGCGCACGGGCAGGATCGGCAGAAACTCCGGTATGAAAAGTTTTTTCTCAGCCATGGTGTCCCCAGTCTAGCAAAGGGGTGTTTTGAAGCCCCTCTATTCGCGATTAGATGCAGCCAACATGCAAACGTTGTGCAATAGTGAGAAGGCTGCTAGCACTAAATCTTAGTGTATTACGCTCACATCGTACCACGAATTCTAGTTTCGCCACAATTTAAACACTAAATCGTTTATTTTCTTTATCTTAGACAATGCATGATCAGACCGATCCTCTTCTTGCTCCTTTGAAGCTTTTGGCAACGTATTCCTTAGCCTCTTCCTTGGTCTGCAGTTGTCCTTCGAGTTGGGCGTCCTCTATTTCTCTCAGCACTCGGGCAAACTCCGGGCCGGGCTGAAAACCCATAGAGATCAAATCGTCGCCGGTGAGAAGCCGTTCTGGTCGTACCTGCTCGGGCGGCGTTTCTTTTAGGAAGCGTTGGACAAACTGGTAGGAATCCAGGTGGCGGTGGCTCGAGAGGCAGTCCAGACGATGCAATTCCAGGTGCTCGTCAAACCGCGGCAGACGTACAAAACGCTTCAGAGTGGCTTTCTTCATCGCCTCCACGGCCCCAAAGCGCATGTGATTCCCTACCAGCGCCGCAATCTGCTCCGTGTCCTCGTTCGAAAAGCGCAGCCTTCGGCAAATCTCTTCAGCCATTTTCACGCCCACGTCCACGTGGTGATTAAACCGGATGCGGTCGCCTGTTACTTCGGCGGACTGGAACGTCGGCGGCTTCCCAACGTCGTGCAACAGTACACCCCAGGACAGCGTCGGGGAAGCGCCTTTTGCAAGTTGTTGCAGCATGAGCAAAGTGTGAATCCACACATCGCCTTCGGGATGAAATTCCGGCGGCTGCTCCACGCCCTTCATCGCCGCGGTTTCTGGCAACACTTGTCCGAGAAGCCAAGTTTCGTCCAGCAATTCAAAGGCTCGCCGCGCTGCTCCTTCGGTGAGCATCTTTGTAAGTTCTTCGCGCAGGCGCTCCGGAGACACTTGCTGGATTTCCTTGACGTTGCGGTGCATGGTGCGAAACGTTGTCGGTTCAATCTCGAAACCAAAGCGCGCGGCAAAACGTACCGCGCGCATCAAGCGGAGCTTGTCTTCCGCAAAACGAAGCTCGGGATCCCCGATGGTGCGGATGGTCCCCGCGCTCAGATCCTTCTGGCCGCCGACGAAATCCAGCACCTCCCCGTTATCATGGCGCATCAGCAGGCCGTTGATCGTGAAGTCCCGGCGTTGCACGTCTTCACGCGCCGTTTTCGAATAAACCACGCCGTCCGGATGCCGGCCGTCACGGTAGCCGAGGTCGGAGCGGAACGTCGCCACTTCCACTTTCAAGCCGTCTCTCGGGATCAAGATCACACCGAACTGCGCGCCGACCGCCACGCTCTCTGGAAATAGTCCAGCCACTTCGACCGGTGTCGCATCGGTAGCCACGTCGTAATCCGCCGGCTCGCGTCCCAGCAGCAGATCTCGCACACATCCGCCCACAAGCAGCGCTTGATGTCTATTGCGCTGCAGCATCTCGCAAATCGAATTGGCCAGTTCCCGCGCCGTCATACGCTGATTATGCTCCAATTCGCCAGGATGGTCCGAGGGGCTCTACATGCCGAACGAAACGACATGCCCAAGGAAAGGCTGCAAAACGGGAAAGAAGTCTCGCACGATTCTTTTTTACTTCGAAACGAAAACTTACAACTTAGGACTGCCTATTTGCTGCGGAACACCAGGCAGGTTATGTCGTCGGATTGCCGCGTGGCGCCGACAAATTCATCCACGCGCTTCATCAGGAACTGCAGCGTTTCTAGCGCATTCCAGTCGGGCAGGCTGCGAATCGCTCCTTGCCAGCGGCTGTTGCCAAACTCTTCTCCCGATTCGTTGAACGCTTCCACCACGCCATCAGTAAAGAAAATCAGCACGTCGCCCGGCCGCAGTTCTAATGTGGCGGTTTGGTATTCAGCTCCCAGCTTAATCCCCAGTGGCAGGCCGCCAACCTCCAGCGTTTCGAACGAGCCATCCGCGTGCCGCAGGATCGGCGCATTGTGGCCCGCATTTACGTACACTAGCCGCCGCGTGGCTGGATGGTAGTCACACAAAACCGCGGTCGTAAATCGCCGCCCGTCCAGACTGTAGGCGGACGCGTAGCGGTTCAACCGCGTTACCAGTTCCGCCAGCGGCACGCCTTCGCCAGCAATGGTGCGCAAGCTGGCCTGAAGCGTTGCCATCAAGAGCGCGGCCGGCACGCTTTTTCCGGCCACGTCCGCAATCACCACCACCAGCCGATCGCGCTGCTCATCGGGATAAAATGCGTCGTAATAATCGCCGGCTACAGAATTCTGCGGACGCGTCGCAAAAGCAATGTCGGCTCCCGGGACTTGCGGTGGTTCGGAAGGCACAAGCCACATCTGAATCTCGCGCGCGATTTCCAGGTCGCGCTTCATGGTCACTTTGTCAGCGAGTTCCAGCGAGAGCAGCAACAGGAAGAGCAGGGCCGCAATCCCTACGAAATTCACGTCAAAGGAAAAATTTCTGCCGAACTGGAACTTGAATCCCGACATCACCAGCATAACCAGCGCGATGAGCAAAAGGACCCGCCGCGCCGGCGTCATCTTCATCAACATGGACCAGAACAACGTTTTCGCGATGTGGAAGAAGCGGTAAACGCCGTGGCGCCTTCGCAACTCCTCCTCGTCCGCCTCTTTCATGTAAAAGCTGTAGCTGGCTCGCGCGTCGGCGGTGAATTGCGACCACAGTTCGTCGATCTGCCGGCCCTCGCTGAGGCGCTCCCAGAAACCCCGTACGGGCTGGCTGCGCCCGTAACCTGGCTCGGAAGAAGAAACATCTGGAGTTGGCGATGGGCTTGCGCTCATGGGATACCTATACGAAGGTTAGAGTATAGGCCATCCAAAGAAGTTATGTTGGAAACGCAGGCTTTCGAGGGACTTACGCTAGTCCTCGCGTTGGCGCTCGAACTCCGATGAAAGCGAACCGCCGAATTGCACTTTGCCGAAACCGAACCTGTCGCGCAGACGGTCGGCGGCCTTCGTCAGCTTTGCAAGCTTCTCGCGGCGCTCTTTTTCGAGTAAGTCGAGCTGTGCGTTGCCGTGCATGAAGCCGCTTAGGCTCACGCCAAGCAGGCGCACCCTCCTTTTAGGATCGCGATGCTTTCGAAACAGGTCCTGGAACACGGAATAGATATCCGTGTCGAGTTCGGTGGGCTCTGCGAGCGTCTTGGAACGGGTGTGAGTTTCGAATCCCGCGTAACGAATCGTCAGCGTCAGCGTTCGCGCGGCCAGGCCCGCTTCCCTCAGCCGCTTGCATGCTTTTTGCGAAAGGTGGCTGAGAATCGTGGCCATCTCGTTCACATTGTCCGTGTCTTCGCCAAAGGTGAGATTGTGCGAAATGGATTTCGGCTCCGCATCAATCACGAATTCATAGGAATCGCCGCCGCGCGCCTTACGGTAAAGCGCATCACCCCACTGTCCAAAGATTTTCTCCAGCTTTTCCTGGGAAACCGCGGCAAGTTGCTCCACGGTGTCTATGCCGAGCGCCCGCAAAGCCTTTTCGGTCACTTCGCCAATGCCAGGAATCTTTCGGACCGACAGCGGCGCCAGGAAGCGCGCCTCGCTTCCCGGCGGGACCCACACGAGGCCTCTCGGCTTTGCCTGGTCCGAAGCGACCTTCGCCGTTAGCCGCGTCGTGGCCAGTCCGCCGGAGCAGGGAAGCGCCGTTTCTCGCGTTATGGTTTGAAGGAGTTTGTCCGCGGTCGCGAACGGCGGCCCGTGCAACCGTTCCGTCCCGGACAGATCGAGATAAGCCTCGTCAATCGAAACCATTTCCACGACGGGAGAAAATCTCGCAAGGATCCTTGCGACGCGATCGCTCCACTCCCCGTATTTTTCGTGGTGCCCGTCCAGAAAAATCGCGTTCGGGCAGAGCCTTCCCGCCGTCCGCAGCGGCATCGCTGAATGAATGCCATACTTCCGCGCTTCGTAACTCGCCGCCGAAACCACACCACGCTGGTCCTTTTGTCCGCCGACCACCACCGGTTTGCCCCGCAATTCCGGCCGGTCGAGCAATTCCACAGACACAAAAAACGCGTCCATATCCACGTGCAGAATAGACGCCACCGCTTCCGCCGCCCGCTCCTCCAGCGGTCCATGCTTCGCGCGAAACCGTGCCAGCTCGGGCATTGGACAATACCTGGCCTATTCCTTGGGTGTCCCCGCATCACCGACGTGAGAATCAACCGCGACGGTCCTGAAGCCTTGCTCCATCCTCGGCATCCGGAGAAGGCAATGGTGGCAAGTTGCGATAGGCAGACGTTCCCCGCACGCCGTCGAGGAGCGTCAACGCGATTAGTGCGCCAATCGTGAAGCTCCCGAGGCCAGTTGGCGGCAAGAAGAACATACGCAACAGAACATACCTTGCTTCCTCGATTGCAAAAAGAGCGTCTTGGCGGCTATTTACGCTCGGCCAGAACCATGCCGCCGTTAGACTCATGGGCCTCTCGTGCAATTGCAGGGTCGATACTACAACTTTTCGGCGGCGAGGACGCGGGGGATACCAGCAAGGTCATTGGTCACGCCAACCTTGGTCCAACTAGAAGCATCAAGAAAAGGCTCGACGGCAGGCAAACCGTTATGCCCGAGTTCGAGGACCAGAATTCCCCCCGGCAAGAGGCACTTCGCCGATTGCGCGATGAGATCTTCATAAAGCTCGTAGCCCTCTTCGCCCCCGTAAAGCGCAATTTCCGGTTCGTGCTCTTTAACCTCGCGCATCAGCGTCCCGGCTTCTCGCTGGCCGACGTAGGGCGGATTGCTGACTACGACGTCGAAAAGAAGCGTTGAATGACGAGTGGCGAGAGGAGCGTCTCGTAAGCCATCGAGAAGATTGCATTTGAGGAAATGCACGCGGTCGGCGACGTTGTGGCGTGTAGCATTGCGGCGCGCGACGGCCAGAGCCGCAGACGAAATATCGGTGGCGAGAATTGTTGCGTCGGGAAGTTCCTTCGCAAGGGCGATGGCAATGCAGCCGGAGCCGGTACCCACATCGGCGATGCGCAATCCTTCACCGCCTAGAGGTTGACGTCGCCCCGCGCGAAGTTCGCGAACCGCCAGACGATCGAGTGCAACCTCAATGAGGTGCTCGGTCTCGGGGCGAGGAATCAAAACGTCGGGCGTAACCTCAAGCTCCAGCGCCCAGAATTCCTGCTTACCCGTGAGATGCTGCGTGGGTTCGCCGCTCGCGCGCCGCCGAACAAGCGCCGAATACCGGTCCGCGACCGAGTCCAAGATTTCTTCCTCGGGATGCGAATAAATCCACGTTCGGTCTCGGCCCAGTACATGCAGGAGCAACAACTCGGCTGCCAGCGTGTAGGAGGGAACTTGCGCGCTTCGCAACTGCGCGATGCCTGATTTCAGCAACGCTCGGACGGTTTTCTCGTGGAAGACGTTTTTCATCCGAGCGATTATGCTTCAGCGAGTTCCTGCTGCAGCCGCTCCGCTTCGTAATGAGAAACGAGCCCATCCACCAGCGGCGCCAGTTTCCCGTCCATGACGTCCGTCAGTTGATGGAGGGTCAGTCCGATGCGGTGATCCGTCACGCGGTTCTGCGGAAAATTGTACGTGCGGATTTTTTCGGACCGGTCACCGGTCTTAATCTGCCCGCGCCGCTCGGCTACGATGGCTGCCTGTTGTTTTTCCTGTTCGAGCTCATAGAGCCGTGCGCGAAGCACGCGCATGGCCTTCGCGCGATTCTTGATTTGCGATTTTTCGTCCTGCTGCGAGACGACCAAGCCCGTGGGAAGGTGCGTGATGCGCACCGCGGAATACGTCGTGTTCACCGACTGCCCGCCAGGACCCGAAGAGCAGAACGTATCAATGCGCAAATCCTTCGCTTCAATCTTGATATCAATTTCGTCGGCTTCGGGCAGCACGGCGACGGTCGCGGCGGAAGTGTGTACGCGGCCTTGCTGCTCGGTCTGCGGAACGCGCTGCACGCGGTGCACGCCGCTTTCGTATTTCAGCTTGGAGTAAACCTTGTTGCCCTGAATCGCCGCAACCACCTCTTTCATGCCGCCGAGAGAAGACGGCGAGCTTTCCAGGATTTCCACTTTCCAGCCCTGCGTTTCCGCGTAGCGTGAGTACATACGGAAAAGCTCCGCCGCAAAAAGCGCGGCTTCATCACCGCCGGTCCCGGCGCGGATTTCGATGAGCACGCTCTTTTCATCGTTGGGATCTTTCGGCAGCAGCAGAAGTTTCAGCTCGCGCTCGACAGTCTCCTTGCGGGCAGCGAGGGCTTTCTCCTCTTCATGCGCCATCTGCTTCATCTCGGCGTCGTCCGCTTCGAGAAACAGTTGATGCGCTCCCGCGAGATCTTTCTCAATCTGCTTGTACTCGCGGTGCTTCGCGACGATTTCTTCCAGCTCGGCGTGCTGCTTGGCGATTTTCTGGAAACGCGCCGAGTCGCCCACCACTTCCGGCGACGAAAGCTGCTGCGTCATCTCCTCATAGCGCGTATCGAGCTGATCCAGTTTTTCAGTCAATGTAAGTACGGCCACGGCCAATCCCTTTCAAAGAGCGAAGGTCGAAAATCGAAATTGGAGTATTGAAAATGGAGACTGCGTTGAGGCGCTCCGCCGGGGAGCGCAAGGCGAGTCCGCTAATAGAATGCGGCGTACATCGAAGTATTCTTGATCAAGAATAGCGCCGATCCGTGAAACATGCAATTGGATGCGGGGCGTGGTTGCTGAGATACGACGCTGTGTACTACGATGCGCCTAGAGTATGAGCGAAGCGACTCGAACGATCTTACAGGCAGAGGCTGCGCCCGCGCTCGAACCGCAGCGCGAGGCGGATCCCGGTTTTCTTTGGGACTTTTGGTATCCGGCGGTGCGGAGCACGGAACTTCGCGCCCAGAAACTCACCAAGGCGCTGCTCCTGGAAGTGCCGCTGGTCCTGGGCCGCACTGCCGGAGGAAAAGCTTTTGCGATGCGTGATGCCTGCCCCCACCGCGGCATCCCTTTGTCCTACGGCCGGGTGGACGGCAACGCCGTTGAATGTTCCTACCACGGCTGGCGCTTCGACGCCTGCAGCGGGCAATGCGTCGAGATTCCTTCCCTCGCTTCGCAGGACAAACTGAAAGTCGAGCGCATTTTTGCCGGTCATTATCCCTGTGAAGAGCGAGACGGTTACATTTGGGTCTACATGAATGCGTCTGGCACGAGATTGCCAGAGAGAATTCCCGAAGCGCCCGCGCTCAAGCTTTTCAGCGAGAAGCACAAAATCACACATCTCTCGTGCGAGCTGCCGTCACACATTGACCACGGGATTATCGGCCTGATGGACCCGGCCCACGGGCCGTTCGTGCATCAATCCTGGTTTTGGCGTAAGCGCGCCAGCATTCACGAAAAGGCGAAGCAGTTCGAGCCCATTCCTAATGGGTTCCGCATGAGCCCGCACTCCCCGAGCACCAACAGCGCGCCGTACCAGTTGCTCAAGAAAATTACGGGCGAGCCGGTGATAACCACGATTGACTTCGTGCTTCCGAATCTGCGCACAGAAATCGATCAAAGCGGCAAGCTCTGGTTTTCCAGCCGCGCAACGGTCACTCCAGTGAGGCGAGACTTGTGCCGCATCGATTTCGTCGCCGCCTGGAATCTGCCCCTGCCGGTATTCTTGTTTCGGCCATTTGCCAAAACGTTTCTACGGCAGGACCAACAGACCATGATCCGGCAAGCCGAAGGACTAAAGCACAACCCGCGTCTGATGCTCATTGACGACGCCGACCGGCAGGCCAAATGGTATTTCGCCTTGAAAGCCAATCTCCTTGAGTCCCGCCGCACCGGTGCTCCCATGGTCCACCCCATGGACGGCCCCGTCACCCTTCGCTGGCGTTCCTAAAACTGCCGCATCCCGGGGCGGCTAACGGAGCGAGGAAAGGTCGAAGTCAACAGAAACAGGGTCCGAGAAAGCAGGCCTCGTGAACGAGTTGCTCGGAAAGAGGAGCAAGCTCGAAAACGGCGAAGATCTTTACCGTGCGTGCCACAAAAGCCTTGAGAACGTATGCCTTTAGCGCAGGGAGGTGAGATCGAAATCCACGGAGACGGCCTCGCCTTCGGGAGGCGTGATTTCGATCGCGGTGGTATCAGAAGTAAAAGCGACAGCCGGGAAACGGATGTGAACCGTGGCGCCGCTCAATTCGCAGCCCGCTTCGCCACAATTGGCGTAATTGGGTTCACCAGTGACGTCCTCCGTGGTGACCTCTTCTTTACCATCGAGGATGCGGAATTTGATGGCGCGCCAGAATCCGGGTGAGCGAGGTTGAATGCCCATGGAGGAACCAGAACGGGAGTGCGTAGGCTTGGCGACGAAAGGGCCATAGGACTGCGTGAGTAGAATGTCGATGGAGATTTCCACGGTTTCGTCTTGCGCTTTATGGTCCAGCGCCGCCTGTTGAGCGCTGTAATTGGACTGGTGGCTGGAGTACTGGACCAGAAGCGCGAAAGGCGTGAGGAAAGTGACGGAATCGATGTGCGGGCCGGATTTGGGAGGTGGAAGAAACTTTGTGTATTTGTTGAGGAACGCCGCCGTAGAATCGTCGCGCCGCTGCCCAAGGAAGTACGCTTCGCGCACAGCCTGCTCGGAAAGCGGCGTGTCGTAAGCGAACGCAGGCGTACATAGGAGCAAGGCCGATGAGACGACCGCCAAAGAAGGTCGAACGGCTGGGTTCACCGGGGGGACCTCCTTACGTTAGTTAGACGGCCGAGGCTCAAGCGCCGTTTCTGTGGAGAGCGGGTTCGGTTTACCGGGTTGACTTGGGCCGCAATCCGGTAAAGACCGTAGTCAGAAATCCGATGGGCCGGGACACTTGATTGCTTGCACGGCCGCCAATAGGACGAATCTAGCCCCTCCGCGGTTTCAAATGCGGCGGGGCGTGTTGGGGAAGTCAAGCCAGACTTTGACGCCGCAGAAGTGCGAGCCTTCGGTGCAGATAGGCGTGGTAATGCCCGCTCGAAGATGGCAAGGCGGGCCTATGTAGCCCGCAAGTTCAGGATGGACTTCGCGGAGCTGCGCGATTTCGTCCATCGAAGCTTGAAAAATTTCTTCCTGCGCGTTGAAGCACGTACGCATGGTCCATTTGTGGAGCAAATGAAGAAGCGAGCCGGATTCGTAGAGGTGGATGGATTTGGCGTTGGGGAGAACGTAGAGCGCGATTTCAAGGGGGACGCCGCGGTCGAGAAGCTGATTCTTCGCGGACCAGGCGTCGTGCATGGAGCGCTCGTAAGTTTCCTTGGCTCGCGGATTCGCGGCCAGAAGCATGGGCGCGATGTAATCGGGCTCGCGCGTGTCGGCAAGCGTCAGCAGTGGACGCGAGCCGGGAACCATACGATGGCGCTGGTCCTGGCTGTCCGCGGTGTGACTGATTTTCTTGGCAAACGTGTAGTTGGCATGCTGGAGCGCGCGCATCATCGGCGCGTGCACGCCGACGTTGAGCGTTTCCAGGCGATAAAGATTGCGCGCCGGATTGAGCAGACGGTCGAGGGCTTCGGCGTCGGAACATTGCGAAGTCGTGAGTCCGGCAACTGTGCGGTAGGACTCGGCGAGGATGCGGAGCGCGTTGGGGGAGTAATCGACGAGGCGCGAAGTTTTTCCGTTAAGCCGCGCATCGAATTCCTGCGCGAAGGATTCGCCGGCCGACGCAGCAAATTGCGCATCTTTCCATTCCGGAAGCTCTTCGAGCGGTTCCGTTCCAAAGCGCTCGAAAAATTGAGGGTCAATCGTTTTCACTTGCGCCACCATTTCGCCGATGACGGCGCGAGCTTCACTTGGCGTGTCCGAAGCCGAGCACATGCGCCACAAGCGGTGCAAAACGATGCCCGAGAGTGTGTGCACCATGGTGGTGAACGCTGCGACGGGCAGAACGTAGCGGGCGATCTCAATGGCACGCTTTTCAGCCGAGCGTTCGATTTTTTGCAAGCGCTTGGGATGGGACATCGGACTGACGTGCCATATATCGTTCAGGATGTTGCGCGCATCGCCGATCAGGAGCGCGGAGAGCTCGCGGTAGTAGTTCCAGGCGCGGGCGATGGACCGTTCATAGATTTCCTTGCTCTTTTCGTCGAAGAACAGTGAGACGGGAGGCACGTAAGCTTGCGCGCGGTCGAGGCGGACGTACCGCTGGCTTTGCTGCTCGGAATTGTAGAAAGGATGCGCGTGAAGGAAAGACCAGACGAACTGGCGGCTGACGTTTTCGAGGCCGAATTCGAAGTGCGCGTGCTGATAAACGGTGTGGTGCCCACTATAAAACGTAGCGGCGCCGATGTTGATGCGCTGCTTATCCGTAATTTCTTCAGGCGTGATGAGGCGCGGCGCATAACAAGTGCGCGCGGCGGCGATGGCGGAATCGAAAGGATGCGCGAAAGCATTTCGGAGAGTGATGCGGGGGGCGCTGCAATCGACGTGCTCGCCGGGATGCGAGCTGTCGAACATGCGAGATTGGGTGGCCACGTTGGAAAGTTATTCTACACGCGCGCGTAGATTTAACACAGAGGACATCGAGAAGAGACGAAAGAAAAAAGCGAGTGCGACCAGAAAAAAATACGGGACAGTCAATTATGACTGTCCCACGAAAAAGAGCATCATCTGCAGCGAAGAGGACCGGCCAAGAGCTGTCCTACTTTTTGGCGGCCGCCTTGGAGGCGGCGTCGGCGTATTTCTTGGTGAAGCGCTCGACGCGGCCTGCGGTGTCTACCAGCTTCTGCTTGCCGGTGAAGAACGGGTGGCAATTTGAGCAGATTTCCACGCGCAACATGTCGCCTTTCATGGTCGAGCGCGTCTGGAATGTGTGCCCGCAGGCGCAGTGCACCGTCACGGGATGATAATCGGGATGAATACCGGGCTTCATGGGTTACCTTTCGTCGCGTCCGGTCTGCACGGCAAACCTGGCAAAGCCAGGAGATCTAGCCGCGTCGCTAGGTCGCGAGCAATTCTTTATCATACGCGAAGAGTCAAATTTCGCAAAATGGGATAGATTTGGACCCGTTCTGGGGTTCGGCGAGGAGGGCGGTGTGATGAGAATCGGGATTGCGACGTTAGCGGCGGGAGTTTTGTTATTTGGGCTCGGCGACGCTCGAATAAAGGCACGAAATTCGAATGCCGACGCGCGAAGCGAGATTGATGCGTTCAACAAAAGGTTTGTGGAATTGCATCTGAAGATGGATACGCCCGGCACTATGGCAATGTGGTCGGATGACGGGGTGGACTTGATGCAGGGTGAAGCGCCGATTGTCGGGAGAAAAACCATCACGGTTTGGGTGGAAGGGGTTCTAGCAAAAATTCCCGGATACAAAGTGACGAAAGAAGAGATGGAGTTTCACGACCTTCAAGTGTGCGGAGACTGGGCGACCGAATGGGCGACCGAGCACCAGGTGGCAAAAGCGCCGGAAGGGAAACCCGATTTCGACGGCTACGGAAAGATGGCGTTGGTGCTGCATCGCGAGCCGGGTGGCGAGTGGAAGATTAAGCAAGAAATGTGGAATGCCTCGCCTAAACCCTAAAGAATGAGCACTTGAGTTTCAGCAAGTTCAGCTACTCGTCCTCGAAATGCCAGCGCGTGACGGCGTCGGCGAAATTGTACGCGTGCTCATCTTGGGCAAAAGCGACTTGCGGCTGTACGCGAAAAACGCAGCCATCGGAAGCCATTAGAAGCGGCTCGACGTCACCGCCGTATTTTGCGTTGTAGACCCTCGCAAGCTGCTTCCAGACCGAGCGATCCGTGATTTCTTCAGCAGCGCCTTCAAGGATCACCGCTTCGTCGGCATCTTCGGTCCCAATCACTACGTGTGGCTGCGCAACGAGGTTTTTTGCCTTGCGAGTGCGCGGTCCGGTGCTAAACCAGAAAGCATCCTGCCACCAGATGCCCCACACGATCATGAGGTGCGGACGGCGTTCGGGCCGCGTCGTGGCAATCCAGTAGTTGTGTGATTTTTCAAGGCGCTCCAATGCCCAGGACCAGGGTTTCAGATTCGAGATGTCTTCCGATGATTTCGAGAGGGCATCGGGCCAGTAAGGCCGGCTGGCTCTTGGTTCGTGCATGGAAGGTCCTTTCGGGAGTGACTGACGGGCCAAATTGTAACAGGAGGCGGAGGCGGAGAAGACGCGCGTACATCATCGGGTAACAAAGAACCATGAAAGTGCCGATTGGTGATGTTGCGTTTGAAAACTCAGGAGACGAACGAGCAGCCGACCCGCGTGCCTCCCTGCGCCGTCGGCTGTCTCCAAACAGGCTTCAGGTTGACACGCACAGGAGGAAGAATCGGAACGTGCAGGACGGCGAACAAATTCTCCGGAACTTCTTCCTGGGATTCGAACTCGATGGCCACCCCGCCAAATCCCAAGTCGAGAACACGTGCGCGCTTTCCGCCTTGTTCGCCAAGGACAGCATAGGCATTTGTGCCGGCCATCGAAACGCGCTCGGCTTTGCGCTGAACCGCGAACATGCGAGCGGGCGCGGGAAGCACTTGAGAGGCAGGAGGAGCGGGGCTGGCGGTTTCGAGTGCCTCGCGATTGTTTTCTATTTTTTCCGGCGTGCGCTTCGTTTCGATGGAAATCGGAGGAGGCAACGGGCCGGGAGTCTCTGCCGATGAAGGCGAAGCGGGCGCCGCTTCTTCAACGGAATCGGTTTCGGTGCGTCTTGCGCCATTGACGGTTTTCTTATGATTGTCGTGCTTTTGGCGGTAAAGGCGCTCGTCCGCAATACGGATGAGCTGGTCCGCTTGCTCCGCATCCTGAGGAAAGATAGCCACGCCGTGGTCCATGCTGACGGTCACTTCCAGCTGGAGCGGCCGGAGCGTCTCGACAAAAACGGTTTCAACGCGCCGGCTGAGCGCGAGAGCCTGCTGCGAGTCGGTCTGCGGCAAGAGCAGAGCGAACTCATCGCCGCCGATCCGGAAGGCGGAGTCAGAAGTACGTAACGCCTTTTTGAGCGTTGCGGCTGCAGCGCGCAAGACCTCATCGCCTCGCGGGTGGCCGTGCTTGTCGTTCACTTCCTTAAAGCGATGCAGGTCCAGGATGACTAGGCTCAGTGGCTGCGTGTACCGGCGGGCGCGATTCAATTCTTTTTCGAAGGACTCTCCGAAGAGCCTGCGATTGTAAAGACCTGTGAGCGGATCGGTGACAGCATTCAATTCGAGCTTTTTCAGATCTTCATGCTCGATGATAATGGGCACACGCAGGAAGCCAGAGGACGCGAGCACATCCATCAGAGCGGCTTTGAAAGCGATCTGTCGGCCCGCCTGGTCTGTCATCGCGCGGCGGCGCGCGATCGTTTCGTCCCAAACTTGAACGCACTCCGACTCGCGCAACTCGACGTGAACGATGGTGCGCAGAAACCGCTGTAGGAATTGCCCGCGCGCAGGCAAGTCCAAGCTCTCGAGCGTGTCCGCAAGCAACTCGAGATACGTATCCTCGACTGGCAAGCGCGGGGGCGCAAGGGCGCCGGGGCTGGGCATATCCGGAATAAACCTAACCTCTGCCTATCCCCGCGGGGTATGGGGCAAGCATGTAAATTGTTCTACAACTCATTGGAGCAACCAAGAGGCCATTCGTACTAGACCTCCGTCACCCGGCCGAGCCGACCTCCCAGAAAGGGCGGCATGCTATTATAAAATAGGGCGAAAAACGAGGTAAAATAAATGAAAATCTGTGTGCTTTTGCAGCCCCAATGTAACAAAAGTTCCCAATTTGTAGGCCTTGGGCGGATCTGGTGTCTCGGTTATTCGAGCGGGTGGACGAACTGCAGGCCGAAGAGGCGCATGTCGCCGGCCATATTTTGTCGCAATACCCTAGCGAGGATGGGGGGAGTCTCGCTAGGAACCAGACTGTTAGAGGCCGGCGAGGGAGCTGGGACCGTCAGATGAACCGTTTGATTCGTGCGGAGAATATGCTGAGAGGTGATGCAAGCGCCGAAAGCGCTGATATTCAGGGTCTTAGTAAGCTCGATAAATTCAGAGCCGGAGGCGTCTGTGCCTCGAACAAATACGGGAATCTGCAAGCGAATGCGGGGCGAGCGCCGTATTGAACGAGTTTCCAAGCCTTTTTTCTCCGGAATTATTCTGGTCGACACTGGGCCCCCGGGTAGTACTACGGACATAGTACGAAACCGTAGCATCTGGATTGCCAGACAAAGCGAACCTAGGTCATTATAACCCTTCTACTAAGAATAGGTTATAGGGAATTCTATTGTGGAAATGTTTTGCCCTATGCACTTATGGCGTTCGAATCCACTGGATTTCCGCAAATGTGCAAATGGAACGAGTTTACCATTGACTCAGTGGTGGGCTCTCTGTAAGGATGAGCATCCGGCAGCGGGAAAATATTTACCACACCCATCGAGGATCGAATTAGTACATGAGCGGAAGGATAGCCATTCCCCCCGTGGCAGAGGATCGTAGCCGCCGGTCCCTTCCGTTAGGATGGGTGAGTCGGCTTCTCGACACGTTAGAAAAACCATTAATTGTGACCGATCGCGGTGGAACTCCGTTGCTCATCAACGCGCGGGCGCGGCAGATTCTAGAAACGCAAGGATTCAAGGAAACCGACGAGCCCAATCTCTTTAGCGATTTGCTAAAGCTGGATTCCGGTAAAATCTTCGCCCAGGTGGAGCAGGGAGAGCACGAAATCAGCGTTCGCATTGGGCCTGCTGACAATAGCGCTCGCGCTCACATTCAATGGATGCCGGAGTCCGATTGGCTGGTCGTCGAAATCGAAGGTAGAACGGGAAAGCCCGCTGAGTCCGACCCGGCAACCCAACTCACCGTGCAAGAGCTGCTGCAGGAACGCGAGATCACTTACAGAAACCTGCTCGCGGCGTATCTGAAATTGCAGGAAGTGAACCGCCAGAAGACTGTTTTTCTTGCCTCCGCCGCGCACGAATTGAAAACGCCGCTCGCGGTCATCAAAGGTTATTACGACTTGCTGCTCGCGGGTTCTCTTGGGCGCCTGACCGACAAACAGCGAGACATCCTGGAAGAATCCAAAGAGAGCTGCGAACGCCTGGTGCGGCTGGTTTCCATGTTCCTGAATTACTCGGCGCTCGAAAGTGGCAAGCTGGTTTTGCAGCTTCGAGAGAACGACCTGCGTGATTGCCTGGACGAGCTGTCGAAACGTTGGTCGGAGGCATTTCAGCGCAAGGGGGTGCGGTTGGAAGCGAATATCGATCCTTCCATTCCGACGTTCCGCTTCGACTATCAGAAGGTGCAGCAGGTTGCGGCGAATTTGCTCGACAATGCGCTGAAGCACACGCCAAGCGGAGGCACCGTCGTAATGAAGGCGGGACCGCATTTCTGGGAGCGCCGGGTGGCAACCATGGCTCCCGTGGAAGAGCGGCGGAGATTTCGTTTGCCGAGGCCCAACAGCGTCGAAGTCAGCGTGAAGGACTCCGGGGCGGGCATCCCGGCAGAACACCATCAGGAGATTTTCGAAGATTTTGTAAGAGTGGACAGAAACACTTCAGGTATGGGGCTGGGGTTGGCGATTGCAAAACGCCTTATCCAGGCGCATCGCGGAAAGATTTGGGTAGAAAGCGATCCCGGCGGAGGAAGCCGGTTCACATTTTTGCTGCCGATGGATCAGGGTTAGCACAGAAAAAGATTTGCGGAAGAAAGGGAAGAGCCAATGGCCGAGAAAGAAAAAATTCTGGTGGTGGATGACGAGCCGAGCATTCG